>Ga0268386_10001611_pt1 | contig 15523 bp, 15 predicted proteins | sample RVTome_15_FD_200260 | JGI IMG/M metagenome (GOLD analysis project Ga0268386, IMG submission 200260) | Soil microbial communities from uranium-contaminated site in the Upper Colorado River Basin, Wyoming, United States - RVT150D86... ...
CGGCCAATATTTCACCGGAAGTTATCCTGGTACATAAACCTATCGATCTGTTCTTTATCAGGAAGACATTCCCTGGCGCAAAAATAGTGGCAGTTGTCCACAGTTTCACTGCCAGGCATTTACAGCATGCCGACCGGGTTTTCGCCGTTTCTGAGGCGTTAAAGAACTATATTATAGCCCAGGGGTGCAAAATACCGGTTAGCGTGATAAATAATGCTATAGAAATTCCACCGGTGCCCACACAGGAAAGAGATCGGGAAGAACCGGTAATTGGAACCATGGCGGTGTTCCGCCGGACTAAAAGATTGGATCTGATGATAAGATCATTCCATAGCCTGTACCAGCAAGGCATTCCCTTCCGGGGAGTACTGGCTGGCGCCGGGATACAAAAATATTACCTGAAATACCTGCTGTGGCGATTCGGGTTGAACAGACAGGTTGAGCTAAGGCCATGGGTCATGGACAAGGAGGCTTTTTACCGGGATATTGACATCTTTTGCATCAGTTCAAAAAGTGAAACCTTCAGCATCAGTTTAATCGAAGCCATGGCCAGGAAAAAGGCAGTGGTAGCCACTTCATGCGGGGGTCCCCAGGAAATTATTCAGGATAAGATAGATGGTTTATTAACTCCTGTAGGCAATGCCGGGGCATTGACGGATAAGTTTCTTGCCTTGATTAAGTCCAGGGAAGACAGACAGGAACTTGCTCAAAATGCTTACCGGAAAGTATGCCAGCATTATTCTACCGATGTAATTAAAAAGAAAATTGATCAGCAGTTAAATTTGCTGGTAACTAACGGTAGGAAGAATTGAGTACTGTTCAAAACATTGACTGGTTGGAGATTACACTTACATTGGTTTTGGCCATCACCGCCATGCTGGGAGTCTATTGGGGTTTTACCGATCCTGACTTCTTCACCAACCGATATATGATGGAGGACGGAGTAATAGAATATACTACCGTGGTGCTGCTGTTAGCCGCTTGTCTGGTAACCGGTACCAGGTGGTTGCGTTACCGGCGCCAAAGACCTTTTAGGTTTACCCTGATTTCACTGTTGGTGGTCATGTTCTTCTTTTTCATTGCAGGAGAAGAAATATCCTGGGGACAAAGAATTTTGGGACTGGAAACAACTGATTATTTCAAGGAACACAACGACCAGGAAGAGTTGAACCTGCACAATCTGGTGGTGGGTGACGTAAAGATCAACAAATTATTTTTTGGGGTAATTCTTACTACCGCCATCCTGGTTTATATGATCATTATACCATTGTTGTATCACAAAGTTGAATACGTTAGAAACCAGCTGGACCGTTGGTACATACCAGTGCCCAGGCTCAGGCATTCTGTGGGGTATATGGTCCTGCTGTTGACCATAACTGTTATTCCACCCGGCAAAAAATGGGAACTACTGGAATTCGGATCAGTGTTAATATTCTTCTTAATTCTATGGTCTCCTTTGAATGAATATCGCTTCGGAGACTCCGAAATAAAATCGAAACCCTTTTAAAATCATTACAGTTTAATTAGTTAAGGAACAATTTTTGTGGTAGAATAAGTACCACTACCTTAGCCACTATGTCTGCTGAAAAGGTAAAACAGGACTATACTAATATTGAAAAGGAAAGAATTTTCGAAAAGGAATTTTTGCCTCATATTAGTTCTATGTTTAATTTTGCCTATCGCCTGACATTTGATGAGGATGATGCTAAGGACCTGGTCCAGGATACTTATCTGAAAGCCTTTAGGTTTTTAAATTCATTTCAGCAAGGAACTAATGCCAAAGCTTGGTTGTTTCGAATATTAAAAAATAGCTTCATCAATGACTTTAGGAAGAAAAGTAAACAGCCACCTAAGGTCGATTATCAGGAGGTCGAGACCTTTTACAATTCGGACAATGTAGATGTCTCGATGACAACGGATCTCCGGGTGGAGACGGTGCAGCATATGATCGGTGATGAGGTGTCTAACGCGCTAAACGCGTTAGCAGTGGATTTTCGAACTGTGATAATTTTGTGTGATCTGGAGGGATTTACTTATGAAGAGATGTCCAAGATCCTGGACATCCCCATTGGAACAGTAAGATCGAGACTACATCGCGCCCGGAATTTGTTAAAGGATAAGTTGCGGACGTATGCAAAATCAATGGGTTATAATAAATAAAAAAGAATGGCTACCAATCTCTTCATCTGGATCAAACAAAACCTGTTTGGCCAGATTACTTGTCAGAGATGTCTAGAACTGCTTGAACTTATCACTGATGGAGAGGCATCACCGGAAGAGGAAAGACAGTTCCGCAAGCATATCGATGACTGTCTTCCCTGCTTAGAGACTTACAATCTGGAAAAGTCGATTAAGGAAATGCTCAGAAATAAACTTGAAAAAAAACAGGTACCTGAGGACCTGATCCTGTCCATTAAGGAGAAAATCAGGAATACTGCCTGATCAAATGAACCAGGGGAAAGCCATTATCTTTTCTGCTCCTTCTGGTTCCGGAAAGACTACCATCGTAAAACGGCTGGTAGAGATCAATCCCGATCTGGAGTTCTCAATATCAGCGTGTACCCGTGATCGCAGGGGCCGTCAGGAGGTAGACGGGAAGGACTACTATTTTTTATCTCCCCAGGAATTCAAAAGAAACATTGACCACAAGGAATTTATAGAGTGGCAGGAAGTATATCCCGGAAATTTTTATGGTACCTTAAAATCGGAGATTAAAAGGATTTGGTCAATGTGCAAGAATGTGATTTTTGATGTTGATGTAAAAGGCGGACTAAATTTGAAAGAATACTTTGGGGACCGTGCACTGAGCATTTTCGTAAGAGCCCCTTCTCTGGAAATCCTGGAAAAACGACTCAGATTGCGCAACAGTGATTCCGAAGACGACATCTCAAGACGTTTATTTAAGGCCAGATTCGAAATGTCGTTCGAAGATCAATTCGATGTAACCCTGATTAACCAGGATCTGGAAACGAGCATCCACGAGGCCCAGGAACTTTACAAAAGTTTTGTTGGACCAAATTCCCTGGCATGAAAGTAGGCTTGTTTTTCGGCTCTTTCAACCCGATCCATACTGGTCACCTTATAGTAGCCAGCATCATGGCTGAACACCTGGACCGGGTGTGGTTTGTGGTTTCTCCTCAAAATCCCTTTAAAAAAAACAAGTCCTTGTTACATGAATTTGACAGATATGAAATGGTGGAAAAAGCCATTCAGGACAACTATAAATTTCAGATCACAGATGTGGAATTTTCAATGCCCAAGCCTAACTATACCATCGACACCTTAACCTACCTGACCGAGAAACATCCCGGTCACACTTTTAAATTAATCATCGGTTCCGATAATCTGGGCGAATTTCCCAAATGGAAAAATTATCGGAAGATACTTGATAACCATGGCCTACTGGTCTATCCCAGACCTAATGCCCGGAAATCAGAATTGTATAACGATCCCGGTGTTACCGTGATTGAAGCCCCACTATTGGATATTTCCGCCAGCTACATCAGGAATGCGGTAAAACAAAAGAGAAGTATTCGTTATATGGTGCCGGAAGTGGTGGAATCCTATATAGAGAGAAAGGGGTTTTATCTCTGACCTTTTCAAACGGTCATGATATCTTCCTCTTTCTTTTTTAGAGCATTGTCAATCTTGGTGATAAACTCATGTGTAAGGTTTTGCACCTGTTCTTCAGCGAGCCTGACCTCATCTTCGGACACGTGCTCTTTCAGTAACTTCTTTAAATGGTCGTTGGCATCTTTGCGGACATTCCTGATACTAACCCTTCCGTTCTCTGCTTCATGACGCGCCTGTTTAACCAGGTCAATTCGCCGTTCTTCCGTTAGCACAGGGATGTTAATGCGAATGATCTCTCCGTCATTTTGGGGATTTAACCCCAGGTCACTGTTTATGATTGATCGTTCAATATTTGATACAATATTTTTTTCCCAGGGCTTGATTACCAGGGTTCGTGCATCCTGGGAATTAATGCTGGCAACCTGGTTGATGGGGGTAGGATTGCCATAATATTCCACCATAATTCCGTCCAGCATACTGGGCATTGCTTTGCCTGCCCGTATTTTCGCAATACTGCTATGCATGTGCTGTAGGGATTTTTCCATCAACTCCCGGGCATGTTCAATATAGAATTCGATATCTGCCATAGTGCTATTTGGTTAATTGGCAATTATGGTTCCGACTTCCACCGATCCGTTAATAATCTTCAACAGGTTCCCTGGCTTATTCATGTCAAAAACGATGATAGGCAAATCATTTTCCTGGCACAAGGTAAATGCTGTTAAGTCCATTATATTTAATCCTTTTCTATAGGCTTCATCAAAGGACAATCTATCGTATCTGACTGCCCGGGGATCTTTTTCAGGGTCAGCGCTGTAAACCCCGTTGACCCGGGTGCCTTTGAGCACTACATCGGCTTCTATTTCCACAGCCCTGAGACTGGCGGTTGAATCCGTGGTAAAGTAAGGGTTTCCGATCCCGGCCCCGAAAATAACGATCCTGCCTTTTTCCAGGTGCCTTACAGCCCTCCTTCTGATAAAAGGTTCACAAACCTGCTCCATCTTAATACCAGACATCAAACGGGTATATAATCCGTATTTCTCCAGGGCGCTCTGAAGCGCCATCCCGTTGATTACAGTGGCCAGCATACCCATGTAGTCACCCTGAACCCGGTCGATGGTCAGGTTTTCTGCCTGAGCTCCTCTAAAAATATTACCGCCGCCGATTACGATGGCGATTTCTATTCCAAGCTCTTTGACTGTTTTAATTTCCTGGGCGAATTGTTCCAGTCGAGTTGAATCAATACCATACTGCTTTTCTCCCATCAGAGCTTCACCACTCAACTTCAGCAGGATCCTTTTAAATTTCATTCACCGCAAACTTGGAATGACCAAATATAAGAAGTGCAAATAAATTAAATAAGGGAATTGGTTAAAATTGGATTAACACCTGATTCTTTTCCACGTTCATATCTTTCTTGACATAGATGGCAGCTATCACACCATCACCAGCTGATTTTATCATGTTTTCCATTTTCATAGCCTCCAGTACCAGCAGTTGATCCCCCTTCTTAACCTCCTGCCCCTTGCTCACCAGCACTTCCAGGATCTTTCCGGGCATGGGGGCCTTGATCTCCAGGTTACTGGAATTTGCATCTTGATTCATGCCCAATTTCTCCAACAGGATATCATATTTGTCCTGCACATCAGCTTCAAAAAGGACACCGTTAATTTTTATATGAACTCTTTTTTTACCATAATCGGCGGCCATTAATTCTATTATATAGGACCGGGAGTCCTTGATTAGATGATATATATTTCTGTTTAATTCTACCAGGTCCCAATTCCAGAGCTCACCATCAACTTCAATGTTATTATCAAAGATACTAATTGAATGAGAGGTGCCTTTTATATGAACTTTAAACATGATTAGCTGAGAGCTTCAGGAAAATTTAAGGTTTTAAATAGTAACTTTGAAAATAAAATAAACTATTGCAAACTTCATGCAGGTTAAAATTATTCTCCCTGGCCTCAGAACATACCACTTTATAGTGGTTTTTCTTTTCCTGATTTCCTGTAAACCTTCCCAGGTTGCCTCTGTAGACTCAACCGGGGCAGACAGTACACAGCTGCAGGAACCTCAATTAGAACCGGATCCCGAACCTGCCCCTGTCTCTCTTGCGATGGATCCTGGTCCGTACCGGGCTGAATACACCAAATTCCATGAACTTTTACATACCCGATTGGAGGTTAAGTTCGATTGGGGCCGGCAGCATTTACTGGGGACAGCCAGGCTGGAATTGCGGCCTTATTTCTATCCACAGAAGGATCTGGTTCTGGATGCCAAAGGATTTGATATTCATACCGTACAATTGATCCGGGGAAAAAGCAGTATTCCACTGGAATATGGATATGACGACCGGAAATTGACCATTTCGCTGGACCGTACCTATCAAAGTGACGAAACGTTCTTTGTTCAAATTGAATATACAGCCAAACCTGATGATCTCAAATCCGGCGGAAGCGAGGCCATAACCTCGGATAAGGGGCTTTACTTCATTAATCCGACCGGGCAGGATCAGGACAAACCACAGCAAATCTGGACCCAGGGTGAAACGGAAGCTAGTTCCTGCTGGTTTCCTACCATAGATAGTCCCAACCAGAGAACCACCCAGGAAATTTTCATTACGATCGATGAGAAATTTGTAACCCTTTCAAATGGTTTGCTAGTCTATTCCCGTGGCAATAACGATGGCACCCGTACAGACTATTGGAAAATGGACCAGGCCCACGCCCCTTACTTGTTCATGATGGCCGTTGGTGAATACGCAATTGTAAAAGACCAGTGGAATGGTGTGGAAGTATCTTACTACGTAGAACCGGAATATCGGAAATACGCCAAACAGATTTTTGGCAGGACCCCTGAAATGATGACTCATTTCTCCGATTTGTTGAGATATCCCTTTCCGTGGCCTAAATATTCTCAGGTAGTAGTGAGAGATTATGTTTCAGGAGCCATGGAGAATACTACAGCATCGGTGTTTATGGAAGATCTTCAGGTTGACTCCAGGTATTTGATCGATGAAAACTGGGACGGGATTATAGCCCATGAACTTTTTCATCACTGGTTTGGAGATCTGGTAACCAGTGAATCATGGTCCAATTTGACTCTCAATGAAGCATTCGCCACCTACTCCGAGTACTTGTGGGCGGAACATTTGTTGGGTAAGGATGAAGCGGATTACCTGGGCTATACAGAACAGCGCAACTACCTGCAGGAAGCCGCGGAGAAGAAGGTTGACCTGATCAGGTTTTACTATGACGATAAGGAGGATATGTTCGACAGTCATTCGTATGCCAAGGGTAGTCGAATTCTGCATATGCTGCGCACATATTTAGGCGATGAGGCCTTCTTTGAGACCCTCCATCAATATATTAAGTCATATGCCGGCCAACCAGTTGAAGTGCATCACCTGCGACTGGCCGCCGAAAAAGTGAGCGGCCGGGACCTGAACTGGTTCTTCAACCAGTGGTTTCTAGATTCCGGGCATCCATCTTTAGAGGTTGAAACCAGCTACAGCAATGATACGCTATCATTAGGAATCAATCAGGTGCAGGATTTGGACAGCGCGCCCCTGTACGAGCTTCCCATAGATATTGAGATTTGGCATGGTCAGCAGAGCATTGCCGAATCCGTGATGCTGGAAAACCAATATCAGGTCTTCAAATATAAGATGGACTTTGAACCGGACCTGGTGGTGCTTGACCCGGACAACAAATTGCTGGCAGAGATTCAATACCGACAGGACAAGTATGAACTGATCCATCAGTACAGCGTTTCTACCGGGGCTGTAACCAGGTTAAAGGTGTTGGAAAGATTATTGGAGGATTCGGTTGATGCCGAAGTGGTGGTGGTGTTTTTGGAAGCCCTGGAAGATCCTTTCTGGGCAGTAAGGCAATTGGCGGTAAATGCTTTTGAGGGCTATCCCGAGCCTCAGCCGGAACCATTGGTGTCCGGGCTTATGACCATTGCCGAATCCGATGAAAAGTCACTGGTTCGAGCGGATGCCATTACGGTGCTTTCATCATTTGAAAATGATGAAGCATACCTGCCATTATATTTGGAAGCCCTTAAAGATTCGTCCTATGCAGTTGCGGGAGCAGGGTTAACCGCCTACCTTCAGACAGAACATCCGGATCGGAATGAAATTGCCAGGCAGTTTGAAGGTGAAAAAAACATCCAGCTGGTAATTCCCCTGGCAGATTATTACGCCCTTAATCATGTTCCTGATAAATGTTCCTGGTATCAGCAACAACTGGAAAAAAGTGGCGGGGAAATGATGTTTTATTTGATCAACTATTTCGGACAGTACCTTTCCGAATCGGATCCTCAGGAGCAAATTGTCGGGGCAAAACTTCTCGAAGATCTCGGATTGAACCACAACATGTATTATATCAGGTATTCTGCATTTCAGGCTTTGGGTTTAATTGAAGGATTGGAAGGGGTTAGTGAAATGAGGAAGCGGGTGAGGGATTCTGAAACGGATCCCAGATTACTGGAAATTTACTCCCGGTACCCTTAGAAATAAGGGACTTTTTTTCCTTGAAAAACCGGGCCTAATGAGGCCGTTAATCGGTAATTTATCTTTTCAGGGAAAAGTTTGAATATAATCAAAAAGTGTATAATTTTGCATTCCTTTAAAACCGCCGTGGGGTTGGTAATAGGGGGATGTTCATACATAAAGCTGTGTTGAGGGGAGATACTCAAGCGGTCAACGAGGACAGACTGTAAATCTGTTGGCACAGCCTTCGTAGGTTCGAATCCTGCTCTCCCCACGTTAAGTGCAGAGTTTGGGTTTGGGTTTGAGTGTGAATTAAAATAGTACTATCCATTTCACACTCACACTCAAACTCACACCCTGCACTCAACATGCGGGAGTAGCTCAGTTGGTAGAGCGACAGCCTTCCAAGCTGTAGGTCGCGGGTTCGAGCCTCGTCTCCCGCTCTGGGTTCGACAGAGTAGTCGGAAAATTACAGGCCGACGTAGCTCAGGGGTAGAGCGCTTCCTTGGTAAGGAAGAGGTCATGGGTTCAAATCCCATCGTTGGCTCACTGAAGCACAGTTTTTAAAAGGACAAAAAAACTAAAACAGAATTTTATAACTAACTTAAATTGAGGATTTTCAAACATGGCTAAAGAAACCTTTGATCGTTCCAAACCACATGTTAATATTGGTACGATTGGTCACGTAGATCACGGTAAAACAACTTTAACCGCTGCCATTACCAAAGTACTTGCTGCAAAGGGTTTGGCAGAACAAAGAGATTTTTCTTCCATTGACAATGCCCCCGAAGAAAAAGAAAGGGGTATCACTATCAATACTGCACACGTAGAATACGCGACGGTTAACAGACACTACGCTCACGTAGATTGTCCCGGACACGCGGACTATGTAAAGAATATGGTAACCGGTGCAGCTCAGATGGATGGAGCAATTTTAGTAGTTGCTGCTACCGATGGACCTATGCCTCAGACCCGCGAGCATATACTATTGGCCCGTCAGGTTGGCGTTCCTGCCCTGGTAGTATTTATGAACAAAGTGGACCTGGTTGATGATCCGGAATTGATCGAATTGGTTGAAATGGAAGTTAGAGAATTACTCAGTTTCTACGAATTTGATGGCGATAATATTCCTGTGATCCAGGGATCTGCGCTTGGTGGATTAAACGGTGAAGAACGATGGGTTGAGAAAATCGTGGAGTTGATGGATGCAGTGGATAATCACATCCCGCTGCCGGAGCGATTAATCGACAAAGATTTTCTGATGCCTGTGGAAGACGTATTCTCTATAACCGGTCGCGGTACTGTAGCTACCGGAAGGATAGAAAGAGGGGTTATCAATTCCGGTGACCCGGTTGACATTTTGGGAATGGGGGCTGAAAACCTGAAATCCACCGTAACCGGTGTTGAAATGTTCCGCAAGATCCTTGACCGTGGTGAAGCTGGTGATAATGTTGGACTGTTGTTGAGGGGTATCGAGAAAACGGACATACGCCGGGGGATGGTAATTTGTAAGCCGGGCTCGGTTACACCACATGCGCACTTCAAGGCTGAGGTGTACGTATTAAGTAAAGAGGAAGGTGGCCGTCATACGCCATTCTTTAATAAATACAGGCCACAGTTCTATCTGCGGACTACCGATGTCACTGGTGAGATCAAGTTGCCGGAAGGTGTTGAGATGGTAATGCCTGGTGACAACATTACCGTAGAGGTTGAGTTGATCAACACAGTAGCTATGGAAAAAGGTCTGCGCTTTGCCATCAGGGAAGGCGGACGTACCGTAGGTGCTGGTCAGGTAACTGAAATCTTAGACTAGGCTCTATCAAAAAGATGTAAGAAGAACGCGTTTCTATTTTTATAGAAACGCGTTTGAATACTTACTTTTAATTCGTAACTTTGCACACCCATTTTCAATGGTAGTAACCTACGGGTGTAGCTCAATTGGTAGAGTAGTGGTCTCCAAAACCATTGGCTGGGAGTTCGAGTCTCTCCACCCGTGCAACGAAAGGCCGTCAGATCAATGCAAAAACTTAGAACATATATTACCGAATCAATCGATGAAATGAAGAACAAGGTAACCTGGCCTTCATATAAATCGTTGCAGAATAGTTCGATACTGGTATTGGTGGCATCTTTAATCTTTGCTTTACTGATCGGGTTGATCGACATGGCTTTCAAGAATAGCCTGGAGTGGTTTTATCAGTCATTATAAGAGGAGGGGATTATGTCAGACGATGCTAAAATGAGCGAATCGAAATGGTATGTGGTCAGGGTGGTAAGCGGTCAGGAGAAAAAGGTCAAGACATATCTGGAGAATGAGATTGCCAGGCAGAAGCTGGAAGAATTCATCCCACAGGTGCTGATCCCATCAGAGAAGGTTTACGAAATGAGGAATGGTAAGAAGAGAATGAGGGAGCGAAACTTTTTTCCGGGATACGTATTGGTATCGGCGGATCTCACTCATGGTGAAGCGCATCATCTGGTCAAAAGTATCCCCGGTGTCATTGGATTTCTGGGATCAAGCGACGGCGGTGCCTCCAAGACCCCGGTGCCCTTAAGACAGTCCGAGATTAACAGGATACTGGGGAAAGTGGATGAGCTGGATGAATTTGAAGAAAAATTGGATACTCCTTTCATAGTGGGAGAATCTGTTAAGGTCATGGATGGACCGTTTAGCGGGTTTACCGGAAACGTGGAAGAGGTGTTCGAAGAGCGAAAAAAATTAAACGTAATGGTAAAGATTTTCGGCCGGAATACACCGGTTGAATTGAATTACATGCAAGTAGAAAAATTAGACTAGAATGGCCAAACAAGTAATTGGATTTCTTAAACTTCAGATAAGGGGAGGTGCGGCTAACCCATCACCACCGGTAGGCCCGGCTTTGGGTAGCAAAGGATTGAATATCATGGAGTTCTGCAAGCAGTTCAATGCACGTACGCAGGACAAGGCAGGGAGCTTACTTCCGGTGCTGATTACTATATATGCCGATAAGTCGTTCGACTTTGTGGTAAAAACCCCACCGGCTCCGGTCCTGTTGATGAATGCCGCCAAAGTAAAAAAAGCATCCTCAGAGCCCAACCGCGAAAAAGTTGGGACGGTTACCTGGGATCAGGTAAAGGAAATTGCTGAAACAAAAATGCCCGACCTCAATGCATTTACCGTTGAATCAGCCATGAAGATGGTGGCGGGAACAGCACGCAGTATGGGTATAAAGGTAAGGGGTAAAGCTCCCTGGACTAATTAAGGAAAACCATGGCGAAGTTGACAAAAAATAAAAAAGCAGCACTGGAGAAGATTGAGCTTCATAGGGAATACACTATAGAAGACGCCAGCTCTTTAGTAAAGGATATTACTTTCACCAAATTCGATGCCTCAGTGGATTTGAGCGTTCGTTTGGGTGTAGATCCCAGGAAAGCGGATCAAATGGTTCGCGGGGTGGTTACCCTGCCTCATGGTAGTGGCAAGGAAGTTAAAGTGCTGGTCCTGTGCACCCCAGATAAGGTAGATGAGGCCAAAGCCGCCGGAGCGGACCATGTTGGCCTTGATGACTATATTACTAAGATCGAGGGGGGCTGGGCTGACATTGATGTGATCATAACCATGCCACAGGTCATGGCAAAAGTCGGAAAATTAGGCCGGTTCCTGGGCCCGCGCGGTTTGATGCCGAATCCCAAATCGGGCACGGTTACCGAAGACGTAGCTAAAGCTGTGAAGGAAGTGAAGGCCGGTAAGATCGATTTTAAGGTGGACAAAAACGGCATTATAAACGCCAGCATTGGCAAGGTATCATTCGATGCCAGCAAAATTAAAGAGAATGTCCTGGAAGTGGTGCAGACCATTTCAAGGCTAAAGCCGGCATCTGCCAAGGGAACGTATTTCAAAAGCATAACGCTGTCAAGCACTATGAGCCCTGGCATTTCAATTGACAAGAACTCTATTGAAGGTATTTAAGATGACGAGAGCAGAAAAAGAATCTATTGTCGCAGAACTTTATCAGAAGTTTTCTGAGACCAATAATTTCTATATAACAGATCCTCAGGGCCTGAACGTGGAAAGTATTAACAATTTTCGACGACTGTGCTTTAACAAAGGGATAGAATACAAGGTTTACAAGAATACACTGATCAAAAAAGCGCTGGAGAAACTGGATACCGATTACTCATCATTTGATGATACGGTTTTGAAAGGGTTTTCAGGAATATTGTTTTCACCTGAAAGCGGTAATACTCCGGCTAAGATCATAAAAGAATTTAGAAAATCAGCAAAGTCTGAGGAACTATTGCCGCTATTAAAGGGTGCTTCCATCTCTTCTGATCTCTTTATCGGCGAAGAATATCTCGACACTTTAAGCCAGCTTAAATCAAAAGCAGAACTTATTGGTGAGGTGATAAGTCTTCTTCAGTCACCGGCTAGGAATGTTATATCTGCCCTGCAGGGTAGCCGACATACATTAGCTGGTCTGATTAAAACGCTCTCAGAACGTGAGGGTTAGTTAGTGGTTTATTAAGTATTGGAATTTAAAAAAGTTATATTAAAATGGCAGATATCAAAGCGTTAGGGGACCAACTTGTTGAGTTGAGTGTAAAAGAAGTTCAGGAGTTGGCCGACTACCTGAAAGAAACCCACGGTATAGAGCCAGCAGCAGCAGCTGCTCCGGTTATGGTGACAAGTGCTGGCGGTGCTGATGCAGGTGCAGGAGCAGAAGAAAAATCTACCTTCGACGTAGTGCTCAAATCACCGGGAGGCTCCAAGTTAGCTGTGGTAAAATTAGTAAAAGAGCTAACCGGATTAGGTCTTAAAGAGGCCAAAGAATTAGTAGACAGCGCACCAAAAGAAGTAAAAGAAGGCGTTGCTAAAGATGAAGCTGAAGCACTTAAGAAGCAGCTTGAAGAAGCTGGTGCAGAGGTAGAATTGAAATAAGGAAATTGTTATTTTATCCTGCCTTTTCGCAGAACCGACTATAATCAGGCCTGGCAATACCGTCAGGTCTTTTCCTGTTTCTACCTGATATTAGAAAGATTAGGTGGTTGATTGGTACGCCGAAGGGCGTGCTTTATAAAGAATTACGTAGTAATCTAAAATTATATAAGCCTTGGCTAAAACAAACCAACTGGATAGACTAAACTTTAGTTCTATCAAATCCGTTATTGATTACCCCGACTTTCTCGACGTACAATTAAGATCTTTTAAGGATTTTTTCCAACTGGAAACCCCTGCCGAAAAAAGAATGCAGGAGGGATTGTATAAAGTATTTGCTGAAAATTTTTCAATATCAGACAGCCGGGAAAATTTCGTACTGGAGTTTATCGATTATTTGATCGATCCGCCAAAATATTCGGTGGATGAGTGTATCGATAGGGGCCTGACCTATTCAGTGCCATTAAAAGCCAAACTGAGATTGTCATGTAACGATGAGGACAACGAGGAGTTCGAGACCATCGAGCAGGAAGTGTTCCTGGGCAATATTCCCTATATGACAGAAAAGGGATCCTTCGTGATCAATGGGGCTGAAAGAGTAATCGTTTCACAGTTGCACCGCTCGCCCGGGGTATTTTTTGCCCAAAGCAAGCATACCAATGGCACCAAATTGTATTCCGCCAGGATAATTCCGTTTAAAGGGTCATGGATCGAGTTTGCAACTGACGTTAACAACGTGATGTACGCCTACATCGATCGGAAGAAGAAATTTCCTGTAACCACCTTATTACGCGCCATTGGATACGGTACGGACAAGAATATCCTGGACCTGTTCGGACTTTCTGAAGAGGTTGAGGCTTCCCAAAAGAATCTTCAAAAAATAATTGGCAGGAAATTGGCTGCCAGGGTATTGAGGACCTGGACCGAGGACTTCGTGGATGAAGATACCGGCGAGGTGGTGTCCATAGACCGGAATGAAGTAGTGCTTGAGAGGGACTCAGTTATTGAAGAGGAGGACATCGAAACCATTCTGGAGTCAGGAAGTAAATCCGTAATACTTCATCGTGAGGATGTAAATGTTACCGATTATACCATTATTTATAATACCCTGCAAAAAGATAATTCCAATTCCGAAAAAGAAGCAGTTGAACAAATCTATCGCCAGCTCAGGAACACGGAAGCTCCTGATGAGCAAACCGCCAGGGATATTATTCAGAGCCTTTTCTTCAGTGACAAGCGATATGATCTTGGAGAAGTTGGAAGGTACCGGATAAACAAGAAGCTGGGTCTGGAAATCGGGTCTGATATCAGGGTCCTGACCACTGATGATATTATCAATATAGTGAAGTACCTCATTGGCCTGATAAATGCCAAAGCCCTGGTAGACGATATCGACCATTTGAGCAATAGAAGAGTGCGGACAGTGGGTGAGCAGCTATACTCCCAGTTTGGCGTAGGACTTGCCAGGATGGCCCGTACCATCAAAGAACGGATGAATGTCAGGGACAATGAGGACTTTAAGCCGGTCGACCTGATCAACGCCCGTACATTATCTTCGGTTATTAATTCATTCTTTGGGACCAACCAATTGTCTCAGTTTATGGATCAGACCAATCCCCTGGCCGAAATCACCCATAAAAGACGTATGTCGGCATTGGGTCCGGGCGGACTTTCCAGGGAACGTGCCGGATTCGAGGTCCGGGATGTTCATTACACCCACTATGGCAGGCTTTGTACCATTGAAACCCCTGAAGGGCCGAACATTGGGTTGATATCATCACTTTGTGTTCATGCCAAGGTAAACAGCATGGGCTTTATCGAAACACCATATCGCAAGGTTGAAACCGGTAAGGTTAACATGAAAGGGCATGTTATTTACCTGACAGCAGAAGAAGAGGATTCTCACAATATTGCCCAGGCTAATGCGCCACTTACCGATGCCGGAAACTTTGTGAATGACCGGGTAAAAGCCCGGTTTGAAGGGGATTTCCCGGTAGTGGAGCCCGGACAGGTGAGTTATATGGACATTGCTCCCAATCAGATAGTTTCAGTGGCGGCATCCTTAATCCCATTCCTGGAGCACGATGATGCTAACCGTGCCCTGATGGGATCCAACATGCAGCGTCAGGCAGTACCTTTGATGCGACCTGAAGCGCCTGTGGTGGGTACCGGACTGGAAGGACGTGTGGCATTGGATTCAAGGTCTTTGATAAGGGCAGAAGGAGACGGTGTGATCGACTATGTTGATGCCAAAAGTATCGTTGTGAGATACAATTTGAGCAAGGACGAGCAGTTGGTTAATTTCGATGATGAGCTAGTAACCTACAACCTGGTAAAATTCCGCAGGACCAACCAGGATACCTGTATCAACCTTAAACCCATTGTGGTGCAGGGAGAGAAAGTAACTGAAGGACAGCCACTTTGTGAGGGTTATGCAACTCAGGGTGGAGAGCTGGCGCTGGGAAGAAACCTGAAAGTGGCGTTTATGCCCTGGCAGGGTTATAACTTTGAAGATGCCATAGTTATCTCTGAAA
>Ga0268386_10001612_pt1 | contig 15521 bp, 11 predicted proteins | sample RVTome_15_FD_200260 | JGI IMG/M metagenome (GOLD analysis project Ga0268386, IMG submission 200260) | Soil microbial communities from uranium-contaminated site in the Upper Colorado River Basin, Wyoming, United States - RVT150D86... ...
GAGCCCGCGCCGGTTCGAAGAAGCGGTGCGGGGACGGCGCGTGCTCGCCGTGAGACGCAAGGGCAAGCACCTGTGGATGGAGCTCGACCGGCGCCCGTGGCCGCTCTTCCACCTGGGGATGAGCGGGTGGCTCGAGCCGTGCCGCGACGGAGCGCCGCCGCCGCGCTTCTGGAAGCTCGACCTGGAGGCCGACGACGGCGCGCGTCTCGTCTTCACCGATCCGCGCCGCCTGGGCCGCATCCGGCTCCGACGGGACCCGCTGCGGGAGCCTCCGGTCGCCGGCCTCGGCTACGACCCGCTCGAGGGTCTGCCCGCCGCCCGCGACCTGCGCTGCCTTCTCTCCCGGCGGCCGGGGCCGGTCAAGGCGGCGCTGCTCGACCAGTCGCTCTTCGCCGGCGTCGGCAACTGGATCGCGGACGAGGCGCTCTACCAGGCCCGGCTCGATCCGCGCCGCCCCGCGCGCTCGCTCGACCTCGAGGAGGTCTCCCGCCTGCGCGCGAGAGTCCTCGCCGTGGTGCGCCGCGCGGTGGCGGTCGGGGCCGACTCCGACCGCTTTCCGCGGACGTGGCTGTTCCACCACCGTTGGGGGCGGAAGGCGGAGGCCCGCACCTCGCGCGGCGAGCGGGTCGAATACCTCACGGTCGGCGGCCGGACCACGGCCTGGGCCCCGTCGCGCCAGCGATAGTGCGAGCGGCACCGGCGCGAGGCGCGAGGGTCCGCTCCGGGCGGACCGTCAGTCCCGACGGGCTCCGTACCAGGCGTCGGCGATCGACGCCGCCCACAGGACGACGACCACGACCGTGATCCAGAAGAAGAAGCCCGCGTTCGCGCGGTGGATCTCCGCGGCGAGCCGGAAGGGAAGCCCGGCGTCGATGTCGAGAGGGTCCTTCGGCATGCGGTCGAGGGTCTCGCGGGCCACCCGGCGCACGAGCACGAAGACCGCGGCGAGGGTGAAGGCGCCGAAGGCGAGCCCGCGAAGGGGACGTCCGCTCAAGAGCTGGCCGAGTCCGGGGAACACCAGCCCGGAGAGAAGCGCCGCCCGCCGGCGGGGGTCGCGTCCCCGCCGGGGTCCGGCCGGCCCGGGAGTCCCCGTTCCGCCTGGCGCCGTGATCTCTCGCACGCTCCGCTCCCGGGAACCGCTCTAGGATTGTCGTGTGTCCCTCGCGAATATAGACCGCACCCGCCCCCCGTTCCAGGAGGTTTCGCCGGTCGAGGCGGAGAGGCTCCTCGGAGAAGGAGCGGTCGCCGTGGACGTGCGCACGGCCCGCGAGCACGAGGAGGCGGGCCACCTTCCGGGGTCGATGCTCCTCCCGCTCGCGATGCTCTCCTCCGCTCCCGCCGTGCTCCCCGACGACGGCCGGCCGCTCCTCGTGTACTGCGACAACGGAGTCCGCTCGCGCCGGGCCGCCGATCTCCTCGGAGAGGCCGGGATCCCCGGCGTGCGTCACCTCCGGGGCGGGCTCGACGCCTGGACGGGACCCCGCGCGCGAGGCCGCTCACCGGTCTCCGGACCCTCGCCCTGGCTCGTGGCGAACGCCGCGCTCGCTCCCCGAGGTGCCCGCACGCTCGACGTCGCCTGTGGCCGCGGACGCCACGCCCTCTTCCTCGCCGCCGCGGGGTACCCGGTGAAGGCCGTGGACCGTGACCCCTCCCGCGTCGAGGCGCTGCGCTCGCTCGCGCGGCGGCTCCGGCTGCCGCTCGACGTGGAGGCCGTCGACCTCGAGGAGGCGCCGACGTCGCTGGGGGAGGAGGAATGGGAGCTCGTCGTCGTCTTCCACTACCTCCACCGGCCGCTGTTCCCGAAGCTCGTGCGCGCGCTGCGCCCGGGCGGACTGCTCCTCTACGAGACGTACACGCGCGAGCAGGCGCCTCGGGGGAAGCCCACGAATCCCGCGTTCCTGCTCGAGCCGGGGGAGCTCCCCCGGCTCGTCGCGCCTCTCGAGGTCGTCCGGCAGCGCGAGGGCGAGCACGACGGACGCCACGTCGCCTCGGTGGCGGCCCGCAAGCCGCGTCCGAAGCCACGGGCGCGGCCGTCGCGAACGCGCTGAGACCCCGTCAGGCCGGCGGAGTGCGCGTCCCGGCCGGGCCTTCTCGCAGCACCGCGACCAGCCACGCGGCCGCCGTGACCAGGGTCGCTGCCGTGCCGACGACCCACAGGCGTCCCGCCCGGGCCGCCGCGACACCGTCGAGCGGAGCCGGCCACAGGACGCCCGGGGCCAGGAAGAGGTAGAAGCCGACGAGCCCCGCGGTCGCCGCCGCGGAGAGGAGCAGGAAGCCGCGCGAGGGCCGCAGCGCTCCGAGCGGCACGACCCAGAGCAGGTACTGGGCGCTCAGGGCGCCGTAGAAGACCTGGAAGGCGAGGAGCGCGGCGAGGCACGCCCGCTCCCGGTCCAGGGCGAGACGCCGGCGGAGGACGGCGAGGACGAGGACACCCCACGCCGCGAGGAAGAGCGCCTTCGAGATCGTCGAGGCGAGCGGCCAGAAGCGCGCCTCGCTCCGGGGCAGCTCGCCGGTGGCGAGCCACTCGAGCCCCCTCAGCAGGCCCGTCCACCCGAAGTCGGCGATCCCCGAGTAGGCGAGGAGCTCCCGGCGCAGAGCGCCCGGGTCGGCGAGCGCGAACGGGAGCAGCAGGGCGGCGACCGGTCCGAGCGCGAGGGCGGTGAAGCGCAGCGCGCTCCTCGCCCCGCCGCCTCGCGCGAGGAAGGGCAGGAGGAGGGCGGGAAACGACTTCGTGGCGATCGCGGCGGAGAGAAGGAGCGCCGAGGCGTCGCGCCGGCCACGGGCGACCGCGTCCAGGGCGAGGAGGACGAAGAGGAGCATGATCGCGTCGAACTGGCCGTGGAAGGCGGTGACGAGGAGGCTCACGGGGTGCGCCGCGTAGATCCACGCGGCCGCGGGGGAGGCCCGTCCCCGGCGGGCGGCGACGCCGAGGGCGGCCACGATCAGCGCGTCGGCGGCGACGGAAGGAAGCTTCACGTTGACCGGGAACGAGCCGATGCCGCGGCGAGCGAGCCATTCCGAAGCGGCCTCGACGGCGGCCCAGGGCGGCGGATACGGATACAGCCGTCGCGTCTCGTAGGGGTTCCACGACTCGTCGAGGAGGTGCGTCGCCACGCGCCGGTAGCGCGCCACGTCGGCGACCACGCGGTCGGCGGCGAGCACGGGGACGAGGCGGAGGACGAGCGCGAGGAGGACGGGTCCGGCGAGGGCCCGGGTCAAGCGCGGCTCCTCGGCCGTCGCGTTGCGGCTCGGGCAGCAGCGCCCGGCGCGCGCAGCGTCGCCCGGGGGCTGCGCGCGAAGAGAACGGGGACCGCCCAGTCGAGCGCCTCGGACTCCCCGGCGTGCCCGACCGCGACGCGGGCCTCGCGCGCGGCGTCGCCGAGCGAGAAGCCGCGGGCGAGTGCGGCGTAGAGCTCGCGCGCGAACACGGTCGCCGCCTCGTCGAGCACCGCGTACTGGTTGGCCAGGACCGCGGGCACGCCGGCCGCCACGAGGGCGGGAGCGAGGCCGCGATTGAAGTCGACCCGTCCGCCGCGGCCGCTCTCGCACGCGTTGAGGAACACGAGTGCCGCGCCGCGCCGGCCCACGATCTGCCGGAAGGCGGCGGCGCCCACGGCCTTGGGTCGGCCCCGGCCGTCCTCGAGGAACAGCACGCCCTCGCGCGCGGCCGCGTCGTACTCCCCGTGGCCCACGTAGTGGAGGACGTCGACCGACTGGTCGGCGAGGCGCCGGTGGAGCGAGTGGGGCGTCGCCCGCGAGAGCACGCTGACGGTGGCGAGTCCCGCCTCGACGAGCGGGCGGAAGCCGCGCCGCACGAGGCCGGCCTCGAGGCGCGCCGACACCGGCGCCAGGCCCGAGGGCTCGGCGGTGGCCACGAGGATGCGCAGCCGGTCGCGCCGCCGCGGCCGGACCTCGGCGGGGACCGCGGTGAAGACGTTGCGGACGAAGTTCACGTCGGCGGTGGCGAGGAACTCCCGCCGCGCCGGGTCCCAGGCGAGCTCCCACGGCTTGTCGGCCACCCAGTCGATCATCGAGGTGAACACGACGTCGAGGACGCCGTCGGGCTGGAGCGAGCGGGCGACGTCGTACAGGCGCCGCACGTCGCCGGGGAACAGGGCCTCGAACAGGTCGCGGCCCCAGGCCCGCAGCTCGCGGTCGCGGGGAAGCCCCCTCCCCTCGCCGCGGCCCTCGAGTGCGCGAAGCGTCCGCTCGTGGAGCCGGATGATCCGCTGCCACCGCGCCCCCGCCTCCCCGCCCCGCCGGGGAAACGGGACGAGCACTCGGGCGTTGCGGAAGGAGGCGAGAAGCGACGCGGTCTCGGCCGCGGGATCCGGGGCGAGGACGAAGAGCTCGAAGAGGTCTCCGGTGGCGCCGCTCCGGCGGCGAGAGCGGGCCTTGGTCGCGCGGACCGGTCGGGACGGACGCTCCCGGCTCACCATGGGACGAATCCTCGCCCCAAGGAGGGCCGGGGCAGGACCGCAGCCGCAGCCGCGGCCGCCGACGGCGGGCCGGTCAGGCGCGCGAGCGCGTCCGTCGCTCCGCCGGGGCTCGGGGCTGCTCGCTGCGCGGACGCTGGTCGAAGAACCGGCGGCACGCCGCCTCGAAGCGCTCGAGCAGGTCGCGGCCCTGCGGGCCCGGCAGGGGCCCCAGGCGCCGCCAGGCGGCCCGGGCCGACTCCACTTCGGACGTCGCGGAATGCCAGCGCTCGTCGGCCGCGGCGCGTCCTCCCATCGTGTTCGCGGCCAGGGCGTCGCGCAACCGGGCGGCCAGCTCCTGCGCTGACCCCGCCTCGGCGGCCCCGCCGGCCGGCGCGATGCCGTGCAGCAGGCCCTCGACCCGCGCGATCAGCTTCTCGGCCTTGCGACGGCTCGCCTCGGGGTCGAGCTCGGAGCCGGCGAAGCCGGCCGGGAAGCGCTCGAGCAGACGCTGGCGCGCCCGGTCGAAGCGCTCGTCGAGCGGCGCCCTGAGGTCCGTCGGGAGCTCTCCCGCCTGGCGCCACGCCGTCTGGGCGGCGAGCACCCGCCCCACGAGGTCCTCGGGGAGCGCCGCCGGCCCGCCGCTCTCTTTGTCCCCTTCGCCCTCGGCACGATCGATGCTCTCGAGCTCGGCGCAGATCCGCTCGCGCGCCTCGCGCGCCCGCTCGAGGGCGAGCGAGTCGCGGTGCTTGTACCGCTCGAAGAAGTGGTCGCACGCCTTGCGGAAACGCAGCCAGACCGCCTCGGATCGGCTCTTCCGGACGGCCCCGATCGTCCGCCATTCGGCCTGGAGGCGCCTGAGCTCGGCCGAGGTCGCCTCCCAGTCGGTCGACTCCTGAAGGGCCTCCGCCCGCTCGCACAGGGACTCCTTGCGGGCGAGGTGCTCGGCCCACTCCAGGCCGCGCTGCGCCCGGTGCTCGTGCCACCGCGAGAAGAAGCGGTCGCAGGGCCGGCGGAAGCGCTGCCAGACCCTCCGCGACTGGGCGGCGGGGACGGGACCGATCGTCTTCCACTCCGCCTGCAGCTGCCGCAGCTCGTCCGCCGTCCTGACCCAGTCCGTGGACTCGGCGAGGACCTCCGCCCGCTCGCACAGCGACTGCTTCCGTCGGAGGTTCCCGGCCTGCTCCTCGGCCTGCCGGGCCAGGAAGACCGAGATGCGCCCGTGCACCGTGTCGCGCGCGGCCTTGAAGCGCGTCCACAGCTCCTCGGCCCTGTCCTTGGGAGCCTCCTTCGCCTGCTTCCACCGCGCGTCGAGGTCGCGCAGCTCGCGCGCGGCCTTCTCCACGTCGGTCTCCCCGACGAGGGCCTCCGCCCGCGCGCACAGCTCCTCCTGCACGTCGATGTTCGCCCAGCGCTTCCACTCCGCGTCCTCGCGCAGCTGCTGCAGCCGCACGAAGAGCTCCTTGCGCGCGCGCTCGAGGCGGGCGAGGACCTGCTCGCGGTCGTGGCGGCCCGGGAAATGGCCGGGGTGGTCCAGGGCGGCGCGGAGCTCCCGCGCCGCCTGCTGGGCGTCCCGGAGCGAGAGGTCCTCGAGGGCGACGAGCGCCTCGGCGCGTTCGGCGAGCGCGGTGAGGCGGGCCGCGTTCGCCCGCTGCTCGCGCTCCCGCTCCTCGACGCTGGCGCGCTCGCGCGCGTGTCGTCGCTTCGCCGCCTCCTCGAACCGAGCGGTCAGGTCCGGCTGGTCGGCGCTCGCGACGAGCTCGTTCCACTGCCGGCGGACCTCGTTCCAGGCGCTCCGCCCGGCGCCGAGGTCCTTACCCGTGGCGAGCTCCTCCGCCCGCGCGACGAGAGCGGCGAGCTCGTCGCGGCGGGCGAGCCCGGCCCTCCACGCCTCGTGGCGGCGGCGCGCCTCCTCCGCCGCGCCCTCGAGACGTGCCGCCAGCCCCTCGCCGTCCGGTCCGGGGAGAGGGGCGAGGGCCTCCCAGGCAGCGCGAACGCGCTCGACCTCCGCCGGGACCCCTTCCCCCTCCGCGTGCTCGAGTGCGCCGCAGAGCTCCTCGCGCTCTCGCACCCGCCGCGCCCTCTCCTCCGCCTCGCGCTCCTGCTCGGCGCGCGCCCGCTCGTAGGCCTGCCTCTCGCGCTCCTCGGCCTCCGGCGACGCAGCCGCGGCCGGCGGGGCCGGCACCGGCTCCGCCGTCTCGAGGCGCGCCCGCGCCCGCCGGGCGGCCGCCCCGACCCGCGCGCCCTCGGCGACCTCGCGAAGGGCGCGCTCGTCCTCGAGCCGCTCCACGGCCGCCACCGCGACGGCCTTGTGGTCCGACTTGAGGGCGAGGGAGAGCAGGGTCGGGACGTCCCCGATCCGCCCGACGGCGAGCAGGCGCGTGGCCGGGTCGTCCGCCTCGCGCGCGACCGACGCGAGGGCCCTGGGATCGTCGAGCGCCCCGACCGCCGCCTCCCGCATCCCGGGGTGCGCGGCCGAGCGGGCGACCACGGCGAGGTGCCGGGAGTCGCGCAGCGCGCCGAGGAGCAGGCGCGCGCGCTCGGCCTCGGCGGCGTGGATGGCGAGGTGGACGAGCCGCGAGGCCGCTTCCTCGCGCACCCCCTCGTCCTCGTCCGCCGTCGCGAGGCGGGTGAGGATCTCGGCGTCGGCGAGCTTGCGGGCGGCGGCGCGGCGAACGCGGGCCTCGGGGTCCTCGCGCGCGAGCGTCAGCAGGACGTCGCGCTCGGCGGAGGGAAGCCGCAGCACGGCTTCGGCGCGCACCATCGGGTCGGGGCTCTGCCAGTCGGGCTTGCTGGTGCGGAAGCGATCGATGAGGCTCTTCACGCTCGTCTCCGGGTGGACCTGCTCTCCAGAGGCCCTGATCCTACGAAGCCCGACTATACCGCAAAGGCCCGGGCCACGAGGACGATCTTGCCGACGTGGCCACCGGCCTCGAGACGTCGGTGCGCCTCCTTCGCCTCGGCGAGAGGGAAGGTCGAGTCGATCACGGGCGCGACCGCGCCCGACTCCAGCAGGGGCCAGACCCGCTCGCGCAGCTTCTCCGCGATCCGCCCCTTCTCCTCGACGCTGCGGGAGCGCAGGGTCGAGCCCGTGAGGGTCAGCCAGCGCTGCAGCACGAGGCGCAGGTCCACCTCGGCGCGCGAGCCGCCGAGGAGCGCGATCAGGACGAGGCGTCCCTCCGGGGCCAGGCAGTCGAGGTCCCGAGGGACGTAGCTGCCGCCGACCATGTCGAGGATCACGTCGACGCCGCGGCCGCCGGTCGCCTCCTTCGCGACGGCCGCGAAGTCCTCCTCGCGGTAGTGGATCGCGCGAAGCGCGCCGAGCCGCTCGCACGCCGCGCACTTCTCGGCGGTCCCGGCGGTGGCGAGGACCGTCGCCCCCAGGGCCCGGGCGAGCTGGATCGCGGTCGTGCCGATGCCGCTCGCCCCGCCGTGCACGAGGAGCGTCTCGCCGGGGGCCAGCCGTCCGCGCTCGAACACGTTGGTCCACACCGTGAACAGCGCCTCGGGCAGGGCGGCCGCCTCCACCGGTGAGAGCCCGCGGGGCACCGGAAGACACTGCGGGGCGGGCGCGAGACAGTACTCGGCGTAGCCTCCGCCGGCGACGAGCGCGCACGCGGCGTCGCCGTCGCTCCAGCCCCCGACTCCGGGCCCGACCGCGGCCACCGTTCCCGCCACCTCGAGGCCGGGGACGTCGGTCGTGCCCGGCGGCGGGGGGTACTTCCCCTCGCGCTGCAGGAGGTCCGGGCGATTGACGCCGGCCGCGGCGACCCGCAGCAGGAGCTCGCCCTCTCCGGGCGGGCGCACCGGACGACGCGCGGGCCGCAGCACGTCGGGAGGTCCGGGCCGCGCGATCTCGATCGCGAGGCAGTCGCGGGGGATGACGGGCACGACGCCCCCCTCAGGGTCGGCCGTCGAGGTCGCCGATCGTGGCGTGCGAGGGAGGCCGCGCCTCCTGCAGCCGTCGAGCCACCGACTCCGCCTCCCGCATCACGCGGAGGACGTTCCCGCTCGCCAGCCGCGCGAGGTCCTCGTCGCTCCATCCCCGCGCCACGAGCTCGGCGAACAGCTCCGGGTACCCCGACACGTCCTCCATCCCGACCGGCCAGTCGTCGTTGCCGTCGTAGTCGCCGCCCAGGCCCACGTGGTCGGCGCCGGCCACGTCCCGGACGTGCTCGACGTGGTCGGCCACCTCCGCGACCGTCACCCGGATCCGCGGCACCCTCGGCTCGATCTCGTTCCAGATCCGGGTGCGCTCGGCGGTGTCGTCCACGCCGCGCGTGCGCTCCTGGAACTCCTTCCAGAAGGGCGCGGTGGCGTCGGCGACGGTCGGGGAGACGAAGGCGGTCACGAAGGTCACCATGACGATCCCCCCGTTCTGCGGCAGCCGCCGGAGGACGCCGTCGGGCACGTTGCGGGCGTGGTCGCACAGCGCCCGGGCCGAGGAGTGGGAGAAGATGACGGGCGCCTCGGCGACGCGCAGGGCGTCGTCCATGGTGTCGGGCGAGGTGTGGGAGAGGTCGACGAGCATCCCGAGGCGGTTCATCTCCCGCACGACCTCCTCGCCGAAGCGGGTGAGGCCCCCGTGGCGCGGCTCGTCGGAGGCGGAGTCGGCCCAGTCGAGCGTGGTGTTGTGGGTCAGCGTCATGTAGCGCGCGCCGAGGTCGTGGAACGCGCGCAGCGCCCCGAGCGAGTTCTCGATCGCGTGGCCGCCCTCCATTCCCAGGAGCGAAGCCACCTTGCCCGCCTCGATCGCGCGCACGACGTCCGCCGCGGTCGTGGCGAACGCGAGCCGGTCGGGATAGCGGGCGATCATCCGCCGCGCGAGATCGATCTGCTCGAGCTGGAAGCGGGCGAAGCCGCCCGTCATCTCCCCCGGGACGTACACCGACCAGAACTGTCCGCCGACTCCTCCCGCGCGCAGCCTCTCGAGGTCGGTGTCGCCGGGGGTGCGCGTTCGCAGGTCGTAGGCGGCGACGTCGCCCAGCCCCTCGGTCTTCTGGCGCAGGGTGATCGGGAGGTCGTTGTGGCCGTCGACCACGGGGTGGGCTTCGAGCACGCGCCGGGCGCGCTCGAGGGCCTCCCCGCCGTCGGGCTTCGCAGCGCCCGCGGCAAAAAGAGCGGACCCGAGAAACAAAAGGGCGACCATCTTCGTTCTACACGTCAAGGGAAACCTCCCGAAAGGTGCGTCATTATGTAATGTATCGCGCATCCAATCGGGTGGATGGCCATCAACCCCGATCCCGGGAACGGGGGCGCAGTGGCAGCGGACACCAGCTCGCGGAAGCGCGAGGGCGGCGAAGTCCATTCGCTTCGCTTCGGCGCGTTCGAGATGGACATTCGCAGCGGCGAGCTGCGCCGCAGTGGCTCCCTCGTCCGGCTCCAGCCCCAGCCCTTCAAGGTGCTCGCCCTGCTCGCGAGCCGTCCCGGAGAGGTCGTCACCCGGGAGGAGGTGCAGGCCGAGGTCTGGCCGGCGGGCACCTTCGTCGACTTCGAGCAGTCGCTCAACTTCTGCGTCCGGCAGATCCGCGCCGCGCTCGGCGACAGCGCCCTCCAGCCCCGCTACGTCGAGACCCTGCCCCGCCGCGGCTATCGCTGGGTCGGCGGTACGGTCGAGCGGGTCGGTCCCCCGGCGACCGTGCACGAGTGGCCGAGGCCGGTCGCGCCCGAGCCGACGAACGGGAACGACGTCGCCGCCCGGTCGCTGCCCGGTCCCGCCGCTCTGGCGGCGCGCCCGCGGTGGGCGGCGGCGGTGGCGGTCGCGGTCGTCGCCACCAGCTTCCTCGCATGGCTGGCGACGCGGCCGGCGGGCGCTCCCGTCGCGCCCGAGTTCCAGCGGGTGACCTTCCGCCGGGGGGCGGTGACGTCGGCGCGGTTCGGGCCCGAGCGCCAGGTCGTCTACGTGGCGTCCTGGGAGGGGCAGCCCTGGGCCACGCACCTCGTGAGCACCGGCGCGCGCGAGAGTCGGCCTCTCGGGATCGAGCGGGCCGACGTCGTGGCCGTCTCCGCGACCGAGGTGGCGTTCCTCCGGGGAGGCATCCTCGCCCGCGCCCCGCTCGCGGGCGGACCGCCCCGAGACCTGGCCAGGGAGGTCGTCGCCGCGGACTGGACCGCCGACACCTCGGAGTTCGCCGTGGTGCGCCGCGAGAACGAGCGCCTGCGCCTCGAGTACCCGATCGGACGCGACCTCGGGGAGACGCCCCCGGTGTGCGTCCTTCGGCTGTCCCCCGACGGCCGCATGCTCGCGCTCGCCGAGCGGGTGATGCTCAAGGACGACCGGGGACGGATCGTCGTCCGCGACCGCGACGGCGGGCGGATCGTCGCCACGGACGAGTTCGCCAGCCTCGACGGTCTCGCCTGGTCCCCGGACGGGACGGAGGTCTGGTTCACCGCGGCGAAGGTGGGGGCCGAGAACCAGCTGCACGCCTTGTCCCTCGACGGCCGGGTGCGAACGATGTACGGGGCGATGGGCCGCCTCGTGCTCCACGACGTGGCCGCCGACGGCCGGGTGCTCCTGGAGAGGACGGCGCTCCGCGCCGAGACGTTCTTCCGCCGCGCGGGCGAGACCGCGGACCGGGAGCTCAGCTGGCTCGACATCTCGGGCGTGGAGGGGATGTCGGCGGACGGGAGCGCCGTGCTGCTGGTCGAGAGCGGCGAGGGGGGCGGGCCCGACTACACGTCCTATCTCCGCCGGACCGACGGGTCGCTCCCGCTCAAGCTCGGGCCGGGCAAGGGGACCTCGTTGTCCGACGACGGGATGTGGGTGCTCGTGGTCCCCTTGCGCAATCCCGACCACGTGGAGATCGTCCCCACGGGCCCCGGCGAGCCGCGCCGCGTCCGGATCCCGGGCGCGCTTCGACACGAGCGCGCGGGGTGGCTCCACGACGGGCGGTCGTTCTACGTGACGACCCGGGACGCGCAGTGGCGATGGTCCACGTGGCTCGTCGACGTGGACGGAGGCGCACCCCGGCGCGTGCCCCTTCCTGACGGCCGGATGCTCTTCTTCAACACCTTCTCGCCGGACGGAAAGCGCTTCGCCGCCTCGTGCCCCGACCGCGAGGCCACCTGCATCTACGACGCCGACACCGGCAATCCCCGTCCCCTCGACGGGGTGAGCGAGGAGTGGGTGCCCTTCGCGTGGGACTCCACGGGCATCTACTTCCGGGAGCGGGCGCACACGATCCCCGACAAGCTGCGACGGCTGGATCCGGCCACCGGTCGCGTCACCGTCATCGCCGAGATCGCACCGCGCGACGCGGCGGGGGCCCTGGGGCTCGGCAGGGTGTTCGTGACCGAGGGCGGAGGGGCGTGGTCGTACTCCGTCATGCGACGCCTCTCCGACCTGTACGTCGTGACCGGCGTGCGCTGAGCGGCCGCGGCCGCCGGCCCAAGCATCCACGTTCCTAGTCGCCGTCTCGCTCCCCGTACCGCGGGAGCGACGGCGACCGAGCCCACCGGTGTCCCCTCCCCGAGCCTGACGTTCCTCATGCGCCGCTCCAACGGGCTCTCGCCGCGCCACTTCCCTCCTCATTCGTGGCTCGCGGACGACTCCGGTCAACTCACGCAACAGTGCGTCATGCTCGGGCGTCAACCCTTCAGCGCTGACGATCACGACATTCTCGAACCGCGACGAGACACCACGACCATTCTGGAGGCCGGGAACGTTGGGGGTGAAGGGGGAGACCCGTGTCGGCACGAGGAGCAGTCGTGGTGTTGACGGTCGGCGCCGTCCTCGGCGCGGGCGGAGCGCGCGCGGGAGACGTCGAGAGACTCCGGACGCCCGTCCCGCCGCCGCCTTCGATCGGTCCTCCGGACCCCCTTCGGCCGGTCCTGCACCTGGCCTGGCTCGACGTGAGCGGGATCGCGCTGGGCCTGGAGGGGATCGCCCGGTCGGAGACGGACTCCGTCTTCGGCCGGACGGGGGTCACGATCGAGTGGCGGCGCGCCGACGCCACAGAGCCGGCCCGGCCCCGGGAGGTCCGGGTCGTCCTCCTCGATCGTCTTCTCGTGGATCCCGGGACCGGTCGGCCGATCCTCGGGGCGACTCCGGCCACGAGCCGGACGTACCCCGTCGTCTGGATCCATCTGCCGGGAGTGCGCGCCACCCTGCGGCTGCCGCCGCGTTCCCGGGGACGCGACCTCCCGCCGCGCGAGCGGCGCGACCTCGGGCTCGCCGTGGGGCGCGTGGTGGCCCACGAGGTGGTCCACGCGGCCTTTCCGGAGCTGTCGCACGGGCGAGGCCTGATGTCGAAGGCGCTCACCCGTCGCGAGCTGACCGCCCCCCGGATCGACTTCGAGCCCGGCCTGGCCCTCGTGTTCCAGGCCGCGCAGAGGGGGATCCCCGGCGCGACCGCCCCCGAGTCAGCGGTGCTCGCGGTGTCCGGGGAGACGGAGATCGGGACTCATGCTCGGAAGATCGTTCACTGACCCTTCGCCCTGTCCCTCCTCACGGAGGGGGAGGGGCCTCCTCGCGCTCCGAGGCGGATGACCCCGAGCGCCTCGTCCGGCTCGATCGGCTGATGCAGCAGGCCCTGGCCCTTCACCGCGACGACGACCTCGCGGGAGCGAAGGCCATGGCGCTCGACATCGTGCGCGGCGCCCCGACAGGACCGCGCCCTCGATCCGCGAGGTGCGGGCCTCGCTCACTTCCACCAGGGGAGCTTGAAGGGGGGCGTCGGCTTCGGCGTGGGCCGGGGGGCGGGAGGAGGCCCCGCGTCGGCGTAGCCGAGCACCGGAACGACGGGTCCGGGCCGCGGCCCGAACGCGAGCCAGGCGATCGCGGCTACGCCCACCAGAGCGACACCGCCGAGCAGGCCCTTCACGTCCCCGGGGAGGTCGGCCCACCTCAGCCGGGGGCCGCGCGTCGGCCTCCGCGCGGTCCGGACCGGCAAGCCGGGGGCGGCGACCGCCGCGGCGGGGGCAAGGGCGGCGGCCTCGGCCGCCGCCCGGGCCGCGGCCTGCTCCTCCGCCCGCTCGCGGGTCATGCCGCAGTGGCACGCCGCCACCCGCAGCGGCACCTGCCGGCCGCAGGCCGGACAGGACCAGGTGTGCGCTCCCATCGGAGCCCATACTAGCAGGCGCGGGGCCGCCGCGCGGAGGGTCGACGGGCCGGTGTACCATGGCCTTTCCATGTCCTGCCGGCTCGCGGCGCTGCGCCGCGGTCTCGACGCGTTGCCCTCTCCCGTCGAGGAGCACCCGGGGTTGCTGCTCCGCGACCCGCTGCGCTACACCGAGGACGTGGTGATCGTCCCGCCCCCGCTCGTTCCGTTTCTCCGGTTCTTCGACGGGCACCACGACGAGGGCGACCTCGCCGCCGCCCTGTTCCGGGCGACGGGTCAGCTCGAGTCCTCGTCCTTCGCCCGGGAGCTCGCGGCGTCGCTGCGCCGCGGCGGCTTCCTGGAGGACGAGGAGCTCGCCCGGCGCCGGGAGGAGCGCCACCATCTGTTCGCGGCGGCGACGCGGCGCGAGTCGTCGCACGCCGGCGCCGCCTATCCGGCCGACCCCGCCGAGCTGGTGGCGACGCTCGACCGCTACTTCGCGGAAGCAGGTCCGGACGAGTCCCCGGCGCCGGGAGGCGTCTTCGCCGTCGCCGCTCCCCACGTCAGCCCGGAGGGAGGATGGCGCTCCTATGCCTCGGCCTTCCGCGCCCTGCCCGAGGACGCCGCGCAGCGGACCGTGGTCGTCCTCGGCACGTCGCACTACGGCGAGCCGGAGCGCTTCGGCCTGACCCGCAAGCCCTTCCGCACCCCGCTGGGGACGACCGTGGTCGACGAGGCGGCGGTCGACCGTCTGGTCGAGCGCGGCGGTGCGGCGGTGGTGGTGGAGGACTACTGCCACGCCGTCGAGCACGCGATCGAGTTCCAGGTCCTGTTCCTCCAGCACCGGCTCGGGGCCGCGGTGCGGGTGGTCCCGGTGCTCTGCGGGCCCTTCGCCGCGGCGACTCTCGGGCGCGGCCGCCCCGAGGACGACTCCGGGGTCGCCCGCTTCCTCGACGCGCTCTGCGAGCTGCACGCTCGCGAGGGAGACGGGCTCCTCTGGGTCCTCGGCGTCGACCTCGCTCACGTCGGGAAGCGCTACGGAGACGAGCGGCCGGCCCGCGCCCGGGAAGGGACGCTCGTCGGGGTCGAGGAGAGGGACCGGCGCCGTCTCGACCGCGTCGCGGCCGGCGACCCGGCCGGCTTCTGGGCGGACGTCCAGGAAGGCGCCGACGAGCTCCGCTGGTGCGGGGCCTCCGCGCTGTACGCCTTCCTCAAGGCCACGGGGCCGGCGGGCGGCACGCTCCTGCGCTACGAGCAGTGGAACATCGATCCCGCGAGCGTCGTCAGCTTCGGCGCCCTCGCCTTCGGGGGAGCGCCGCCGGCGCCCCGCCCGCCGCGTAAAGGAGACACATGAGCCCACAGGCTGGACATTGCCGGAGTCGGGCGGCCCTCGCCGCGATCGTGCTGCTCGCCGGCCCGCGCCTGGCCTCCGCGGGCGAGGGGACGCCGCCCGACGCGGTGGCGGTCGTGGACGGCACTCCCATCGCCGCCGAGGTCCTCGAGTCGGCGGTCCAGGCCTCGCTCGTCGAGCTGCGGTTGCGCGAGGACATGATCCGGCGGCAGGCCCTCGACGAGCTGATCGGCCGCGTCCTCCTCGAGCGGGAGGCGACGGCGCGGGGAGTGAGCGTCGAGTCGATCGAGAAGGCCGAGATCACGGACCGGGCGGCGGTGAGCGACGCGGAGGCGAAGGCCTTCTACGAAGCCAACAAGGCCCGGTTCGGGACGATGCCGGAGGACAAGGCCCTCGAGCAGATCAGGAGCGGCCTCGGACAGCAGCGCGAGCGCGAGCGCCGCGCCGCCCTGTCCCGCCAGCTCCGCACGAAGTACGACGTGAAGATCCTCCTCGAGCCCTATCGCGTGCCGGTCGAGACCGCCGCGGCCCCCGTGCGCGGGAATCCCGAGGCCCCGGTGACGGTCGTCGAGTTCTCCGACTTCCAGTGTCCCTACTGCACCCGGGCTCGCCCGACCGTCAACCGGGTGCGCGAGGTCTACGGCGACGAGGTCCGGTTCGTGTTCCGGCACTTTCCGCTCGGCTTCCACGCCCAGGCCCCGAAGGCGGGCGAGGCCG
>Ga0268386_10001614_pt1 | contig 15513 bp, 13 predicted proteins | sample RVTome_15_FD_200260 | JGI IMG/M metagenome (GOLD analysis project Ga0268386, IMG submission 200260) | Soil microbial communities from uranium-contaminated site in the Upper Colorado River Basin, Wyoming, United States - RVT150D86... ...
GGCGCGACCATCTTCCTACAGCCTACAGCCTACAGCCTACAGCCTACAGCCTACAGCCTACAGCCTACCGCCTCCGCCTACCGCCTACCGCCTACCGCCTACCGCCTCCGCCTACCGCCTGGCCGCTCGGGCATGCTGCCCGAGTCGGCCATAACCCTTCCGCATCTCTACAGAACGAGACGGTCTTTCCGTCGCATCGCGTCCATCCGTAGATTCCGTGGGCAACCTGCTCCTCATCGGACTGGACCGCGCGCTATGCAGATCACGCTTTCGAACCGCCTTGCGGCGCTCGTGCACGATTCAGTCGAAGTGCTCGAAAGGGTCGCCCGCGAGCACGGTCGCGTGGTCTACGCGAACAGCCTCGGGGTCGAGTCAGTCGTGCTGACCGATCTGATCTGGACGCACGAGCCCTCGATCGGCATTTTCACTATCGACACCGGGCGTCTGCACGAGGAAACGCGCGAGTTGCTCGAGCGGCTCGAGCGCCGCTATCAGCGCCGCATGGAAGTCTTTCATCCCGACGGCGCCGCGCTCGATCGCTGGATTCGCGAGAACGGGATCAATGCGTTCTACGAGAGCGAGGGATTGCGACGTTCGTGCTGCGAGATGCGCAAGCTCGAGCCGTTCTCACGCGCGATTGCGGGCGCAGACGCATGGATTACCGGGGTGCGCCGTGAGCAATCGGCGGAGCGGGCGCAGGGCGAGGTCATCGAGTGGGACGAACGTTACGCGCTCTGGCAGGTTCGCCCCCTGCTCGAATGGCGCGAGCAGGATGTCTGGGACTACGTCCACGCGCGACGGTTGCCGTACAACTCACTGCACGACAAAGGCTATCCGAGCATCGGCTGCGCGCCGTGCACGCGTGCTGTTGCCGCTGGTGAGGATCCGCGTGCGGGGCGCTGGTGGTGGGAGAATGCCGAATCGCGGGAGTGTGGATTGCAGCCGCGCCGTCAGCCAATCCCGATCGTGGTCGAGCAGCCGCGCCGGGCCGGGTGCTGATGATGGACTACTTTCCGCTGTTCATGCGCCTCGAGAACCAGCCGGTGCTGGTCGTCGGTGCTGGCGAGGTCGCCGCGCGCAAAGTGGATTTGTTGGCGCGCTGCGGTGCGCAGGTGACGGTCGTCGCGCCCGTCGCCAGTCAGGCGCTGCGCGAGCGCCTCGGCGCCAACGTCCGGTACGTCGCGGCGGATTTCGCCCCGAACCATCTTGATGGCGCGCGCCTCGTGGTTGCGGCTACGGACCGACGCTCCGTCAATGCGTGGGTCGCCCGCCTCGCTGACACGCGAGGGATCCCGGTCAACGTCGTCGATGATGCCGCGCTGTCACGCTTCATCGTTCCCTCGGTCGTCGATCGCTCGCCGGTCGTCGTTGCCGTATCGAGCGGCGGAGCAGCACCAGTGCTGGTGCGGCGTTTGCGCGAGCGGTTCGAGGCGCTGCTGCCGCAGGGCCTCGGGCGCGTTGCACGTCTCGCGGGCGCCCTGCGTGGGCGCGTCGCGCGACGACTCAGGAACGGCGCTGCGCGGCGCCGGTTCTGGGAGACCTGGTTCGATCGCGTGCTCGCGCGCGAGGTCGACGGTCGCGGCGATGCCGAGCTGCGGCTCGATGCGGAGCACGTGCTCGGACAGATCGCCGCAGCGGGTCGACTGGAGGGCGAGGTGGCGCTCGTTGGGGCAGGACCGGGCGATCCGGACCTGCTGACCTTGCGGGCGCTGCGTCGTCTGCAGGATGCCGATGTGATCGTCTATGACCGGCTCGTCCCAGCAGAAATCCTCGAGCGAGCGCGGCGCGATGCCGAGAGGATCTATGTCGGCAAAGCAGCGGGCGCCCATCATCTTCCGCAACAGGAGATCAATGCGTTGCTCGTGCGTCTGGCGCGCGAGGGCAAGCGAGTCTGCCGGCTGAAAGGCGGCGATCCATTCATCTTCGGACGGGGCGGCGAGGAGCTCGAGGCGCTCGCCGCCGCCGGCATCCGCTTCGAGGTCGTCCCCGGAATCACTGCAGCCTCCGGCTGCGCGGCTTATGCCGGCATTCCGCTGACGCATCGGGATCACGCGCAGGCAGTGACGTTCGTGACGGGTCACTGCAAGGGTGACACCGATGCGCTCGATTGGACGACGCTCGCGAAGCGCGGACAGACCGTCGTCTTCTACATGGGGCTCGCCGGTCTCGAGCGGATCCTGACGACGCTCGTTGCCCACGGAGCTTCCGGGGACCTGCCCGCGGCAGTCATCGAACGCGGCACCACGACAGCCCAGCGCGTCATTGCTGGCACGCTGACGACGCTTGCGGCACGTGTGCGCGCCGCACAAGTCGAATCTCCCGCCCTGCTGATCGTCGGGGAGGTGACTCAGCTGGCTTCCGAGCTCGCGTGGTTCGGCGAGTTCGTGAGTCGTTCTCCGCTCGGATCAGCGGAGCCAGGCACGACCGTTCCAGAGAGTGTGAGCGCATGAGCATCGTAGAAGGGTTCGTCGGCAGCGTCGGCAATACACCGCTGATCCGTCTCGCGCGGCTGAGCGAGGAAACCGGCTCGGAAATTCTCGGCAAGGCCGAGTTCGCGAATCCCGGTGGCTCGGTCAAGGATCGGGCCGCAGTCGGCATCATCGAGGACGCCGAAGCGCGCGGTCTGCTGACGCCGGGTGCAACAGTCGTCGAGGGAACGGCCGGCAATACCGGCATCGGCCTGGCGCACGTCTGCAACGCCCGCGGCTATCGCTGCGTGATCGTGATGCCCGACAACCAGTCGGAGGAGAAATACCGGATCCTGGAAACGCTGGGCGCCGATGTGCGGTGGGTCAAGGCGGTGCCCTATGCCGATCCGAATCACTACCAGAAGGTCGCGAAACGGCTTGCAGAAGAGATCGAAGGCGCCGTGTGGGCCAATCAGTTCGACAACACTGCGAATCGAGTAGCCCACGAGCGCACCACGGGTCCTGAGATCTGGGCGCAGACGCAGGGTCGCATCGACGCGTTCGTTACCTCGACCGGCACGGGCGGCACTCTCGGCGGCGTGTCGCGGTACCTGAAGTCGAAGCGTCCGGACGTCTATGTCGCGCTCGCCGATCCGCAGGGCAGCTCCCTCTATCAGTGGATCAGAACCGGCGAGCTCAAAGCGACCGGCCCGGGCTCGATCACCGAGGGCATTGGCATCGGGCGCGTCACTGCGAACCTCGAAGGTGCGCCGATCGATGACGCCGTGCACATCACCGACGAAGTCGCCGTGAGCATGGTCTATCGTCTGCTGCGCGAGGAAGGGCTGTTTCTCGGCAGCACGAGCGGCGTCAACGTCGCCGCCGCAGTGGAAATCGCGCGGCGTCTGGGCCCCGGTCACACGATCGTGACGGTGTTGTGCGACACAGGTGCGAAATATCAATCACGGCTCTACAACCGTGAATGGCTGGCGCAGAAGGGTTTGCTGCACGCGTCGGGGCAGGTCGTGAACGGTGGCGATGGTCGTCATCCGGCGCGGCGCGTTTTCGAGCTACGGGGGGTCGATCGTGTCGTCGCCTGAGAGACTCGAGCGGCCGGCGATCCATACCGACGCTCTGATCGTCGGTGCAGGACCGTGCGGTCTGTTCCAGGTGTTCGAGCTCGGGCTGCTCGGACTGAAGGCCGCAGTCGTTGACTCATTACCGAAGCCGGGCGGGCAGTGTGTCGAGCTCTACCCCGACAAGCCGATCTACGACATCCCGGCAGTGCCTCTCTGCACCGGCCAGGAGCTGACGGACCGGCTGCTCGAACAGATCGCGCCGTTCGGCGCCGGTCTGCATCTCGGTGAGACGGTCATTGAAGTTGCTCGCGATCCTGCGTCCGGACGATTCCGTGTTGCGACGAGCGCGCGCAAGATCTTCGACGCTGGCGCAGTGGTCATTGCGGGCGGTGTCGGCGCTTTCCAACCGCGACGGCTCGACGTGCCGGGCATCGAGGCCCACGAAGGCAGGCGCGTGCACTACCGAGTGCGGGATCCTCGCAGCTTCGCCGACAGCGACGTCGTGATCCTCGGCGGCGGCGACTCCGCTCTCGACTGGGCTCTCAACCTCGTCGAGCACGCGCGCAGCGTGCTCCTGATCCATCGCCGTAACGAATTCCGCGCTGCTCCGGCCTCCGTCGAGAAGCTGTATGCGCTGCGTGAAGAGGGAGCCGCTGACGTATTGATCGGCAACGTGCGCGAGTTGATCGAACGCGACGGTAAGCTCACGGGGATCCGCGTGCTGTGCGGCGACGGCGTCACTCGCAGCGTCGATCTCGACCAGTTGCTCGTGTTCTTCGGTCTGCATCCGAAGCTCGGCCCGATCGCTGAGTGGGGACTCGAGATCGCGAAGAAGCAGCTTGCGGTCGATACGCAGAGGTTTCAGACGAACGCGCCCGGTATCTATGCGGTCGGCGACATCAACACCTATCCTGGCAAGAAGAAGCTGATTCTTTCGGGCTTCCATGAGGCGGCGCTGGCCGCGTTTGCGATCAAGGAGTACCTCGAGCCGGGCAGGAAAGTGCACCTGCAGTACACGACGACGAGCCCGCTCATGCACAAGCGCCTCGGCGTCAGCGGCGACGGGACCGAGCGGCGCCACGCAGTGAATGAATGAACGACTGACACGCCGCCGCAGGCGGCTTTCGAATGTGTCTCCTTCGCTCTGAAGCCTTCGTCGTCCAGAACGGCTCGAGTTCGGTTGATGTTGAGCGTCGGATCATCAGCACGCCAACGCGACGCAGCTAGCCGCTGAAGATCCAACCTCCGGCCGGGCTCGAGTTCGATTTCGACAGCCCGGTCCACCCGAGCCCCCGAACAGACGATGTCTTTGCGTCGTCGTCTACCAAGAGCATCCCCCTTCACTTGCACGGCCGATGGCAGGTCGTGATCGAGTTGTTCAACAACCTGTTAGATTAGGCTGCGCGTCCCGGTGCCGTGCTCCAGAGCGGTCTCTTCGATGTGCAAGGCCTTGCTCGTGATTGCGTTGGTTGGCTTGTTCCTCGTGGGCAGCCTGATGACGCTCAAATACACGACGCGGATCGGGCTGCCGGGCAAGCGCACGAATGGCACTGCGGGGCCAGCGCAGAAGCATTGTGGCGCAGCGGAGGGGGAGCGTAATGCGCCGGTAACCTTGCCGAGCCAGGCTCGAGACCCGCCATCGGGTCAAGCGAGCGAGTCGGCAGCGGACGAACGCAATGATTGAGCGCTTCAGGACGAACCCATCCTTCGGCGAGATAGTGGCGCGACGCTTCAACCGGCGTGAAGTGCTGCAAGGCCTCGCCGCTGCGGCGCCCGCGCTCGCGATCGCACCGCTCCGGGCGCGTGAAGGTGTCGCGGTTGCCCCGGAGTCGCCTGCGTTCACTTCGATCCGTGGCAGCAAGGACGATCGTGTGATCCTTCCAGCCGGCTACCACTACGATGTCGTGATTCGCTGGGGCGACTCTCTGATGCGCGGTGTTGCCGATCTCGACCCGTACAGCGTCGTGCAAGGCGCGCTGCTCGAGGAGGGTGCCGCGCAGGCACAGGCCGGGCAGTTCGGATACAACTGCGACGCGGTCAATCTCTTTCCGGTCGGCAGCGATGGCTCGCGAGGCCTGCTTTGTGTCAATAACGAGTACACGAATGATGAACTGCTGTTCCCGGGGCGGCGCTTCGAGGATCGGCGACGTCCCGAGGCGTTCCGAGCGTATCTGCTGAGATACCCGCAGACCGTGTCGTACACACAGGCGGCACACGGAATCTCGGTGGTCGAGATCCAGCGCATCGACGGCCATTGGCGGGCGCTGCGCACCTCGGCCCTCAACCGCCGCGTCACCGGCACGAGCCCGATCGAGATCAAGGGCCCGGCGCGGGGCGCCACGCTGATGCGCACTTCCTATGACCGTGAGGGAGTGCTGGTTCGTGGCACGCTCGCGAACTGCGCCGGCGGCCGGACGCCTTGGGGGACCTATCTGTCGGCAGAAGAGAACATCGAGGATTACTTCGGCAATTACGCGGGTCTGCGTGCGCGCGATGACATTTCACCGCAGGTTCTTGAGGCGCATCGACGGTTCTGGTTGTGGGAGCGGTCCTCGTTCCATGGTTGGGAGGTCGTTGACTCGCGCTTCGACGTCGCGCGCGAGCCTACGGAAGCGCTACGCTTCGGGTGGGTCGTCGAGCTCGACCCCTACGATCCGCGGCGCAGGCCATGCAAGCGCACAGCGCTCGGACGCTTCGCGCATGAGGGAGCGAGTCCGATCATCGCTGCCGATGAGCGCGTGGCGGTGTACATGGGCGACGACGAGAAGTTCGAGTACGTGTACAAATTCGTGACGCGCGATCGCTATGCGGCTGACGATCCTGAGCGGAACCGCGATCTGCTCGATCACGGCACGCTCTATGCGGCACGATTCGACGCAGATGGCTCTGGGCAATGGTTGCCGCTCGTATGGTCCGAACAGGGGCCGTTGAGTCCTGCGACGGGTTATGCGAGTCAGGCGGACGTGTTGATCCGCACGCGTGCGGCCGCAGATCAGCTCGGTGCGACCCCGATGGACCGCCCCGAGGACGTCGAACCCGATCCTGGTACCGGTCGGATCTACATCGCCTGTACGAAGAACGAGTCCCGCGAACCGGATCGTGGCGCGCGCGAATACAACGGTCGCTCTGTAGAGCACGGGCCGAATGCGCCGAATCCGCGCGGACCGAACCTGCGAGGCCACGTGATCGAGCTCATCGAGGAGCACGGCGATCACACGGGTCGCCGATTTCGCTGGGAACTGTTCCTGCTGGCGGGTAACCCGCAGGGTGGACGACTGTTCACGCGCTACGCGGACGCGCTGGCGCACGCGACGCGTGTGGATGACGCGTACTACGCCGGGCAGTCCGATGCGGCGCGACTCAGCGGTTTCGGCTGCCCCGACAACCTCGGCTTCGATGCGGCTGGGCATCTGTGGATCGCGACCGATGGTGAGCAGCCAGATGGGATGAACAACGGCGTGCTCGCGTGCCCGACCCGGGGCCCCGACCGCGGTGTCGTGCGTCGGTTCATGAGCGCACCGGTCGGCGCCGAGGTGTGCGGATGCGAGGTCACGCCGGACGGTGCGACGCTCTTTCTGAGCATCCAGCACCCCGGTGAAGGCGGCCACATTACTGATCTGCGCAGCCACTGGCCGGACGGCGGCGAGGCCGCACCGCGCCCGTCAGTCGTTGCGATCAGGCGCCGGGACGGGGGGCCTGTCGGAAGCTGATACTGCGACTCTGGAAGCCCGACTGGGATTGCGACGCACGAAACGCGATGCCGACCGGGCGCTGCGGGCTTCTTGCCGACCTGCCGCCGCGCTCGACCGCGGCTTTGATGCTCACTCGAGCCCGAGTTCGAGTTCGACCTGATCGCCGTCCACGGTGACTCTTTCGCCGGCGGTCAGAAACACGCGCTCAGGATCGATCGCCGTCCCGGCGAGCAGCGCTCGCTGCACGGCCTGCGCCCGCGCTTCGGCGAGTTCAAGCAGATCATCGTCGGTGATCTCGATCAGCGTCCGATTCGTCTCGTCGACGTACGCGATCGAATGCTCGATGGCCAGAATTCTGGCGTCGGCGCGCGATGTGCCTTCAGGGGGTGGCGGTGCTTCCGGAATCGAAGGTGCAGAGCCCGCGAGCACCGTGTAGACGGCGGTCAACACGGCGAGTTTCTGCTCCGGCTCGAGGGCGTCGAAGTCGACGGGCGCGTCGGCTGCGGTGCCGGTCGCGATCCGCGTGGCGGTTTCGAGCTCGCGCTGGTACTTCAGTGACACGAGCGCCGGGCCGTCGACTTCGGGCATCCGGCGCACGGGCACATCGAGCCTGAGCTGCGGACGTTCGAGGAGTGCATTGGCAAGAGCCGCGAGGCTGTTTGCGTTCTCGACGGTCAGTTCGGCCGATCCCGGGGCGAAGCTGACGAACTGCGCGTCTTCCGCACCCTCAAACAGGGAGCCGATGAACGCAAACGGCGCAGTGACGATCTTCACCAGCAGATTCCTGATGACCTGCCAGATCACTGGCCCGATTCTGAACGAAGGATCGTCGAGCGAGCCTCCAACCGGGAATTCGAGATCGATGACGCCGTTGCGATCCTTCAGCAGCGCGGTCGCCAGCTTGATCGGAATCGTGACGGCGTCCTCGCTGTCGGTTTTCTCGCCCCATTCGAGCTGGTCGAGCACGATGTGGTGCTGCGCGTCGAGCTTGCGATCCTGAATCACGTACCCGAGCTCGGTCGTCAGCTTGCCTTTCGCAATCGCGTAACCGGCGAACTTTCCCGAGTAGGGGTTGAACACGGGCAGGTCGATGTTGCGAAACTCCATATCGATGTCGGTGTGGCGGTCGAAACTGAACAGGTTCATCGATCCCGTGATCGACACCGGCGAGAACTCGCTGATGACGTGGCCCTTCATTTCGAGTTCTGCCTTGCTCGCCGGATCGGAAGACATCGCCGTGATCCGGCCATTCAATGCATCGATCTCGGCGGCGAAGTTCGGCTCGATGAACAAGTCCGAGAAATCGAGCGTGCCACCCTTGATCTGCACGCTGCCAATCGAGACGGGGAAGGCTTCGCTCGCAGGCTCGGTCGAGGATTTCGCACCGACCACTGCAGGGTCGCTTGCATCGGACTGGGCCGGCGACCCGTTCACATTGAATACCTCGACGATGTTGATCGTCTGGTCCGGAGCGATGATGACTCGTGCGAAGGGCTGCGTGACGACGATCTCGTCGATCTCGAGCTCGTCAGGTGACAGCGCGAACGCGATGCCGCTCACGTCGAGCCGCTCGAAGTTGATCAGATCCTGCTGCTGGTCGTTGTCGACCGCGTTGAATTGCTGTGCCGTGAACTTACCGTCAAAGCGCAACCACGGTTCGGCACCCCCCTCCGGTCGCAGGGCGAGATTGCCATCGACGTCGAACTGCCCGGTCCTGACCGTCAGAGCGGCGACTCGCGAAACATAGGGCTGACCCACCGACAGGGAGCCGTTGTCGTAAGCCACCTTGAGGTCGGCTGAGAGCGGAGAGGGTGCCAACTCCCCATCGACGGTGAGCTGGCCGCGATCATTGATCGTCGCTGCGAGTGACAGCGCGATCCGTCGCGTCAGGTCGAGACTGACACCGCCGGCATTCAATGCCAGCGGCGCAATCTTCGCCGGATTCGGCGGCGTCAGCGTGCGGTCCTCAAAGTCAATCGCCGCGTCATTCAAAGAGAACTCGGCGAGCTCGACGGTCCATGCGATGGCGGCCGGCGCGTCGGCGGCGGTGTCGGACGCTGCGTTGCCGCTCGTCGCTGCAGTTTGCGGGGCTTGCTCGGACGCGATCGCCGCAGTCGGTTCAGCCGCTGTTGCCGACAGGTCGGCCTCACTGGTGTCAGCGGGTGTGCTATCGACGCCCTGGGGTGGCGCGTGCGCTGCGTCGACGTCGGCACTCGCAGCGGCGGGGCCGGCGAGCCGCGCGAGGTTCAGCGAGCCATCCGGCTCGAGCCACGCCTCGATCGCCGGACTTTCGATTGCGACGCGGGCGACTCGCAGCGTTTGTTCTGCGGTCGACACTGCGATATCGCTCATCGCGACCGTCGGGATCGTGATCCACGGAACGTCGGCGTCGAGGGCCTGTAGCGCGAGCTGTTTCAGTTCGATCTCGGGCAGCGTCAGCGTGACCCGAGCCTCGGGATCGAGCGCGAGCTCGTAGCTGCCTTCGAGATCGATGCTGCCGTCGGTGAGTCTGAGCGGCAGCTGTTCACTCAGGAACTCCCAGACCGTGCGCGCCTGCAGAGCCGTGACGCTGAAGCGCCCCTCGGAGGCGACCGGCGCAAGCGCGATCCGACCCTCCCAGGCAAGGCCCTCGCCGTCTTTGCTGCGCGCATCGAGCGTCGCGGTGCCCCCTTCGGGATTCGTGCGGAAGTCCGCCAGCGTGAACCCGATGGGCGCGATCTCCTTTTCGGGCGTCATCCGGAGGCTGCGATCCGCAAAGTCGACGTGCCCGTCAGCAACCTCGAGCTGCCGAATCCAGAGCGCCGGTAACCCGGCTTCGTCCGGCTCGGGCTCGGCCGATGCCTGCGGATCCGGCGGTGGCACGAGCCGCGCGAGGTTCAGTGACTTGTCCGGCAGGATGATGACTCGCGCGAAAGGGCCGTCGAGCTCGATCTCTGCAAAGACGAGTGAGCCGTGCCAGATCGAAGACAGTTCGAAGTCGACGAACAGCCGGTCGAGGGCCACGAGTGGCTCGGCGACTGCACGATCGGGAAGCGAAAAGTCTGCGATTTCGACTTTGAATAGGAACGGATTCAGCCGAATCTCGCCGAGCCCCAACGGCAGGTCGAGCGAACGCTCGACGGCTTGTGTGGCTGCGGCATGGATCCATCTCGGCGCGGCGAGAAAACCGAAGATCGCATATGCGGCGAGCACGATAAGGGCGGCGAGTGCAACCTTGAACGTTCGCGATCCGACGAACCGTCGCCCCGGGGCAGCCGCCCCCCGGCCCGCAGCATTGGCTTGATCGGCTTCGCGCTCGCTCATTCCCCATCCCTGCTGGCGAGTTCTGCCACCCGCCTTCCAGCATTGATCGCTGCAGCTGGCGCGGTTACTTGCGGCTGTGGGCCGGCAACGTCGCACGATTCGCGCGGCAAGCGTGAACGACGAGCCCCGTCGCGGAGGTTCTCGGATCTACTTCGCCCAACGCCAGCCGGGCGATCATGGAATCTGCGAAGTCAGCTTGCAACTGCGCTCGCCGCGGCGCTCATCCTTCGCGGAACGCGCGCCACCAGCCTCCGCTCAGCACGAACTTCGGGAACACATAGAACTGCTCTTTGAACCAGCGCTGCAGGAAGTCGGCCGTGCCGTGCGCGGGCTCCGGCGGATGCTCTTCGAACAGGTGCCCGACGTGCTGACCCAGGATCGAAAGCAGCGCAACGCTGCCCCAGAGCGTTGCGAGCTGGGCATGGCCCACGACGAATGCGATCACGAGACCAGCACACGCCAGCACGAACTGCGGCACCATCAGCAGGTGCACGAGCAGATTCAGCCGGTTGCGGTGTTGATGAGCGTATCTGTCCAATGTGGCTGGTCGGGGCGCGGCTCGGGAGATCGGGTGTCGATAACACTGACACCACCGCGCGCCATCCCTGGCCGAGGAAGACGAAGCAGTGGTGTGATCGAGCCTACCTGTTGGAGTGCGCCGGCTCCACCCCAATGGCCGGGCTTCGATGTTGCGGTGCAACTCAGCTGCCGGTCGATTCGTCGCCATTGGCCGACTGGCCGGGGTCCAGCAGGCCTGCGACGGCTCGTTCGAGAACGGCGTTGAATTCCAGCGGCGCCTCGAGCATCAGGAAATGACCGACGCCGTGGATCGTCTCGATCCGTGCATCGGGTGCGACGCTCCTGATCAGATCGCTATCCGTCGGAGCGTAGTCGGCGTTGATCAGGACGAATGGGACTTCGAGTCGGGCGAGGCCTTCTGCGGCCTGATAGTCGAGCAGTCCCTCGAGAGCTCCGATGCCCACGATGGCCGGACCTTCCACCATGTCTGCAACGATCGATTCGCGCAGCGCCGGATCCGTGTGCGCGACGAACATTGACGAGCTGACGAGGTCGCGTGTGGCGCCTGCGAAGTCCGCGGTCAAGGAGGCGATCATCTGTTCCCGTTGCGACGGGGAGGCTGGCGCAAAATTGACCGCTCGCAACGTTTCGACGCCGATCACGCCGATGACTGCATCCGCCAGCCGAGCGGCCTCGATGACGATGGGACCTCCCATCGAATGACCGACGAGGATGACGCGCTCGGCGCCGAGCGCGTGGACCACTGCAGCGACGTCCTGTGCAAAAGCCTGGATGGTCCAGGCTTCGCGCCCGAATCCCGACTCGCCATGCCCCGCGAGATCCAGCGTAACGACGCGGTACTGCTGCTCGAGCGCCGGTACCTGCAGACGCCAATAGCGCGAATCACACAACCAGCCGTGCACCAGAACGATCGCCACGCGCCCGCGGCCGCTCTGGTGGTAGCGCACGCGCACGTCGTCTGCGGAGACGACCCAGCCGCTGGCGCTGACCCGTCGTGACTCCGGCGGCAATACCGCTTCATCCCGCGACGGACGCGTCGTGCCGCATGCAGTCAGGATCGTGGCGAGCAGCAGCAGCGGCCCCCGAACCAAACTCATGCGTCCGTAGCGAGGTGCTGGGCCAGGAACTCGCGTGTGCGTTGCCAAGCCAGTTGCGCATCCTCGGAGTCGTAGTTCGCGCCAGTTGGATTCGCAAACGCATGGTCGGCGGTGTACCAGTGATGCGTGAATGTCTTCCCGGCCTCGATCAGCGCAGCCTCGAAACCGCAGACCATTTCATGATCGATGAATTTGTCCTGTGTCGCGAAATGCCCGAGCACGGGGCCCGCAAGCGGCTCGAGCTGTTTGGCGGTCTTCGTCACATTGCCGTAATAGATCACGGTCGCATCGACCGGCGTCGCGAGGCTCGCATTCAGGGACCAGGCTCCACCGAAGCACCACCCGATCGTCGCGACGCGCCCGTTGCCGGATTCGAGGCTGCGTAACCATTCGACCCAGGAGACCAGTGTGTCGGTGGCCATCTCCGGGTCGACGGCATTCATCAATGTCATGTTCTCGTCGCGACTCGCTCCCACCCTGCCGTCGTAAAGATCCGCGGCGAGCGCGATGTAGCCGTGATCGGCGAATTCCGCCGCCATCGTGCGGATCTGGTCGTTGAGACCCCACCACTCATGGATCAGCAACACCGTAGGTCGCGGACGGCCCTGCCTGGGCATGGCCAGGGCGCCGAGTACATCCTTCCTGGCCCGGCGGGTCGTAATCGACGCCGGGCGCGTCTCCGCGGCCCGCTGCTGAGCGAGCAGGGGATTCGCCAGTACGGTCGCGAGCGGGATCGCGGCGGCGCCGGTCACGAAGGCGCGGCGGCTTGGGCTGGTCATCACAGGTCCCCTGAGGGCAGGTAGTCGGCTGGATGATAGCGCAGCGGAAACGACCGGCCACGGGGCAGCGGCCGGCGCCGCTTAGCCCAGACCTGTAGAACTTGCGCAGCGCGCGTCAATCGGGGTCGAGCAGATAAGCAATGCCAGCTTGCACGGCGATGTCGGCGGAGTTGCGGAAATTCCCCCACGTTCTCGATGATGCCCAGGTTGAGCAGCGTCCTGCCGCGCTGTGTCTTGATTCCGATGCTCAAGTAGTACTTTCCCTCGGTCAGCTCGGAGACGGTCGAGTCCTCGACCGTGCTGCCGTCGTAGATGCCGACCTCGCCGTCGATGTAGTACGCGTCCTCATCGAATGCAAGGATCGCCGCTGCATCCTCCGGACGCAGCGCGCTGCGTCCGACGTCGCGTTCGCGCAGATAGGACTCGACGTTCTCGCTCATCACGAACGTGTTCTGATACGACAGCTGCAGCTCCACGGCCGCCTGGCCGGGTGACAACGGCATTCCCGCGGAGGCAATGTCCAGCCGCAGCAGCCCGAACGGACTCAAGTCGCGCGATCGCACCCCCGTTCTTCGTGCATCTCGCGAGAGCCATCGGCTCGAGCCTCAGGCATTCGAATGTTCGAGATCGCCACGACGCGAACCGTGCCGGAAGCGCGCAAACCACCGCGCCCTCGGACTACCAGATCTTGCCGCCTACGTAGTCGCCAGCCGCCGGCAAAAACGGCCGCAGCTCCACCGATTCGAAGACGCCCGCCTTGTAGTACGGATCGTTCTGCAGCAGTTCGAGCGCCTCCTGCGCATTCTTCGTGCGGAAGCAATACATGCTGCCGATCATCTGCTCGCCCGCATCATCGAACATCGGCCCGGCCAGGTTCAGCCGGTCCATGATTTCCTCGATGTACGAAAGGTGAGCCGCCGTCGCTTCGCGCCGCAGTTGCGCACCGTTCGGCTTGTCACGGCACAACGCGACGAAACCCGTGTTCGCATACCGCTCATGCACGGTACCCGTGTCGTTGCTCATGAGCACACCTCCGGAAACAGGATGACGAGGGGGGTCAGTGTAGCGAACTCGGCAACGACAGAAGGCCGGCAGATGCGGCCGCCCGCCCGGAGATCCGGTCCCTCGATCCGGCTGATACCTGACCCCTGCTACCTGACCGCTTCTGCTTTCAGGTCGCATCGTGAAAAATGATGCCGAGAGCACGGCGACGGCCACTGCGCACGCGGCTGACGCCATGGCGCATCGTCACGCGACGGTAGCCTCGGGGACCTGATTCGGGGCGCTCGCGCACGGCGAACAGCACGGCGTCACCCTGCCGCAGCGGCACGACCTCGACTCGGGACTGGGTGCGCGGGCGCTGCTCGGTCAGCACGAACTCCCCGCCGCTGAACTCGCGCGCCGGATCCGAGAGCAGCACCGTCGCCTGGATCGGGAAGACGTGCTCACCGTAGAGGTCCTGGTGGAGGCGGTTGTAGTCCTCGACTCCATAGCTGAGCAGCAGAGGCGTCGCTCGCGATTGCCCCGCCGCATGGCAGCGAGCGAGAAACTCCGCATGCGTCGCCGGAAATCGTGGCTCGAGCCGCAGCGCCTCGTACCAGGCGTTCGCAACCGGCGCGAGATGCCGGTACAGCGCGTTGCGCAGCCCGGAAATGACGTCCGGCAGCGGGTAACAGAAGTACTGGTACTCGCCGCGGCCGTACGCGTGGCGTTGCATGATCACCCGGCGGCGGAATGCGGTCGCGTCCTCGTAAAGCGCTGCGATTCGCTCACATCGTGCAGTGCTCAGTAGATGCGGCAGGAGTCCATATCCGCGCGTGACGAGCTGATCGGTTACGCGGGTCCAGTCCACGCAACTCAGCCGATCTGCGATCGGATCCGCAGCTTCCCGGTGCCCGTCGTTCATGGGTTACTGGCCCGTGTGGAGACGTCGACGGCCACTCTAGCGCGGCAGGGAGCGGAACACGGCCCGGAACCTGCGCGATCGGGCACCAGACCTCACGGCGCCGCTTGCCGGTTGCAAGCAGGATTGCCATATTGCGACTCCTCGCACTGGTGCTCGTATTCGGGACGCCGTCATTGGCGACGATCGCCTGACTCACGGGCGTCTATGGCCTCGATCCTCAGGACTTTGCCCGGATTCATGATGCCGCGCGGATCGAGGGCCCGCTTGAGCGTGCGCATCACCTCGAGCGCCACCGGAGCCTCGTAGCGCTCGAGCTCGCCGACCTTCAGCTGACCGATCCCGTGCTCAGCGCTGAAGCTGCCGCCGTAGCGCGCGACGAGATCATGAACAGCGCGCTGCACGTCGGGTGCGCGCGCTTCGAACTCAGTCCGGTCGCCGCCTCGTGGTTCGCTGAGGTTGAAGTGAACGTTGCCATCGCCGAGATGGCCGTAGGCGACGACCCGGGCGCCGGGAACGAGCTGCAACGCGAGCTCGGTGCCTGCCCGGATGAAATCGGGCATGCGCGGCGGCGCGACTGAGACGTCGTGCTTGATGCTCGCCCCCTCGTGGCGTTGAGCTTCGGGAATCGTCTCGCGCAGCCGCCAGAACATTTCGCGCTGCGCTCCGCTCTCGGCAAGGGCTGCGTCTCGCACCTCGCCGCGCCCGAGGG
>Ga0268386_10001616_pt1 | contig 15511 bp, 16 predicted proteins | sample RVTome_15_FD_200260 | JGI IMG/M metagenome (GOLD analysis project Ga0268386, IMG submission 200260) | Soil microbial communities from uranium-contaminated site in the Upper Colorado River Basin, Wyoming, United States - RVT150D86... ...
TTTTCGGAGATTGACCATGAACGTCGAGATTACGCAGCACGGCCCGGTGGCCTGCATCACGCTGTGCAGGCCGCAGGTGCGCAACGCGGTCGACCCGGAGACGGCGCGGGAGTTGTATGCCGCGTTCGTCGCCTTCGAGCGCGATCCGCGCGCCGCGGTTGCGGTGCTCGCCGGGGACGGCGGTCATTTCTCCGCGGGGTTCGACCTCGCGGCGGTGGCGGACGGCCGCACGGCGTCCTGGCTGGAGGAGCTGCATTTCGGGTGCGACGGCCAGCCGCCCCTCGGCCCGATGGGACCCACACGGCTCGGGCTATCGAAGCCGGTCATCGCGGCCGTCGCCGGCGCGGCCGTCGCCGGCGGCATGGAGCTCGCCCTGTGGTGCGACATGCGCGTCATGGACGAGTCGGCCTACATGGGCATCTACTGCCGGCGCTGGGGCGTGCCGCTGGTGGACGGCGGAACGGTGCGCCTCCCGCGGATCGTGGGACGCGGCCGGGCGCTCGACCTGGTGCTCACCGGCCGGCGGGTGGACGCGCGCGAATGCCTCGCCATCGGCCTGTGCGAGCGCGTCGTCCCGGCCGGTGATGCGGCCACCGCCGCCCGTGCGCTGGCCAGCGACCTGGCGCGGCTGCCCCGGCAATGCCTGCGGGCGGACCGTGCCTCGCTGTTCGGCGCGGACGGCCACAGCGAGCAGGCGGCCCTCGAGGCGGAATTCAACGGCGGCCTCGAGGCGCTGCGCACGGAAGCACGCGCGGGCGCGGCACGTTTCGTCGCCGGCAGCGGTCGGCACGGCGCGCCGGACGCCGCCGGCTGACGGGACGCGCGCGTGCTCCGGTAAACTGCGCCCCTTCACGCCTGCCCGCTGGAGGGCGCATGCCCCGGAACCTCGTCGCAACACCGCACCTCGCGGTCGTAGCTCTGCTTGCCGCGCCGGCGCTGCTGCTGGGCGCCTGCGCGCACGATGCGCAGGTCGCCCCGGCCGCCGCAGCGCGCGCGGAGGCGCCGCAGCCGCCGGTGGCCGCGAAGCGTCCACACCGGATCGCGGTGGACGACCGCGTGCGGACGGATGAGTACTACTGGCTGCGCGACGACGAACGGCAGGATCCCGCCGTCATCGAGTATCTCCGGGCCGAGAATGCCTATGCGGATGCGGTGCTCGCACCCACGAAGTCGCTGCAGGAGCAGATCTTCGTCGAGCTGAAATCGCGGCTGAAGGAGGACGACAGCACGGTTCCGTGGCGCCTGGGCGACTGGTGGTACTACGCCCGCTACGAAAGCGGCGCCGAGCATCCGATCCACGCGCGTCGCCGCGGCTCGCCACAGGGCCCCGAGCAGGTGCTGCTGGACACCAACCGCATGGCCAGGGGCCACGAGTTCTTCAAGGTCGCGGACCTGGCCGTCAGCCACGATGGCAACCGGCTGTCCTGGGCCGAGGACACCGTCGGCCGGGAGGAATGGGTCATCCACGTCAAGGACCTGACGTCGGGGGAGATCCTGCCGGACGAGCTCCGCAACGTGTCCGGCCAGTCGGTGTGGGCCAACGACGGGCAGACGCTGTTCTACGTGCGCCAGCAGGAGGGGACCCTCATCCCCTACCAGGTCTGGCGCCACCGCCTGGGGACTCCGACCAGCGAAGATCAGCTGGTCTACGAGGAGTTTGACTCCACGTTCTACGTCGCCATCGACAAGTCGCGCGACCATGCGCGCATCATCATCGGCTCCTTCAGCACGCTCACCAGCGAGTACCGCATCCTGGACGCCGCGCGTCCGGAGAAAGCACCGGAGGTCCTGATCCCGCGCCAGCGGGGTCACGAGTATTACGCCGAGGTGCTCGGCGACGTCGCATGGCTGCGCACGAACCGCGACGCCGAAAACTTCCGCCTGGTGAAGGTGCCAGTCGACGAGGCCGCCGACGAGGGCGCCTGGCGGGACGTGGTGCCCGGCAGCGACTCCGTGCTTCTGAACGATTTCCTCGTCTTCGACGACTATCTGGTCGTGGAGGAGCGGCAGGCGGCGACGCTCGGGCTGCGCGTCATGGACCTGGACGGGGGCAGCTCGCGCCCGGTCGGCAGCGGGGACGGCGCCTGGACCGCCTATCTCGATGCCAACCCGAACGCGAGCGCCGACGTGCTGCGCTATGCCTACACGTCCATGGTCGAGCCGCGCACCGTCGTCGGCTTCGACATGGGCAGCGGCGCAAGCACCGTTCTGCAGGTGAAGGAGGTGCCCGGCTACGATGCCTCGAAATACGAGACGCGGCGCATCCACGCAACGGCGCGCGACGGCGAGCGCATTCCCGTCACACTGCTCGCCCGCAAGGGCACCCGCCCCGACGGCACCGCTCCCCTGCTGGCGAACGGCTACGGCGCGTACGGCGCCGCGATGGATCCGGCCTTCGACCAGCGGCGCGCGAGCCTCGTGGATCGCGGCTTCGTGTGGGCGATCATCCACGTGCGTGGTGGCGAGGAGTATGGCCGGCGCTGGTACGAGTCCGGCAAGCTCCTCAACAAGCGCAACACCTTCAACGATTTCATCGACGCCACGGAGCACCTCGTCGAGAGCGGCTGGGCCGCGCCCGAAAAGGTCGTGGCGATGGGCCGCAGCGCGGGCGGGCTGTTGATGGGCGCCGTCGCCAACCTGCGGCCGGACCTGTATCGCGCCATCGTCGCGGGCGTGCCCTTCGTGGACGTCGTCACGACGATGCTGGACGAGTCGATTCCGCTGACCACCTTCGAGTTCGACGAATGGGGCAACCCGAAGGAGCCGGAGTTCTACGACTACATGCTCGGCTATTCGCCCTACGACCAGGTCGCCGCGCAGGACTATCCCGCCATCTATGTCAGCGGCGGCCTGTGGGACCCGCGCGTGCAGTACTGGGAGCCGGCCAAATGGGTGGCGCGCCTGCGCGACCGGCGCACCGACCACGATCCGATCCTGCTCGTGACCGAAATGGAGGCCGGCCACTTCGCGTCCCCCGGCCGCTACGAGAACCTGAAGGACACCGCCCGCGAATACGCCTTCGTGCTCGCCCAGCTCGGCCTGGTCCCCACCACCACCGCGCGCGGAAGCGCAGCGCCGTAGGCCGGGATCTGAAAGCCCCGCTCGGTGGCGGCCGTCCGTCGCCACAGTCGTACTGCGCGATCGGTGAAGTCGGCTTGGGGCCGGTCGCTGTGGCGAGCTCCTCTGCGGGCACGCGCAAGTACGTCCTGTAGCTCCGTATCGCCCGTCCCTGGCCCGCAGAGGACTCAGGACCGCGACTGCCTGCGGCCCGGAACCGGAAAGCCGGTCAGCCGGTCGCGGCCAACGGGGGTGGGGGCGCGACCTCCCGCCGTTGCTCCACGAGCGCACGCGCAATGGTCACCCGCTCCTCGGCCTCGCACGGCCCCGTCGCCACGCGGTCGACCGCGTCCAGCAGGTGCCGCAGACCCGCTTGGTTCGCGATCTGGATGTTGAGCCCCGGGCGCGCGTTCAGCTCCAGCAGCAGCGGCCCGCGCCCAGCATCCAGCACGATGTCCGCGCCGAGGTAGCCCAGGCCCGTCAACTCGTAGCAACGCGCCGCCATCAACAGGATGTGGTTCCAGTGCGGAATCTCGATGCCCGAGATGCGCGCGCCGGTGTCCGGATGCTCGTCCACGATCCGGTTGCCCGCGGACACCGCCGCCATGGTCACGCCGCGGGCAATGCAGATGCCCGAGCCCACCGCGCCCTGGTGCAGGTTCGCCTTGCCGTTGGACTGCCGCGTCGGCAGGCGCACCATCGACATTACCGGGTAGCCCCGGTACACGATGATGCGCAGGTCCGGCACGCCCTGGAAGCTGACGTGCTCGAAAATCGGATCGAAGCGCACCCGGTACTCCACCATCACCTTGTCCGGCAGCCCGCCGAGGCTGAACTGCCCCGACAGCGCGTTCGTCAAATGGTGCTCCAGGTCGCGCCAGTCGATGAGCCGTCCGCTGGCGGTCCGGTAGCGGTCCTTGCGGCGCGCAACGATCACCACGATGCCGTCGCCCTGGCTGCCGTGCGCCGGCTTCACCACGAAGTCCTGGTGGTCACCGACGATGCCCGGCAGGTCGCGGATCTGGCGCGGCGTGCTGATGACTCCGTAGAGCTCCGGCACCGGCACATCGTGCTGGATCGCGAGCTCCTTCGTGAGCAGCTTGTTGTCGACCACCGGAAAGCGGCGGCGCGGGTTGTAACACATGATGTAGTCGGCATTGCGCCGGTTGATGCCCATCACGCCGGCGCGCTCCAGTGCCGCCCACCGCCGCCAGATCACCGGCCGCCTCCCGCCAGCGCGCTGAACCGGGTCAGCTCCGTCAGCCGGTAGCCGGTGTAGCGGCCGAGCAGCAGCGTGCCGGCGAGGACCACCAGCAGCAGCTCCGGGAACACGAGCACGAAGTGCTTCACCGCCGGGGTGATCATCACGAGGTAGATGGCGGCGGCCGCGACGAGTGTACCCACGCCTTCCTTCATCGCCTCCGCCGGACCGCGCTCCTCCCACACGATCGACATGCGCTCGATCGTCATCGCCATGATGACCATCGGGAACAGCGCCACCGACAGGCCGATCTCGATGCCGAGCCGGTGGCTCAGTATGCTGACCGCGACCATGATCATCACGACGATCGTCAGCACCGCCGCGAGGCGCGGAATGAGCAGCAGGCGCAGCCGCTCGAGGTAAAAGCGCATCGCAAGGCCGAGCGCCACGATTAGCGTGAACAGCACCATGCCCGCCAGCAGCTTCGTTTCGCGGAAGGCCATCGCGATCAGCACCGGCATGAACGTGCCGAAGGTGCCGATCCCGATGACGTTGCGCAAGATGACGATCAGAAAGGCGCCGACCGGAACCAGCAGCAGGATCGAGTACACGGATTGCGTCTGCAGCGGAAGGTCGAGCAGCGAGAATTCGATCAGCCGCGGATGGCTGGCGTGGGTGCGCAGCTCGGCCACGCGCAGCGCATCCTCCAGCGTGCGCCGGCCCGAGAAGGCCACGACCTCGCCGCTCACGCCGTCGACCTCGATGACCGGCTCGTCCCCCATCGCCCAGATCAGCAGGTCGCGCGGCAGCCCGCGCCGCCCGTCGCGGGGATTGAAGTACAGCCACTCCTCGCCGTTGTGCACGAGCAGCCAAGGCTCGAGCTCGGCCTCGCGGCGCTCCTCGGACAGGCGCAGCGCCTGCACGATCTCGGCGGGAATGCGCGCCGCCTGCAGGACCGTGCGGGCGAAGCGCGCCTTGTCCAGCTCGCTGCTGCGTGAGCCGAGGAACAGGCGAACGGCCTCGGGCGGAGCGGGCTCGTTGATGATGCTGAGCGCCGCCGACACGAACGTCGCGATGTCGGCCGATTCGTTCCGCACCCGGTCCACGAGCTGCTGCAGGCCGGTGGCGTGCGGCTCCTCCAGCGCCGGCACGTCCGGGTATCGCGGCGCGGGACGGGGCGGCCGCTGGAATTCGTCGCGGAACACGCGGGCGCGATAGTAAAGCGCCTCGCCGCCCTGCGCGCGCCGCTTGGCCCAGATGGAGCGCCGCGTGTCGCCCTCGCCCTCGATCGTGACCCTGTAGCCGCGCGAGATGAACTGCTCGTCGATGAGCGTGAGGCCCGGCGGGTCGGCGGGCAGGCGGAGCTCCGCCTTGACGGGGCCGGTGCGCAGCTTCGTAAAGGTGACGTGTGCCTCGATGGTCCACGCCTCCGCGACGTCGTCCGACGTCAGCGGAAAGCCCAGGAATTTCCACTTGTAGGCGAACATGCCTACCCCGGCGCTGACCAGCACCAGCGCCAGTATCCAGAGATGCCTACGATTCACTCAGACAACTCCGTGGGATCGCAGCGGGGGCGCGTCGTGAATGTCAGCTCCGGATCGACGATGATGGCGCCGCGCATCACGCTGCGACCGATGAGCAGCGGATACAGGAATTCGCCGCGATCGACGAGATTGACCTCGACCCTTTCGGCCAGGTGGCCGATGCACAACCACATGTGCACGACCGGCCGTCGTTCGTAAGGTCCGTCGTTCTGGCGGATGCGCACGATGCGGGCCAGCGGCCGCTCGAGCGTGACGAGCTGGCCGGTCTCCGGGTCCGGAACGTCGAAGCGGACCAGCCGTTCGCCGCCGCGGCGAATGCGCTTGATGTTGCGTGCATCGAGCGAGGAGGTCTCGGCGCCGGTGTCCAGCTTCGCCTTCAGGCTGAAGCCTTCCGCGGAGACGACCACCCTCTCGACATAGCCGAAGATGGTTTTGCTCGTTTCGCGGGCACTGCCCTCCACGGGACCGAGAACGGCTGCGAGCGCGGCGGCGACGGCTACGGCGGCCGTGATGCGGCGCATGGTGGTTTCCTCCCAGTCTCGCTTAGGCGGTTCTCGGCCGCCCTGTTCGGCGGCCATTATAGGGAAAGGCATGAAACGGGCGGGTGGAGATCAATGGTGGGCCGCCTGGGACTCGAACCCAGAACCAACGGGTTAAAAGCCCGCTGCTCTACCAATTGAGCTAACGGCCCGCATCCGCAGCCGGCATCCCTTGCACGGGCGCGACAGTGTAGCCGATGGCCCGCCGCGGACAAGCTACTGATAACGCGTCGGGTCGGGGGCCCCGGCCGCCGCGAAGCCGTCACGGCGCAGCCGGCAGGCGTCGCAGCGCCCGCAGGCCGCGCCCCCGGCGTCGGCCTGGTAGCAGGACACGGTCAGCCCATAGTCAACACCCAGCGACAGACCCCGCCGGATGATGTCCGCCTTGGTCAGGTCTATCAGCGGCGCATGCACCCTGAGCGGACGTCCCTCCACCGACGCTCGCGTTGCCAGCGAGGCAAGGCGCCGGAAGGCATCGATGAACGCCGGCCGGCAGTCCGGATAGCCGGAATAGTCGATGGCGTTCACCCCGATGAACAGGTCGTCGGCGCCCGCGACTTCGGCAACGCCCATGCCCAGGGCGAGAAAGATCGTGTTCCGCGCCGGCACGTAGGTCGGGGGAATGCCTTCGGACGGCGCCTCGGGCACGGCAATGCGCGCATCGGTCAGCGCGGAGCCGCCGATGCCGCCGAGGTCGATGCCGACGATCCGGTGCGACGCCGCGCCCAGCCGGCTCGCCACGCGCGCCGCCGCATCGAGCTCGGCGTCGTGGCGCTGTCCGTAGCGCACACTCAGCGCGTGGCAGGCATAGCCATCCGCCCGGGCCATGGCCAGCACAGTCGCGGAGTCGAGCCCGCCGGACAGGAGCACGACGGCGGGCACGCCCTGTGCCGTCAACGGCCCGGCTCCTCGCCCCACAGGAGCTTGTGGATCTGGAGCTGGAGACGGACCGGCAGCCGATCGGCCAGTATCCATTCGGCCAGCTCGCGCGCCTCGAGGCGGCCCCAGCAGGGCGAGAACAGCACCTCACAGCGCCCGGGGAGACGGTGCTCCTCGCAGTACCGGCACGCCCATTCGTAGTCCGCGCGATCGCAGATCACGAACTTCGCGGCGTCCATCTCTCGCAACGCGCCCAGGTTCGCCGCCAGGTTACGCCCGGACTCGCCCGAGCCGGGCGTCTTCACGTCCATGACGCGCTGTGCGCGCGGGTCGAGCACGGTGATGTCAAGCGCGCCGCTGGTCTCGACGGAGACGCGGTAGCCCTCGTCGCAGAGCCGCGCCACCAGCCCGGCGCAGTTGGGCTGCGCGAGCGGCTCGCCGCCCGTCACGCAGACGTAGCGGGCGCCGTGCCCGCGTACTTCCTCGAGGATGGCATCGAAGCCCATCCACCGTCCGCCGTGGAACGCGTAGGCGGTATCGCAATACCCGCAGCGCAACGGGCAGCCGGTGAGGCGCACGAACACGGTCGGCCAGCCGACGGTGCTGGCCTCGCCCTGCACGGAATGAAAGATTTCGGTGATGCGCAGGCGTTCGGCCGCCGGCAACGCGTCACGGAGTGCGCTCGACATGCCGCGATTGTAACGCCGGGTGCCGGATCGCCGGAGACCGACGCCGCGCGGCGCTCTGCACCGCATTTCTCACCAGCGCGCCAAGCCAGGGCGTGGAGCACGGGACAAGACGAGGCGCGCGACCGTCCCGGCGCGGAGGCGTGCCCGACCGTACGTCCAGCGCCCGGACCGGGCGCAACGCAGGATTTTCCCGAGCTCCGCGTCCGCAGCCGTGGACCGGTGAGAAATGCGGGCTAGGCGCGGATGCGCTCCAGGCGCTGCTGGGCCAGCCGGGCCGCCGTCGTATCCGGGAACCGCTCCACGACCTGCTGCAGCGTGGCCTGCGCCTCGTCGAGCCGCTTCAGCTCGTGCTGGCAGAAGCCGACCTTCAGCATGGCATCGGGCAGCTTGCGCGAGTCCGGGTAGCGTTCCAGCACCAGCTGGAAGGCGGCGAGCGCCTTCTCGAACTGCCGGTTCACGTAGTGCGTCTCGCCGAGCCAGTACTGGGCATTGTCGGCGAGCTCGCTCTGCGGATAGGTCGCAAGGAAGCTCTGGAAGGCCGCGTCCGCCTGGGCGTAACGGCCCTGCTTCAGCAGTTCCAGCGCCGCCTGGTAGTTCGCGCGGTCGTCACCGCCGGGCACCACCAGCCCGGTCGCCGCGCCGCCGCCCGGCACCGGCCCGCCCACGCCCGGCGAGCCGCCGGGCGCCGGGAGCACGCCGGTTCCGCGTTCCAGCGACTGGAGGCGCTGGTCCAGGTCCAGGTACTGGTCGCGCTGGCGCGTCGACGCGCTCTCGGACTCGTACTGCAGTGCCTCGATGTAGCCGCGCATCTCGCGCACCTCGTTGCGCAGTGCCTCCAGCTCGCCGGCGAGCTGCAGCAGGCTTTCGTTGCGCATGACCCGCTCGATGGAGCCGACGCGCCGGTCGAGCTCGTCGAGCTTGATCAGTACCGGGTCCTCCTCGGGCGGCGTCGTGCAGCCGGCGACGAGCAGGGCCGAGGCGACCGCCGCGAGCAAGGCTCGGTGGAGCGTTGGCGCGTTCATCGGAGGTAAACGATTTCGACTCGGCGGTTCATTTCCCAGGCCTCCTCGTCACTGCCTGTCACGGCCGGCCGCTCCTCGCCGTAGCTGACCGTGCTGATCTGCGTCGCGCCCACGCCCTGGAGCATCAGCGCACGGCGCACGGCCTGCGAGCGTCGCTCGCCGAGGCCGATGTTGTACTCGCGCGAGCCGCGCTCGTCCGTATGGCCCTCGAGCCGGACGCGCATGCCCGAATTCTCGGCCAGGTAGGCCGCATGCGCGGCAAGCGCCTCGGAGTAGCTGGGCCGGACCGAGCTGGAGTCGAAGTCGAAGTATATGATCGTCTCCTCCAGCAGGCGCGCCGGCATCTCGCCGGTTTCCTCGGGCCGGGTCCCCAGCTCGCCCTCCTCGAAGCCGCCCTCCCCGGGCGCCCTCTGGGTCTCGGCCCCCATGTCTTCCTCATCGAAGACGCTGCCGGCGTCGGGTTGGGTGTCGCGGGACGCACAGCCAGCCGCAACCATCGCGGCAAGCAGAATCAGTACGAGGCGATGCATGGACATGGCTGGTGCTTCCTCTCGGAGGTCCTTGGCGCCCCGGTACTGGCCGGAGCGGAAAAAATCGCACGTATGTTACCCGTTCCGCTCACCGCGAGTAAGGCGACCACACCGGTTCGCGCACCTCGCCCTCCGTGGCCGCGATCCGCTGCTGCACCCGGCCGTCGGTGGAAACCGCCGCCAGCACGCCCCGCCCGGCGTCCCGCGTGGCATAGATGATCATGCTGCCGTTGGGTGCGAAATCGGGTGATTCGTCCTGGCGGCCGTCGGACAGCACCTGGACCGTGCCGCGGCGGATATCCACCAGCGCCACGCGGTAGTTGCCGCGATCGTTGTGCACTACCGCCAGGCTCCGCCCGTCGGGGGATACCCGCGGGCGGGCATTGTAGCTGCCCTCGAAGGTGACGCGGCGCGCGTTCTCGCTGTCCAGCCTGACGTAATACGTCTGCGGTCCGCCGGAGCGGTCGGACGTGAAGTACAGCGCGCTGCCGTCGGGCGCCCAGGTGGGCTCCGTGTCTATCGCCGGATTGCGCGTGATGCGACGCATCTCGTTGCTGTCGAGCGTGATGACATAGATATCGAGATTGCCCTCCTCGCGCGACAGTGCGACTGCCATCTGCTGCCCGTCCGGGGACCAGGCCGGCGCGCCGTTGATGCCGGGATGGGACGAGATGATGCGCCGCTGCCCGGTACGCAGCTCCTGCACGTATATGGCGGAGGCCTTTTTCTCGAACGACACGTACGCCAGCCGGCGTCCGTCGGGGGACCAGGCCGGCGACATGAGCGGCTCCGCCGATTCCGCGATCTCCACCGCGTTCGCGCCGTCGGCGTCGGCGACGACGAGTCGGTACGTCGAGTTATCGCCGGATTTCTCCACCGTCACGTACGCGATGCGCGTCGTGAACACGCCCGGAATGCCGGTCAGCCGCTCGAATATCATGTCGGCGACCCGATGGGCGCCACCGCGCAGGTTGTCCGCGGGCGCTTTCAGGCTGTAGGCCATCAGCGGCTGGTTTCGATACACGTCGAAAACGTGAAACTGCAGCTCGTAACGGCCGCTTTCCGCCGGCAGAACCCGCCCGATCACCACGACGTCCGTTTTCAGGAGACGCCAGTCTTCGAGCCTGACCTGCTCCGGCTGCGTGGGTCGGCCGATCATGTCCTTGCGCTCCATCGGCGCGAAGCGGCCGCTGGAGGCGAGGTCCGCGGCAATCACGGCCGCCACGTCCACCGGCGGCTCCGCACCCCGGGCTTCCCAGCCGAACGGCACGACGGCGATCGGCACCGCCTCGCTGGCACCCTTGGTGATCTGGATGCGCAACTCCGCCCAGGCCGGCGCGGCCCATCCCGTCGCGATGGCCGCCAGCAGCGGCAGAAGTGTGCTGATCTTCCTCAAGTTCCCTAGTCCTCGGGTATGAACACGAATGTGATGACTCGCTCGAAGGGAACGCCGCTCGGCGGGTTCGGCAGCGGCGATGCCTTCATGACCGCCGCCTCGATGGAACGGCGCACGACCTCGTCGCCATTACACCGTGTTATCTGGACGCTGACCACTTCGCCGCCGGGAATGATCCCCACGCGGACCTCACAGTTGAGCCCCGCGCCGGCGGAGGGCGGCCGGAGCCAGCTTCGCTGCACCTTGTTCTGAATCGACCCGATCCATTGCGCGAAAGCCGGCGAGCTCCGCGCCGCCATGGCGCGCTCCTCCGCGGCGATCTCATCCTGCAGCGCCGCCTCGGCCGCGCGCCGCTCGGCCTCCGCCTTCGCCGCCGCCTCGGCCCTGCGGCGCGCCTCCGCCGCCTGTCGCTCGGCCTCCGCCTTCGCCTCGGCCTCGGCCCTGAGGCGCGCCTCTTCCTCGGCCTTGCGCTGCGCCTCGAGCGCCTGGCGCTCGCGCTCCTTGCGGGCCTCCTCCCCGCGGCGGCGCTCCTCCGCCTCGCGTCGCTCCTGCGCGAGGCGTTCCTCGCGCGCCTCCTGCTCCGCCGCGATGCGCGCCTGCCGCTCCACCTCCTCCTGGCGGGCCTTGGCCGCCGCCTGGCGCTGCTGCTCCAGTTCCTGCTGACGCTGCCGCTCGGCCTCCTGCGCCTCGCGGATGCGGCGCGCCTCGGCCTCGGCGGCCTCGCGCTGGCGGCGCTCCTCGGCCTGCCGCTCGGCCTCTCGCCGCTGCCGGGCCTCCGCGGTCTCCTTCTCGTCCACGATCGTCGCCTGCACGGGCGGCCGCGAAACCGTCGGCCGCGTGGGCAGCGACGGCAGCCCGACGATCACCACCACGACCAGCAACAGGTGCAGTCCGATGGCGACGGCCAGGCCGACCGGATTCTCGCGCGCGAAATCCAGCACGCCTTACTCCCGGCCGCGCCGGGGCAGCTCCTCGGGATCCGTGATCATGCCGACCGTCGGCGCGCCGGCATCCTGCAGCAACCGCATGGCCAGGGCGACGTGGCCGTACGAAACGTCCATGTCGGCCTGCACCAGGACTTTCTGCTCAGGAGACCTTCTGAGCACGCTCCCCACACGCTCCACAACCTGCTCGTCCGTCAGCGGTTCCGTGGGCTCGCCGATGGACAGATAGAACTGCCCCTCGGGATCCACCGTCAGGACGAGTTCTTCCCCCTCGCTCGGCGGCATCGGCTCGCCACCAACCTTCGGGAGGTTCACCTCGATGCCCTGGGTGAGCAGCGGCGCCGTGACCATGAAGATGATGAGCAGCACCAGCATGACGTCGATGTAGGGCACGACGTTGATTTCGCCCATCAGGCGTCGCTTCTGTCGCCCGCCGACGGCCATCGTCAGGTCTCCACCGCGCGTCGCGCGTGCCGCTGCAGGATCGTCGAGAACTCCTCCATGAAGGTGTCGTAGCGGCTTTCGAGCCGGCCGACGGCGTCGGCGTAGCGGTTGTAGGCTATGACCGCCGGGATGGCGGCAAACAGGCCCATCGCCGTGGCGATCAGCGCTTCCGCGATGCCGGGTGCCACCATCGCCAGCGTGGCCTGGTGCACGTTACCGAGCGCCACGAAGGCGTTCATGATTCCCCACACGGTCCCGAACAGCCCCACGTAGGGGCTGGTGGATCCGACAGTGGCCAGCATGGCCAGGTTCTGCTCGAGGCGATCCGACTCGCGCATCTGCGAGACGAGCATCGCGCGCCGGGAGCCGTCGACGATCTGGCTCGCCTGCAGGTCGTCCTGCTGCCGCAGCCGGCCGAACTCGCGGAACCCCGCCTCGAAGATCCCGGCCATCCCCGAGGCCGGGTCGCCCCGGCCGCTGACCCGCCGGTACAGCGCCGTGAGGTCGCCCCCGGACCAGAATTCCTTCTCGAATGCATCGGCGGTGGTTTTCGCCTCGCGCAGCAGGCGCCGCTTCTGGATGATGACGGCCCAGGACGCGACGGAAGCCAGCAGCAGCATGAGCATGACCAGCTGGACGACGAGGCTGGCGTCCAGGATCAGGCGCGTAATGGAAAGTTCTGTCTGCATGCGGTGTTACCTCGGAAACAGGTGCGCCGGAATGGGCCGGGGGCGCAATTGGTCGGCGTCCAGGCAGGCGGCTGATACGGTCGCCTGGCAAAGCAGTTCGCCGGCAGGGCTCACCCGGTGCACGCGCTGCTCGAAATCCATGCTCGCGCGGCGGCGGCGCGCCAGCTCGACGACGACGGCCAGCTCGTCCTCGAAGCGCGCCGGCTTCAGGTAGCGGATGTTCACGGCGGTGACCGCAAACAGCAAGCGTTGCGAGGCGAGCAGCTCGACCTGCGACACGCCGAGCGCCCGCAGCCACTCGGTGCGCGCGCGCTCGAGAAAGCGCAGGTAATTGGCGTAATAGACGACGCCGCCCAGGTCGGTGTCCTCGTAGTAGACGCGCACCGGCCAGACGAAGGGATTGTCCCGCGAGCCCAGCATCGTCAGGGCGCCTGATCCTGGTCGAACAGCGACAGGCTCTCCGGGTCCAGCGCGCGCGACGGCGCGGCGATGCCGAAGTGCAGATAGGCCTGGCGCGTCGCCATGCGCCCGCGAGCCGTGCGCATGAGCAGCCCCTGCTGGATGAGGAACGGCTCGAGCACATCCTCGATCGTGCCGCGCTCCTCGCCGATGGCGGCCGCCAGGCTCTCGACGCCGACCGGCCCGCCATCGAATTTCTCGATGATGGTAAGCAACAGGCGCCGGTCCATGACGTCGAAGCCGCGCGGGTCCACGTCCAGCATGTCCATGGCCGCATCGGCCACGGCCGCATCGATGTGGCCCTCCGCCTCGACCTGGGCGTAGTCGCGGACGCGCCTCAGCAGCCGATTCGCGATGCGCGGCGTGCCGCGCGACCGGCGCGCGATCTCGTGCGCCCCGGCGGCGTCCAGCGCCACTTCGAGGATGCTGGCGGAGCGCGTGACGATACGCGTCAGCTCCTCGTCGGAATAGAACTCGAGTCGTTGCACGATGCCGAAGCGGTCCCGCAGCGGCGAGGTCAGGAGCCCGGCGCGCGTCGTCGCCCCCACGAGCGTGAACGGCGGCAGGTCGATCTTGATGGAGCGCGCGCCCGGTCCTTCGCCGATCACGATGTCGAGCTGGAAATCCTCCAGCGCGGGATACAGCACCTCCTCGACGACCGGGCTCAGGCGGTGGATCTCGTCGATGAACAGCACGTCGCGCGGCTCGAGGTTGGTGAGGATGGCCGCCAGGTCGCCCGCGCGCTCGAGCACCGGTCCGGAGCTGTGGCGCAGGCTCACGCCGAGCTCGTTGGCGACGATGTGCGCGAGCGTCGTCTTGCCGAGCCCCGGCGGGCCGAAGATGAGCACGTGATCGAGCGCCTCGCCGCGCTGCCGCGCCGCCTTGATGAACACCTCCATCTGGCGGCGGACGGACGACTGGCCGACGTAGTCCGCCAGGTAGCGTGGGCGGATCGCCCGCTCGATGGCCTCGTCCTCGCCGCGCGTCGCTGCCGAGACCAGTCGGTCCTGCTCGGTCACGGCGCGTTACCTCGCCGCCGCCTGCAGCGCGGCACGGATGATTTCCTCCGTGGCGAGCCCGTCGGCGGTCACGCTCTTCAGGAGCTTCTCCGCCTCGGCCGGCCGGTAGCCGAGCGCGACCAGCGCGCCGAATGCCTCGTCGCGCGCCCCGCCCGCGCCCGCCGGCAGCGCCTGCGCCAGCGGCGTGCCGATCTGCTTCAGTCGGTCGCGCATCTCGACGATGAGCCGCTCCGCGGTCTTGCGACCGACGCCGGGGATGCGCGTCAGGCTCGCCACGTCGTCGCCCTGCACGCAGCGCACGAAGTTCTCGACGCTGATGCCCGAGAGGATCCCGAGCGCGATGCGCGCGCCGACGCCGGATACCTTGAGCAGATTGCGGAAGAGCTGCCGCTCCGCCTCGTTCGCAAAGCCGTACAGCACCTGGGCGTCCTCGCGCACGTGCAGGTGCGTCACGAGCTCGACCGTGCCGCCGACCTCCGGCAGCTGGTAGAACGTCGACATGGGCGCCTCGAGCTCGTAGCCGACGCCGCCCACGTCGACGAGCAGCACCGGAGGGCGCTTGGCGGCGAGCCGGCCGCGCAGATAGCCGATCATCGCGCCGCTCCGGCGAGCGCGGCGCGCAGCGCGCGGCTGCGGCGCAGGTGCGCGTGGCAGATAGCCAGCGCCAGTGCATCGGAGGCGTCGCTCGTCATCGGCCCCTGCACGCCGAGCAGGCGCCGCACCATGTGCGCGACCTGCGTCTTGTCCGCGGCGCCCGTCCCGGTGACGGCGAGCTTTATCTCGCGCGGCGCGTATTCGTGCACCGGCAAGGGGTGCGTGAACGTCCCGCACAGCGCCGCGGCACGCGCATGGCCCAGCTTCAGCGCGCTGTCGGCGTTCTTGTGCACGAATACGCGCTCGATGCAGATCTCGTCGGGCCGGTATTCGGCGACGAGGCGCACGGCGCCGTCGAAGATCACGCGCAGACGGGCAGCCATGTCCGTCCCGCGTATGCGGATGCAGCCGCTGGCGACGTGGCGCAGCGCGGAGCCGTCCACGACGATCACGCCATAACCGGTGACCTGCGAGCCGGGATCGATCCCCAGGATGGTCAGGCTTC
>Ga0268386_10001618_pt1 | contig 15506 bp, 14 predicted proteins | sample RVTome_15_FD_200260 | JGI IMG/M metagenome (GOLD analysis project Ga0268386, IMG submission 200260) | Soil microbial communities from uranium-contaminated site in the Upper Colorado River Basin, Wyoming, United States - RVT150D86... ...
CGTGCCGAGACCAGCCGGTTGTAGATCCCGACCAGGAAGACGACGGCGATCACCAGGATCGCCAGGATGATCCAGCCCATGTTGTTATTGCTCCCGTGCAGGGCGGGAGGGTGCCTGCGGCCGGCGGCGACCCGCCCCTGTGCCGCAGCCGAGCGCAAGAATAGCTCAGCGGGGGCGCGGTTTCGCGGGCGGCCGACTACGGTAGAAGAGACCGAAGATCCAGCTCCCGAGAGTCGGGCGTAAGCCGTCGACGTCGAGCGTTACCGCGGGAATGGGCACGTCATCGAGACGCAGCCGCAGTTCCTCGGCAGGCTCGGGGCTCATCGAGGGCTCCATCTGCGGCGCAGGCGGCGGGACCGCACGGCGCGGGGCGAGGGCTGGACGTGCCCGAATACCAGCAGTCATCGCTAACACCTCGCAGCATCGGAGAACTCACGCCAGCCTAGCGGAACGCGCCCTGCCCGCGCGTGAGCCACGTCACGCGCCGCGCAGAGTTCGCGGTTGCGCGCCGCGAACCGACCCGGCGTGATTCACGTGATCACACGGTGATCATGCCGGAGTAATCCGGCCATCGAGCACGGGCCGGGCTGCCTCCTGAGCGGTCCGGTCCGTTCGCGAATGCCCCGGCTGTGACGGCTGGCGCGGCAGGCTGATCTCGATCGTGAGTCCACCCTCAGCGGCATTGCGCGCCGTGATCTTGCCCGCATGCAGCGCCACCACGCGCGCCGCGATCGCGAGTCCGAGACCGGTTCCCCCGCTGCTGCGATCGCGGGACGCGGCGATGCGATAGAACGGCTCGAAGATGCGCTCGAGCTCTGCGGGGGGCACGCCCGGACCCTGATCCTGGACCGAGATCACGATCTCGCTGCCTTGCGTCTCGATGTGGGCAGCAACGCCCGTGCCGGGGGCGGTGAACCGCACCGCGTTGCGCAGCACATTCTCGATCGCACTGCGGAGCAACTCGGGATCGCCCGGCACACAGGCTTGCATCGAGCCGGTGATCGCAATCGACTTGCCCTGCGCTGCCCCCTCGAGCGCAGCATCCGCAACGACTTCCTCGAGCAACGCACCGAGATCGACCTCGCGGCTGGCGAGGAGCGGCTCCGGACTGCTCAGCCGCGACAAGTGCAGGATCTCGCCGATCAGCGCGTCGAGTCGTTCCGCCTCACGCTCGATCCGATCGAGCTCCCGTCCCGTGTCCGCCTGCGGGCGCCGTGCGAGACCGAGCGCAACGCGCAACCGTGCGAGCGGCGAACGCAACTCGTGCGACACATCCCGCAACAGCACGTCACGGGCCGCGATCAGCGCACGCACACGCTCGGCCATCTGATCGAAATCGCGGGCGAGCACCCCGAGCTCATCGCGCCGACGCCCGAACGCTTCGCCGACACGGGCGTCGAGATTCCCCGCTGCGATCGCCCTTGCACTCGCCTGCAGTCGCGTCACGGGCCTTGCGACATAGCGCGCGAGCCACCACGACACGATGCCGCTGACGAGCAACGCGAGGCCGAGCAACGCGAGGGGCACATCGAGCGTGCCGAGCACGCCGAACGGCGGCCGTCCGGTAGACGTGATCAGCAACGTGTACGGCGTGCCGTCACTCGCCATCAGCTGCGGCGCCCAGCGATGCCTTCGATGGTGCGGCGGTGGCCCGCCCGGTCGCAGCGGCCCGAGCACGCCGCGGCGATCGAGGAAGTCCACCCAGCGCCGCACGCGCGGCGACAGCTCGCGGCCGAGCAGGTCGACCCCTTGCGGGTCCACTACAAACACCCGCAGCCCCGGATGGTCGCGTTCTATGGCAATCAGCCACTCTTTGAGCCCATCGAGACCTCTGCTCTCGAGCACCTCGCCGGCCTCGATCGCGAGATCGCTCGGCTGCAGATTCTCGAGAGCTTCGATGCGCGCGGAGGCAATCATCGCGGTCACGAGGATTCCACCGGCGAGGATCACGATCATCGCGAGCCAGAACGCCACGAAGATCCGCAGGAACAGCGTTCTCATGATCCCTCGGCGCCCCCAGGCAACGTCAGCATGTAGCCGGCGCCTCGAATGCTGCGGATTTCCGGCCTGTCGGCATCGTCGAGACCGAGCTTGCGACGCAGATTGCTGACGTGAGTATCGATCGAGCGATCGTAAGGCATCAGGCGCCGGCCGAGGGCGCGTTCGGTCAGCGTATCGCGTGACTGAACCTGTCCGGCGCTGCGCATCAGGAGCTCGAGGACGCGGAACTCGGTGCCGGTCACCCGCACGTTATTGTCGCCGTTGCGGACTTCGAGCGTGGCAGGGTCGATGTACAGCGGCCCGACCTGCAGCGAGGCTGCGGGCCCGTTCGCCGCATCCGAGTTGAGCCGGCGCATCACCGCGCGAATCCTCGCGACGAGCTCACGTGGATTGAAAGGCTTCGCGAGGTAGTCGTCCGCGCCGAGCTCGAGGCCGATGATGCGATCGACGTCGGCACCGCGAGCGGTCAGCATGATCACTGGCACCGTCATCGACTGGCGCAATCTCTTCAGCACGTCGAAGCCGTTCAGCTCCGGCAACATGACATCCAGGATTACGAGATCGAATCGCTGCGCCGCAAGAGCCGCGAGCCCGCCCGCACCATCGGCCGCGACCGTGGTCTCATAGCCTTCTCCGGACAGATACTCAGTGAGCATCTGTGCGAGCTCGTGGTCGTCGTCGACGATGAGAATCCTGGCCGACATGGAGTGCGCGATGCATCCGAAGTGACTGGAGCGTTGCTGCATAGCATAGGGCCTGTTAACACTCATTGACATGCGCTGCGACGAGCTATGGCGTTCCAGAGCTAGGCGCGACGACCGCCGTGTACTTGACGTACACAAGTGGAGGAGCAACAACGCTCTGGAGCGCCATAGCTCGTCCCATCGAAGGATATTCATGCATTGAACGGGTGTGCCTCCCATCGTCCGCTGCTGCGTTACCAAGCTTGCTCATATCGACATATTGGCTGCGCTTTGCGCCTTGCATCAGACGATGGGAGGCGCACGCAGCACATGCCAATGAGTGTTAACAGGCCCTGGGCCGTTGGCGGGCACTCGCAGCGGACCGACTGCGAAGAATCGCCAAGGGCCCCGGTACAGCTTTGCAAATCTTTGCCGAGTCCTTGCGTGCCGTTGACACACCGTTCAGCTTCGCGGGTCTAGGATGCCGCCATGTGCATCGCGAGATGCGCGTCACACGAAGGAGTCAGATACATGCGAATCACGACCAGACTGTTCGCCGGAATCGCTACGGCAGCAATTGCCTTCTCGGCCGCTCACGCCATCGCGGGCGAACGCGGTCACGGCCACCACGGTGGGGGCGATGCAGGAATGCGTTACATGCACCACGTATTCGAGCAGCTCGATCTCTCGCCGGAACAGAAGGAAACGGTCAAAGGCATTTTCACGTCCGCCAGACCCCGACTGACGGCGCTGCATGAGGAGATGCGGGACGTCCGCGAATCGCTGATGGATACGAGCCCGGACGCTGCGGACTACGCGACGGTCGTCAATGCGGCGAGTCAGAAGAGTGGCGAGCTGGCCTCGCAGATCGTGCTCGAAATGAGCCAGATTCGCACGCAGGTGCACTCGGTATTGACCGAGGAGCAGAAGGCCCAGCTGCCGGCGATCCGCGCCGAAATGAAGCAGCGGATGGAGCAGCGGCACGAGCGCATGCGGGACAAGAAAGCGGCCCGGCGCGCCGAGCAAGAGAAGGCTGCAGAGTAAATCCGCAACCGCGATCGACTTTCACCCGTTGAGCGGCCGCGGGTGCCCAGGGAAGGGCGCCCGCGCGTCGGCTGCCAAGCGCTCAGTAGAGAGCGTTCAGGCATCACGCTCCGATGGCGATCCGGACCCCCGATCCTGGATCCCGGTCGACGTGGCATCATACGCGCCGCGCCGCAGCGCGTTTGCGTAGTCCGCCGCCCTACTCGATCCCGTGTGACAGCCGCTCCGACCCATTTTCCCTGCCTGGCGCGAATTGGCGTCCTGTGCTTCTTCGCAGCGCTCACCGCGTGTGGTGGCGGCGGAGGCAGCGGGGGCGAACTGCGCTGCACGGAGGACGTGCGCAAGTCCTGGTTACTCGAGGTGACCGAGGACTGGTACCTGTTTCCTGAAACCTTGCCGCAAGACATCGATCCGGATGGGTTCGCCTCACCGCAAGCGCTGCTCGACTTTCTGACACGTACCGCGCGAGAAGAGGGTAAGGACAGAAACTTCAGCTATCTGACGACCCGCGCGGCAGACCAGTCGTTTTTCGGCGGAGGACAGTTCGTCGGGTTCGGTCTGCGCACGCATATCGAGGGCGGATCGCGTCTGTGGATCGTCGAAGTGTTCGAAGGCAGTCCGGCGGCGGCGGCCGGTCTGGCAAGAGGTGCCGAGATCACGGCGATCGATGCGGGCGACGGATTCAGACCGCTCGCGGAATGGCTCGCGGAGGATCCCGACCTCGAGACCGCGCTGGGACCGGCCGAAGAGGGGGTGACGCGCGGGCTGCGCTATACGCTCGGTGGTGCGACGAACGAAGTCTCGCTGACGAAGCGCCTCGTCACGATCGACCCGGTTCCCGACGTCGGTGGCGCAGCGATCCTGCCGCTCGCCGGCACGGCGGGCGTCGGCTATCTCAATTTGCGCACGTTCGTGTCAACGGCCGATGCGCAGCTGCGTCAGGCCTTTGACGAATTCCGCATCGCCGGCCTCACCGATTTCGTGATCGATCTGCGCTACAACGGCGGCGGCCTCGTCGCTACGACGGAGCTGCTCGGCGATCTGCTGGGTGGGGCGCGATCGACCAGTGATGTCTTTTCGCAGACGCGGTTCAACGCCGCGCGCGCCCCGGCGAACGACGAGATCCGTCGCTTCCGGGACGACCCGGCGGCCGTTGCGCCCGTGCGCATCGCCTTTCTGACCACCGACTCCACGGCCTCCGCGAGCGAGTTGCTGATCAACTCGATGGCGCCCTGGGTCGAGATCGCGATCGTCGGACAGGACACGTTCGGCAAGCCGGTCGGGCAGTCGGCGTTCGATCTGAGCGGCTGCCAGGACCGCCTGCGCCTCGTGACCTTCCGTACGGATAATGCGTTGGATCAGGGCAGTTATTTTGACGGCCTCGCGCCTACGCTCCCATTTGCCTGCAGTGCTGCGGACGATCTGTCGCGGCCCCAGGGCGATCCGGGCGAAGCGATGACTGCCGCCGCGCTCGACTGGCTCGCGACCGGGCAGTGCGGTGTGCTGATCGGCGCGGAGGCGGCGCTACCCAAACCTTCGGGCGCGACCGCAACTGCAGCGAAGCCCGCGGCACCCGAGCGGCCGTATCTCCCTGGCGTCTACTAGCGCAGCGGTGCGCTGCGGGCCTGCAGTGGGTCGGAAGGTCTCAGGGCAAGAGGCACCGCAGCCGCGGTGGAACCGAGCGCAAGGGTGCAGGTGGCAGATAGCAGGTGACCGCGACGGATGTCGCGGCTCCGGCCTGTCACCCGTTATCTGCGACCTGCCACCTGCGACCTGCTACCCGTTCACCCCTTCGGAATCCTGATCTTCTGGCCGGGAAAGATCTTGTCCGGGTCGAGAATGACTTCCTTGTTCGCCTCGAACAGCTGCGGCCACTTATTGCCATCGCCGAGATGCTGCTTCGCGATCTTCCAGAGCGAGTCGCCCCTTTCAACCACGTAGTACTCGTCTGCCTCCGGCTCGGGCTGCGGCTTGCCGGCGGGCGCGGCGGCCCCCGCAGACGGGACATAGGCCTGCAGGCCGGTAGCGTAGACGTCCTTGACGCCCTGGACGTTACCGGCCATCAACACGCATTTCTGAAACGCTTCCTTATTCAGGCATTTGCCGCTCAACGTCACGAAGCCGTCGTCGTATTCGACGCCGAGATTCTCGACGCCGGGATTGTTCTCGAGTATGTGTTGTTTGATCTTTTCGGCAGCTTCCTCGTCCTTGTTGAAAAGTTTCCGGCCGATATCCTTCGCGAATCCGAACAGACCCATGTCCTGACCTCCTCTGTTGCAGGGCGAAAACGTATCCGGATCAGCGCAGAAACCGTCCTGCGAGATTCAGGAGATCATCCGCGATCGACCCGTCACGGTTCGAGTCGAGCATCGCCGACAGCGGGGATGCGCCGGGAGCGGCAGCATCGCCACGTTGGGGCAAGGCGCCGCGCTGCTGTTGCTTGCTCAACATGCCCATCACGAGCGTCGCCGCTACGGGCAGCATCTGCTTGATGATCGCAGGATCGATACCGGTGTTGCCTCCGACGCGCGATGCAACGTTGCGGCTCACGTCCTTGCTGCCGAGCACGTGCCCGAGGATCGCGTTGCCATCCATCCGCGCCTCCGGCTGCGTCAATACGTCCGGCTGATCGAGGTATTTGGCATGATTGCCCCGCTGCAGCGCCTCCAGCAACCCACCGAGCCCATCAGCAGACGAGGTATTACTCGATATGCCGCGTCCGAGCACCTGCGTAAGCTGCGAGAGCGCGTCACGCGTCTGCGTCGGGTTCGTGTTGAATTGCTTCGCGAGTTGATCTACGACGTTGCCATTGCTCGCCGACAGAATGGCATCCAGAAGTCCACTCATCGTTTCCCCTCCCTGAGCGTGCGATGCAATATTGGTTGGCCCGCGCGGCCGGATGGCGGCAGCGGGATCGTAATGATGCCTGCCTTGGTTGCCCGAGCCAAGCACTACCGCTACGCAGGCACCGATCGGCGGGCCGGGGTCGGCGGTCTGGGTCTCTGTCCGCGGGTCGCGCGCAGTCAGTGATCCACTGCGGTCGTTTCTGCAGATCAGGATCGGTGCGTTCAGCGCACCGATCCACGATCTGTCGGAAGTCACTCGAATCGCGTTCGCGTCGCAGCGAGCGCCGCCGTGCGCGCCGTTGCATCCTGACCGGTCGCGCGCAGATGCGCGGCCGTCAGCCTCGAGTTGTCGATGCGATCGACGGCACGCGCGACCGCGTCGGCGATGCAGACGCGTTCGGCCTGCCACTCACGCAGCGCTCGGCTGTCGCCGTCACCGCAGACGGTGCGAGCGGCTCGACGGATGCGCTGATAGAGACGGTCGGCCTGTGCGGCGCTTTGCGGCGCCAATGAGACTTCACGAATCACGACCTGCTGCGTGTCCTTTGCCGCCAACGCGCCGGTCGTGCCGGTCAGCGCAACCAGCGCTAGCCCTGTCGCGACGGCGCGTGCAACGCGTGAGCGGCATTCGTTCGATCGCGTGGCCTTGTCGATTGCTGCGTTCATGACTGACGTACTCCTGAAATCGTGGCCGCTTACCCTTCGGCAGGCGGTGTGATCACCGATAGTCGAGGAGTTGGAGACAGTGCAGCGCGAATCGGTTCTGTGCGCGACGGAGCGAGGCTTGCGAAGTTCCGGAGGAAATACGTGCGGAGGCGCGCGTTTCCTCCTGGTCTGTAGGCTCAGTCTGTAGGCTCTAGGCTGTAGGCGGTAGGTCGGATGCAGACGAGCGAGGCGCTCGTTACAGGAGGTCCCTGCGCACCGCCGCTTCTATCTAGCGCCTACAGCCTACCGTCTACAGCGTCATCCGCTTCGCATGCAGCAGCTCGTAGAGCGGATAGTTCGCATCGACGAGCCGCCGGTACTTCTGAGGGACGTCGAGACTGCGCGGACGCCAGGGTGCAAATCCGGTCGACTTCTGCACTTCCTGGTACCACCACTGCGCCCAGACACCATCCGTCGCGCGCGGGCCGGCATCCCACGTGAGCATGCAGTCCATGAACTCGACGCCGACGCGCTCGCACCAAGCGCGCAGATGCGCCTCGGGCTGGCGCAGAAATTCGCCCGCATCGATCACGATCGGCTCGGGATCGAAGTTGCTGCGAACGCGCTCGTATAGCGAAACCTGCTGCAGCAGACCGATGTCCGTCGACGTGATCGTCGGACGGGTTTTCGCATACGACAGAATCACTTCGCGCGGATCACGGATCAGAAAGACGTGCGTCAGATCGGCGAACCAGTCGGTGTCCATCTGCGGAAGCACATGATGCGTCATGTGCTTCTGGTACCAGATCGAACGGCCACCGGGAATTGGACCGGTCAGTGTACGCACGACCTTGCGCCAGTTCGTCTCGTTCGCGGCGATGATTTCGTCGCGACCCGGATGGTCGCTGCCGGTCGAGAGCAGATAGTTCGCGTACAGAGGCTCGTCGACGACGAGCGTGTCGGGACGATTACCCCACGAACGCATCATCGCAGTCGAGATGTTGCGCGGTCCTGACCAGACGGCGAGTCGCAGCGCACTCATTGCGGCACCGTACGCGTCGCCACGTCGCGATCGACCAGGGCCCGATAGAGCGACTGCAAGCTTTCCACGACCGGACCGGCTTCGGTGCAGAGTGCACGGCCATCCACGCTGGTCACGTGAACCAGGCCTGCGAACGTCCCGGTGACGAAAGCCTCATCTGCACCGTAGACTTCGGTCAGAGAGAAATCGCGCTCATGACAGGCGATGCCTGCCTCGCGACAAATGCGCAGCACGTTCGCGCGCGTAATGCCCGGCAGGCAATAGCGGCCCGAGGACGTCCAGACCTCGCCACGCCGCACGATGAAGAAATGCGTTGAGTTGCAGGTCGCGACGAATCCGTGCGGATCGAGCATCAGCGCTTCGTCGGCGCCCGCCTCGGCCGCCTGGATGCAGGCCAGGATGCAGTTCAGCTTCGAGTGGCTGTTGAGCTTCGGATCCTGGACGTCCGGTGCGCCCCGCCGCACATGAACGGTGAAAAGCTTCACGCCGCGCGCGACGACCTCCGGCCGTGGCAGCTTGTACTCGGGCACGATCACGATGGTCGCCGGGCCGACGGTCGCCCGTGGGTCCTGGTACGGCGTGCGTTTGACACCGCGCGTGACCATCAGCCGCACGTGGACGTGATCCTGCATGCCATTCGCCGCTACTGTCCGATAGAGCGCACGCGTCAGTCCCTCGCGATCGGGGCCGATGTCGATCCGCAGCGTTTTGGCACCCTCATAAAGCCGGTCGAGGTGCTGATCGAGGAACGCAAATCGACCCGCAACGAGCCGCACGCCCTCCCAGACACCGTCGCCGAGCACGAAGCCCGAGTCGAATACGGAAACGACGGCGCGTGACCGCGGCAGCAACTCGCCGTTCACGTAGACCAGGACGTCCGCATTGCGCGGATCGTCATCGAATTCGTGGACGCCGTGGGACATCTGAAGAAGAAACCGTTAGCGGTTAGTGTTAGTGATCAGGGGTCAGCCGGAATTCGACGCTGAGCGTCGGCGGAAACGGTCAGCCGGAAATAACGCATGCGCGCTCCGACCTCAAGCCCGCAGCCCCCAGCCCCAAGCCGCCTCGATGCCGCGCGTCGAGCCAAGCTACTCCGCCCGCAACGCCTCCAGCGGCTCGAGATTGGCCGCCCGGACTGCCGGCAGGATACCGGCAACGAGGCCGATCAGCACGGCCAGCGCTTCAGCCAGCATGACGAACGACGGCGAGAACCCGACGGGCAAGGCCGGCACGAGCCGGTCGAGCGCCAGCGCAATGGCGAGCCCGAGCGCCAGCCCGGCGAGACCACCGAGCGCCGACAGCACCACGGCTTCGCTCAGGAACAAGCCCAGTACCTGGCGGCGACGCGCACCGAGCGCACGCAGCAGGCCGATTTCGCCGGTACGTTCCCGCACGCCGATCGTCATGATCGTGAAGATGCCGACACCGCCGACCAGCAAGGAGATGCTGCCGAGCGCACCGACCGCGAACGTCAGCACATCGAGCACCGAACCGAGCGTATCGAGCATCTGCTGCTGCGTCGTGATCGAGAAGTCTTCATCACCATGACGGGCGAGCAGCACCCGCTCGATGCCCTTGACCACCTCGTCGACCGGTGCGCCTTCTGCATACAGCACGTCGATTTCGAACAGGCTGTCGCGATTGAAGAGCTCGAGGGACTTGGCCGCAGGAATGTAAACCGTGTCGTCGAGATCGAAGCCCATCGTCGTGCCCTTCGACTGCATCACGCCGACGATGCGATAGCGCTCGCCGGCGACACGCACTGTTTCACCGAGAGCGTTGGCGCCAGCGAAGAGCTCGTCATACATCTTCGAACCGAGCACGACGAGCGCCCGCGGTGCACGCGGGTCATCAGGCGGCAGGAAGCTGCCCTGCGCGATCTCGAAACGAAACGCGGCGGCAAACTGCGGACCGACGCCATAGATCGTGGTGCGTCGCTTGCGACCGCTCGCTTCGACCTCCGCGTTGCCCTGCACGACCGGCACCGTTGCGGTGACGTGCGGAATGCGCCGCAATGCCTCGGCATCGTCGATCGTCAGCGGCCGGACATTGCCGAAAATACCGATACCGCCACCCAACGTCTCGGTCTTGCCGGGGTTGATAGCGACAATGTTCGTGCCGAACTGCGTGAACTCGGACAGCACGAACTGATGGATGCCTTCGCCGATCGACGTGAGCAACGTCACCGCTGTGACACCGATCGCGATGCCGAGCGCTGTCAGTCCCGCGCGCAGGCGTTGCGAGGTCACGGAGCCGAAGGTGTAGCGGATCAGGTCGGGGTGGCGCATCGGGCAGGCGGCAGGTGGCAGGTGGAGCCTGATGTCACGCGCTGCCCGGTGCAAGCGCAGCCGTTCTCCGTCTGGCGAACCTCGCGGGTCAACCGTGCATCGTCAAATGGCGGCCCGCCAGCGAACGCCTGGAAACCGTTGCAGTCGACCACCGGCACTGAGGTCGCCGAGGTCGCTGCCGGGCAGCCCCGCGCAACCCGCGACCCGGCGCCGTTACCTGCGGCCGGCGCACGGACAAGACTACCGGCTGGGGGCTCGGGGCTGGGGGCTTGCGGCCATGCACGCACTCGCTGGCGACACTGGAGCCGCACGCGACCGATACGTAAGCGGGCAGAGCTTCCCGAATCCGACAGTCTTCGCCTCCAGCCTCCCCACCACCAGCCTCCAGCCGCGAGCACTCTCAACGAACGCGCATCGCGCCAGAGAGTGCGAGTACGGGGTCGAGCTTGGCCGCGCGACGTGCCGGCAGCAGGCCGAACACGACACCGCTGGCAACTGCAATCACGAGCGCGGCCACGACGGCCCAGGGCGGCGCCGCGAACGAGAGGGCCGGGTAGAGTCGTCCGAGCAGCGTGCTCGCGCCGACCCCGAGCGCGAGCCCTATCAGTGCTCCGGCCAGCGACAGCAGCACGGACTCGGCGAGGAAGATCGCAGTGATCTGTCCGCGTCGCGCGCCGATCGCCTTCAGCAGGCCGATCTCGCTCGTGCGCTGGCTCACTGCCACGAGCATCACGTTCATGATCAGGACGCCCGCGACGATCAGACTGATCGATGCGATGCCGGCCAACGTCAAGGTCAGCGCGGTAAAGATCCGATCGAAGGTTGCGAGCACGGCGTCCTGCGTCACGACGGTGACGTCCTCCTCCCCCTGATGACGTTCGGCCAGGAGCTTGCGAATCGACTCGACGGCGCCGGGCATCGCCTCGCGCGTGCGCGCCTGCACCATGATCCGGAACAGCGATGACGTGTTGAACAGCGCGAGCGCCGAACTCACCGGGATCACGACGAGCTCCTGCACGTCGAGCCCGATCGCACGGCCCTCGTCCCCGAGAATACCGATCACGCGAAAGCGCCGGTCGCCGATCCGCAACGTCTCTCCCAGCGCCTGAGTGCGCGGAAACAACTCGCGCTTCACGTTCGCGCCGATCACGCACACCGCGACATCGCGGTCGATTTCGCCTGCGGGCAGGAACTGTCCCTGCGCCATGCGCCAGTTGCGCACCTCCAGCAGGTCCGCGGTCGAGCCGAGAATCGGCGACTCGCGCGACAACTCGCCGACCGATACCGGCGCCGACCCGACGACCAGGGGCGCAATCCGCTCCACCTGCGGCAACCTGAGCAGCGACTCAGCGTCGGCGAGCGTCAGGTCGCGCGGCGTCTCGCCCGCGAAGAGTCCCGGCTGCACGCCCGTCGTCTCACTGCGACCAGGCAACACGATCAACAGGTGCGTACCGAGCGAGCGAAACTCGCCCGTGACGTAGCTCCGTGCCCCTTCTCCGAGGCCTGTGAGCACGACGACCGCCGCAACGCCGATCGCGGTGGCGAGCAACATCATCACGCTGCGCATCCGGGCCCGTACGAGTGATTGCCCGGCCAGCCTGAACAGGTCGCGCGCCATCATGGTGCCGCGACCTCGCCGGTGTAGTCCTCGACGATCTTGCCATCGCGCATCCGCACGTGACGCCGCGAGCGCGACGCGACCTCGAGATCGTGCGTGACGACGATCAACAGGATGCCGTCGTCGTTCAGCCGCTCGAGCGCCTCCAGCACATCGGCGCCCGAAGCGTGATCGAGATTGCCGGTCGGCTCGTCGGCGAGCAGCACACGCGGCTGCATCACCATCGAGCGCGCAATGGCCACGCGCTGGCGCTGGCCACCCGACAGTTGATCGGGCCGGTGGTGTGCGCGGCTCGTGAGATCGAAGCTCTCGAGCAGCGCGTTCACGCGTTCGCGGCGCTCCGACGTCGGAGCACCGGCGAGCACGAGCGGCAACTCGACGTTCTCGAACGCGGAGAGCCGCGGTACAAGATGGAACATCTGGAACACGAATCCGATCTTGCGTGCCCTGACGTCGGCGAGCGCATCGTCGTCGAGCTCGGTGGTGTCGCGTCCGTCGAGCAGGTAGCGCCCTGCCGTCGGCCGGTCGAGCAGCCCGATCACGTTCAGTAACGTCGATTTGCCGGAGCCCGACGGTCCCATGATCGAAACGTACTCGCCTGCCGCCAATTCGAGGTCGACGTCATCGAGCGCTCTGACCTCCTCGCCGCCGACCTCGAAGTGCCGATGCACGGCCTTGAGCTCGATCATCGAATCGGACTCGTCGTCACTCGATACGCGCCGGCGCGCCCGCCGCGAGTCCTTCGCGATCCACGGACAGCACGACACGATCGCCCGCACTGAGACCACTGCGTACTTCGGTCCATTCCCAGTTGCCGAGTCCGAGTTCGAGCTCACGGCGCTCGAGCAGTCCGGAGTCAGCGAGCACGAATACGTCGTCCCCCTCGATCAGCGCTCGCGTCGGCAGGCGCAGAGCGTTTTCGCGCTCTTCGAGAATGACCTCGAGATCCGCGCTGTAGCCGGGTAGCAGCGCGACGTCGTCGGGAATCTCGATCTCGGCTTCGACTTCGACGGTGCGGGCCTGCTTCTCGACGTCGAGTACGTACGGCGCGACGCGGCGCACGCGCGCTGGAAACGCACGATCCCGAAACGCATCGAGCGTGACACGCGCCGGCATACCGGCGCGGATGCGAGGTGCGTCGACTTCATCGATCGGGGCCGTCACATACAGGCATCCCGTATCCACGAGATCGACTGCGGGGGGCGTCGGGATGCCGACGGGCGAGGGGGTCACGAACTCGCCGACTTTGCCGTTCAGTTCCGCGACGATCCCGGCGAACGGCGCGCGCAACAGCGTGCGTTCGATTGCCGCACGCGCGGAATCGACCCGCGCGTCCGCCACGCTGACGCTCTGCGTCGCCGCGCGACAAGCGGCCTCCCTCGCCTCCGCCTCTCCCGCCGCCCGCTCTGCGGCATCCACGGAGACGAGGCCTCGCTCCAACACGGCGCTCAGACGTTCGGACTCCCGCCGAGCCACGCGCGCAGACACGCAAGCCTCTTCGGCGCGGGCCCGCGCGGCTGCGACCTCTCGCCTGGCCAGATCGAGTTCCGATTTGAGATCTTCGTTCCAGAGCTCGAGCAGGATATCTCCTTGATCGACTTGGTCCCCCTCACGCACGGCAAGCCTGGCGATCTGCCCCGCCGACGGCGGCGCCATCCGCGCACGGCGGCAGGCTTCGAGCGTTCCGGCCCGCGTATTGGTCACCGTTTCCGTGACGCTGCCACGTTCGACGGACACCACTTCGACTGTGATCGGCTCGGCACGTGCGAGCCATACATACAGTCCGGCCGCGGTAATCACGAGCCCCGCAGTGATGAGAATTGTTCTGGTTTTCATCAGGAGGTCTGGCAGGGACGCGCATTATAAGGCACACCGCGTCGTGCACTGGGCCTTGCGCCCCGGCGATCCGGGATCGGGGAGTCCGGGTTCTGGCCTACAGCCTACGGCCTAGCGCCTACAGCCTGCGTGCGCGCCTCGCGCACTCACTCCCCGAGCGCGCCGTAGGTCACGATCGCATAACGGAACTTCAGACTGTCGCGGATGCGGGCAGCTATGACTTCGTGCACGTCATCGGTCCAGGCGGTCCAGCGCTCGACGAACTGCCGCGCGCGCGTCGCATCCCCCGCGTGCTGGATCGCCAGTACCTCGCGCAACAGGTCGGTAATCGTCGCCTGATAGCGGTCGAAATCGACGGAGAGTCGCTGCGCAGCGGGATCGAACGTGATCAGGCCGCGCTCGAGAAACCAGTTGAACTGCATCAGCTGCATCGTCTGATAAGGTTGATCGGGCCGTGGCTTGACGTTCTGCAGCGTGCGCAGAATGCCGCTTGCGCGATGCGCTCTGAGTCCCGCGGCGTCGTAGTACCCGCCTTCGAACAACGCCGGGCCACCGAACAGCGACACGAGATCCGCTTTCATTTCCTCGAACGCATCGGACAGCTCGCCGAGTGCCGCGTCGAGGGTACGACCATCGACCGCACGATCGACACCGAGGTAATGACCGACCTCGTGCCAGAGCGTGTAGGCGAACGCGCCATCACTCGTCAGTGCATCCGCAAGTCCGGTTTCCACGACCGCCGTCCAGGCCGCGCGGCTGTTCGCGAACAACACCGGGTTGCGCATGATGTTCTCGCGCAGGAGGATCGTGCGACCGTAGCGTCTCGAGTACAGCGGATCGTTCGGCAGGATCGTCGCCGTGTTACGGCCGCGGGACTGGCCGAAGTCCGCAACGACCTCGTAGACGCCGACCGGGATGTCCTCGCGGATGCGCTTGTGCTCTCCGTAGGGCAACGCATCTTCGACGCTCTGAATGCCGCGGATGGCGGACCGCAGCTTGTTGCTCTCGGCCTCATTGCGTTTCAACACGGAGAGCGACATGAACGCCTTCACGCCGTACATCGGATCGTCGTAGGTTTCGTACGAGCCGATTTGCGCATTCAATTTCTCGAACCGGCCTGTCACCCACGACGCATCGCCGCTCTCGTAGTCGTTCGTGAGCAGATCACGGGCGCGATTGCGCAGGTAGCGCGCGAACTCCACGTCGTCCGACTGCACGGCACTTGCCGCCGCTTCCAGCAACTCGTGCATCCGGTGCAACTCGGCAGGCCATGTGACGACCTGCGGCACGGCATAAAGGGCGGGCCGTTCCGACGCGGGGAGTACGTGCCAGCGCGACAGATCTTCGAGCAACTCATCGTGCAGCACTGCGAGCGCCGGGTACTGGCGCAGGGTATCGAGATCACGAGTCAGAGAAGCGTCGTCGGAACGACGTACGACCGTGCGCTCACCCAGTATCGACGCCCGCGCGGCAGGATTCGCCGCCAGAAATGCATCGACCTCC
>Ga0268386_10001619_pt1 | contig 15489 bp, 13 predicted proteins | sample RVTome_15_FD_200260 | JGI IMG/M metagenome (GOLD analysis project Ga0268386, IMG submission 200260) | Soil microbial communities from uranium-contaminated site in the Upper Colorado River Basin, Wyoming, United States - RVT150D86... ...
TTGCATTTTAATATGCCTTCTAAATTCCCCTCTTCAGTAAATAGTCCTAACGCCTGATGATAATAGAAAAAGGCCCTGTAAAATTTATTCTCTTTATATAAAGAATCGGGTAAAGTCAAGTACGGATGTTCATAAGGCCATGGTTTGCTCTTAGAGGTTAAGTCGTTAATCTGACCGACATTCGGTTGACATATAATAAACAACCAGATTAAAACCGCATATTTATGTTTTCCAATACGATTCATTATCAAAAGTTATTAATACAATTCGGGTATTAATAATTTTCCAGGTTATTTACCCAGCTATTGTCAATTTTAAGCTGTGTTGACCAAAACCAGGACTTTGTCCAGTTAAACCACAAAGCTGGGGAAAACACCTCAATTTTGGTCATAAATGGCTGTCGAGCTCTTGAACTCTCGGAGATATCCCAGCATTGTAAATTACCACTCAACTCATACGATGGGGCTAGACCGATGTGTGAAATGACGAAATATTTCAGGGGCATAACCAGGCAGGCAAAAACGGCATCATGAAACAACAGTTTCTGACCGATAAATTTGCCCGGATTCCAGGGGGATTGATTATTTAGATTTTGTAAACCCTAGTGGTTGTAACCATGAGGCTACTTTCTTTCAAATACCAACCTATAATGGTCCATTATCTCTTTTTCGAAACATACCCTGTTGGGGCTTATCCTAAATATAGCTAACTGATGTCTGAACTCTTTATCGGTAAAGAATTTAGGGAGCAGGGACAGGTACAACCAATACTTTTTAAAACTGAACTTCCTGAACTTCTTTCTCCATTGGCCTATGGTTTCAATATAGTCTAATCTGCCACTACTTTGAGATATTAGCTTAAAATGCGGTCCGGCATTTCTGATTATCATTTCAGGTCCATAAGGGAGCCACGAGCCGGGAAATTCTTTAATCATTAAGGCTAAGACATGTGGTCCGGACCCCTTTTCAGCAGTGATATCTATATCTTTATATGCAATCATATTTTTACTAAAGGTCATGGTCTGCATATAAAATCTGCCTCCACTTGGCAATAGGTGGTAAAGCGTTTGAAAAAAGTCGCTGTAGATTTTTTCCTGCTTCCCCTCTTTCCATTCTTCAATTGAACAGAAGTGTTCCAATCCACCAATACAGGTTATGGCATCAAAAGTTCCAAAGTCCTCCGGTTTTACAGTACGGCAATCTTTCACTACTACGTTCATCCCGTTATTTTGACAAGCTTCTGCCTGTCCTTTCGACAAGGTTAAGCCGATACCTATGGCCCCTCGTTCCCAGGTGATGTATTTGATGAAAGAGCCCCAACCACAACCCATATCCAGTACCTTGCTTCCCTTTTTAATGTTCAGGCTATCCGATATGAATCTGTGTTTTTCTTTTTGGGCTTCTTCCAGGGACTTCGAAAAATCGCCGTCGTATTTGGCTCCACTGAAGTCTCCTGTCTCGCCAATGCTCAAACGAAATATCTTGTCAATGGTAGTATATGTAAAATCTAAATCCTTTTTTTCTGCCATTTATTCATTTGTTAATTGCAACCAACGGTGCGGAATGGATTTTTGTTACCTGGTAAATTTCATCCTTATCAATGTGTGCCCGCTGGCTTTGTGTATGTATTCATTAATAAACCTGAATCCGTATTTGTGGTAAAATTGTCTGCCAATTTTATTGTCTTTAAATACTTCAACTTCCAACTCTTCATGGAATTGACTTACAAAATCCATTAAAAAACTGCCGATACCCTGCCCTTGCTTTTCAGGCATTACGAAAATTGCTCCAACTACGTTTCCGATCATGCTAATAAATCTAACCAATCTATCCTGACTGGTGAAAACCCAGGTCCTGACACTTGGCATATAAACGTCCCTAATATTCTTTTTTTCCTTCTCCATAAACTCCAATGTCAAAAAAGGATGGGCGATCAATGAAGATTGATACCACACATCCAGCAATTCCTCAAGGTCCGTTTCTTTATATGCCCTTATCACAGTTTTTTATGCCTGGAATCAACATTATGCGGTTATGAGTCAGGTAACAATAGTATTATCTGAAGTGGCAATATAAATATTTTCATATACATCAGACTCATCGCGGAACTCAAAGATCAGACTTATCTTTCGTACTTATTTCTCACTTTCGGTTTAAACTTTGATAAATGATCATTTCAACTACAATTTCAACTTATAATGAAAGCGCCAGTCTGACTTTGGTGAAAGGCGATCTGGACGGAATCGTCCGTGCCAGAGAGCTCAGTACCGATGTAATGCGTAAAATAGTGAACGCCTGTTAGAACATGGATCCTGTTAATTTTTTGTCAGGTTTTGATGGGATAGTCGTCGATATACTTAGCTGTCCGTATATTTAAAGATCAACATAACTCGAAATTAAGTAAAAACATACAAGATTATGAAAATTGGATTTGTTGGACTAGGAAAGATGGGCTTCAATATGGTATATCGATTAATAAAGAATAACCATGAGGTTGTGGTCTGGGACCGGTCTGCAGAAGCTGTCAAGGAAATTGAAAAACTGGGCGCCACGGGGGCAAAATCCTTAAAAGACCTAATTGAAAAACTTCCTTCCCGTAAAGTAGTATGGCTGATGGTGCCTGCCGGAAAACCGGTTGATGAAAACCTTGACGCTCTACTTGTCCTGCTTGATAAGGATGATATTGTAATAGACGGGGGTAATTCGTATTGGAAAGAAACGCAGCAAAGAGGGGAGAAAGCCGCGCAAAAAGCCATTCATTTTTTGGATTGTGGCACAAGTGGTGGTGTTTGGGGCTTGAAAAATGGTTACTGCCTTATGTACGGAGGAGAGAAAGCGGCAGCCTACTACGTGGAACCTATTTTCAAAGCATTAGCTCCAGACAATGGCTATGTTTACTGTGGTCCCTCAGGCACTGGACACATGGTAAAGATGGTTCACAATGGCATTGAATATGGAATGATGCAATCCTATGCCGAAGGGTTTGAAATCCTTGAAAGATCACCTTATGATCTCGATCTGACAAAAATAGCCGATGCGTGGCAATATGGGAGTGTTGTACGTTCCTGGTTGTTAGAACTAGCAGTATTGGCACTCAAACAAGATCCAAAATTAGAGCAACTTAAAGATTATGTATCCGATAGCGGCGAAGGCCGCTGGACGGTGCAAACAGCCATTGATTTTGAGGTTCCGGCCCATGTGATAACAGCATCCCTGTTTACACGGTTCCAATCGCGGCAAGACGAATCCTTTGCCATGAAAATGCTCGCAGCTTTGCGTAATCAGTTTGGCGGTCATGCCACAAAGACAAAAGCATAAATTTTTTTGAAAAATGAACGAAAATCACATTTATGTCATTTTTGGAGCTTCGGGGGACTTGACCAAAAGAAAACTGGTCCCGGCTCTGTATACATTGTTTGTGCAAGATCTGTTGCCGGAAAGATTTGCGTTGTTAGGGGTATCGAGAAGTTCCTTGACCGACACGGATTTCAGGTCTAAAATGAAAAAGGCGATCCATGAATTTAAGGAAATAGAGGATAACGATAAAATAGATGAATTTATCAAGCAGCTATATTATACTTCCGTTCTGCTTGATGACGCAGCTTCTTATGAGACGTTAAAACAACGTCTGGAACAATTGAGGGCAGCCTTGAATATTCGTGGAAACACAATTTTCTATCTATCCACCCCTCCAAGTTTGTATGGAACCATTCCTCTTCATTTAGCTTTAGTTGGCTTAAACAAGCAAGAAGATGGCTGGAAGCGGGTGATCATTGAAAAGCCCTTTGGATACGATCTGGAGTCTGCTCTGATACTAAGGGATAAGTTACTAAAGGATTGGGATGAAGACCAATTATTCAGAATTGACCACTACCTGGGCAAGGAAACCGTTCAAAACCTCATGGTAACCCGGTTCGCCAACGGTACATTTGAACCGCTATGGAATCGCAATTATATTAATCATGTTGAAATCACCTCCTCTGAGAGCATAGGCATTGAGAATCGAGGGGGTTATTATGATACTTCCGGCGCCTTGCGGGATATGGTCCAGAACCACTTGCTTCACGTTGCAGGCATCACTGCCATGGAATCGCCGTCATCCATGGAACCTACAGCCATTCGGAACGAAATATTGAAGGTATTCCAATCCCTCCGGCCCATCAGAAAAGAAGATGTAAAGAACCATGCCATTCGAGGACAATATACAGCCGCTACGATGAATGGGGAAAAATTAATAGGGTATCGTGAGGAAGATGGAGTGAATCCCGATTCTGATACAGAAACCTATGCGGCGTTAAAATTCTATATCGATAATTGGAGGTGGGGAGGTGTTCCTTTTTATATCCGTACTGGCAAAAGATTGCCGACCCGCGTAACCGAGGTGGTTATTCACTTCAAACCAACGCCTCATTTTCTTTTTGCTCAAAAAACAGCTGCTAAGTCCTGCAACTATTTGATAATCCGGATTCAACCTGATGAAGGTCTTCTCCTGAAATTTACAATGAAAACCCCGGGATCCGGGTTTGAGGTGCAGGATGTTAATATGGACTTTCATTATTCCGACCTCAACGATCAAAGAATACCATCAGCTTACGAACGGTTGATTCACGATTCAATGAAGGGCGACGCGACATTGTTTGCGCGTACCGAGGAGGTAATTGAAGCGTGGAAATTCTTATCCCCGGTTATCGATTGCTGGAAAAACGACAAAACCATACCGCTATTTGGGTATCCAGTGGGGACATGGGGACCAGAAGTCGCTGATGACCTGATTGAAGATAAAGAGATGACCTGGCGATACCCCTGCAGGAATCTATCAAAGGATGGTATTTATTGCGAACTATGAATATGAAACGTGAGATCAAAATATTTGAGAGTACTAATGATCTTTCTCAATTTTTTGGAGAACTGCTACTATATGGAGTTAATGTGGATACTGAAGGAAGGTACTTCTCCATTGCATTATCTGGTGGGTCAACACCTAGGTCAATATATCAGTATCTGGCCTCAAATTTTAAGGAAAAGATAAACTGGGAAAAACTGCTGATATTCTGGAGCGATGAGCGCTGTGTTCCTCCTGAAAGTAATGAGAGCAACTTCAGGATGGCCCACAAAAGTCTTTTGAGCAAAGTTGACATTCCGGCCAGCAACATCTTTAGAATAAAGGGAGAAGCCAATCCGATTGATGAAGCTAAGCGCTATTCGGAAGTTGTGCGTAGCAATATTTCTTCGCCTAACCTCTTGCTTCAATTCAATCTTATCATGCTTGGCCTGGGTACTGACGGACACATGGCTTCAATATTTCCGGGAAAGGGGGATCTTTTTGAAAGTAATGATCCTTTTGAGGTATCAATGCATCCTGAAACATCTCAAAGTCGAATAACAGTTACCGGAAAAACCATTAATCAGGCCAAGCTGGTTACTTTTTTGGTTACCGGTGAAAACAAGGCGAATACAGTGGCGACGTTGCTCAATAGGAAAAAGGGTTGGGACGTTCTTCCCGCCTCACATGTGGATCCAAAAAACGGGAAACTTTTATGGATTCTTGACAATAAGGCAGCGGCTTACCTTTAAAGAACTAAGAAATGAAGATCGAAAATTTAGTCTTAGCGGCAGACATTGGTGGCACAAAAACTCTGATGTGTCTATTTGATGAAAATAATGGTAATCTCCAAGAGGTGAGAACGCACCGCTGAATCTCATTACTAACAACAAGGCAGCGATTAAAGGTGTGGCACTGGTGGCCAGCGAAATATGCCGGAAATAAAAGATAATAAAATGAAAAAAGATCTGGATCAACTTTGCATTAACACCATACGCACCTTGTCTATGGATGCGGTACAGGCTGCAAACTCTGGTCCTCCTGGCACCCCAATGGCGCTCGCCCCTGCTGGAAGAGTTCGGGCTCACGGTAGAGGCAGTCGTAAAGACATCGAAATTACTTATCAAAAACAAACAAAAGGAGTTGTTATGAAAATCGGTATCGCATCGGACCACGGTGGGTTTGAAACGAAACAACTGCTTAAAGAGCGTTTGGAAAGCCTTAATTATTCAATTCTCGACTTTGGCAATCTCCTGCACGACCCTAAAGATGATTATCCCGATTATGTGATTCCGCTGGCCAGGGCCGTAGCAAATGGGGAAGTTGAAAGGGGCATCGCCGTTTGTGGTAGTGGTGTTGGCGCATCCATAGCGGCCAACAAAGTCAAAGGAGTAAGGGCCGCCTTGGTACATGATCACTTTGCAGCCCACCAAGGTGTCGAGGATGATGATATGAATGTTTTGTGTATGGGCGGTAGAATAATTGGATATGAAACTGCCTTCGAACTGTCCATCGCATTCTTACAAGCCAAGTTCTCTAATGCCGAACGGCATAAACGAAGACTTGGAAAAGTAATCGCTGCTGAAAAAAGTTGTTGAGTTGAATTCAAACCGCTCAACCTGTAATTAATTATAAAATATCAAGACGATGAATTTAAATACTAAAAAACTGCATGATCAAGTGGTAAGTCTATGGCTGGACAACATAACCCGCAAAATGCTGGATAATGGTGTATTACAAAACTATATCAATGACCTTTAGGTGACCGGGCTTACAATTGATACCAAAATCATTCTATCTGTGGCCGTGCTTTTACTACTAACGGTTAAAACGAATTGCGATGGGTATTAAAAAAACAAAGGAAGACCTTCGGCTAGAAGAAAATTATGCTGGAAAGAAGAAGTGGTTGGAATGGGGACCCTATTTGAGCGAACGCCAATGGGGTACGGTACGTGAAGACTACAGTCCGCATGGAACCGCATGGGAGTATTTTACACACGATCATTCACGAAGCAGGGTATATAGGTGGGGCGAGGATGGCATCGCTGGAATCTCCGATAAGCATTCCGCCATCTGTTTTTCCGTGGCGATGTGGAACGGAAAGGATCCCATACTTAAGGAAAGACTGTTCGGGTTAGCAGGGAACGAAGGCAATCATGGCGAGGACGTTAAAGAACTCTATTATTATTTGGACAGCACCCCCACCCACTCCTATATGAAGCATCTGTACAAGTATCCCCAAAGGGAATTCCCCTATGCAGATCTGGTACATAATAATGGCAGCAGAGGCAAAACCAAACCGGAGTATGAAATTTTAGATACCGGGGTATTTAATGACAATCACTACTTTGACGTGTTTACCGAGTATGCCAAAAAAGACGAAGAAGATATTCTGGTTAAGATAAGTGTACACAATCGAGGGCCAGAAACTGCCGAAATTACCTTGTTGCCTACGTTATGGCTACGTAATCTTTGGAGCTTTGACAAAGTCCACGGGGAGCACAGTATCAAAAAGAGCAAGGATACCGGAGATCAAGGGTCGGTGATGATGACTCATCCTAAGTTGGGAACCTATCATCTTCACTTTGAAAAGCCAACAAAGTGGCTATTTACCCAAAATGAAACGAATACTGAAAAGCTTTTTGGGGTTGCTAATCAATCTCCTTATGTAAAGGACCTCTTTCATGATGTGGTAATCCGGAATGATTTTTCATTAACCGATTCAGTCACGCAAGGGACTAAGTTTGCTCCCATGTTTCGTGAAACCATTGCCTCGGGAAAATCCGCTGAATTTAGGTTGCGTTTTTCCAAAAAGCAGCAGACCACCAAATCCTTAACTACAGAATTTGATGCTGTCTTTAAACTTCGTCAAGAAGAAGCCGATGAGTACTATGCGCAGTTTCAACACGGAACGTGTATGGATACGGCCAACATACAGCGCCAGGCCTTTGCAGGCATGCTTTGGTCCAAACAGTATTATAATATTGACATGAAAAGTTGGATGAAGGGCGATGAGGGGCAACCCCAACCTCCTGCCGAAAGATGGAATGGACGCAACCGCACTTGGATGACCTTGAACAATGAGGATATCATTTCCATGCCCGACAAATGGGAATATCCATGGTATGCTGCTTGGGATCTGGCATTTCATTGTGTTCCCTTGGCCATGCTGGATCCTGAGTTTGCCAAAAGCCAGTTGATACTTATTCTAAGGGAATGGTACATGGAACCCAAGGGTCAGATACCTGCCTATGAATGGGCATTTTCCGATGTGAATCCACCGGTTCAGGCATGGGCTGCTTTTCAAGTGTATGAAATCGACAAAAAGAAAACGGGTAAAGGGGATATTAAATTCTTAAAAAGAATTTTTAATAAAATGTCCTTGAATTTTACCTGGTGGGTAAACCGCAAGGACCGAAACGACAATAATGTTTTTGAGGGAGGATTTCTTGGCCTGGATAATATTGGGGTGTTCGACAGGAGTAACAAAATTCCCGGAGATGGCTATTTAGAACAGGCAGATGGTACCGCATGGATGGCCATGTACTCCTTGAACATGCTTCAGATCGCCTTGGAAATTGCCATGGAAGACCCTTCTTATGAGGATATGTGCACCAAATTCTTCGAACACTTTGTGTACATCGCTTCCTCTCTCAACCGGATTGGCGATGACTGGCAGGGTAGCTGGGACGAAACTGAAGGCTTTTTTTACGATATCTTGGTACTTCCCAATCACACCTATATCCCGATAAAAGTACGCTCCTTAGTGGGTTTGATGACACTTAATTCAGTATTGGTTCTGGAGAAGACCAAATTAAGAAAATTAAAAGCTTTTACAAGTGGGTTAAAGTGGTTTAGAAACTACCGAAGGACGAATAGCGAAGATTTGGTCATTGAGGAGTTTAAGGATGGGGAGGATATTTTATTATCGATGGTGCCCCGCGATCGGATGAAGCCTTTGCTGAAGGCATTAATGAGCCAAGATGAATTCCTAAGCCCTTATGGGATCAGGGCATTGTCAAAAGTACACCAAGACCCTTATTCGGTCACGATTAACGGCCAGACATTTAGCGTGCAATATGAACCCGCAGAATCTACCACCTATCTGTTCGGTGGCAATAGCAATTGGCGCGGCCCGGTTTGGATGCCCATGAATTTTCTGTTTGTTCAATCGCTAAAGGAATACCACAAATATTACGGTGATGGCCTAACCGTGGAATGTCCTGCCGGTTCGGGAAATAAATTGCACTTGAAGGAGATGAGCGATATGTTGAACAATCGCTTGTTGAACCTGTTCAAAAAAGATGAAGAGGGCAACCGTCCTATTCATGCCCTTTATAAAGATTGGTATCGGGATCCCCACTTTAAAGACCTTATTCTTTTTTATGAATATTTCCATGGGGATAACGGCCGTGGCGTGGGTGCCAGTCACCAAACAGGGTGGACGGGCTGCGTGGCTCAGATGATAGATGAATCGTGCTGGAAATAAAAGTGCACCAGGTTATGTGTATGCGGTATACAACCATCTTTAAATACACAATGGCCCAATGGCGCCTTCAAAAATAAAAAGACGGAATACTTGGATCTCGAAAACGAAAACGTAGAAAGTCTATTCCGAAAGGAATGGTTGGAAACCAACGGTATAAAGTAACTCTTCAGCATTTTTATCAACCTGTTTTTAGCTCCACCATGACTTCTAAAAGTTTTTATTACCACTAAAAACCAAACACTTAGCACTCCAAAAAGCCATTATTATATGAAAGGCGACAGCAGGCCATAAGGCCATGCCAAGTAAGTTTTCGTGTAATCCAGCATAGCCGAGCAAAGCAACTGAAGTCAAATTGTAATACAATAAGGCAATGCCCAAGCCATTTTGACTTTCGCTTTTTCGTGAAAACCAGCATGCAAGGGCAAGCGAAACCAGGGCTACCCCTGCAACCCTGGAAATGATTATGCTTATTGGGTCTGACAAAGGCGATCCAAGTAAAAGGTTAATAACTAATGATGGAGTGGCCATCAAGGCTAAACCAGTTGCTCCTTCCAAAAATGCAGTCGATATCAATAATCCTTTCAACGACCCAACTTTAGTTTCCATATACGGTGCTTAATTCTAGTTTGGTTTTGTATTTTTTCTATCCAGTTTTTTACTCTTTCAACCCTCCATGGGATTTCTGCATTAAGTTCACGACTAGTTCTCCACCGACTGAGTCGGCAATGTTTAAAAAATGTTTGCCGTCCTCCTCAGTCACGGGTTTTTCTGGCTCTGTTAATAACGCGGGTTTGAGGGCAAATGTTAGTTTATCGATTGTACCTGTAAAAGGGAAGGGAATATTATTGCGATACTTCAACATCGAGACACCTGAACGTGTATCATCACCAACATCGAAAGTTTCGTCTACCGGGAATGTAATCGGGGTACCATGTTCCATAGAATTTCTTGAAACTTCCTTACCATCAACTGACAGTACACCTGTTCCTCCTGCCCCTAATTCAGGGCCATCGATCTTGTAATCGAAAACAATGGTATGCTTGCCTGCGCTTAGCGAAGATCCTGACCAGGTGGTTCGCTTAAGATTAAGCAGATTGTAAATAAAAACTGGCCGGCCAGCACCCACCTTCATAATATTTGTAACAAATACAGAAAGTAGTAGGGTTGCCGAAATTGTAAGTACAGTTTTACTGGTGAACATTTTAATTCGACCCCAATTTTTATTTTTTCCTCGCAATACCAGAAACAATCCCAAGGCAACAAATACAAGTGCCATGTTCCGAAACAAGTCTGCATGGGACCACCAGTTGAAACGCGGGCTAAGAAACAAAGCGTATCCCCCAAAACGCCCACCATCGGTTACAATCATGCCTTCTCCTCTACCTTTGGGAATATCTACTTCTGCAGTAATCGTATAGGACTTGTTCTTAATGTTTGGAGCGCCACCGCTTGGGATATTGGTATGAGTCCCCGAGTAGTTGAAGACTGTTCTTCCCTGGGTCAGACTAGGTTTAGGCGATGTGAAGCGTGCGAGTGATGTATGGTCAAGAGGTAGCACATCATATTTCTCAGCTTCGGTGTAGAAAAGATTCTTTAACAGTTGCTTCGAGGATAGTTGGCACAATGTCGATAACGTGGTGAAACTGACTGCGAACGCCACCCTCATCTTGAATATGACCAGGCCAGGACATAGCCACGCCCTGTGCGGTTCCACCAAAGTGCGATGCCACCTGCTTTACCCATTGGAAAGGTGTACTCATAGACCAGGCCCATTCGGCCGCGTAGTGTGGGAAAGTTTTGTTGGACCCCAGAATGGGTACCAGAGCATCATATTCTTGCATTTTAATATGCCTTCTAAATTCCCCTCTTCAGTAAATAGTCTTAACGCCTGATGATAATAGAAAAATGCCCTGTAAAATTTATTCTCTTCATATAAAGAATCGGGTAAAGTCAAGTACGGATGTTCATAAGGCCATTGGTTGCTCTTAGAGGTTAAGTCGTTAATCTGACCGACATTCGTTTGACATATAATAAACAACCAGATTAAAACCGCATATTTATGTTTTCCAATACGATCCATTAACAAAAGTTAGGGCTAAAATTGCCAGATACCAAGGATAGATTCGTTTGGTTACTCATAATGCACTTTCAACTGTATGCTTTATAACAGATATTTGGTATTGATAAATACTGGTATCAATTAAAAACTGGTATATTGATTTTTACAATTTTGACCTATGCATGAATGGTAATCTCCAATAAATACCACCGATCCCTGATTGTTCTGTGCCTAATTATGTTTGTATCCTGCAAAAAAGATGAAGGAATAACTGCACCCGACACATACGTCGATGATACTGGCTTCAAAGTAGTTGGTTACATTGCTGCCAGAGGGTTTGACAAGATCGATAAACTCGAGATTGACAAACTCACTCATATGAACCTGGCCTTCGGCAATCCTGATAAGGACGGTAAACTTGTATTCAGCAGGGATGCTGATATTAAGCCTATTGTGGAAAAAGGACATTCCGCCGGACTGAAAGTATTTGTATCAATCGCAGGAGGCGGCATACCAGATACGGCCTTATGGAATTCGTTACTACAGCCAGAAAACATGCCTGCATTTGTAAAGAACATTATAGATTTTGTAGATGAAAACAATCTGGACGGGGTGGATGTCGATATCGAGGGGAATTTGCTGCCCTATATCGGGAATACCTATACTCCTTTTGTAATTGCATTAAGGGATGCCTTGCATGCAAAGGCTAAGGGCATTACCACAGCGCTGGGAGCAGTTAGACTTCATGAAAATGTGACACAGGAATCACTGGAAGCGTATGATTTTATCAATGTGATGGTGTATGATAAAACAGGTACCTGGAGACCTGATGATATTGGCCAGCATGCTCCTTTTTCCTATGCCGAGGATGCTATTAGATTCTGGACCGAGGAGAGGAATGTAAGTACAGATAAAATAGTATTGGGAGTTCCCTTCTACGGGTTTGATTTTACCCCGCCGGCACGTTATATAAGTTATAGTGAAGTTATTGAAGAGAAGGTAGAGCATGCATACCAGGATTCTGTGGGTTTAGTATATTATAATGGAATCCCGATGATCGTAAAGAAAACCGAACTTGCCAAGGAAAAGCTTGGTGGAGTTATGATCTGGGAGATTTCTTTGGATACTCTAAAAAGCGATTTGTCCTTACTGCGCGCACTTGACCAGTCCATTAAAGCAGGTGATTGTGAAGTAAAAACTTTTTACAAGGATGCGGACGGAGATGGATTAGGGGACCCTTCACATCCATTCCAGGCCTGTGACGCTCCAGCCGGGTATGTCGAAAACAGGGATGATCCGCAGCCCTGAGGAACCTCTTTTAGCTGGACCAATTTTAGCCCGGAGAATTAATTGTGATCGAATACTTATTTAGTGCAAAAAATTAGCTAAATTTTCATGTTTTATTAATGGGTATTATGATTCGTTTTTGGTTTGTTCTACTTATTTAAGTACTGATGAACAATCGCTTCAGATTCTTAGATGTCCTGCATAAGCCGATTTTCACCGCTGAACCGGTGGACTTAGCCTGTGTTTATTTATGTCATGCCCCATCCGTGTCCTCAACCTTTCAAATGACCTTTATTGTTTCTTTATCAAACTGGGAAAGGATATTGAATACCGGCTATTTACAACATTAATTTTGATACCTGGTATGGTTAAAGCCACGCAGTAATCAGCGGGAATCAACAGATTCGACTGCTGCTTTCCGGCAGGTATTGCTTAGGCTTTCTGAGATCGATCCTCCCATCAAAAGGACTGCTCATGATCCCGCCCACTGCGGTGGGATCACCATCATTTCAATATAATTATGTACTAACCTGTGAGCAGGGCTCACTAAATCACCGGAACTGCAATATCTGATCCTGTATTACAGACAGGTACAAGTTTGAATCAACTTAATAGGGTCAATCAAGAAACGTCTGCCTTTTGCGCAGACCAAACCACAAATAGGAACCTTTATAATTTTTACAAAAATGAAAAAGACTATATACTGCCTGTTTAGTTTTCTGATAATGGGCACATGCAACCTCCAGGCCCAAAATTGGCTGGTAGGGGGTAACAACCTTGCTGCCAACGGAAAGTTGGGAACCAACACCAATTTTAATTTAATCTTTGAAACAAAAAATGTCGACCACGGTATACTGACCAAAGACGGCTTGTGGGGATTCGGCACAAATGCCCCTACAGCCAAGGCCCATATTAAAAGCGCAACCGGTCAAAGTCCCTTGAAGGTTCATGTAAATACCTCTTTGAAGCTAATGGTACACCCCAATGGCGGTCTTTCTGTGGCCAACAGTGCCTCGGTAATTCCACCTGATAATGGATTTTTGGTTGCAGGAAATACCGGCATCGGGGGAGTTCCGGGTAGCTATAAGGCTAAAATAATCCATGGTACCTTTGGTTTAAATCTGGAAAATACCACTACCAAAGATGACTGGGAGTTCTGGACCAACAGCGGAGGACTGTCCTTATATGCCAACGGAAGTTTTAGAGGTAACTTTAATCCAACCACAGGGGCTTATACTGCTATCTCCGATGAACGGGAAAAAACCAATATTCAGGGGATGCCTTCGGTTTTGGAACGCATCAATCAGTTAAAACCTGCTACTTATCAATTGACAGAGAAAACATCTGATAAAGAAAATACCGAATCTTACGGATTCCTGGCACAGCAGGTAATGGAGGTTTTCCCCCACCTGGTAACCCATCATGTGGATGGTGAACGGGGGATGGATACTTATAGCATGGACTACAGCGGATTCGGGGTATTGGCGATCAAAGCCATACAAGAACTAGAGCAACATATAGCCATTATGGAAACCCGAATCGCACAATTGGAAGAGGCTCTTGAAGCCTCAGCTAATGGTAAAAACCTGCTTCCTTCGCGAATCGGGATTTGGCAGATGAATAATGCTCCCAATCCCTTCGGTCAAAGCACCGTTATAAAATATAATACTCCGGAGCAGGCGCAACAGATCACCATGTTGATCACCAACCTGCAGGGAATTGAAATACGGCGTTTTGATAACCTGACAGTTGGACAAGGTCAGGTGGAAATAACTGCCGGCAGCCTGCCTAACGGCACCTATATTTATACTTTAGTGGTAGACGGCAAGCCCATCGCTTCTGAAAAAATGATCTTAAACCGTTAATAGGATTTTCCATTGGAATTTGTGAACGCACAAAGTAGCCCTTTCTGTCATTAAACTGTAATTGATAAAACTATTTAAAATAAATTAGGCTCGATAATTCGAGCCTAATACGCTTATTTACAATGTCATGGTTGACGGTCGAATAAAATATATAATCCTTCCAGCGCCCTTTCAAGCGCTTCATAGGACTCCATCGCGGCTTTCTGTTAGTGTCTTATGGCAGACATGTTTAGAGCAGCTCAAAACTCCTGCATTATGTATGGATTCGATGATGTTTGAGTGCTGTTCTTCTTGGCCGGCCTTATTATAAGCCGTAGTGTCGGATCATTGGTGATAAAACTCCACATCCAGTTGAAAGCAATTTTCATTTTGTTTCGAAAGCCTATAAGCGGTATGATGTGAATGAACAGCCAGGCAAACCAGGCAAAAAACCCTTTGAATGATCTTAGTGGTAAATCAAACACAGCTTTGTATTTAGAGATGATCGCTGCGGTGCCTTTGTTTTTGTATTTAAAAGCAATTACTGGTTTACCTTCTTCCATTCTTTTCAAATTATTGCCTAGCAGTTTGCCTTGTTGAATAGCTACCTGCGCCAATTGAGGGTGCCCATTAGGGTAATTTTCATCACTGGTTTGAAAGCACTGATCCCCGATGGCAAAAATATTGCCGTATCTTTTTAACTGGTTTATTTCATTGACAATTATTCGTCTGCCTATGGCAAAGGTTTCCGTGGGCAATCCTTTTACTTCACGGGCAATCACTCCTGATGTCCAGATCAAGGTTGCAGATCGGATTTTTTCACCGTTGGACAATATCACTTCCTCATCCACATAATCTTTCACCAATGTGTTCAGGATTATGTTCACACCCAGCTTGTTTAGAACTTCATAAGCTTCTTTCTGTGCTTTTTTGCTCATGGGGCCAAGCGGAGAAGGCCCACCATGGATCAAATAAATTGTCCCCCAATT
>Ga0268386_10001620_pt1 | contig 15488 bp, 15 predicted proteins | sample RVTome_15_FD_200260 | JGI IMG/M metagenome (GOLD analysis project Ga0268386, IMG submission 200260) | Soil microbial communities from uranium-contaminated site in the Upper Colorado River Basin, Wyoming, United States - RVT150D86... ...
GGGAAAATCCCGCGTTGCGCTCGGTCCGGGTGCTCGACGTACTGTCGAGTACGCCTGCGCGCCCGGACGGTCGCGCGCCTGGTCTTTTCCCGAGCTCCGCGCCCTCGCTTCGCGCACCGGTGAGAAATGCGGTTTAGCCGCGCAGCCGGAATCAAGCGAAGCCGACAGCCGCCATCCGGGGCAATCCGTTTCGACCGCGAGACGGCCGGCGGGCGGTCAGTTCGCGTGGCTGCCCGTCAGCGGCGGCGGACGCATCCCCAGCCTGGGCGTCCAGCTGCGGATCCAGCCGACCTGCTCCCACGTCTGCGGCGAGGCGCGGAAGCGGGAGGCCTTGTCCATGGTGACGAAGCGGCGCGCCAGCTCCGCCAGGGCCGCCTCGCCGCTCAGGCCGCATTCCACCAGCCAGCAGCCGACGACGACACCCGTGCGGCCGACGCCGCCCCAGCAGTGGATGTAGGTGCGCTGATCTTCCTGGTAGCCGGCGCGCACGGCCTCGAGTATGGCGGTCATCGCAGCAGCCGACTCAGGAACGCCCATGTCGCGGATCGGAAAGGAACAGTAATCGGCGCTGACGCCTTTCGCGCCCGCGGCCTGCAGCAGCAGCGGCTTGTACGGCTCGATCGGGTCGTCGGGATGCGTCAGGTCGATGAAGCGACGAACGCCTGCGTCCAGGAAAGCGCCGACGCGCCGGCGCGCCATGACCGGGTCCCAGTGTCCCGGATATTCTCCGGCGAGCACGCGGCCGTGCTCGACCCAGTAGCACTCACCGATCGGACGGCCGTCCGCCATGCATTTCCTCCCGTCGGAGTCCCGAGTCTAGCCCGCATTTCTCACCGGTGCGCGAAGCGAGGGCGCGGATCTCGGGAAAAGACAAGGTGCGCGACCGTCCGGGCGCGCAGGCGTACTCGACAGTACGTCGAGCACCCGGACCGAGCGCAACGCAGTATTTTCCCGAGCTCCGCGTCCGCAGCCGTGCACCGGTGAGAAATGCGGGCTAGCCCATGGACGCGTTCCGGGCCGGACAGGCGGGCAGCAACCGGTTACCTGCCGCTCAGGCAGGCAGCCAGAGGCTCACTTCCAGGCCCCCGCCGGGACGGTTGGCGAGGTGAATGCGGCCGCCGTGCGCCTCGACGACCTCGCGGCACAGCGCGAGGCCGAGGCCGGTGCCGCTGCGCTTGGTGGAGTAGAACGGCAGCAGCGCGTTCGACAGCACGGCCTCGGACATGCCGCTGCCGCGGTCGAGCACGCGCACCAGCGTCCCGCCGGGCAGGCTTTGCACCGAAAGCGCCACCTCGTCCGGCGCGGAGCCGGATTCCGCGGCGTTCTTCAGCAGGTTGATGAGCGCCTGCTCGACCTGCCCGGGATCGAAGCGGCCCGGCTCCTCCGGCAGGGGGGCCGCCAGCCTGAAGGGCGTCACGTTGGCCAGCCGTGCGACGAACTCCGGCCAGGGCACCGTCTCCGGCAGCGGCGTCGGCAGCTTCGCGAAGCGCGCGTACCCCTCGATGAACGCCTTCAGGTGCTGCGCGCGGTCGGCAATCGTTACGAACACCTCCACGAGGCGCTCAGTCTCGCGCCGTTCCGCGAGTTGCCGGCCGGAATGCGCCAGCGACGACAGCGGGGCCAGCGTGTTGTTCAGCTCGTGGCCGATGACGCGGATCACGCGCTTCCAGGTATCCACTTCCGCCCGGTTCAGCTCCCGCGTGAGGTGCTTGAACAGGTACAGGCAGTGCGCGCGCGCATTCAGCAGGAACGCCTTCTGCGACAGGTGCCAGGTCTCGCGGCCCGTGTCCGTTTCCACCGTGAACAGGCCGTCTCCGCCCGCCGCGACGGCCGCGGCGAGCGGCCGCGGCGTGGTCGCCACGAGCGCATCGAAGTCGAGCCCTTCCAGCCGGCGCCCGCCGAGAAACAGCTGGCGGGAAGCGCTGTTGCTGTACACGATCGCACCGGTCGGACCGGTCAGCACCAGCGCCAGCGGGCTCGTCTGGATGACGGTGTCGAGCAACAGCTCGCGCTGCATCAGGTGCTGGCGCTCGGCGCGCAGCGCGGCGCCGATGCCGTTGTAGGCCTGGACGAGCTCGCCCAGCTCGTCGTTGCGGTCCCGCGCGATGCTCATGCTGAAGTCGCCGTCCTTGAGGCTGGCGACGCCGTCGACGAGGCCGCGCAGCACGGCGTTCGCCGGCTTCATGAGCCGGTGCACCGACCACAGCGCCAGCGGCAGCGCGAGCGCGAGGGCGAACAATCCGCCCAGCCATGCGGAACCGAGCAACGACGACAGCACCGCGCCCAGCGCCACCGCGACCAGCACGCACGCGCCGGCCACGGCGGCCACCTTCCCCTCGAGCGACCGACGCAGCGTCCAGTTCACCCGCAGATCAGTCCTTGTTCAGTCCGAACTTCTCCATGCGCCGATACAACGCCTGGCGGCTCATGCCCAGCTCCCGCGCCACGCGCGCGATCGTGCCGCCGTGCCGCTCCAGCGCGGCGGTGATCGCGCGGGCATCGGGCTCCGGGTCCGCGCCGCGCGGGTCCCGCACCGGCAGGCGCTCCAGACCGAGCAGCTCCAGCGTGACGACCCGATCCGTCGCCAGCACGCCCGCCCGCTCCATCGTGTTGCGGAGCTGACGCACGTTGCCCGGCCACGGGTAGTCCGTCAGCGCACGCATTGCATCCGGCGCCAGCTCCAGGTCCGCCGGAAGAAACGCGCGCGCCAGCGGCGGGATGTCGTCGGGTCGCTCGGCCAGCGGCGGCACGGCCAGCTCCACGACGTTCAGCCGGTAGTACAGGTCCTCGCGGAAGGCGCCCCTCGCCACGGCCGCGGCGAGATCGAGGTTGGTGGCGCTGATGACGCGCACCCGCACGCGCCGCGTGCGCGGGCTGCCGAGCCGCTCGAATTCCCCGCTCTGCAGCACCCTCAGCAGCTTCGCCTGGCTGGGCAGCGGCAGGTTGCCGATCTCGTCGAGAAACAGCGTGCCCCCGTCCGCCAGCTCGAAGCGTCCGTGGCGAGCCTTCACCGCGCCGGTGTAGGCGCCCGCCTCGGCACCGAACAGCTCCGCCTCGATGAGCTCCGCGGGCAGCGCGCCCATGTTGACCTTCAGGAGCGGCCCGTCCGCGACGCGCGAGTTGGCCCAGACGACGTCGGCAATGAGCTCCTTGCCCGAGCCGTTCGGGCCGGTCACCAGCACGGGCAGGTCGCTCGCGGCGACTCGGGTCGCCAGCACCAGCAGCTCGTGAATCAGGTCGCTCTCGTAAATGATGCCCCCGAGGTCGTAGCGCTCCGCCAGGCGCCGCCGCGCAGCGCGCCGGTCGCCTGCCAGCCGGCGGCGTTCCGCGGTAGCCTCGCGCAGCTCCAGCAGGTTGCGCACCGTGGCGATGAGCTTCTCGTCGTCCCACGGCTTCGCCAGGTAATCCGAGGCGCCCGCCTTCACGAGAGCGACGGCCGTTTCCAGGTCGGTCCAGGCCGTGAACAGGATGACCGGCAGGTCGGGATCGCGCGCACGAATCTCTCGAAACAGCGCGCGGCCCTCCTCGCCGGAAGTCGTGTCGGCGGTGAAATTCATGTCCTGCACGACGAGGTCCACGGGCTCGCGCTCCAGCGCGGCAAAGCCCTCGACCGGCGAATGCGCGATGACCGTGCGCAGGTCGTGCAGCGAGAAGAGGACCTCGAGGGCCTTGCAGACGGCAGCGTTGTCGTCGATGACGAGAATGGTCTGCATGCTGGCGAAACGAAGGCGGCGGGCCCATCGCCCGCCGCCCGAGTGTAATCGCAGGGCCGTGACGCTACACGGTCCGCGTGGCCACCGCCGGCGACACCAGGCTGGCCCGTCGCGCCGGGCCGAGCACCGCGAGCTGGCCGAGCACGACGAGGACCAGGATGCCGAGAGGCACCCAGCCCCCCTGCAGGCGCGGCAGGTCGTAGTGCGCGGCGAGCCACCAGTTCATGGCGAAGGTGAGCACCGTGCCGGCCGCCACGCCGGCGCCGGTGATGACGGCGTTTTCGACCATGTAGTGGCGGAGGATGTCGCCGCGTGTGGCACCGAGCGCCCGACGCGTGCCGATCTGCTTGGTCCGCTGGCGCACGTTGAAGCTGGTCAGCCCGACGATGCCGAGCGCCGTGACCGCCACCAGCATGCCGATCACGGTCCAGAGGATGCGCGTCGTCGCTCGATCCTCCGCGAAGGTCTCCCCGAGGATCTGCTCGTGCGTCTTGCCGCTCCGGATGATCCGGCCGTGGCCGGCGTCCAGGAGTGCCTTCTCCACCTCGGGCAAGACGCGCTCCGGGTCCTCGCCGGCGTCGACGCGCACGACGTAGCGGTTGACCGGGGCGCTGTAGCGGGAGGGCACGAGCGTGCTGTCCGCCCAGTGCTCCGCCTCCGGCCAGGGCTGGGCCATGGCCTCGACGACACCGACGATGGTCGACTGGTCGCCCTCCTCCGTGTACAGCGTCTTGCCCACCGCGTCCTCGCCCGGAAACAGGCGCTCGGCCAGGGCGCTCGTGACCATCACCGACTCCGGCCACCGGGAAAGGATGTAAGCGCTGTTGAACTGGCGGATCTCGTCCTCCCGGAAGGCGCGGCCCGCGACGAGCTCCAGGCCCAGCGCGTCGATGGCGGCGTCGTCCACGGCGTAGAAGGCCATGCTGAAGGTCTCGGCGCTGTCCGGTGCGAGCTTCCAGCTCGAACCCCACCCGCCGTTCGAGCCCGGCAGGGTATTGATCGTGCCCGCGGCGCGCACGCCCGGCACGCCGCGGATGGTGTCGAGATCGCGCGCCTGGTTGCCGTTCCAGTCGTAGTCCGGGGCGTAGACCTGGTTCGTAACCGTGAAGAGATGCACCTCGTCCACGCCGGTCGGGCGGTCCATGGTCGCGGCGCGATCGCGGATGATGAAGATCGCGTTCACCATCACGGCCAGCGTAATGGCCACCTGCAGCGCGACGAGGATCGCGCCGGTACGGTTTCTCAGGAGGGCGCTCAGGATCGGTTGAATGTCCACGCGTCGGTCCTCTACTGCGTTCTCAGGTATTGCCCCGGCGGAATGCGGCACAACCGCCAGGCGGGCCAGAGGCCGGCGAGCAGGCTGGCCGCGACGGCCAGCGCGATACCGGCCACGGTCATGGTGAGGTCGAGGCTCGTGAGCCGCTCGAGATCCTCCCAGCCCCGCCGGATGAGCCACAGGCCGATCGTCGCGACGCCGAGCCCCACGAGGCCACCGGCCACGCCGATGAGGCTCACCTCGACGAGGTGCTGTCGAAGCACCATGCCGCGGCTCGCGCCGAGGGCCCGGCGCAGTCCGACGCGCGGCGCGGCGCCGATGAAACGTGCAAGCAGGAGGCCGACCGCGTTCAGGAGGCAGACGGCCAGAAACAGGAACGAGAGCCCCACGAGGACGACGCTGTCGTCGCCGACCACGTTCAGGTATTCGAGCCAGTCCATGACGTCGCGCAGTGTATTGTTCAGAGGCCGCGGAAAGCGGCCGAGCGCCTTCTGCTCCATCGCGTAGGCGTCGAGGAAGTCGCGATACGCCGCGACCTGCGCCGGCCCCGGCAGCTCGGCCCAGTACATGAGCCAGACGCACTCCGAGTTCAGGAAGGCCTGCCAGTCGTCGATGGGCTCCGGCTTCCAGCAGCTGATGTTGCCGTTCACCTGCATCTGCCGGTCGACCGCCGTCTGCAGCGGCAGGAAAACTTCTTCGGCCTCGCCGAAGCGATCGTAGTTCGCGTCATAGAACTTCGGCAGAGGATTCCACGTGTCCATCACGCCGGTGACGCGATAGAGCGCGCCCGAGATGCGCAGCGTCCGCCCCGTGCTGTCCTCGCCGCCGAACACCTCCTCGTTCAGGCGGCGGCTGATCACGACGACCTGTCGCCCCTCGTCGTCCTGTGAACTCCAGGCCGCCCCGAAGAGGAAGGGCACGTCGAACATGCCGAAGAAGTCCCGCGTGGTCGCACGAATCCCCTTGCTGGTCGGCGCGACGTCGGGATTCTCGGGCTCCACGACGCCCGTAGTGCGGTACATCGCTGCGTGGCGCGTCGGGATATCGGACGGAAGCAGCGCCTGGACATCGCGCCAGGTCATGAAGTCGGGCGGGTTGGGCTTTCCGTCGCGGTCGGTGTAGGGCTCGTCGGGATCCCAGCTGTCCACCTGCACGCGGTAGAGCTGGTCGCTCTTCGACGGGATCGGATTGCCGGACATGAGGTGGTACACGGTGAGCATCGTGACGCACACGCCGACGCCGACGCCGACCGCAGCCACCATCAACAGCGCCAGCACGGGGCTCGAGCGGAGCGACAGCCACGCCAGCCTGAGGTGATAGGCGAACATCAGGCGCGCGCCTCGGCAAAGCTGCGTGCCAGCCTCTCCGGCTCGGGCTCCCAGGGCTTCAGGTCCGTGACCGCGCCGTCGAGCACGTGCACGTTGCGGTGCGCACGGCGGGCGAGCTCGGGATCGTGCGTCACCATCACGATGGTGGTTCCCTTGCCGTTGATGTCCTCGACCAGGTCCAGCACCTGGCGCGCCATGAGTGAATCGAGATTGCCGGTGGGCTCGTCGGCGAGCAGGATGCGCGGCCCCCCGGCCAGCGCCCGCGCGATCGCGACGCGCTGCTGCTGCCCGCCGGAGAGCTGCGAAGGCAGGTGCTTGCTGCGCGACAGGAGCCCGACCTGCTCGAGCGCGGCCTCGATGCGCGACTTGCGCTCGGCCTTCGGCAGGCGCCGGTAGCGCAGCGGGACGTCGACGTTGTCGAACACATCGAGGTCGGGGATCAGATTGAAGCTCTGGAAAATGAACCCGATCTTGCGATTGCGGATCTTCGAGCGGTCGTTGTCCGACAGGCTCGACACGTCCTCGCCATCGAGTACGTAGCGGCCGCCGGTAAAGGTCTCCAGCAGGCCCGCGATGTTGAGAAACGTGGTCTTGCCGGAACCGGAGGGTCCCGTCACGGCCACGAACTCGCCCTCGCGGACGTGGAGGCTGAAATCGCGGAGCGCGTGCGTCTCCACGAGGTCCGTGCGATAGACCTTGCTGATGTGCTGCATGTCGAGCATGTCGGCGTGTCCCCCTGGCGTGTCGTCAGTTCGTCAGCAGCACCGATTCCGCGGAGGCGAAATCGTCGGTGCCTGAAATTACGATGGTCTCTCCGGGCTCGAGCCCGCCCGTGATCTCCACGGCGGACACGCTCGAGGATCCCGTCTCGATCGGCCGGCGCACGGCGCGGTCACCCTGCACGACGTAGGCGATGCGGCCGCCGCCGCTGTCGATGAACGGGCCGCGCTGCACGTACAGCGCACTCGGCTTGCGCTCGAGCAGTACCGTGGCTGAAACGCGCTGGTTCTGGCGGATGCCGGGCGGAAGCTCGCCGCTGAAGCGCGCGCGGGCCCGCACCTGGTTATCCGCCACCTCGGGCGAGACGGCGGTGATCGCCGCGTCGTAGCTGCCTGCGCCGTAGCGGACGGTGACGGTCTGGCCCGGAACGAGGTCGTCGGCGTAGATCTCCGGCACGCGCAGCTCGACCTCGAAGGCCGACAGATCAACGACCGTGAACAGCGGCTGGTTGGCGGCGATGTTCGCCTTCTGCTCGGTAGCCAGATTGCCGATGACGCCGGTTACCGGCGAGCGCACCGTGAGCTCGGCCACCTGACGCTCGAGCTCGCGCACGAGCAGTGCCTGGCGGTCGCGCGCCAGCTCCCGCGTGCGCACCTCGAAGGCCACGGTTTCGCTCACGAGCTCCGCGTCCTGCAGCGCATGCTGGTACTCCAGTTCCGCGGAGGCGACTTCGTCACGCGCTTTTTCCAGGTCCTGCGCGCTGATGACCTGCAGATCCCAAGAATGCTCCGCCCGGCGCAGCTCGCGCTCGGCCGCGGTGATGCGCACCTTCGCCAGATCGGCCGCCTGCCGGCTTGCCAGCGCGCGCTGCCGCGCCTCGATGCGCTGCCGGCCGAGCTCCACTTCGACGCTCTGCAGGGACGCCTGCTCCTGGCGCAGCTGGTTTTCCAGCTCCGGGCTGTCGATCACGGCGAGCACCTGCCCCGCCTCGACGGCCGCGCCGGCGGTCGACTCGAGCGTGACCGTGCCGGCGGCGGGCGCATACAGCGTCGGGCTGACCGCGGCGACGGTGCTGCCCTGCACGGAGACGTCGCGGACGAAGGTCCCGACCTGCACCTGGGCGGTGCGGATGCGGTCGCGCGACACGGAGCGCTCGGAGCTGATCCAGCGCTGCCACGCCGGGCCCACGGCGACGATGACCGCGACGACTACGGCGACCGAGGCCGCGGCGACGATCCAGCGGCGACGCTTCGCGCCGCGCTGCTCGATCGGACGATCCTGCGCGGACGGCTCGCGAATGCCCGGCTTCTTCGGCGGCTCCTCGCGGCGGATGACGGACAGTCCGGTCACCGCAGCCCTCCCGCCGCGTCCTGCGTCGCCGCCGGGGACGCGGCCGGCTGCTGGGCGGCGGGCGTCCCGGCGACGCTGGCCAGCGTCGCGAGCAGCAGGATTGCCAGCACGACGGTGCGCATCTGGTTCGAGTTCATGTGTCCTCCCACGCCCTACAGCGGCGCTTGCGGGAGTCGAAAAGGCAATTGCCGTGCCAGCGGGTACCTGCGGTGCAGGTGCTTGAACCAGAAGAAAACAATCGATTCACGCCCGCCTCCGGCCCGAGGCGGGAACTGTCCGCTGCCGGACAGCGGACAGTGGCCGGACGCCGTCTGCCTTCAGAGGATGTCGACGCTGTCGCGCGGTGCCCCTTGCGGGCAAAGCAGGCGAGCCAGCTCGCCCTGCAGTCCCCGGAGCTCGCCTTCGATACCGAACGGGGGTGCGACGATGACCATGCCGCTGCCGTTCAGTCCCGCCTGGTTGTCGTCGGGCCGCACCGCCAGCTCGGCGCGAAGCACGGGACCCGCAACCGCGCCGACCTCGCGATAGAAGGGCGTCAGCTCGCGACGGTCCCTGATCGGGTACCAGGCCGCGAGGACGCCGGTGGACCAGCGCTCCCGTGCCTGGCGCAGGGCGGCCGCGACGAGGCGGAAATCCTCCGCGGCCTCGTAGGGCGGATCGACGAGCAGCAGGCCCCGGCGCGGCTCGGGCGGCAACAGCGCGCCGACGGCCTCCCAGCCGTCACGGTGATGAACGGCAACGCGGTCGTCGTGGCGGAAGAGGCGCTTCAGGGCTACGGCCTCGCCGTCCTCCAGCTCGCACAGCAGCAGGCGGTCGTCGTCTCGGAGCAGCCCGGCGGCCACGAGCGGCGAGCCCGGGCAGGCGATCAGCGCCTGCGCGTTCTCCGGCAGGGCCGCGACGAGCGCGAGGTAACGGGCCAGCGACAGGTTGTCCGGCTCCACGCCGGACAGCCGCCCGAGGCCGGACCGTGCCTCGCGACTGCGCTTCGCTTCCGGCGAATCGAGCAAGTAGAAGCCGGCGCCGGCATGTGTTTCCACATAGCTGAGCGCGCGCGGCTTCTCTGCGAGGCTGCAGATGACGGCCGTGAGCACGGCGTGCTTGTGCACGTCGGCAAAGTTTCCGGCATGAAACGCGTGGCGATAGTTCACGACGCCGCTCAGTATTCGTCGTACTTGCGCGCATCCCCCCGGACGCGGTCCGCCGGGTAGCGCTCGCGATTGGCCTCGAGCTTCGCCGCCGCGGCCGCCGGCAGGTCGACGTCCAGGCGGTCGGCGAGCCGCACCAGGTAGATGAGCACGTCGGCCATTTCCGACTCGATCTGCGCGCGCCGCGCGGCCCCGGGCGCCGCGCTTTCCTCCGGCGTCAGCCACTGGAACGCCTCCAGCAGCTCGCCCGCCTCGGCGGCGAGCGCCATGGCGAGGTTCTTTGGCGTGTGGAAGCGCTCCCAGTCCCGCTCCGTGGCGAAGCGCTGGAGTTCCGCGGCAAGGCTCGCCAGCCAGTCGTCCTCGCTCATTGTTCCGAGATCCGCACGTGGTGCATGTAGATGCGCACCGGCGCGTGTTCCTCGGCGAGATAGAAGCCGAAGCGGCGCACGGTTTCCATGTTCATCTTCCTGCCGGAGGGCGTGGTCTGCAGGTTGTCGAGCGGAATGTAGAAGTCGTTGGCGCCCGGCGTCACGACGAGCCGGCGCTCCACCCGTTCGTCCGGCGGCGGCGCGCGCGTGCGGTCGTCGATTCTCAGCGTCATCTCGATGGGCGTCTCGGCCACCAAGTACAGGTGGATGGACATGATGTCGAAGCCACCCCAGTCCTTGTACGGCTCGTCCACGGTCACGCCGCCGCCGGGCGTGCCGTCGAACAGCACGACCGCCACCGTCCGTCCCGCCCGCCGCTCCCAGGCCGGCGGACCCTTGCCGACGAACAGCTCCGCGTGCTCGATGGTGATGAAGGGTTCCTGCCAGTCGGCGGTCAGATCGACGACGATGGGAAACGCGCCCGCGCGGCCGGCATAGGAGGTGCCGATGATGAACATCTTGTGAAAGACGATGGCCAGCACCAGCGCCGATCCCAGTCCGAGCGCGCGGCGCGGCCAGCCCCTGAGCCAGACGTGCTCGCGCCGCAGTCCCTTGTCCAGCGCCCCGCTCAGGGTGAGGAACGCGGCGGCACCGACCAGGTTGCGCACGGCGCGCCAGGGATCCGGCGCCTCCCCGGCGGCCTCGGGTGCCATCAGCTCGTAGCCGATGGACATCGCGATGACCGCGACGAGTGCAACCGCGTAGTACAGGGAGCGCTTGCGGATCCAGCGTCGGCCGACGAGGGCGGTGAGCTCCAGCGCGATCAGGCCGGCGAAGCCGAAAAAAAAGACCTGCCGCAGGCCGTGCAGCGTGACCTCGAGCAGTCCCTTGGGTCGGTCGAGGCTCAGCACTGCCACGATGAACAGCACCATCGCGGCATACAGAACGGCCAGCCGCGCCCCCGGGCCCTTACGGGCGCCCGACACAGGCTCGCGGTCCGGCACCTCGGTCGGGTCCTGCTCCGTCAACTCCAGCCGCTCCCATCGCCCCGGCCGGGGCGCGCTCGCGGCCTACCCTAATCGCCAGCGCGACGACCGGCAATCCCGGTATCGCGGCGCCATTGCGTGCGTACCTGTCGACGCGGTAGTCTTCGCCCGCCACTGCACAGGGCAAACCCGATCGCAAGGCGGGGACGCAAAGCCACCGGTCCGGCTCGAGCCAGGATAGCGGGGCTGCCAGTGGGAACGCGCCCGACCGGGCGCTCCAGGGCAGATCGCCCGTTCCCGTTCAATCCCCCTCGCGCTCGGCCAATGGCTGTAACGCGCGTTGCGCCGACTGAACGAGGACATTCGTCATGAGCAAGATTCGTACAAGCCTTCCGCCCGCCGCGGCGATGCTGCTGCTGGCCGCCTGCGGCGGCGGCGGCGGAGATGCGACCGGCGATATCTCAATCGCCGTCACGGACGCGCCGGTGGATTCCGCCGACGCGGTGTGGGTGCAGTTCTCCGGCGTGGAGCTGAAGCCGCAGAGCGGCCCGGCCTTCATGCTGGCCGACTTCGGCCCGCCACGGCGGATAAATCTGCTGGAGCTGCAGTCGGGCGTCAGCGAGCAGCTCATCGACGCGACGGTGCCGGCGGGCCGCTACAACTGGATCCGGCTCGCGGTGGATGCCGAACAGGGCGATGCCACGCTCTCGTCCATCGTCATCGCCGGTGCAGAGCATCCGCTGTGGGTGCCGAGCGGCGACGAGACCGGCCTCAAGCTGGTCAGCGGCGTCGTCGTGCCCGCCGGCGGCCAGGCCGATTTCACGATCGACTTCGACTTGCGCAAATCGGTGCACCTGCCGAACGACGGGAGCGGCGATTACATGCTGCGCCCGGCGCTGCGCCTCCTCGACAATACCGAGGTCGGCGCCGTGGCCGGAACCGTCGCCGCCTCGTTGCTGACCGGCAATGAATGTTCCGTGTATGTCTTTGCCGGCGACGTCACCCCCGACGACGTCGACGGTACGGATCCGGAGCCCGTCACGAGCGCCGCGGTGGTGCTCGACGCCGACTCAGGGGAGTGGCGGTACCACGCGGCATTCCTGCTGGCCGGCCCCTATACGCTGGCTCCGACCTGCGATGCGGCGTCCGATGACCCGGCCGTGGACGACGCCGGCGTGGGCTTCAGTGCAAGCGAAGCCGCGACCGCCGTCGCCAACGAGGTGGTCAGCCTCGATTTCACCGGCTGACGGGCGCGCAACCGGCGCGCCGGCGGCATGGCGTCATGCCGCCGGCGCCGTGTCAGATGATCGACTGCGCGCGGGAATACAGCCTGTCGAGCTCGAACTGCAGCTGCTGGCGCTGGCGTTCCAGGTCCTGATAGCGTCGGTACGCCTCGTTCCGCTGGTTCGGGTCGACGTTGTCGCTGTCCATGATGTTGCGCAGGTTCCGCATGTCGCGATCGATGGCGCTCATGCGGTCCGTAATCTTGTGCATGTCCTGACCGAGCCGGAACCCGCGCAGGAAGTCCGAGCGCGTGTCCTCCGGGCAGACGTTGCGGTAGATATTGCCCGCGGCACCCTCTTCCACGCCGACGGCCGGCGTGCAGTACTCGACCAGCCCGACCTCGCGACCCTCCTCGTAGCGCGTCTGGTCCGGCACGACACCCAGCTCGGCGCAGGCCTCGCGGTGGCTGTCGAGCCGGTCGGCCGACCAGCCGCCCCGGCCGTCCTCGACGCCGATCAGGTACCAGTCGGCGTTGCGGCATTCGGTCTCGTCCAGCGTTGCGCAGCCGGCGGCGACCAGGGCCGCGGGCATCATCCACGCGAGTCTCATGGCGAAGCGCCTCCTTCTTCGTTCCCGGGCTCCCGCTCGAGCCATACGTCGCTGATATAAAGCTCGAATGGCTCGCCGGGGCGGCGTGTGAACAGGACCAGCTGGGCGATGTCGGCGAGATTCATCTGACGGTCGCGCGGCGCGCCCATCAGGGTGGACAGCGACAGGGCGAACTCGTTCGCGCCAGGCATCACGATCAGGCTGCCGTTGTAGCGGTCGCCGTAGTCGCGGATGCGGTTCCCGTCGTCCACCCGAAGCGCCAGTTCCACCGGCGCCGTCAGCTCCGACCAGACGTCAAAGCGGAGGGTGGCGTAATCGCTCCAGTCCGGCCACGGCTCCCTGACGGTGACGCCGGGCCAGGCGGCGTCTAGAAAGAGCACACGCGCGACCGGCTTGCCGGAGCGCGCCGCCCACTGCCCGGGCGCCTGTACGCGCTCGACCGTCGCCCGCGGCGCGCTGATGAACGGCAGCTGCCAGCGGCTGCCCATCTCGACGACCACCGGCACGGCCGCCCGCCGCATGGCGTAGTGCCAGGCGACGGTTACGAGCGGCGACAAGGCGACCGCCAGCGCGAGCACGGCGGCAACGAGTACGAGCCGCGCAGTCGGCCGTCCCTCCACGTCCAGCGCGTTCCACAAGCGGGGCCGGAGGGAGGCGGCAATGGCGAGAAAGCAGATGGCACCGGTCAGGTTGTTCAGCGCGTCGCCGACGCTCGCCTCGCGGCCGGGCTGGCCGACCTGGGCCGCCTCGCTGGCCAGGCTGAGCACGACCGTGGCCAGCAGCGCCAGGAGAAAATCCACCCACGGCCGCCGGTGCGGCGGCCGCAGGATGCGAAAGATGCGCAGCAGGAACAGGGCGATGCTGCCGAACAGCGGCACATGGCCCAGGTCATAGACGGTGCGCCAGGCCAGCGAATCGTCCGGCGGCCGGCCCACGGCCAACAACAGCAACAACGCCAGGACGCCCGCCGCCGGCCACGCGATCGCCAGCCTCCGCTGCCGGACGGCCGGAATGCCCTCGAGGCTGTCCTCCCGGTCCATCGGGCGATTCTGCCCTTGCCGTGTCGGCCGGACCATAGCCGTTGACGCCCGCCCCGCCACGCGCGAGATTGGCGCGGCGTGAAAACAGGGATCAGGAAAACCGCCGATGCATCGTCTGTGAGCAGTGAAACCCGGCGCCCCGGCAATGCCTTCCTGCAGGCCGTGCGCGAGCTCTCCGACCAGATCGTCGAGGCGCAACGACCCATCCGGATTCTGAATGCCGTGCAGTGGGACGAGCCCGCGGCCCGCGCGTTCATCGCCGGCGGCTGCCGCGAGCCACCGGCCATCGGGCCGGACTGGTACCGGGAGCACCGGCCACTGGGATTCGATCCGGAGGCCCGGCGCGAGCAGTTCCAGGCACTGGAGCGCGAGGTCGCGCGGCGCGTCGGGCAGCTCTCGCCGCTGGGCGGCATCATGCGGCGCATCTGCCGCGAGTACCGCTCCGTCGTGTTCATGCTGGAGGCGCGGGGCACGCCGGCTTTCGGCCGCCTGGCCCAGGAGCTCTATGGCTCGGCGGGCGACGCCTTTCATGCCGGCGACCCGACGGTCGCGGATCTCGGCGAGATGATGGAAGCCACGCTGGGCCGGCTGTCGGCGAGCGAGGCCATCCGCGAGGAGCCGCGCGACATCCCGGCCGGGGAAGCGGTGCGCCGCCTCGCGGCCCGGTTGCAGGCCGTCTATCCGGAAGCCGGCCTGCGCGTGAAGCTCTCCGACGGCATCGCGGCCGACGCCGCCGCCGGCACCGACTACATCAAGCTGCGCGAGGGCGCATTCTTCAGCGAACGGGACCTGCGGGTGCTCGAAGTGCACGAGGGCTGGGTGCACCTCGGCACGACGATCAACGGCATGAACCAGCCCTGGTGCACGTTCCTCGGCAAGGGCCCGCCCTCCTCCACCATCACGCAGGAGGGCCTCGGCGTGCTCACCGAGGTGATGACGATGTCCTCGACGCCTGAACGGCTGCACCGCATAGTCAACCGCGTGCGCGCCATCACCCTCGCGGAGCAGGGCGCGGACTTCATGGAGGTATTCCGCTTCTTCCGCGACAAGGACTGCACGCCCGAGGAGAGCTACACGTACGCGGCGCGCGTGTTCCGCGGCACCGGGCTGTCGGGCCCGCCGTTCACGAAGGACATCGCGTACCTGAAGGGCTTCGTGCTCACCTATAACTTCCTGCGCCTCGCCATCGGCCAAGGCAAGCTCGACCGCGTGCACCTGCTGTTCGCGGGCAAGACGGTGCTCGAGGACATGCGGGTGCTGGCGGAGCTTCTCGCCGAGGGCATCGTCGCGACTCCCCTGCACGTCCCGCCGTTGTTCGCGGACCTGCGCGGGCTCGCCGCAATGCTGTCCTTCAGTCGCTTTCTCACGGGGCTCGATTACGCCCAGCTCGAGCGCGACTATGCGGGTGTCCTGTGAGCAGTCCCCACGCGGTGCGACGGCCCTACCTCGACATCGACATTCTGCCGCAGCCCGACGACGTGAGCTGCGGGCCGACCTGTCTGCATGCGGTGTACCAGTACCTCGGCCTGAGCAAGGATCTCGACCGGGTGATCGCGCAGGTCCGCCCCCTGCCCGACGGCGGCACGTTGTCGGTGCACATCGGCATCCACGCGTTGCGCCAGGGCCTGAAGGCGCGGCTGTATTCCTACAACCTCAAGGTGTTCGACCCGACCTGGGCCGGACTGGATCGCGCGGCGCTGGCGGCAAAACTGGAGGCTCAGCTCCGCCA
>Ga0268386_10001621_pt1 | contig 15482 bp, 14 predicted proteins | sample RVTome_15_FD_200260 | JGI IMG/M metagenome (GOLD analysis project Ga0268386, IMG submission 200260) | Soil microbial communities from uranium-contaminated site in the Upper Colorado River Basin, Wyoming, United States - RVT150D86... ...
ACCTCGCGTACGTGAAGGAGCGGCGCACCGACTCCGACGGCGAGGCGATCCTGGACGAGGCCCTGGCCAGCCTGCGCCGGCGGCGCGGCGAGTCCTGAGGCACGCCTACGCCCGGAGTTCGGTCGCCTCGTCGGTCGGCCGGTCTCTCAGGGGGAGGCCAGCCGCTCCATCGCCCGGGGGACCCTGGAGGCCGCCGCCCGGTCGAGCAGCCACAACGTCCGCGCGGAGCCGTAGGCCCCGGCGGCGGGGACCTGCAGCTCGCCGGCGCCGGACAGCGCCATCCGTACGGCAGGGCCCTTGTCCTCGCCGGCCACGACGAACCACACCTCGGTGGCCGCCCGGATCGAGGGCAGGGTCAGCGAGATCCGCGTCGGCGGTGGCTTGGGCGCACCGTGCACGCCCACGACCGGCCGGGTGTCGTAGACGGCGGGCTGGTCCGGGAACAGCGATGCCACGTGGGCGTCGGGACCGACGCCGAGCAGCAGCACGTCGAAGCGCGGTACAGGCCCGTGGTCCTCGGGCCGCGCCGCCGCGGCGAGCTCGGCCGCGTAGCGCGCGGCCGCGGCGTCCGGGTCGTCGCCGTCCGGCCCGTCGCTGGCCGGCATCGGGTGCACCCGCGCGGGCTCGACCGGCACCCGGTCGAGCAGGGCCTCGCGGGCCTGGGTCTCGTTGCGTTCCGGGTCCCCGGACGGCAGGAAGCGCTCGTCGCCCCACCAGACGTCGAGCTCGCCCCAGTCGACGGCGCTGCGCGCCGGTGACGTCGCGAGCGCTTCCAGGACCGCGATCCCGATCCGGCCGCCGGTGAGCACGAGGGAGGCGCTCTCGGTGGCCGCCTGAACGTCCACGAGCCGGGTCACCAGCCGCGCGGCGACCGCCTGCGCCAGCACGTCGGCGTCGTGGTGGACGACCAGCACCGGCCCACTCATGCGCTCACCTTCCGTCGGGTACGGCTCGTCCGGCCCTTCTCGCGGAGCAGTGCCAGCCCCTTGGTGAGCACCTCGCCGTAGACCTCGTCGGGGTCCAGCCGGCGCAGCTCCTCGGCCAGGCAGTCCCGGTCCAGGCGCTTGGGCAGCGCGACTTTGCGCTCCGGGCTCCCGGGAACGCGCAGCACGGCGTTCTCCTCGTCCGGCCGGTCCACCTCGAGCGGCCCGGACGCGCGGTCCAGCCGCACGCTCACCAGGCCGTCGACGCCGCTGTTGCGCACCCGCGTGGTGGGACAGCGCAGGGCGCGCATCAGCCAAGCAGCGAGCAGGTCGGCGCTGGGACTGTCGGGGGAGCCGACCACGCGTATCCCCGTCACCTTCTCGCGCCGTCCCTGCTCTACGGCAGCCGCGAGCACGCCACGCCAGAGCGTGACGCGGGTCCAGGCCAGGTCGGTGTCGCCGGCGGTGTAGGCGCCGGCCCGGTCGGCGATCGCGTGGATCGGGCGCGCGCAGGCCGCGGCGTCGGTGATGCGCCGCTGGGCGAGTCGCCCCACGGGGTCGTCCGCCGGGTGCTCGGGCGCCTCGCCGGGCCACCACGCGACGACCGGCGCGTCCGGCAGCAGCAGCGGGATGACCACGCTCTCGGGATGGGCGGTCAGGGGTCCGAAGGTGCGGTGCACCACCACCTCGCTCGCTCCAGCGTCCCCGCCGACGCGGATCTGCGCGTCGAGCCGGGCAGACCCGCGGGCGGTGCCGCGCACGACCGCCACGATCCGGCAGGGGTGCTCGTGGCTGGCGTGGTTGGCCGACTCGATGGCCGACTCGGCGTGCTGCTCGTCGGTGACGATGACCAGGGTCAGCACCCGGCCGAGCGCCACGGCGCCGTGGATGTCGCGCAGGTCGACCAGCCGCTTGGCCACCGCGTTGGCGGTCGTGGAGGGCATGTCGATGATCACGGGCGCCTCCAGTTGCGGCCGTCGCGGGCGAGCATCTCCTCGGCGGAGGCCGGGCCCCAGCCTCCAGCGGCGTACGGCTCGGGCGTGCCGTGCTTGGCCCAAAAGTGCTCGATCGGGTCGAGGATCCGCCAGGAGAGCTCGACCTCCTCGTGCCGGGGGAAGAGCGGCGGGTCCCCGAGCAGCACGTCCAGCAGGAGGCGCTCGTAGGCCTCGGGGCTGGCCTCGGTGAAGGAGTGCCCGTAGCCGAAGTCCATCGTGACGTCCCGGACCTCCATCGACGTGCCCGGCACCTTGGAGCCGAACCGGATCGTCACGCCCTCGTCGGGCTGCACCCGCACGACCAAGGCGTTCTGGCCCAGCTCCTCGGTCGCCGTGCTCTCGAAGGGCAGGTGTGGGGCCCGCTTGAAGACGACCGCGACCTCGGTCACCCGGCGACCCAGGCGCTTGCCCGTACGGAGGTAGAAGGGGACGTGCGCCCACCGCCGCGTGTCGATGTCCAACCGGATGGCCGCGTAGGTCTCCGTCCGGGAGTCCGGCGGTATGCCGTCCTCCTCCAGGTAGCCGACCACCTTGACCCCGCCCTGCCAGCCGCCGTCGTACTGGCCACGGGCGGTGTGCTTGCCCAGGTCGCGGGGGAGTCGCACGGCCGAGAGCACCTTCTCCTTCTCCGCCCGCAGGTCGCGGGCGTCGAAGGAGACGGGTTCCTCCATGGCCACCAGGGCGAGCAGCTGGAGGAGGTGGTTCTGGATGACGTCGCGGGCGGCGCCGATGCCGTCGTAGTAGCCGGCGCGCCCGCCGATCCCGATGTCCTCGGCCATCGTGATCTGGACGTGGTCGACGTAGTTGCCGTTCCAGATCGGCTCGTACAGCTGGTTCGCGAAGCGCAGCGCGAGGATGTTCTGGACCGTCTCCTTGCCCAGGTAGTGGTCGATCCGGAAGACGGAGTCCGGTGGGAAGATGTCCTCGACCACGTCGTTGAGCTCGCGGGCCGAGGCCAGGTCGTGGCCGAACGGCTTCTCGATGACCACCCGCCGCCACTGCCCATCGGCCTGGTCGGCCAGCCCGGAGCGGGCCAGCTGCTTGCACACCAGGGGGAAGGACGAGGGCGGGATCGACAGGTAGAACGCGTGGTTGCCACCGGTTCCCTGGACCTCGTCGAGATCCTTGACGGTTGCGGCCAGGCGGTCGAACGCCTCGTCGTCGGAGAACTCACCGGGGACGAACCGGAAGCCCTGGACCAGCTGCCGCCAGGTGGCCTCCCGGAACGGCGTGCGTGCGTACTCCCGTGCGGCGTCGTGCACGACCTGCGCGAAGTCCTGGTCCGCCCAGTCGCGCCGGGCGAATCCGACCAGGGAGAAGCCCGGGGGGAGCAGGCCGCGGTTGGCGAGGTCATAGACGGCCGGCATGAGCTTCTTGCGGGACAGGTCGCCGGTCACGCCGAAGATGATCAACCCGCAGGGTTGCGCGATGCGGGGGAGCCGGCGGTCCCGCGGGTCGCGGAGCGGGTTGCCCCCAGGGCTCACCGGCCGGCCTCGAGCCGCGCCTCGACCGTGGCGAGGAGGTCGTTCCAGCTGGTCTCGAACTTCTCGACGCCCTCCACCTCGAGCACCCGGGTGACGTCGTCCATGTCGACCCCGACGCGTTCCAGGGCGGCCATCGTCTCGGCCGCGTCGTCGTAGGCGGTGCGCACCGTGTCGCCGCGGATCTCCCCGTGGTCCGCGACGGCCTCGATCGTCGGCTCCGGCATGGTGTTGACCGTCCCGGGCGCCACCAGCTCGGTGACGTAGAGGGTGTCCGGCAGGTCGGGGTCCTTGGTGCTGGTCGACGCCCACAGCGGGCGCTGCCGGGCGGCTCCCGCTGCCTCCAGCCGCCCCCAGCGCTCCGTGGAGACGAACGCCTCGTACGCGCCGTAGGCCAGCCGGGCGTTCGCGACCGCGGCCCGGCCCTTGAGGTCAGCGGTCCGACCCCCGCCCGTCGTGGCGAGGCGCTTGTCGACCTCGGTGTCGACCCGGCTGACGAAGAACGACGCGACGGAGGCGATCCCGTCCAGGGACTCCCCGGCGTCGAGCCGGCGCTCCAGGCCGGCCGCGTAGGCCTCCATGACGGCGCGGTAGCGCTCGAGGGCGAAGATCAGCGTGACGTTGACGCTGATGCCCTCGGCGATCGCGGTGGTGATCGCCGGCAGGCCCTCCCGCGTGGCGGGGATCTTGATGTACAGGTTCGGCCGCCCGACGTGCCCCCACAGCTCGCGCGCCTGCACGATCGTGGCGTCGGTCTCGCGGGCCAGCCGCGGGTCCACCTCGAGCGACACGCGCCCGTCGCCGGGCTGCCGCTGGGCCAGCTCGGCCAGCAGGTCGCAGCCGTTGCGGACGTCCTCGGTGGTGATGTCCCGGACGGCGTGCTCCGCGTCCGCGCCGACCTGCCGCAGGGCGTCGAGCTGCGCGTCGTACGCGCTGCTCTTCGTGACCGCGGCCTGGAAGATGGACGGGTTGCTGGTCACGCCCACGACGTGCCGCTCGTCGACGAGCCGGCGAAGGTTGCCGGTGAGCAGGCGGTCACGGGAGATGTCGTCGAGCCAGACGGACACGCCCTCCGCGGAGAGTCGCGCCAGCGGGTCGTGGTGGCCGGTCATGGTGCTCCTCCTGGTGTGCGGGCCGGGCAGGACGGTCGCCGGTCAGGTGCCGCCCGCGGCGGCGATGCTCTCGCGGGCGGCGCTGACCACCGTGTCCGTGGTCAGGCCGAGCTCGCGGAAGATGGTCTTGTAGTCGGCCGACGCGCCGAAGCGGTCCACGCCGACGTGGCGTCCCGCGTCGCCGACCACCTCGTGCCAGCACTGGGCGACGCCGGCCTCCACCGAGACCCGGGCGCGGACCGACGACGGGAGGACCGACTCGCGGTAGGCCCGGTCCTGCTCGTCGAACCACTCGCGGCAGGGCATCGAGACGACGCGCACGCGCAGCCCCTCGGACGCCAGCTCCTCGGCCGCGGCGACGGCCAGCTGGACCTCCGACCCGGTGCCCACGACGAGGACGTCCGGTGTGTCACCGTCGCCCAGCTCGCGCAGGACGTAGGCACCACGGGCCACGCCCTCGGCCGAGCCCCAGCCGTCGCCTCGGGGAAAGGTCGGGACGTTCTGCCGGGTCAGGCACAGACCGGCCGGGCGGTCCGTGCGCTCCAGCACCGTCCGCCACGCGACGGCGGTCTCGTTGGCGTCGGCCGGCCGGACGACGTGCAGGTCGGGGATCGCGCGCAGCGCCGCGAGGTGCTCGACCGGCTGGTGCGTCGGGCCGTCCTCGCCGAGCCCGATCGAGTCGTGCGTCCACACGTACGTCACCGGCACGCCCATGAGCGCCGCCAGCCGGACGGCGGGTCGCATGTAGTCGCTGAAGACGAGGAACGTGCCGCCGTACGGGCGGGTGAGCCCCGACATGACGATGCCGTTGAGGATCGCGCCCATGCCGTGCTCGCGGATCCCGAAGTGCAGCACCCGCCCGTACCAGTCCCCTGGGAACATCTTGGTCGAGCGGTCCGGGGGGACGAAGGACAGCTGGCCCTCCGGCGTCGTGTTGTTGCTCTCGGCGAGGTCGGCGGAGCCGCCCCACAGCTCGGGCAGGTGCGGCGTGATCGCCGACAGCACCAGGCCGGACGCCTTGCGGGTGGCCATGTCGGTGCCCGGCTCGAAGGTGGGCAGGGCGTCGGTCCAGCCCTCGGGCAGGGACCTCCGCTGCAGCCGGTCGAGCAGGCGGGCGCGCTCCGGCTCGCGCTCCCGCCAGGCGGTGTAGCCCTTCTCCCACTCGGCCCGCAGCGCGCGCCCCCGGTCGACGATCCGGCGGGCGTGGGCCAGCACCTCGGCGTCGACGTGGAAGGACGTGTCGGGGTCCAGCCCCAGGATCCCCTTGGTGGCGGCGACCTCGTCGGCGCCGAGCGCCGAGCCGTGTGCCTTGCCGGTGTTCTGTGCGTTTGGTGCCGGCCAGGCGATGATCGTGCGCAGGGCGATGAAGGACGGGCGGTCGGTCTCGGCGCGCGCCGCGAGCAGCGCGGCGTGCAGGGCCTCGACGTCCTCCTCGTACGTGCCGTCGCCGCGGCGCCAGTCGACCCGCTGCACGTGCCATCCGTACGCGGCGTAGCGGGCGACGACGTCCTCGCTGAAGGCGATGTTCGTGTCGTCCTCGATGGAGATGGCGTTGTCGTCGTAGATCAGGACGAGGTTGCCAAGCTGCTGGTGACCGGCTAACGACGAGGCCTCGGAGGCGACGCCCTCCTGCATGTCGCCGTCGGAGGCGATGCAGTAGACGGTCCGGTCGAACGGGCTCTCCCCGGGCGGGGCGTCCGGGTCCAGCAGGCCCCGCTCGCGGCGGGCGGCCATGGCCATGCCCACGGCGTTGCCGACGCCCTGGCCCAGCGGCCCGGTCGTGGTCTCGACACCCGGCGTGCTCGGGTGCTCCGGGTGCCCCGGCGTGTACTCGGGATGGCCCGGCGTCAGCGACCCCCAGGTGCGCAGGGACTTCAGGTCGTCCAGCTCGAGACCGTATCCGGACAGGTACAGCTGGATGTAGAGCGTGAGGCTGGTGTGGCCCGCGGACAGCACGAAGCGGTCCCGACCGATCCACGAGGGGTCGCTCGGGTCGTGCCGCATCACCTGCTGGTAGAGCAGGTACGCCGCGGGGGCGAGGCTCATCGCGGTGCCCGGGTGGCCGTTGCCCACCTTCTGCACGGCGTCCATCGCCAGGGTGCGGACGGAGTCGACCGCCCGGCGGTCCAGCTCGGTCCAGCGGAGTGCGGGGGAGTCGTTGGTCACCGGTCGAGTCCTTTCCCGAGGGGTCGCGGACCTGTCGGGCGCGGCGGGCGCGCTGGCCGTGAGGTACCCGCCGTCCCGGCCCGGGAACCGGGTGATCACCGCCGGGAGCGAGCCTACCCGTGACCGCCGTCACGGCACGCGCCCACGTCCCGCCCGGGAGGCCCGCCGTCGCTAGACTCCCGGTGTCCTCGCAGCGACGTGCCTTCGGCACGCCCGTCGCGCCGCTTCGACCCCCGAGGTGCTCGTTGACGGCAGTCGACCCCCGTACGGCCGCGGGCCGGGCCACGGGGCGCGCCGGGCCGGCACGTGGCTGGCGCTCGACGGTGGGTGCCTACGTCGCGCTCACCAAGCCGCGCATCATCGAGCTCCTGCTCGTCACGACCGTGCCGGCCATGGTGCTCGCGCAGCGGGGCGTCCCGCCACTGGGCCTCGTGGCGGCCACGCTCGTCGGGGGAACGCTGGCCGCCGGGAGCGCGCACGCCCTCAACCAGGTGCTGGAGCGCGACATCGACGCCCTCATGCACCGCACCAGCCACCGGCCGCTGCCCACCACCGTGGTCTCCCCGCGCAGCGCCCTCGTCTACGGGGTGGCGCTGCTGGTCGCAGCGATGGCCGTCATGCTCGCCTGGGTCAACCCGCTGGCCGCCGCGCTGACGGTGGCGGCCAACGCGTTCTACCTCCTCGTCTACACCGTCCTGCTCAAGCGGCGGACCCCGCAGAACATCGTCTGGGGCGGCATCGCCGGGTGCATGCCCACGCTGATCGGGTGGGCAGCGGTCACCGGCAGCCTGGGCTGGCCCCCGGTGGTCCTCTTCTTGGTGGTGTTCTTCTGGACGCCGCCGCACTACTGGCCGCTGGCCATGCGGTTCCGGGCGGACTACGCGCGGGCCGGGGTGCCGATGCTCCCGGTCGTCGCGGGCGACGTGGTCGTGGCGAGGCAGATCGTCGCGTACTCCTGGGCGATGGTCGCGGCGTCCCTGGCGCTCTGGCCGGTCGCCGGCACCGGCTGGCTCTACTTGGCCGTCGCCGTGGTGGCCGGGGCGTGGTTCCTGGCGGAGGCGCACCACCTGCTGGCCCGGGCCCGGCGCGGTGCCGTCGGCGCCCCGCTCGCCCCCATGCGGCTCTTCCACGGCTCGATCACGTATCTCACCGTGGTGTTCCTCGCCGTGGTGCTCGACGTGCTCCTGCTCGGCTGACGACACCGCTGGCTACGCTGCGCGACATGGGCCCCGACCGCAGCCTGAGCCGGCTCGGCCTGCTCCTCCTCGTCGGGGCCGTGAGCTGGGCGCTGGCGTCGGGCCCCGGGGGCGCGGTGACCACCCTGGTCTGCGTCGGCGCGGTCCTCGTGGGGGCCGACGCCGTCCTGGTCCGGGCGGAGGGGTCGCTGGCCGACGACCTGGCCGTGCCGCCCGGCGCGCGGCCACCGACGGCGGCCTGGTGGCTCGGCCCGCTCGCGGGCGGCCTGCTGGGCGTTGCCGGTGGTGTGCTGGTCGGTTCCGCCGTGGCGCTGGCCGCCGGGACGGTGCTCGCGGTCATCGGCCTCGGGGGAGTGCGCGCCGCTCGGCTCCGGCGTGGCACGGTCACGGATCCGGCGACGGTCCGGGCCGCCCGGCGCGTCCGGGTCTTCGCGGCGGAGCACGGGGCTGGCCGGGGCCAGGAGGTCGACGGCTACCTCGTCGGGCTCGGCGACCGGTGGGCCAGGCTCGTCGTCGTGGGCCCGGACGGTGCCTGGGGCGACGTCGTCGTACCCGCGGGCGACGGGGGGCGCGCCGCCGCCGCCCTGGCGCGGGTCCGGCTGGTCGAGCCCGACGACCGGCGGGTCACGACCGTCATGCGCACCGGTTTCCCGGCCTGGCGCCGGATGACCGCCTCCCTGTGACCTGACCTGCCCCCCCGCGCAAATGATCACGGCAGCCGCGCAAATGGGTGCCGAGCCAGGTGAATGCACCCGGCTCGGTGCCCACTTGCCGCGGCACGTGCCCCGCCGATCGCCTACGGCGCTCCCGGAGGTTCGCTCAGCCGGCGTCCGGGCCCCCTCAGACCGCGGTCCGGGCGGCGGGCAGGGTGGTCCGGGCCGGCCGGCCGGTCGGCTGGCCGGTCGGGGCGTCGAAGGTCCGGGTGGAGAGCCAGGCGTCGACGGCGGCGATGACGATCAGCGTCGCGCCGAGCATGTGCAGCCCCACGAGGAGGACCGGCACGCCGGTGAGCACCTGGGCGTAGCCGATCGTCCCCTGGCCCAGCTCGACGGCGAGCAGCGTGCCGGCCGCCCGCGCCGTGCGACCCGGGGAACTCAGGGCCCGGGCGGCGAACCAGAGGCCGAGCGTGGTCCCCAGGAGCAGGAAGACCAGGTCGGCGTGGACCTGGGTAACGGCCTCCAGGTCCAGGCCGGTCCGCGGGGAGGAGGGGTCACCCGCGTGCGGGCCGGTCCCGGTCACGACGGTGCCCGCGTAGACCGTGGCGTAGGCGATCCCGAGGACGACCGTGGCGAGCCGGCGCAGCCACGGTGACCCGACCGGCCGGACGTGGCCGACCGCCGGTTCCCTGACCCGTCGTACGAGCGCGGTGGCCAGGCCCACGAGCACGGCCGAGCACATGAAGTGCAGCATCACGACCCACGGGTTGAGTCGGGTCAGCACCGTGATGCCGCCGATCAGCGCCTGGGCCGGGATGCCCAGGAGAAGCACGACCGCCAGCGGGAGGAGGTCGTGCCGGGGCAGCCGGCCGGACAGGGTGCGCAGTACCGCGAGCAGCGTCGCCAACGCGATCGCCGCGAGGACGAAGGTCAGCAGCCGGTTGCCGAACTCGATGTAGCCGTGCAGGCCGTGCTCCGGCGTGTTGACGAGCGAGTCCTCGGTGCACCGGGGGAACGTCGGACAGCCCAGCCCCGAGCCGGTCAGCCGGACGGCGCCTCCGGTCACGACGATGCCCGCCTGGGACACCAGCGAGGCGATGGCCAGTCGCCGCAGTGCCCGGGTCGAGGGCTCCGGCACACGCCGCCACAGCCTGGTCACGGGGTGGGTCACCGGGTCATGGTAGGCGGGACAGACCTGGCTGCGACGTCGCGGACGAGGGCTGGCAGGCGTCAGCCCTGGAGGGTGCCTCGCACGACGCTGTCCCCGGAGTGCGCGGGGTCCCCGTCGTACGGTTCGAGCGAGACGTCCACGACGGGGAGCTCGTCGAGTTCGAGGCCGGCGGGGATCGCGAAGGTCCCGCTGTCGCCCTCGAGGACGCCGAGGCTGACGAGCTGGGTGACGTCGGGGTCGAGCAGCCAGACCTCGTGGTAGCCCTCGCCGTCACCGGTCCCGGCGCCCGGGACCTCCACCACCAGCAGTCGGGAGCCGTCGGCGGCGACCTCGACCGACGCCGTGCCCTCCACGTCCCACGTGGGCAGGGGCTCGAGCGGGGTGGTGGCAACGACCTCGGGAGCCGGTTGATCAGCGGACCCGTCGGTCAGCGCCCACACGCCGAGCCCGCCGGCGACCGCCCCGACGGCAGCGGCGGCCGCGAGCAACGGCGCGGTCGGGAGCTGCCGTAGCCGCCGGCGCCGTGCCGCCGCCAGCTCGTCGGTGCCGGGAGCGTCCGCCGCGGGCTCGCCGGCAACCGGCTCGGGCGCGCTCGTGGCGGGCCCGCCCGGCTGGACGGCAGGTGTCACCGGAGCGTCGGCCGGCGAGGGGACGAGGGTCTCGGGCAGGCCGAGCTCGGCCCGGATCCCCTCCCAGACGTGGGCCGGAGGCGCCTGGGGCACGTCGTCGGGGCTGCCGGAGCGCGCCGTCCGGACGACGTGGCGCAGCTCCTCGAGCTCCGCCCGGCAGCGGGCGCACTCGGCGAGGTGGGCGTCCGCCTCCGGGGGCCCGACCTCCTCGCCCAGCGCGCGAAGCGCGAGCACGTCGGGGTCACAGTGCGGCACCGTCCACCTCCAATCTGGTCCGCAGTCGGGCGAGGCTGCGCCGGATGTGGCTCTTCACCGTGCCCAGGGGCAGCCGGAGGACGCTGGCGATCTGCGTATGCGTCAGGTCGTCGTAGAAGGCCAGCTCCATGATCCGGCGCTGCGGCTCGCCCAGCCGGGCGATCTCGTCGGCGAGGAGCACGCGTTCGGCGACCGCCTCGGTCTCGGGCGGCGTGCGGTCGTCGACCGGAGCAGCCGATGCCGCCGCCTCGACGGACCGTCGCTCGCGGCGGCGCCGGTCGTGGACGTCGGCCACCTTGTGCCGGGTGATGCCGAGCAGCCACGAGGGCAGGCCGGCGGTGGCAGGGTCGAACCTGGCGCGCCCGCGCCAGGCCGCCACGAAGACCTGCTGCGTGACGTCTTCGGCGTCACTGCGGTCGCCCAGCGACCGGAGCGCCACGGTGAAGACGAGAGGGGACCATCGCCGGTAGGCCTCCGCGAGGCAGTCCTCGTCGCCGGCCCGGAAGCCGGCGGCGACGGTTCCGTCGTCCCCTGTCCCGGGCGGCGTCGTCCTGCCCGTGACGGATCCGGTCACCCGCGGCTCCCCACGACGCTGCTCCAGCACGCCGACGGTCACGGCGACCCTCCGACGGGGACGGCGGTGACCACGACGTTGTCCTCGTAGCTCCTGGCCTCCGCATCGTAGACGCCGCCGCAGGTGACGAGTATCAGCGAGGGCTCACCGCCCCGGCGGAACAGTGCGTCGAGCTGGACGGCCGCCTTGCTCTCCGCGCGGACGTCCACGACCTCGTGCTCGACGCTCCTCCCGTCGGCGAGGACGACGACGACCCGGTCGCCGGGCGAGGCCTCCCCGAGCCGGGAGAACTGGCCGAGGCCGTACCGGCGAGAGTCCACGTGCGCTGCGAGCACGGCCGACCCCCGGTCCTCGCCCGGGGCCGGTCCGAAGCGGTACCAGCCGACCCGGTCCGGATCCGGAGGCAGCTCCATCTGGCCGTCGTCCGCGACCCCGACCTGGTCGACCTCCGCGACGACTCCCAGCGCGGGGAGCTCCACCCGTACGGGAGCGACGACGGTACGGGTGGACAGTGCCGCCAGCGACGCGTCCTGGACGGGCACGTCCGGCAATGCGGGGGTGGAGCGCTCCTCGGCCACCCGGGCGGACCCGACGACGCCGGACCGACGAGCGTCCGGCGCGACCGGCGCGCGGCTCTCCTCGACCTCCCCTGCCCGGTGGGACAGGGCCCACACGACCGGAGCGGTGACGGCGGCCAGCGCGACGGCCGCGATCACAGCCGGGGCGAGGAGGCGTCGGGCGGGGGAGCGGTGCACGGGGAGTCTCCTGATTCCTGGTGCGGATGGGGCCGGACGAGGAGGTGCGGGGCACCGCCGTCGGGTGACGGTCCGACGGTGCCCCGCACCCCGATCCCGGGGACGAGCGTCAGCTCACCGGCGGGCGGAGGCCCGCGCGGTCACGGTCCGGGCCGCGAGCAGGGCGGCCGCGCCGAGCACGGCGAGCCCGCCGAGGGCGATCAGGCCGGTGGGCGCACCCTGGTCGGCCAGGCCGGCCTCACCCGCCGGCACGCCCGACGGCGAGGAGTGCAGGCCCTCGATCGTCTGCGTGGCCAGGGCGAGGTTGTCGTCCTCGAGGCTGCCCCAGGCGTAGACGATGGTGTTGACGCCCTCGGTGACCGGGACATCGGCCGGGCCGAGCACCGGGTCGGTGGTACCCGCAGCGGCGACGGCCGCGGAGACGGTCCCGGCCGGGAGGTTCAGCACCTCCTCGTCGGGGTTCGCGAGGCCGGAGATCACCGCGCTGCCACCGGCGAGCACGTCGACGGCGGGAGCGGCGGCGGTGTGCCGGACCGTGAGGCGGCCCTCGCCGGCCGCCGTCGGCGACGTGTCGTTGGTGAACAGGGTGGCGGTCGGGGAGCCGGACTCGTCCAGGTGGGCGGCAGCGGTGTAGTTGACGCCACCCTCGAGCGGGAGGTCGACGGGGCCGATCGCCGGCTCGCTGTCGTCGGCAGCATCAGCCGCGGTGATGGCGACGCTGTAGGTGCCAGCGGGCAGGTCGAGCGGTCCGGCGAGGTCGCCGGGCTCGAAGTCGTCGAGGGTCCGCTCGCCGTTGACGTAGACGTCGACGGTCAGCCCGGGCACGCCGTGCAGGACGGACAGCTGGGCGTTGTCCTGGGCCTGGGCCGGGACGGCCAGCGCGCCTGCGGCGAGCAGACCGGCGGCGCCGGCGGCGGCGAGAAGTCGGGGTCGCATGGTTCCTCCATGTCGTGTGCTGGGTGGTGCTCTGTCGTCAAGGTGTTCGCGCGACCCACCCCGGACGGATGCACTTACTCCCAGCGGAACCAGCGCGCGGCCGCCGCGCCGCAGGCCACGGCCCACGCGGCCAGCACGCCGACGGCGGCCCAGGGCAGCGGCTCGCCCCGGGTCAGCACCGCCCGCAGCCCCTCCGCCAGCGCGCCGGCCGGGGTGGCGCCGATCAGGGCGTGGAGGGACTCCGGGTAGCGGTCCAGCGGCACGACCACGGCGCCGCCGACGAGCAGGAGGACGTAGACGAGGTTGGCCGTCGCCAGCGTCGCCTCCGCGGGGAGGGTGCCGGCCATCAGCAGCGCCAGGGCCGCGAAGGCCGCCGTCCCCGCGAGGACCAGGACCAGCGCGGCCGCCGGCGCGCCCTGCGGTCGCCAGCCGAGAGCCCACCCCAGCCCGCCGACGAGGACCAGCTGCACCAGCTCCAGCGCGAGGACGGTGATGACCTTGGCGGCGAGCAGCGCCCCGCGGGGGAGAGGCGAGACGGCCAGACGCTTCAGCACTCCGTACCGACGCTCGAAGCCGGTCGAGATCGCCAGCGAGGTGAAGGCCGTGGACATCACCGACAGCGCGATCACCCCGGGGACCAGGACATCGACCGTCGTACCCTCGCCGAGGTCGACCACGGGGACGGCGGCCAGCCCGATCAGGAGCAGCACCGGGATGACGAGGGTGAGGAGCAGCTGCTCGCCGTTGCGCAGCAGCAGCCGGAGCTCGAAGGCCGCCTGTGCGGCCACCATGCGCGCCAGCGGGGCGGCGCCCGGTCGGGGCGTGAACGTCCCGGTGTTCACGGCCCGAGGTCCCGTCCGGTGAGGTCGAGGAAGACGTCCTCCAGCGACCGCCGGCCGACAGCGAGCCCGTGGGGCAGCACGCCGTGCGTGGCGCACCACGCCGTGACCGTGGCCAGCAGCTGGGGGTCGAGGGGCCCGGACACCCGGTACCGGCCGGGGGCGGTCTCCTCGACCCGGGCGTGCTCCGGCAGCGCCGCACGCAGCGACGCGGTGTCCAGGCGGGGCAGGGCGGAGAACTGCACGGTGCCGTCGCCGCCGGCGGCGGTGAGGGCCGCGGGTGTCCCCCGGGCGACGACCCGGCCGCGGTCGACGATGACGACCTCGTCGGCCAGCTGCTCGGCCTCGTCCATGAGGTGGGTCGTGAGGAGAACCGTGACGCCGTCCCGCTGCAGGTCGGCCACCAGCTCCCAGGTCGCCCGCCGGGCCCGGGGGTCGAGGCCCGCCGTCGGCTCGTCGAGCACGACCAGCTCCGGGCGTCCGACGACGGCCAGCGCCACTGCCAGCCGCTGCCGCTGGCCGCCGGAGAGGCGGCGCACTGCCGTACGCCGAGTGGCGGCCAGACCGAGCCGCTCCACCAGGGGCCCCACCGCCAGCGGGTGGGCGTGGAGACGGGCCAGGTGCGTGACGAGCTCCACCGGTCTGGCGGACGGGGGGAGCCCCGCCCCCTCCTGGAGCATCACGCCCACCCGCGGCCGGAGGGACCGGCCGTCCCGGGCGGGGTCGAGCCCCAGCACCCGGATCAGGCCCGCGTCCGCGCGCCGGTAACCCTCGCAGACCTCGACGGTGGTGGTCTTGCCGGCGCCGTTGGGGCCGAGGAGCGCCGTCACCGTTCCTCGGGCGACCGTGAAGGAGAGCCGGTCGGCGGCCACCGTGGCGCCGTAGCGCTTCACCAGTCCGTCGACCTCGATGACCGGTCCCTCAGCGCCGACGCCCACGACGCCGAGTGTCGCGCAGGACCCTGAGAAGACTCTCATCGGACTCTCACGGCCGTGCCATGGCGGCAGGGCCAGCATCTTCCCATGACGAGCGAGAGCACGGGCACGGGCCGGACCGTCCGGCGGCCGAGGATCGCCCTCTACGGGCACGACACCATGGGTCTGGGACACCTGCGCCGCAACCTCACTCTGGCGAGGACCCTGGCCGGCCCTCCGGTGGACGCGGACGTCCTGGTCGTCGCCGGGGCGCCCGAGGCGGCAGTGTTCCCGCGGCCGGCGGGAGTCGACGTGGTCACGCTCCCCTCGGTGGCCAAGGACGCCTCGGGAGGCTACGTGTCCGGCGGCCTGGGCATCCCGCTGGACGAGGTCGTCGCCATCCGTGCCGCGGTGCTGAGGGCAGCCCTGGGATCGTTCGCGCCGGACCTCCTGGTGGTCGACAAGGTGGCGCTCGGCCTCGGGGGTGAGCTGGCACCGGCGCTGCGCCGGGTCCGCAGCCGGTTCGGCACGCGGACCGTGCTCGGGCTCCGTGACGTGCTCGACGACCCGCGGGCGGCCCGCTCGGAGTGGCGGCGGTTGCGGACGACCGAGACCCTCCGGGGGCATTACGACGAGGTGTGGGTGTACGGGGACCCCGCGGTCCACGACCTGGCCGACGCCTGCCACGTCCCTCCCGGCCTGCGGACGGTCGTGCACCACGTGGGCTACCTGGCCGACGGGAGGACGGGGCCCCCGGTGCCGCCCCCGGGGCCGGCCCCAGGGACCCCGTACGTCGTCGGGCTGGTCGGCGGGGGGCAGGACGGCTCCCGGCTCGCGGCGGCCCTCGCCGGCGCAGCCGGGCGGACCGGCGTGCCGCACG
>Ga0268386_10001622_pt1 | contig 15482 bp, 16 predicted proteins | sample RVTome_15_FD_200260 | JGI IMG/M metagenome (GOLD analysis project Ga0268386, IMG submission 200260) | Soil microbial communities from uranium-contaminated site in the Upper Colorado River Basin, Wyoming, United States - RVT150D86... ...
ACAGTCAGCAAAGTTCCCGCATCACTATTGGGACGGGTGCTGTGCGAATCGGTCCAGATATCGGATTTCCAGGCCTCGATTTTCCCTGATTCCGTTAGACTGGCTTCCAGGTCCGCAATGATGGCCGATCCATAAGGTTCCCAGGAGTTTTCATCACTCCGTGACCACTGCACCCTGATGTGTTTTCCGGGATAATCGAGGGCCAGCAGGGAAGCATCCGCCGCCGCATCATCCGGTGTACTGTGTCCATAACAGCCGGCCCCGGGAACACTTACAATATGGATCTTGTCCCTATCTATTTTGAGCATGGCTGCCAGCGCCTCCCGCAGCGGGTAAACGCCCTGACTGTTGGACCAGACGTGAAGCACATCCTGATCATATAGGGCGATGGCACAGCCCGGCCCCATGGAGCCGTGCTTGATATAGGGCTTGGTGTAGGTGGACTTCAGGGTGTTGTTTTTCTCAAAAGTTGCCGGCACATCCCCATCGTTCCGGATGTTTTCAGGGTCATCAGCGATTTGGCGGATATGATCATACAGGCTTTCCATTGCAGGAAATGCCTCCGGAATGGTCCATTTACTGTGTGCTTTCAGGTAGCGCTCCGCTTTTACCGCCTGGTATTCCCTTTGGGCGATCACCCCGATGAAACTGCCGTCTACTACTGTCTTAATGATGCCCGGCACTGCCTGCTTCACCTGGGTATCATCCAGGCTCACCAGTGCCGACCGGTGATTGGGCGGACGTACTACCCTGGCGTGCACCATTCCGGGAAATCGCAAATCCTGTATGTAAAACGGATCCCCCACTACCATCTTCCTGATATCTTCCCTGGGAATGGCTTTGCCTACATATTTGTGCTCCTCTTTGGCTTTTATGGGGACAGGGGTGGTAACGGTGGTTTCGATCTGTTTTCCCTTGATTAATTCCTGAATAGTAATCGATTGCCTATCTATAGTTGAAGTAATAATTCCATTATCAAGTGTCAGGCTTTCCAGGGGCATTTCTAACCTGGTACCGGCTAGTTTTAGCAACTCGTATCGGGCGGTGGCTGCCGCATAACGCACCGACATGGCGCTGTTTTTAATAGAGGCGCTGCCGGCGGTATACCCTTCATTGGGGGTTACGCCCGTTTCTGCCAGGTGCACTTCCACTTTTTCCAGCTCCATATCCAACTCTTCTGCCGCTACCATCTGAATGGCCACCCGGATACCCTGCCCCAGTTCAACCTTCCCTGAAAAAACCCTGACCCGGCCGTCTGCTAAAACTTCCAGCCAGGAACTGACCTTGCCGGCCTGTTCCATTACCCTGGGCAGGTCTCCCAGGTAGTCAACCCGGGATGCCATGATCACAGGGTCATCTTTTCCCACACATCCGCCAAACAGCGAAAAGCCCACGCTGATGTAACCAACATCCTGAATGAATTTTCTCCTGGATCGTAATGAAGGGTCAGCCATTCCGGTTACAAGTTTTTAGCTGTTTCCACGGCTTTTATCATGCGCGTATGAGCGCCACACCGGCATAAGTTCGGCTGCAGCGCTTTTTTGATGTCTACAACTTCCGGATTGGGATTTTTATTCAGCAGACTAACCGCTGACATGATCACCCCATTGAGGCAGTAACCGCATTGGGCGGCCTGTTCTTTCACAAAAGCCTGCTGTACCGCATGAAGTTTTCCATCTTTACCGGCCAGGCCTTCCAGGGTGGTAATTTCCGATTGGCCCACTGACGAAACCGGCAGGGTACAGCTTACCACCGCAGCTCCATCTATCAAAACCATACAGCTGCCACATTGTGCCACCCCGCAGCCAAATTTGGGGCCATTCAGTTCCAGGTGGTCACGCAGTACATAAAGCAGGGGAGTGTCACCTTCCACCTCAACTTCCCTGCGGGTGTTGTTTATATTGAGACTATATTTCGGCATATAGGACTCAATATAAAATATATTAGCTTAATGCTCTTGCAGATATTTAAAAATAGCTTCCAGACAGGGATCTACATTATTCCGGTAATCCGTGGCGGTTAATACGGCGGGCAGATCCGGCTCGATCCATTTACGCGGATCATCGGAAGTAGTACCGCCTTGCCAGTACCGGGAACTGATGCTGCCGGTGAGGCCGCTATTGGGAAGTTGGAAGACATTATCCTCCCCATAGAAATTTGGGCTGGACCCGGTAGGCTCGCCCACGAACAGGGTTTCGGTATGACGCTCCAGATCGGCAGCCAGTTCATGGCAGCGGAGAACGTTCTTCGGCCAGTAATGGTAAACAGTTTTCCTTTTTTGTTGATTTTGTCATTCCTGATCAAAGCATGGATCAGGCTTTTATTGAGGAAGTTATTGCCTCCGTTCCAGCACCTGGTCCCTGGTGGTATGATCAAGTCCGGAGTTCGAATATTTGGAGGTTAAGGATTTTCTAAAGAATACCTCGGGTCGCCGGATAATGAAAATGGTAAGCAGGTAAACAAAACTGGTAAGGCAGATGCTGGCTAAATAATCGGAATCCACTTTTAGATGTACACCGAAAAACATCAGGGTAAAAGCACCATAGGCCACCAACACGATGGGGATGAAACTCCAGACCAGGAGCTTCAGAAAATTTCTTAACCCTGGTGACAGCTTGTCGGTTTCTCCCAGTTTTTTCATGATCGCCAGACAGTAACCGGCAAGCACCAGCAACTTGAAAAATACCATGCCGGCCACTGCATCCGGTATGGTGGTGCCGAACAGTGAGGTATTCAGCCCGTACCATCGAAAGCCGGTATTCACCCAGATAATCCCCAGCAGCAATGGCAACAGGTGCAAAAGATCAGAGGGCACCACTTTTCTGTCGGATTGCACCGAAAAACACAACAGGCCCCAGATCAAAGGTCCAAAGACCAGATCAAGCACCATTGAGGTATGTTTGAGAAAGCTGAAGCGATCCTGCAGATTGAGCAAATCGATCAGTTCGGAAAAGAGCAAAAAGGAGCTCAGGAATAGCAATACCGCCATCAGGATGGATACCTCAGGACGATTTTTGGGCACGAAAACAAACAGCAAACCGAGCAGTAAGGCCTGCAGCACCCCGATGCTGATCAGTATTTGCAAAATCAAGGTGAGATTCACGATCAATGATCCAAAACCGAACCGTCTTCCTGCCACATTTCAGGGAATTCCCATTCTTCAACTCCTCGTTCGTTGTCTATCAGGTTCTCGTCCAGTTCCAGCCCCAGCCCGGGACCGTCAAAATTGCCGGCAAGTTCGATATACCCCTCATTCATGGTTAAGGGCTTTGTGATATAGCTTTTTCCCAGGTAGCTGCGCTCCACCTTATCATCAGGCGCTGCCTGCAGGCTGGGCAATTCGTGGGCGGCCAGGTTGGGAATTGAGGCACACACGTGCATGGAAGCTACCGCGCCGATGATCCCTTCCTTGGCGTGGGGTAACATGCCCGCATAGTAGGCTTCCGCCAGGGTTGAAATAGCTTTCAACTCTGTAATACCACCGCAGTGGGTGATATCAGGCTGTAACAGGGAGGCGGCACCCAGGGAAAGCAACTCGCGAAATTGCCATTTGGTCACCATGCGTTCCCCGGTGGCAAAGGGAATATGGGTCTTTTTAGCCATTTCCGCCATTAGTGGCAGGTTTTGAAACTGAATGGGTTCTTCGTAAAACCAGGGTTGAAATTGTTCCAGTTCCCTGATCAACACCATAGCGGTTTGAGGCTGATGGTCCCCATGCATTTCAATGCCCAGGTCCATTTTAGGTCCCACCACTTCCCGTACCGCGGCCACCCGGTCTACAATGCCCTTTATGAAATCAGGGTTCTCCGAATATCTGGAGAGGCGCCCGTTGCTGTCCGTTATGCCCATTTTCATGGACCTGTAACCTTCAGCCATCACTTTTTTGGCGCCTTCAGCGGTTTGGGCCTGACCATAGACCTGTATTTTGCTCCTGGTGGGTCCGCCCAGCAATTCATAAACAGGCACTCCCAGCAGTTTTCCTTTGATATCCCACATGGCAATGTCCACCGCGGAAAGCGCACTGGTCAGTATGATGCCTCCCCGGTAAAAGGCATGGCGGTACATGGCTTGCCAATGGTGAGCAGGTCTTCTGGGGTCCTGTCCCATTAAATATTTTTCAAGTTCCCTGATAGCTTCCATGGTGGTGGGAATTCTCCCTTCCACCGTACCTTCACCCAGCCCCACTACCCCGGCATCACTGTGCATCTTTACAAAGATCGTTCGCAGGCTGTGCACTGGAATGATCTCCAGTTTGGTGATCTTAATATTGTCTTTAGGGTCTGCCTGCGCCTTATCCTCATTGAATAGTCTGGTTTTTTTGATACTACCGGCACTTTTTGCCATCAGGTTTTCAGCAGTGAGCATACCTGCCATCCCCAGGGAAAGGCGCCTGATCCAATTTCTTCTGGTGCTTATTGTACCCATCAGGTAAAGGTCTGAGGTTATTTGGTCTTAATCTCGATCACTCCCATTCCTCCGCGGGCGCCGTATTTGCCAGCGCTGGCCGGCGATAAAACGGTTATAGATTGAACGGTGTTTACATCAATACTCCTTACATTGTTATAGCCATTGCCCACTGGAAGCCCATCCAGTACAAACAATGGTTCATTGCTGCCGGCAATTGACCTGCCGCCGCCTCGAACGCGGATTTCCGGGTTGCTGGCAGGTCCGCTGATCATGAGCTGCGGTTCCTTTCTTAGCATTTCCAGCAAGCTGGTATATCCATAATTTGGTTCTGTCTTATTGACACTGCTGGCAGGATTGGTGGAACTGCAACCAAAGTGGGTACCGGCAAATAACAATAACCAAACACTTATCAGTGAGGACACATTTACGAGCTTCATATTCATATCATTTTCCTTTACATGGTTGTCAATTGGTCAAAAAACAGGCTTGACAACCAGAGAAATTCGCTATAACTTTCTTGAAAGCCAAATAAAATGAAAAATACTGTATTCCCTGCTTTGCTCCCTATCCTGTATTCGTTTATCACTTTGATCTTTGTACTGGCCCCTCCCCTCCAGGCTCAGCAAGCTTCTTTGCTGGATGAAAACGGAAATCCAGCTGGTTTCCAGACACTTGAACTGGGTGCACAGGCTCCTGACTTTAACCTGCCCGGTATCGATGGCCGGAATTATACCCTGGCGGACTTCGACCAGGCTGAGGTGCTGATGGTATTGTTCACCTCCAATCATTGCCCCACTTCTCATGCCATCGAGGAAAGGTTGCAGAAGTTAGTGGCGGATTACAGCGACCGCAGTTTTGCCCTGGTGGCCATTAACCCCAACCACCCCGAGGGCCTGCGGGTTGACGAATTGGGTTATGGGGAATTCAACGACTCATTTGAGGATATGAAGCCCTATGCCGCGTTGAACGGATGGGAATTCCCCTATATCTACGACGGCGAAACCCAGCAGGTGGCCCGGTCCTATGGCTGTCTGGCCACCCCGCACGTATTTCTTTTTGACAAGGAACGCCGGTTGCGTTATGCCGGTCGTTTCGACGATTCCCGCTATAAACCGGAGGAAACCGTGACTTCCCCTGATGCCCGCAATGCCCTGGACGATATGTTTTCGGGCCGGGAAGTGGCAGTACCCCGTACCCGCCCCCATGGCTGCTCCACCAAGTGGCGGGAAAAGCGCGTCAGCAATGCTGCCATTATGGAATCGTGGACCAAACTGCCGGTCTCCATCGGGAAAATCGATGCTGCCGGTGTGACCGGGCTTAGAGCCAACAACACCAACAATTACCGGTTGTTTAACCTGTGGGCCACCTGGTGCGCACCTTGCGTGGAAGAATTCCCTGAACTGGTGGCCATCTCCAGGCAATATGATATGCGTGGTTTCGATTTTATCACCATCAGTCTGGATGTCCCGGATCAGGAGTCCAAGGCCCTGGCCTTCTTAAAACGATATGGGGCGGGTCCTACCGACCGGGCGCTGGAGCGTATTCACCAGGATGACCGCCAGACCAATCACTATCTTTTCACCGGCGCCAGCCAGGATGATCTGGCGGCCGTGCTGGATACTGAATGGCCGGGACCGATTCCCCACACCGTGCTGGTGGCGCCGGGAGGTGAGATCATCTGGCGCAATAATGGCATCATTGACGGCAAGGAAGCACGTTCCCGGATCGCTGAAGCCATGAACCGTTACTATGAGTTGCCGGCCGAGTAGAGCTCAGGTGGACATGACGCTCTAATGAAAGTTGCGGTTATTGGACTGGGTGAAGCCGGAAGTCATTTTGCCAATGATTTGGCGGAACTCGGTGTGAAAGTCAGCGGTTGGGATCCTGAGCTCAGATACAAGCTTCATCCGGGGGTCATTTTTGCTGGTAGTAACCCTGAAGCCGTCAGGAATGCCAACATCATTTTGAGTGTCAATTATGCATCAGAGTCAAAGGCCATCGCCAGGGAACTGGTGCCTTACCTGGAAGCATCTGCGGTCTATTGTGAAATGAATACTGCTGCCCCTTCCCTGAAAATGGCAGTGGAGAAAATCCTGCAGCCTTCAAATGTTCGATTTGTGGATGTGGCCATCATGGCACCGGTACCGCAAAGTGGAATTAAAGTGCCCCTGCTGGCCAGTGGTCCGGGCGCCCAGGCACTGGCAGAAATATCGAAACCTTACCACTTAAATCTAAATATCCTCAGTGAAGTAACCGGCGAAGCGGCAGAGAATAAGTTGCTGAGATCCATTGTGTTCAAAGGAGTATCCGCGGTGCTGGGCGAGGCCATAGCTGCCGGTGAGAAAATGGGTAAACAGGATTATATTCGCTCTCAAATTAAATCCATTCTTTCCTGCGATGAGGATATGATCGATCAATTTGTTAAGGACACCCCTCTTCATGCTAAACGCCGTAAAGAAGAGATGGAAGCGGTGCGGGAAATGCTGAAAAATAAAGGATTGAGTTACTGTATGACCAGTGGGACTATTAAAAATTTGGAGCAATTGCTGAAATAGTCACCCAGGTTAACTTAAAGCTCATTACTATGTATAGATTTTTTCTCAACCTAACCCATAATTCGTGCTATTTTTACCACATTAAAACTACCAGGGCACAGAACTTTCCGGAACCTGCATTTATTAAGGTATGGTATGGTATTTGGGATCAATTGAATCTACTATTAACTTAAACGCTATCCATTATGAAATGGCAAGGAAGAAGACGCAGTTCAAATGTTAAAGATTACAGGGGCCGCAGTTCAGGGGGTGGAATGAATACTAATCTGTTTTTAGGCCTGTTGACCATGTTTTTCAGGGGTGGGCTAACCAAAACTAAGATTGTCATTGCGCTGGTGGTAATCGGGATATTCATTTTGGTCGGTAATCCATTTAATCTTCTTAATACCTCGGCCGGTATATCTTCGAACCAGCCGGGAACCCAACCGGTGGAAAAGGATGAACTCTACCAGTTTGTTGAAGTGGTTATCGCAGACACTGAAGATGTGTGGAACCAATTGTTCAGTAAACATGGAGCTGATTACGCTGAACCGCAGCTTATTGTTTTTGATGGAATTGTTCGCTCAGCCTGCGGTGGTGCTAGCAGTGCCTCCGGTCCTTTTTATTGCCCGGCCGATCAGTCTGCTTATATCGACCTGAGTTTTTACCGGGCCTTAAGCCAGCGGTTTGGCGCTCCCGGAGACTTTGCCATGGCCTATGTGATCGCGCACGAGGTGGGCCATCATGTGCAAAACCTGATGGGTACCTCGGACCATGTGCATGAGGCCAGAAGCCGGTTATCGCAGGAAGAATACAATAGGTTGTCGGTGCGATTGGAATTGCAGGCCGATTTTTATGCAGGAGTATGGGCGCACCATGCCCAAAAAATGCATCACATACTGGAACCGGGGGATGTTCAGGAAGCGTTGACGGCGGCAAGTGCCATAGGCGATGATAAATTACAAAAGCAATCCCAAGGTTACGTGGCGCCGGACAGTTTTACCCACGGAACTTCCGAACAACGGGTTCGATGGTTCAAAAAAGGGTTCGAGACTGGCGATATATCCCAGGGTGATACTTTCAGTACTGAGCAGCTCTAATTAGCCCAGCTAAGTAAAACTATTTATAACCACCAACCCGCTGCAATGGTCCAGGCGGTGGTGCCAATAATAAAGGCCCGAAAACCAGCTGCATCGGTAAATACAAAACCTGTTAGGGCAGAGATGACCATGGCCAAAACCAACACTATTCCCAGATAAGCCAGCCAGGCCGGGAATTTTTTAACCCGCAGCATGGCAATGGACCAAAAGAGCGTGGAAATGCCTACTGCTGCGATATAGATATAATCATTGGCCAGGTTGAAAGCATGGATCAATCTGAAAATTGGAGTCAGGTCTGAAATTACCTCGTCCGATGCCCCGGCATAGTTCCGCACCAATTGGGTAAGCACCAAACCATTCAACGTGGCAGCGATCATAATGGCCACCAGGCCTAATGAAATGAATGAAAAAGCTACCCTGGAGAGAAAGATTTCTTCTTCCATTTTTGCCATGATCCCCCAATAACCGTACAGCGCGAAAGGAATGGACAGCAGGCCGATAGCATGGGAAATGGTGCCGATGTTCACAATCCGTACCATATGATGGAAGTCCCCGCCTACCGGATGGAGCACCATGGTAACGATCATTAAAAAGGAGCCGATCATCAGTGACAGGCCCGCGCTTTTTTCAGAGTTGGATTTCATTTGGTCTGACCTTCCTTAAAAACACCAATCAATTTAAACCGACCTGACCTTCTGAACAAAGTAAATTCGGACTTTTAAACAAAGCCGCCGGGTTAAATGCACCATACCTTTGTTCAATATAAAACACAATTCATCATGAAAACACAGGAAATCAACAATTATGGCGGCCAGTTGCAAAAGTTGATTGGTTCCGGGTTTAATGGTACAACTACTGCCAGTGAGGTGATCAAAGGTATCGATCTTAGGGGGAAAATCGCCATGGTAACCGGTGGTAACACCGGTATCGGTTTGGAAACTACCAAGGTGCTGGCATCAGCTGGAGCCACAGTGATCGTTCCCGCCAGAGACATCGAAAAAGCAAAGAGTAATCTTAATGGTATTGCCAATGTGGAGTTAGAAAAATTGGATTTAATGGATCCAGATTCCATCGACGGATTTGCCAACAGGTTCCTGGATTCAGAAAGGTCGCTTCATTTTCTTATCAATAATGCAGGTATAATGTGGGTGCCATTGCGCAGAGATAAACGCCGGATCGAATCACAGTTAGCCACCAATTATTTAGCTCAATTTCAGCTCACCGCCAGATTATGGCCGGCTCTTAAAAACGCCCGCGGCGCCCGGGTAATTAACGTTTCCTCAGAAGGTCATCAGTTCGCACCTTTTAATTTTGATGATCCGAATTTTTTAACCAGTGAATATGAAACTTTAAAAGGCTACGGTCAATCAAAGACAGCGCTGAACCTTTTTTCCCTGGAACTGGACATTCGGGCCCAGGCCTTTAACGTAAGGTCATACTCCCTGCATCCCGGATCAATTGGGGGAACAGAATTAGGCCGGGAGGCCCCGCTGGAATTATTTCAGCAAATGGGTTTTTGCGATGCCGGGGGAAATTTACTTCCTGAAATAGCAGCCTCGCTTAAAACCATCCCTCAAGGTGCGGCTACTACTGTTTGGTGTGCCACCAGTCCCCTGCTCAATGATTTAGGAGGTGTGTATTGTGAGAATTGTGAGGTTGCAGCATTAGCATCTGACACTTCAAAACCCGGAGGTATAAGACCATATTCGTTGGATGAAGCCAACGCGAAACGGCTTTGGAGATTGAGCGAAGAACTGACTGGAATAAAATTTGAAATCATCTGAAAAATAACCTCCTTCCCTTATATTTCTGCCGTGGAACATATATCACAATACCTGACTGCGGAAATAAAACTCTCATGTTACCAGGATGAGTTTTTTAAATCAGAAGTGGTATTCGATCAGCATATGCTGATATGGTTCATTTCAGGGGAAACAAAAATAATACAGTCAGAAGCCACACATATCTTCAAAACGGGTGACATTTTCCTGATACCCAGAAACAAGCCAGCCACCATCATAAACTATCCTAAAGACGGTCTGCCCCATAAAACGGTGGTGATGCTTCTGACCGAAAAGATCCTGAGGAATTTCTATAATAGTATTGAGGTAAAAGCAGAGATCTCCCCTATTCCCGGGATCCGCTGCTACCACCACCATCCTTTACTGGAAAGCTGCCTGGCTTCATTGATGCCATATTTTAATATTAAAGAGCCATTCCCGGACAACCTGGCTTTATTAAAAATCACTGAAGCCATCAGCATCCTGCGCACCATCGATCCGGAAATTGACGGAGTACTGGCCAACTTCGACGATCCTCATAAAGTGGAATTGGTCAGCTTTATGGAAAAAAACTACATGTTCAATATGCCGTTGGTAAAATTTGGTTATTTAACCGGGAGAAGCCTGACCACTTTTAAACGTGACTTTAAAAAATCGTTTAACTGTACCCCGCAAAGATGGCTGACCCAAAAGCGACTGGAACTGGCACATTACCAACTGGCTGAAAGGAAAAGAAAACCGGTCGAGGTTTGTTATGAGTCCGGTTTTGAAAACCTGTCCCACTTTTCATTCGCCTTTAAAAAACGCTTTGGGTACGCGCCAACCGCTGTGGCGAACCACTAAATATCATCCATACTTTCAATATCCTTATTAGGCTCTCTTAGCTCCCGTTTGGTAACCTTTAGTTTTCTGAAATAGCCAATGGTACCGACATCTACGTACAATCCAACCGCTCCCACTTTGTGATGGCCCAACATTTTATCTACTACGAACGAAGAAAATTTCAGATCATTAATAAACATTTCCGCAGTTTCACCATTCACCTCAATTCGCATGGTTATCCATTCCTTTAGTGCAACAGGGGCAGAACCTTCATACGAACCCGGGGGGTAACTCTTTCTTAAGGTGTCAAATTTGGCATGCGGATATGAAAAATACTGTACTGCGTGATTTCTGAGTCTCTGAACATTCACTCTTCCAACTCTGGGTCTTACATAGATACCTTCGAATGCCGAATCATCTTCCTTTATCCTAAAATATACCCCAATGAAACCAGCAACACCGGGATAAGGTGGCGGATCCTGAATTTGACTGTACATTTGCACTTCAATAGTACCGTTCTCAAAGTCATCGATGCCCACCAGCCGGGCATAATGAGGTTCATCAACCGTGGCCTCAATATTATTGACATCGAAAGGAATGGCATCTAAGTCTCGCTCTATTTTCATAACCTTTTTACCCTGAAAATTAATGATAGAGCCTGTGACGTTATGCAATTCAAATGTTTGCTTTTTGAGGGTAAGTTTCTGGTACTGTGCTGATACAAAAGAAGTTCCCAGCAATAAGAGGAACATGAGTGGTAAGGTTTTCATAGCAATGAATTTTGTAAATGAGTATCACAAAGTTGCTATGGATATTAGGTAACTACCCTTAAACTATCTTAAGAAATTGGGCCTATCAGCCTTTTTCCGCCAGGTCTTTGCGTACTTTGCTGAGAAATTCAGGGGTAATGCCCAGGTAGGAGGCGATCTGGGTATTGGGAAGCCTAAGCACCAGATTGGGATAATGTTCAACAAAGGTCTGGTACCTTTCGTGGGCAGTGGAACTGATATTTTGCAGCACCCGGTCCTGCAACTCCACGAATTTGTTTTCAATGATCACCTTGAATATGCGATCGAGCTTATTAATTGACAGGTACAGGTGGTATAAGTCCTGTTTTTCAATTTGTATAATGCGGGAAGGTTCCAGCGACTTAATGAATAATTTACTGGGGTTACCGGAGTGAAAACTACTGATATCGGCGATCCAGTGGTTTTCCGCAGCGAATTGAATATTATGCTCGTTACCCCTGTCATCAATGGCAAACATTCTCAGGCAGCCTTCTACCACCAGGGTGTAATGTTTGCACTGGGAACCTGCTTGCAGCAGCAGCTCTTTCCTGGCCAGCTTTCGTTCGCGGCAATTTGACAGGATGAGGTCTTTTTCATCTTTGGTAAAAGGTAAGTAACCCTCGAAATGTAAAATCAGTGGATGGTGCATGATCTGTAAATCCATCAGTCTATTGGTCACCTGTGAAACGCCACCCCGCTAACCATCTCACAAATAGCCAGTAATTCCTCCTGTATGGCTATATCGTGGGCTTCGGGACGGCCTTCCTTTATCTTTTGGTGATAAAAATATCCCCCGGTAACTTTGGCCCGGGGATCGTCACTGGCAGCCAGCCAGGTTTGGGTGCGGTAGCCCTGTTCCAAACTGTCCGGTGCACCAGCCCCGCCCATTTTGGTGGGTACCCATCCCGGGTCTACTGCGTTGACATATACATCCGGCCATTTTCGGGCCACTGCCATGGTCAGTATATTCACATGCAGTTTGGAGTCGGAATAGCTGACCCGGCTGGGGTCCAGTTGCCGGAGATTAGCATCACCGTGCCGGTGCATGCCGGAACTGAGGTAGATCAGCCGCCTGGGTTTATGGATCAGGCAGGTCAGTATATAGGGCGCCAGGGTATTAACCGCAAAAATTACCTGACCTGAAGCCTGGTAAACGCCCGCGTTATGAATGATGGCATCGAAAACTCCCAGGTCATTGGCTTTCAAGGCCAATTCTTTGGTCTCTTCCATACTGGCCAGATCTGCTGTCAGCACATCGAAGGCTTTGGGAACTTTTTTCCTGGCCTGCCTCGCCCTTTCCTCATTCCTGGCGTGTAAAACCACCTGGTGTCCTTCGCTCACCAATTGTGTAGCCGCCAACTGTCCCAGTCCGTCCGATGATCCCGTTATAAACACCCGCGCCATTTCTCAAAATCTCCAAAATCCATAATAATATGCTGTTAATATTAGTTTTTCCTAAACTCCGAAGGGCTTACCCCTACATATTTTTTAAAAAGCTTAGTGAAATGGGCCGGGTCATGAAAATTAAGCAAATAACCAACTTCCGACACACTGTACTCGGTATTTAGCAGGTATCTTTTTGCTTCATCAACCACGCGCTGGTGAATCAGTTTCAAGGCTGACTGTTGAGCAATATTCTGGCACACCCGATTGAGATGCACCGGGGTAATGCCAAGTTCCTCAGCATACCCATTTACACTTCTTCTATCATTTAGGGTTTTTCTCACCAGTTTCTGAAACTCCCTGAAGATCCTTAGGGAAGGATTGCTGGAAGCTACTTTTTTGATGTTCTCAGCGTGCCCTAATCGGTAAATAGTAATGAAGAGCAACTGCAGTATGGGCAGCAATGCAATTCTTTCTGAATCAACTTCTGAGAGTTCGCTGATGATTTTGTTTTTCAGACTGTTGAGATCACCTGTTTGCTGCAATTGACCTTCAAGCTGGTAAACACGCAGTTTCGCCATTTGGTAATGGATATCCAAATGGCTTTTTAAGATGGTGTCCAGATAGGATTCCGACAAGGTAAGCACCAGCCCGTTGATCTCAGGGTCAAAAAAAAACCCATGAAGCGTGTTTGCCGGAATGGTGATCAGACAAGGTGCCTTGAGATAAAATTGTCGCTTCTCTGAAATCAGGGTGCCGTTGCCCTCCATTATCATAAATAACTGGTACAGCTCCTGATGTAAATGTTCAGTAATTTCCCAGTTGTATGCCCTGCTGCGGGTAGCCAGCGTTTCATAATGTATGAACTCCGGAACTATGGCTCCTATGCTTTCACCATACAAACCGCTAAAATTAAGAAGACCTTTATCCGGAATCATAATGTGTTTTAAAAGTGCAAGTGCGATTCCCGTTAATAATGCCCAAATGTGCTATTAAACAATCAGACAACTATCAAGGATGTTCTAAATATACAATTATAATATCACTTTTTGCAAGTTTCATAAACCACCAACCTATACCTTTGATTTGCCACCTAATTAACCACCAGAAATGAGTGCTACCGATAATCAGTCAGACCACTCCGGACACCCTCCCCGGCTATTTCCGGATTATAAGTCCACCGTTTTAAGAGCTCCTTCAAAACCCCTGGTTCAGCTAAAGCCATCTTTGGCAGAACAGTCCGGTCCCATTTTTGATATTGCGGAATTGGGAAAATTGGATCATGACCTGACCAGGAACTCCATCAGGAACGGCGAACCCCAGGGGGAGCGTATTGTGGTGCACGGTAAGGTCCGGAGTGAGAATGGGCGGCCTGTACCCAATACCCTGGTAGAGCTTTGGCAGGCAAACGCGGCCGGTAGATATGTGCACAAGGTGGACCAGCACGATGCGCCGCTTGACCCTAACTTCCTGGGAGTGGGCCGGTGTCTTACCAACGCAGCAGGTGATTATAAATTCTACACCATCAAACCGGGTGCCTATCCCTGGGGTAATCACTATAATGCCTGGAGACCCAATCACCTCCACTTTTCATTGTTTGGTGCGGGAATAACCAGCAGGCTGGTGACCCAGATGTATTTCCCGGGTGATCCCTTATTGAAGTATGACCCTGTATTCAAATCCGTGCCTGAAAGGGCCAGGACGCTTCTGATTTGCCAATTCGATCTTAGCGCCACCGAGCCGGCATTTGCCCTGGCATACCAGTTCGATATTGTGTTAAGTGGTAACCACAGTACGCCATTTGAAAATTAAATCCTTGAAAGAAAAAGCATTACCAATAACCCCCTCACAAACGGTAGGCCCGTATTTTGCTTATGGGCTGGTCCCCGAACAGTATTTGTATGACTTTAAAAGTCTCTTTAGCGGCTCCATGGTAAGCATGGATCGTCAATCAGAAATCATTACCATAATAGGCAATGTGTATGATGGGCAGGGGGAATTAATCCCTGACGCCATGATTGAATTATGGCAAAATGATGGAGAAAATGCCCTGATTGGCAGGTACGGAACCGGAACTGACCCTCAAAACCGGTTCATCTTCCATACCATTAAACCAAAAAGTGTGGATGGCCAGGCCCCCTTTATTACCGCTATAGTTTTTATGCGGGGTCAATTGATCCATTCTTATACCAGGATCTATTTTGAGGATGAGGCCGGGCTGAATGAGCAAGACAAGTTGTTGGGTTCCATTCCTGAAACCAGGAGGAATACCTTGATAGCCAGAAAGGTTTCCGGCAATAATGTTTATAAATTTGATATCCACATGCAGGGGGATGATGAAACTGTATTCTTTGTGTTTTAATATACGAATCAATGACCCTGTATTCCACCCTTTTTTATGCCCCTGAAATCAACGAACTTCTGTCGGAGAAAAATACCGTGGGCCGGATGTTGCAAGCTGAGTCCGCACTGGGGAAATCCCAGGCCTCAGTAGGAATTATCCCCGTCCAGGCGGCCGAGTTAATAGCCGGATGCTGTAACGTAAATTTTATAGATCTTGAGCGCATCAAATCCAGCCTGCCCCTTGATGGAAATGCTGCCATTCCTTTAGTGCAACAACTTATCCGGGTGGTAAAAAATAATGATTTTGAGGCCTCCAAATACGTG
>Ga0268386_10001623_pt1 | contig 15481 bp, 13 predicted proteins | sample RVTome_15_FD_200260 | JGI IMG/M metagenome (GOLD analysis project Ga0268386, IMG submission 200260) | Soil microbial communities from uranium-contaminated site in the Upper Colorado River Basin, Wyoming, United States - RVT150D86... ...
CACGAGTGCCTGTCTGCTCGGTGAGGAAGGCGAACGCTGCGGCCCTCACCCGGGCATCGAGATCGGTGTTGCCGCCCCAGGACCGGGAGGCCAATCAGGTCCTGAGCCCTTTACCGGCTCGAATCCCCAAGCGGGTGATGGCGGCCCGTCTCCTCGAGGTCAGCAACCGCGTCCAGCGCGCCTCGAAGATGGGGCCGGAGCGCTAGGCCCTCGCGGGGCCGGCGTCCTCGACCAGGAAGACCTCCTGTCCGACGCCGATCGTGCCCGGAGAGAGGACCGTCCCGTAAACGCCGGCGTGGTTGTCGTTGAGACGGACCGCGGTCTTCTGGACGTTGGCGTCCGCGGCGGCGGTGTCCGGGTCCAGGTTGATCATCACGCAGCGCAGGTCACGAAGGGTGACCGCCACCGTGGCCGGCTCGGGTTCGGCGCCGAACCTGAGGGAGCGACCGACCCACGCGTCTTCCTCGAAGGCGCGCCCCTCCGCGGTCGCCACCACCACGTTCGGCCGGAACCGACGCAGGTCGAGGGGACGGCCGGACTCCGTTTCGAGCGTTCCGACGGTGGCCCTCGCGAGGATCGAGACCGGCGCCTCGTCGAAGATGCCCGCGCCCAGCTGCAGGAGGTCCACGCCCCCTTCGAAGCGCTGGCCGAGCTCGTCGGCAAGCTCCCGGCCCCAGAGATCCAGGACCCGTCCGTCCGGCGTCCGCACGTGGGTCGGCGTCGCGTCCGCGTCCGCGCCCTCGCCGTCGCACGGGCGATAGAGAATCAGCTCGGGAAGGCGGCTGGCTGTGAGCCACGGGACGCCCCCGCGCGCGGCTCGGCGGCGGAAGGCGAAGCGGCGGTCGCCGTCGAGGCCGTGCCAACCCAGTCGGGCCTCGGTGAGGCGGGAGCCCGCCATGGACTTGACCGGATAGCGGTAGATCCGGTCCACGCGGCCGATCGCACGCGTCACCGGGCCGCTCGCTCGCTGGTGCCCCGGACGGAGTCCCGGTCGAGGTCGCTGAAGGCGTCCAGGCGTCCGGTAAGGACGGCATCGAGATCGAACGCGTCCGGGTCGAATGGCCCGCCCGTCGCATCCTCGATCCAGGCCCGGGTTTCCTCGTAGTCGTCAGAGCCTGGATCACGAAGGCGTTCGAGCATGTCGTAGCAGCCGTCAATGCCGCCGCAGTCCTCCGGAGGGCATGCCCGTTCGCCGCCGAGGCATAGGGGCACCCCGACCCCGGCTCCTCCGGCGTCGGCCGCCACTTCCTCCACAACGACCTCGTGCCGCCAGGAGTCGCCCATGTCGTACTCGTAGATCAGCGTCGCTCCCGGCGCGTTCGCGATGGCGGCAAGACGGATCTCGCGCTCATCCTGAACAGCCTGGTCCCAGTCCTGATCCGGATCCCCGTACAGCACTGCGCCTGCCGCGAACATGTGGGCATGCGAGCTGGTCCAGCCCATCGCCGTCTGGATGACCCGGTCCAGTCGGGCGAGGCTGGCGCTACCAGGAACACGCACCCGGCGCCAGATCGGCGGGTCTGAATCCAAGAGGGTGACCTTGATCTGGTACGTCGGAGATGGATGAACCGCCATCTTGCGGAGACGCACCTTTCCTTCGCGATGCTCGCGCATCGCCTGAACTCCCGATGAGAGCTCCTTGAAGAGGTTGCGCTCCTTCCGGCTCATCCAGTCCTCGCTCTGCCTCGGTACCGGCGACCCTTCTCTCTCAAGTGTCGCGGCCTCGACGGGAGGTCGGGAGGACCAGCCAGCAGCCCGCGAAGATCTGCGCCAAGGCCCAGGCACGAATGACCTGCGTTCTCGCCGCCGAACGTCAGGCTCGCCAGCTCTTCCTTGATCTGCTCCTGCTCGGCCCGGTTCTTGGAGCTCGTCAGTCGGTCCGCGAGCTGGAGGAATCGGTCACGCTCGGCGTCCTGGGCCCGGAGGCCGGATTCGACCAGCTCGGCGATGACGCGGCTGGTGCTCGCCCTCTTGACTCGAGCGAGCGCCCGCACCCTGCGGGCCACACCCGCGGAGAGAGTCACGCTCTGTCGCAACGGCCTCACTGAGCTCGGCATGGAGCCAATTTACACCACTCTGCACCACTCTTCACCAGTCTGCATCATCGACGAAGCGCAACAACTCCGGAGCCGAAGGTCATAGGTTCGAGCCCTATCGCGCGTACCATCACATCAATAACTTACAGGGCAGGCAACGAGACGGCTGCCGCGTGGTACCGTTGTGGTACCGCTGCCCACCGGGCAATCCCCAGTTGCCGATCACGAGGTTCATGTGAGCGCGCCGTTCTGCGGGCTTCATGGGGCTGGTCACTTCGGCAGTCTCAGCAGTCGCGCGTTGATGGCCACGATCACCGTGCTCGCCGACATCAACACCGCACCCATGGCCGGCGTGAGCAGCACGCCCCACGCGTAGAGCGCTCCGGCCGCCAGCGGAATGGCGATGACGTTGTAGCCCGTGGCCCAGAGGAGGTTCTGGATCATCTTCCGATAGGTTGCGCGAGAGAGTCGCACGATCGCCACGACGTCCAGTGGATTGTTACGCACCAGGATGACGTCGGCGGTTTCGACCGCCACATCGGATCCGGCTCCGATGGCGATGCCGACATCCGCCTGGGCCAGCGCCGGAGCGTCGTTCACGCCATCCCCGGTCATGGCCACGAGCACGCCCCGCGATTGGATCTCCTTGACCTTGGCCGCCTTGTCCTGGGGCAGGACTTCGGCGAAGTACTCGTCCAGCCCGACCTGGTCCGAAACCCATTTGGCCGTCGCTTTGTTGTCGCCGGTGAGCATCATGCTCGCGATGTCGAGCGCCTTGAGCGCGTCGATTGCTTGCTTCGCCTCGGGTCGGACCTGGTCGGCGAGGGCAATCGCCCCTGTCAGATTCCCGTCCACGAGAACGAACACGACCGTCTTGCCCTGGGCTTGCAGGGGCTCCACGCGCTGGTCGGTGAGCGCCATGTTCTGTTCGCGCAAGTAGCCGGGGCTGACCACCTTGATGTCCTTGCTCTCGACCCGGCCTTCGGCGCCCTTGCCCGTGATGCTCTTGAAGCCTTCGACGGGTAGCTTCTTGTCCGAAGAGGCGGCGATGGCCTTGGCGATGGGATGCTCGGAGTTCGCATCCAGGGAGGCTGCGTAGGTGCGCAGCGTTTCCTCGTCGATGTCCGGCGAGAGCATCAGGGTGTCGGTCACGCCGAATCGGCCCTCGGTCAGCGTTCCGGTCTTGTCGAAGACGATGGCCCGGAGCTTCCGAGCGCCCTCGAAAGCAACACGATTGCGAATGAGCAAGCCGTTGCTCGCGGCCAGGGCGGTAGAGACGGCTACCACCAACGGCACGGCGAGGCCCAGGGCATGCGGGCAGGCGATGACCATGACGGTGACGGTGCGTTCGATGGCGAACGCGAAGTCCTGGCCCACTAGGACCTGCCAGATGAGGAAGGTGATCACGCCCCCGCCCAAGGCCACAATAGTGAGCCACATGGCAGCAGTGTTGGCGAGGTCCTGGGTCTTCGACTTGCTTTCCTGGGCCTGCTTGACGAGATCGATGACCTGGGACAGGAACGAGTCCTTGCCGGTCCCCTTGACCTCGATGGTCAGCGCACCTTCCCCGTTGATGGACCCTCCGATGACCTTGGCGCCCGTCTTCTTCGTAACGGGGGTTGATTCACCGGTGAGCATCGCCTCATCGACCGAGCTCTCGCCAACGACGACGACACCGTCCGCGGGAATCTTCTCACCGGGCTTGATCAGGACTTTGTCATCCACCGCCAGGTCGCCCAGGGGCACGTCCTTCACCGTGCCGTCGGGCATGACCTTGTGGGCGTCGGAGGGCATCAGCTTGGCCAGTTCCTCCAAAGCCCGCGACGCCCCCATCACGGACTTCATCTCGATCCAGTGCCCGAGCAACATGATGTCGACGAGCGTGGCCAGCTCCCAGAAGAACGGCTTGCCCGGCAAGCCCAGGACCACGGCGCTGCTGTACAGGTACGCGGTGGCGATCGCCACGGAGATGAGCGTCATCATTCCGGGCCGGCGGTCCCGGATGTCCCGAATGAAGCCCCTCAGGAACGGCCAGCCGCCGTACCAGAAGACCGCGGACGAGAATCCGAACAACACGTAGAGGTCGCCGGGAAAGCGGATGGCGTCTCGCAGTCCCACCAGCTCCTGCAGCATCGGCGAGAGCACGAGGATAGGCAGGGTCAGCGCCAGTGAGATCCAGAACCGCTTCCGGAACTCCTCCGCCATGTGGGCGTGGTGCGCGGTGCCGGTGCGAGGCCCCTGCCCCTGGGCTTGGGCCCCACCGTGCTTGCCGTGACCTTGTGGAGGGGCTGGCGGGGGCCCGGGCTGTGGCGCCTTGCCGGCCGCGTCGGCCGCCGGTGTCTTCTCGGGCATGCTCGCGGCTGGGTGCACGTGTTCAGTCATGGGCACCCTCCGCGCCCGCGAGGTGCGGGATCGGTCTCGTCGTGGCGGGCAGGAAGGCGCCCGTCACTCCGAGCGCGGCGTTGGTCTTCTCGATGGATCTGTCTGCGCTCGTCTCCAGTCTCGTGAGGGCACGGATGCTCCGGTCGACCCAGGCCGTCTGGTCTACGGCTGGATTGAGCGTGACGGAGATGATCACGATGGAACCTCCTCGTCGTCGTGCATGCGGTCACAACCAGCCATTCGTGAACCCCGCGCGCCGCAGGCCCGTCACGACGTACGGGCACGTGCGCATCAGCCGCCAGATGAGGCCCGACCGGTGGTTCTCGCACATCAACACGACCGGACCGAGGTTGATCCCGTAGTGATAGGGCGAAGTCCATCCGGGACCTGCATCACCCTCGTTCGCGAAGGTCAGGTTGAAGCTGCACCGGAGGCAGTACTCGCCCGTGACCTGCGGATAGACGTCCTGAAAATGATGAATGGTAGGCAGGACGATCTCGGGGGCGAACGGCAGCGAAGCGACAACGGCCCACGGCGCGACGGTCCCGTCGTCCGGGCCGTACGGCGCGCCGCGCGCCACGTAGTCGAAGAAGGTCCGGTCGATCCCGCGAACCCGCTGCGTCGTCCAGCCTGGGCCGTCGCTCGCGGTCAGTCCCCAGAAGTGCGGACCGTAGCCCGCGAATCCAAGCGGGTTCCGGATCGCGTACTCCTGCTGGACGTAGGCGGCACGGCGGCTGTTCTCGCAGTAATCGAAGCCCTTCTCCCGCGCGAAGGCGTCCTGGATCCCACGGAAGTCCACGAAGGCGTGCGAGTACTGGTGGATGAAGAGCGAGCCGCCATAGAGCAGCTCGTAGCCGTAGACGTCCTTCCACTGATAGCTGGAGGTCCACGCCGCGTAACTCTCCGTGGGCAGCGGATGGCTCGGAGAGCCCAGGCCGAGCGCATACAGGAGCAGGGCCTCGTCGTAGCCCTCCCACCGGTAGGGCAGAAAGCCGGTCTCCGGCTTCCACCCATGGGTGACCGTCGCACCGCCGTTGCACGCCCATTGCCAATCGGCGCGGCGATAGAGCGCGTCGGCCAGCGTTCGGATCTCCCGCTCGGCCTCGCTGTCCTCGTCGAAATACATGGCGGCGGCCAGCATTCCGCCGAGAAGGAAACTCGTATCGACCGTCGACAGCTCGCACAGGCCGGCGCGCTCTCCGGTCGTCATGTCGAGGAAGTGGTAGTAGAAGCCCCTGTAACCGGTCGCGTCCGGCGCCGTCCCCTGCGGGCTGGTCCAGAAGAACCGCAACAGAGCCAGCGTTCGCTCGATGGCGTCGCTGCGTGTGATCCACGCCCGCTCGACGCCGGCCGGATAGGCCGCCAGCGCGAAGCCGACGGCGGCGACGCTCGCCGGAGCGCCGGGCTGCGTCCGGTCCGCTACCAAGCCGTTCGCGGCACTGGTCTCGTTCAGGAAGTACCGGAACCCGTGGCGCTGCAGCGCGTCCAGCCTCGATTCACCGACGTCAGGTCGGATCACATGGGCCATGGACCGATCCACTCAATCACCACCTGCTTTCGGGGCCGACCGTCAGGACGCGATGGCATCATCCTTCATTCCACCGCAGCCGTCGTCGTGCATGGGTCGGCTGCAGCCGCCGTTGAAGCACGCGTTGCCCGAGAAGCCTGCCGGGTTCACGCGCTTCAGCCAGTCGGTCTCCGCCTGGCGCACCTGGTCGAGGCCGAAGCCCTTCTCGACAATCAACCATGCCGCGAGACCCCAGGCCGCCTTGGCCATGTTGCAGCGGCAGCAGCACGTCGCTAGAGAGTAACGGCTGCAGCAGGGCGCCGGCAGGGCCGAAAGGGCCTCGACCTTCAGCCTCTCCTGCTCCCGCGAGAGACGGATCTTGTGGTAGTAGCCGATCAAGGTGCGGCCATCCTCCGGCGCCCAGGTAAGGCCCTCCGCTGCCAAGGAGCGGGCCGCAGGTTCCGCCAGCGGCGCAGGCGCCTCCGCCGTACGAAGCGGCCCGGCCGCGCGAGTCTCGCGCGCCTCGAGTGCGACGTCGGGACCGGCCTCGTCCCCGGAGGACCTCCCGGCGGCGGCGCTCGTCTGTGGTGTCTCTTCTCGAGACGTGGAGGGCTGGGCGCATGCCGCCACCGATGCCGCGGTCGCGAGCACAGCCATGTTCGGGACGAGACGCACAGGAACCGTCATTGGACTTCTCCTTTCGAGACGACGGCCGCCGGCCTGGCCGGCGCGCGGTCGTCGTAGTCACTGAGGTCCAGCAGATAGGCGAGGATCAAGTCGATCTCGCGGCCAGTGAGCCGCGACCGCCAGGCGGGCATGTCCAGGGGAGGGCGGGGACCCGCGGCCTCCAGCCTGGCCGAGCGTCGCGGCCACGGCGAGCGCCAGGATGAGCGTTGCGAGCACCGGCCTGGCTCGGAGGGCGCGCACGCTCGTGACTCGGCCGCGGCTCACCTACTCACCCTTCGAGGGTCGTCGCCGCCCGCGAGGCTGACCAGGTCTTCGGCTGCACACCGAGGCCTCGGAGAGCCTCCTGGATCTCGCCGGCGCATCGCTTCTCACACTCGTCGAGCGGCGCCAGGTAGCCCTCGCGGTGCACGAGGCGCACCGCCAGTTGCACCTCGGGCGTCCACGCGCTCTCCGGTCGCAGGTGGAACGAGGCATCGAAGGGCGTGACCTCGTACTTCGTCGGACGGTGCTCCTTGGGGAAGGCGGCGAACGCGATGGCACGGAGCCTGCGGTGGAGGGCGGCGCATTCGTCGCACCCGGGGCTCGCGCCGGAGTGTGGGGCATGCTGGCCGAAGAGCCGCAGCTCGAAGCCAACCGTCGCTGGGCGATGCTCCAGCAGCTCCTGCCAGGGACCCAGCTCCCACGTGACGTGGTGCTGCCGGACCCACTCCTTGAGCGTCGTCTCTGGTTCCATGGCCATCCTCCTCAAGCCTCGCCCGTTGCGACGTAGGCGAAGCCGAAGAACCGCGGCGAAAGCGTGACCCTCTTCAGGTGCCCGGCCATCGACTCCCACGGGTGCCTGTCCGCCAGGTCGAGGGTCACCGCGAACGGCCGGTAGAGGGGCAGCAGCGCCCTCGCGCAAGTGCCGGCGCCGCGCCACTCCGGCAGCTTGAGGTCGGCGACCACCCAGCGCCGGCCGGGCGCGAGGGCGCGGGCGCCCCTCGCGATCACGGCGTCGTACTCGGGGACGAGCGTCAGGGCGAAGGTCGACAGGATCCCACCCACTCCGCATGGGAACTCGAACCCGGCGGCGTCGCACGCCACCAGCTCGACGTTGCCCCACCGCTCGCGTTCGACGCGGCGCCGCGCTCGAGCGAGCATGGCGTCCGTGGCATCCACGCCCAGGATCCGGCCCGTGGGGCCGACGGCGCGTTCCAGCAGCGGGAAGTTGAGCCCGGTCCCACAGCCGATCTCGACGACCGTGTCTCCGTGCCGGAGGCCGAGGCTTGCCACCGCGGCGCGGCGGTAGGCCCCGATGCGGAAGCCGATCAAGTAGTAGAGGCTCGCCGTGAGGTCGTATCGCCGGGCTCGACGCCGGTATACGTCGATGATCGCGTCTCGATGCAGGGTCATGGCAGCCTCCTTGCCTGCTCGCGGCCAAGGGTCCATGTGCTCAACTCCCGATGTAGTGCCCAGGCGCTGCCGTGAACTGGCGCCGGCACGCTTCGGAGCAGAATCGGAGGATCTTTCCTTCGAGCACGACATCGCCGACCGCTTCGCCAGCCTCGGCGACCGACATCCCGCACACGGGGTCGTCCGTCGCGAACCACGATGCGTCGCGCTCGATGGGCCGGCCCGCCGCGAGGCCGCGCATCAGCGTCAGCTCGTCGAGCAACAGCCGCGGCAGGAGGAAGTGCTGCCGCACGCGCTCCTGGCCGAGCCGCGCGAGCTCCCCGGCCCGCTTCCGGTCCGTGAGCAGATCGACGAGGGCCGCGGCGCACTCCTCGGCGCTGCTCACGAGCAGCCCGCCCACGCCGTCGGCCATCTGCAGGCGGATCCCTCCGGCTCGGCCCGCCACCACCGGCGTGCCCTTCCAGAGGGCCTCGGAGACGACCAGCCCAAAGCCCTCGCGCAACGACTTCTGCACGGCCACGGCCGACAGCCGCTGTCGGACGAGGGCCTTGATCTGCCTCATGGCTCACCTCCGCCAGTGGCGGTCTCGGGCTCGCCGGATCCGTCCGGGAAGAGCGGCGTCCGCCGGAGCTTGAGCGCGCGCCAGACGAAATAGAGGGACGGGTAGACGACGAGCTCGCCGATGAACGACGTGACGACCCCCCCGACCATCGGAGCCGCGATGCGTCGCATCACGTCCGCGCCCGTGCCGGTGGCCCACAGGATCGGCAGCAGCGCGATGAACGTCGTCGCCACGGTCATCATCTTGGGGCGGATTCGCTGGACCGCGCCGTGCTCCACGGCCTCCACCAGGTGGGCGTAGGTCTCCATGCGACCTTTGCCGCGCCACTTCTCGTAGGCGATGTCGAGGTAGAGCAGCATCACGACACCCGTCTCGGCGTCGAGGCCGGCGAGTGCTATGAGGCCGACCCAGACCGCGATCGACCAGTTGTAGCCCAGCGCGTACATGAGCCAGATCGCGCCCACGAGCGAAAACGGCACCGCGGCCAGGACGATGGCCGTCTTGGTCAGCGAGCCCGTATTGAGATAGAGGATCAAGAAGACCAGGAACAGCGTGATCGGCACGATGATCAGCAGCCGCTGCCGCGCGCGCTCCATGTACTCGTACTGTCCGGACCAGAAGATCGTGTAGCCGGCCGGCACCTTCACGCGCTCGGCGACTTCGAGCCTGGCCCGGTCCACCCACGTGCCGACGTCGATCCCCCGCAGGTCCACGAAGACCCAGGCATTGGGCCGGGCGTTCTCGGTCTTGATGCCCGGGGGGCCCTGGTGAATGTCGAGCTCCGCGAGCTGGCCCAGGGGCACCTGGGGCCCGGTGGGGGTCGAAACGAGGATCTCCCGCAGGCGCTGGATGTCGTCGCGCAGCTCGCGGGGATAGCGGACGTTGATCGGGTAGCGCTCGAGGCCTTCGACCGTCCAGGACACGTTCATGCCGCCGATGGCCGACTGGATGACGTCCTGGACGTCGCCGACCGTCAGCCCGTACCTCGCCGACGCCTCGCGGTCGATCTTGAAGTCGACGTAGTTGCCGCCCATGACCCGCTCCCCGTACGCGGAGAGCGTACCCGGCAGCCCCTTGACGGCCGCCTCGACCTCCTTGCTGATGTCCTCCAGGACCTGCAGGTCGGGACCGGCGATCTTGATGCCCACCGGCGTCTTGATCCCGGTCGAGAGCATGTCGATGCGCGTCTTGATCGGCATGGTCCATGCGTTCGTGAGACCCGGGAACCGGACCGCCCGGTCCATCTCCTCCATGAGGGCGTCCTTGGTCATCCCCGGCCGCCACTGCGAAGGGTCCTTGAGCGTGATCGTGGTCTCGATCATCGAGAGCGGAGCCGGGTCGGTGGCCGTCTCCGCGCGTCCGATCTTCCCGAACACGGACTCGACCTCCGGGAAGGTCCGCAGGATCTTGTCCGTCTGCTGGAGGATCTCCCTGGCCTTGGTGATCGACAGGCCGGGAAACGTGGTGGGCATGTAGAGGAGGTCTCCCTCCCACAGCGGCGGCATGAACTCCGAGCCGATCTTCCGCATGGGAAGGGCGATGGTGGCGACCACCAGCACCGCCCCCACCAGGACCGCCCAGCGGCGGCGCAGGGCGAGGTCGAGAACCGGCGTGTACAGCCGGCGCAACAGTCTCGACACGGGATGGCGCTCTTCGCTGTGGATCTTCCCTCGCACGAACCAGTACATGAGCACCGGGATGACCGTGATCGACAACAGCGAGGCCATGCCCATCGCGTAGGTCTTGGTGAAGGCCAGGGGGCGGAACAGCCGGCCCTCCTGCGCCTGGAGCGTGAAGACGGGAATGAACGAGACGGTGATCACGAGCAACGTGAAGAAGAGGGTCGGGCCGACCTCCTGCGCCGACCGCAGGATGATCTCGAAGTGAGAACGCTTGCCCCGCCATTCCTCGTAGTGCTTGTGGGCGTTCTCGACCATGATGATGGCCGCGTCGACGAGTACGCCGATGGAGATCGCGATCCCGCCCAGCGACATGATGTTCGTGCCCAGGCCTTGCAGCTTCATGACGATGAAGGCGAGCAGGATCGACACCGGGATCGAGACGATCGCGACCAGGGCCGAGCGGAAGTGGAACAGGAACACGATGCAGACGAGCGCAACGATCAGGCATTCCTCGATCAGCGTGCGGGTGAGGGTGCGGATGGAGCGCTCGATAAGCGCCGTGCGGTCGTAGGCGGTGGAGATCTTCACGTCCGCTGGGAGGCCCTGCTGCAGCTCGGCCAGCCTCTCCTTCACGCGAGCGATGGTCGAGAGCGTGTCCGCGCCCGCCCGGACCACGACGACGCCGGCGACGGTCTCGCCCTCGCCATTCCAGTCCGCCAGGCCGCGGCGCATCTCGGGACCGATCGTGACCCGAGCCACGTCACGCAGCAGGATGGGCGTACCGCCCGGGCCTACCCCCAGGGGTATGCGCTCGAGATCCTTGACGTCCTTCACGTAGCCGAGGCCGCGGACCATGTACTCCTTCTCCGACATCTCGACCACCCGCCCGCCGACGTCGTTGTTGGAGCGCTGGATCGCCATGCGGATCCTCTGGAGCGAGATGTCGTAGGCACGGAGCTGGATGGGGTCCACCTCGACCTGGTACTGCCTGACGAACCCGCCGATCGAGGCGACCTCCGAGACGCCCTCGACGCTGGTGAGCGCGTACTTGAGGTACCAGTCCTGGAGGCTGCGCAGCTCCGCCAGTGAGCGCTGGTCGGAGTTGAGGACGTACATGAAGGCCCAACCGACGCCGGTCGCGTCGGGGCCGAGCTGCGGGGAGACGCCGCGGGGCAGCTGGGCCGCGAGCCCGGAGAGGTACTCGAGCACCCTCGAGCGGGCCCAGTAGAGGTCGGTCCCGTCCTCGAAGATCACGTACACGAACGAGTAGCCGAAGAAGGAATAGCCGCGCACGACCTTCGCGTACGGGACGGCCAGCATCTTCGTGGTGATCGGATAGGTGACCTGGTCCTCGATCACCCTGGGCGCCTGGCCGGGGAACTCCGTGTACACGATGACCTGCACGTCGGAGAGGTCGGGGATGGCGTCCAGGCGCGTCTCCCTCAGTGCCCAGACGCCCCCCAGGATGGCGAAGACGAGGGCCACCACCATGAGGAACTGGTTGCGCAGCGACCATTCGATGATCCGGTTCAGCATGGCCGGGTCACCTCGCGTCCTTTGCCGCCACCATCTTCAGGAGCGCCTCGCGGAGGTTGGACTCGGAGTCGATGAGGAACTGGGCGGACGTGACGATCTCGTCGCCCTCGTGGAGACCCGACGTCACCTCCACGCTGCCCTCTCCCCTGCGGCCCAAGACGACCTCGCGCGGCGCGAAGCGCCCCTTCCCCGTCTGAACCACGACGACGTTGCGCTCGCCGGTGCGCAGGACCGACAGCTCCGGCGCGACCACGACGTCCCTCGCGACGACCGGCTGGAACCGGACGATCGCGTACATCCCGGAGCGCAGGCGCCCGTCCCGGTTCGGCACCTCCAGCCGCAGGGGGACGGTCCGCGTCTTCTCGGTGACCTGCGGCTCGACGAAACGCACGCGGCCCGTGAACGTCTCGCCTGGGAAGTAGCTGAGCGAGATCTGCGCCTCGCTTCCGGGCCTGAGCCACGCGAGCTGGTCCTCGAAGACCTCCACCGAGAGCCACAGCGAGGAAAGGTCGGCGAGGTGGAACAGCTCCATCCCGGGCCTCACGGCCATCCCCTCGAGGCCCTCCATGCGTTTCATGACGACGCCGGCGGCCGGGGCGGTGACCACGAGCGTCCGGACGACGTCACCGGTCGAGAGGAACCGCTCGACCTGCGCCGACGCTATGTCCCAATAGGCCAGGCGCTGCCGTGCCGAGTCCACAAGGGACTGGGCGCGGCGGTGTGCCTCCTCGGGAGCGCCTTCCATCCTCCCCGCGAAGGCCACGGCCGAGAGGAGGTCCTGCTGTGTCTGCACCAGCTCGGGCGAGTAGATGCGGAAGAGCTCCTGCCCTTTCTTGACGGGCTCACCGATGTAGTTGACGAAGACCTTCTCGACCCAGCCCGAGTACTTGGTCGTGACCGAGACCATCTTCTGCTGGTCGTACTCAAGGTACCCGACCGTCCGGATCTCGCGCCGGAGGTCCCGGCGCTCGACGCGCTCGACGCGCACGTTCATGTTCTGCGCCACCCCGGGGTCGATGGTGACCGTGGCGCCCTGGCCTGCGGCGTCTTCTGCCTCGTCCTCGTAGACGGGCACGTAGTCCATCCCCATCTCGTCCTTGGCGGGCGTCGGCGAGGTGATCGACGGGTTCATGGGGTTGCGGTAGAAGAGGACCTTCCGCTCCTCGCCGGCGCGTTGCCCTTCCGCGTGCGAGGCGGGCACTCCAGGCCCGCGCTCCCCGCCGCGGAGCGCTCGGGTCCATGTGTCGATGGCGCGCAGCCCGAGAGGGTTGGCGACCAGGACCAGCGTAATGGCGCAACCCAGGAGCACCCAGGCGAGGTTGGCGAGCCTCCGGCGCCCCTTGGCGGGCGGCGAAGTCTGCATGTCCTGCGTCATCGCGCTTCTCCTCCGGTTCCGGTTCCGACCGGCTCGCCAACCGCGCCTTCGAGCCGAGCGATCGCGACCGCGTAGTCGGCGCGGGCACGCTCGGTGGCGGTGCGCACCTCCAGCAGCACGCGCTCCGCGTCGAGCAGCTCGAGCGAGTTGAGCGACCCCGCCGAGTAGCCCGACTCGGCGGCGCGCAGGGACTGATCGGCCTGGATGCCGAGCACGTCTTCGAGCAGGCGGAGCTGGTCCCACGTCGCGCGGGTTCGTTCCAGCAGCTCTCCGAGCGAGCGGTCGATGCTGGTCACGACCGCGCGCTTGCGCTCGCGTGCGGACACCTGCCGCTGCGCCGCTTCCTCGACGCCCGCGGCGAGTTTCCCGCGCTTGATCGGCAGGTTGAGGCTCAACGAGACGCCGAAGACATCGCTGCCGTTATCGGGTGGCGGCGCCATCACGCCCACGAGGTCGGTGCGCGGCCCTACCTGCGTGTACGTCGCGCCGAGCGTCAGGTCGGGCATGTACTCCATGCGCGCCAGGTCGACCATCGTCTCGGCCTGCGCGATCTCGAGGTCCGCGGCGGCCAGCTCAGGGCGCACGGCGAGCGCACGAGCGCGGATCGTCTCCGGGTCGAGAAGCGTCGATCCGAAGCGCGGCAGAGGCAGCTTCGGGATCTGCGAGTCCTGCGGCCGGTCACGAAGGGCGTTGAGCGCCGCGACGAGCGTTGCCCGGCGGTTGCGGATGTCCAGCAGCCGGTTGTCGTCCTTCGTGATCTCGGCCTGCATCTTGACGGCCGCCTGCTGCAGGCCGACGCCGGAGGCGTAGCGTGTCCGCGCCAGCTCCTCGTAGTGGATGAGCGCTTCCCGATCGGCCTGGACGACGTCGCCGTAGGCGTCGAGGAAAGCAATTTCGTAGTAGAGCTGTCGGGTCTCGGTCACGAGATCGAGCCGTTGCGCCTCGACCAGCGCATCCTGTGCAGCGGCCTGTTTGAGGGCCGCTTCCTCGCGCAAGGCTCGCTTGCCGAACCATGGAATCCTCTGGGAGAGCGTCGCCGACCAGCGCTGGGGTCCGACCCGCGTCTCGGGCGGTGCCACGAACGCCGCGCCTCCCAGCATGGGGTCGGGCAGCGCCTTCACCTGTGGTGCCACCTGTCGTGTCGCGCGCGCCCGGGCCGCGGCCGCCGCCACCGCAGGGTTGCGCTCGAGCACCTTTTGGGCGAGTGCCTGGAGGTCAGGGTCCCCGATACCATCGAGGACCCTCTTCGCGGGGTCCGTGGCCGCCACCGCGGGCTGTGGCTCTTGAGCGCCCAGGTTTGTGGCTACGCCCAGCACCACCAACAGAAGCGCCGAGCCGAGCCTGTCGGCGCGTCGGCGCCGCCATTCCGGAAACCGCGCGTGCCGCTTGCGCGGGAGCTGCGTGGACTTCGTCCGTACTCCGTGCCTTGTCTCGCCACGTGCCATTTCCAACTCCGCCGCTTCATGCGGCATGCAACCAGTGTTGCCGGCAGGTCGTCACCAGGCTTGGCGGTTCAAGCGCCAGAGCCGAGTGGAGCTCTACCGAAGGGCTAACGGGCTGGGAGTTGGATCAGATACGGAGGACGGGAGACCGCGGGGCGGACGATGCCGTGGGGCGGGGTGCGGCTGCGACAGGCGCGGTGGCCGGCGGCTCTTCGAGACCGAACGAGTCGGCGGCAGGGCCGGCCCACACCTGCGCCTCCGGCTCGCGCGGTTCGGCCCGGAGGACGCGCGCGGACATCGACTGCGCGCAGCACTGGCTGGCTCCCGTCACGACCGAGGCCGCTGATGGCGCCTCGTCGGACGGGGAATGTGGAACCGTCCCCGCCGGACAGCACCCGTTCATTTCACACGCAGGTGGGGCGTCCCCGGGCATGCAGAGGCAGAGACCTGCCACCTGGACCAGCATCGCCAGGCACAGGCCGGTCATGCCCAGCTTTGCGCTCCAATGCGCGCCGCGCAGTCCGCTGCGATCATTGCGGGCTGCCGAGCGTCCCGAGTTGATGCGCGTAGCCTGCACCGTGACACGATGGAAGGCAATGCGCGTGCCGACGAGCGGCGCGCCACCAGAAGGACTCGCTCCGCAGCGGTTTAGGACTTGAAGCCTCACGATACCTCTCGCGAGTCGTCACGCAATAGTGCCGGCCACAGCCGCTCCATGTGCGAAGTTTGCGCCTTCGGGCCGCCCTGACGCAACCCTCGCGTCGATTCCCGGCCCCACCCTCCCATCCACCCGTCAGAGCCGCAGGTGAACCCCGGCGGTGAAAGCCTGTTGGCGCTGTGGAAGACTCAAGCTCGCGGGCGACGACGCCGAGGCCGCGCTCGGGACGATGTCCGCCTGCTGTCGGCGTCCTCCAGCTCTGTGCGAGACGGGTTCACACGA
>Ga0268386_10001624_pt1 | contig 15480 bp, 15 predicted proteins | sample RVTome_15_FD_200260 | JGI IMG/M metagenome (GOLD analysis project Ga0268386, IMG submission 200260) | Soil microbial communities from uranium-contaminated site in the Upper Colorado River Basin, Wyoming, United States - RVT150D86... ...
TTCGTACGCGCTGCACTCTGCCCTGCGCGCCGATCCCGATGTGATTCTGGTCGGCGAGTTGCGCGATTACGAGACGATGAGCATCGCGGTCACGGCCGCGGAGATGGGCATCCTGGTGATGGGCACGCTGCACACGAACGGCGCGGCGGCGACCGTGGACCGGATGGTCAATGCGTTTCCGGCCGACAAGCAGGCACACGTCCGTGCCATGCTTTCCACGAGCCTGCGCGGCGTGATTTCGCAGCAACTGATTCCGCGTGCGGGTCGCCCCGGACGGGTTGCAGCACTCGAGATCCTGGTGAACACATCGGCAGTCGCGAATCTGATCCGCCAGGGCAAGCTCGACCAGCTCGAAAATGCAATGCAGAGCGGCGCCAGCCACGGCATGCGCACGATGGACACCGCCATCCAGGAGCTGCTCGACAAAGCCGTGATCAGCGGCAAGGACGCCTATCGCAAGGCGATCAACAAGGCGCGCTTCGAGGCGGTGAAGGAGAACAGCTGAGCGGCGCACGGCCGGCCGGCGGCCGATGGCCCGAGGCACCTAGGCTGTAGGCTGTAGGCGGTAGGTCGGAAGGCGCGGCGCTGCGCCGGTCTGTAGTCCGTGGTCCGTGGTCCGTGGACAGAGACCCGGATCCCGGATCCCCGATCCCCGATCCCCGATCCCCGATCCCCGATCCCGGATCCCGGATCCCAAGTCTGAGTCCATGGCCCGTGGCGAGAGCCGCGGCGCTTAATCCGGCTACCCACTAACCCCTGACCGCTGACCGCTTCCTGCCGTGTCATAATCGCGCCCTTTGCCGCACGCGCATCGTTCCATGACCACTGGTCGTCGCATCCTCGTCACGAGCGCCCTGCCCTACGCCAACGGGCCGATTCACCTCGGGCACATGCTCGAGTACGTGCAGACGGACATCTGGGTGCGTTTTCAGCGGCTGCGGGGGCACGAGTGCATCTACGTCTGTGCCGACGATACGCACGGCACGCCGATCATGCTGAAGGCGCAGAGCGAGGGTATCGCGCCCGAAACGCTGATTGCGCGCGTCTGGCAGGAGCACAAGCGCGACTTCGAGCGTTTCGGCATCGGGCTCGATAATTTCTATACCACCCACTCAGACGAGAATCGCGAGCTCACGGCAGCGGTGTATCTGGCCCTCCGCGAGGCGGGTCACATCGAGCGCCGGATGATCCGCCAGGCGTACGATGAGCAGGCGCAGATGTTCCTGCCGGACCGTTACGTGCGTGGCACCTGCCCGCGCTGCGGCGCGGAGCATCAGCACGGTGACAGCTGCGAAGTCTGCGGTGCCACGTACAGTCCAAACGAGTTGCGCGATGCCGTTTCGGTCGTGAGCGGCACGCCGCCGGTCGAACGCGAATCGGAACACCTGTTCTTCCGCCTCGGTGACTTCGAGCAGATCCTGAGGGACTGGATTTCGAGCGGCGCGCTGCAACCGACCGTCGTGAACAAGCTTGGCGAATGGTTCGCGGCGGGGCTCAGGGATTGGGACATTTCACGCGACGCGCCCTACTTCGGCTTCGAAATTCCAGACGCACCGGGCAAGTACTTTTACGTCTGGCTCGATGCACCGGTCGGCTACATGGCGAGCTTCGCGGACCTGTGCAAGCGTCGCAGCCTCGACTTCGACGCCTGGTGGCGCGAGCCGAGCTCGACCGAGCTGCACCACTTCATCGGCAAGGACATCCTGTACTTTCACGCGCTCTTCTGGCCGGCCGTGTTGCACGGCGCTGGCCTGCGCAAGCCGACGTCGGTGCACGTGCACGGCTTTCTGACCGTCAACGGCGCAAAGATGTCGAAGTCGCGCGGTACGTTCATCACTGCCGGGACGTGGCTCGACCATCTGTCCGCAGAGTCGCTGCGCTACTTCTATGCGTCGCGCCTCGGTCCCGGCGTCGACGATCTCGACCTGAACCTCGACGACTTCGTAAGTAAGGTCAATGCCGATCTCGTCGGCAAGCTGGTCAACATCGCAAGCCGGTGCGCCGGATTCATCACCCGGGGCCATGACGGTCGCCTCGCGCACGAACTGCACGATCCTGCGCTGTTCGCCGAGTTCGCTGCCGCCGAGTCGAGTCTCGCGGCGGCCTACGAACGACGCGACTTCGCGCATGCCGTGCGCGAGATCATGGCGCTCGCGGATCGCGCCAATCAGTACATCGATCAGCACAAGCCCTGGCTGATCGCGAAGGACCCGGCGCGAACGGCGGAAGTCCAGGCGGTCTGTACGCAGGGCGTCAACCTGTTCCGCACGCTGGTGATCTATCTGAAGCCGGTGCTTCCTGAGCTCGCGCGGCGCGCAGAGCAATTCCTCGGCGGCGCAGAACTCGCGTGGGACGATGCGGCCGAGCCGCTGCTCGGTGCGACGCTCGCGCCCTACGAGCCGCTCGCTACACGGATCGATGCGAAGCAGACGGCGAAAGTCGTCGAGGCCTCACGTGCAGCTCCGGCGCAGGACGCGAAGGAGGCCGGCGAGGGTGCGACCGCGTCGTCGCCGATGATCGGCGTCGAGGAGTTCGCGAAGGTCGATCTGCGCATTGCGCGGATCGTCGCAGCCAGTGCCGTCGCGGGCGCGGACAAGCTGCTCGAGCTCACGGTGGACCTCGGCAGCGGCGAGCGGACCGTCTTCGCCGGCATCCGCTCCGCGTACGAACCGGCAGCGCTGGTCGGCCGCCTCACCGTCGTGGTTGCAAATCTGGCACCGCGCAAGATGCGCTTCGGCACATCGGAGGGTATGGTGCTGGCCGCGGGCGGTGACGATGGCAATGTGTTCCTGCTGAGCCCGGATGAAGGCGCAACGCCCGGCATGAAGGTGAAGTAGCGGCGCGCGCTGGCGGCAAGGCACCCTCGCGCGACAGCCGCCGATGCGCTCGCCGCGACCACGGCAACAGACGCGACTCGAGTATGTCGGACCTGATTGTGATCCTCGTCGGCACGGTTCTCGTGAACAATTTCGTGCTGGCAAATTTCCTCGGCTTGTGCCCCTTCGTGGGTGTCAGCGGTCGCTATCAGAGCGCGGTCGGCATGGCCTTCGCGACGCTGTTCGTGCTGACACTCGCATCGGCGCTGTCCTATCTCGTCGAACGCTACGCACTGGCGCCATTCGATCTCGAGTACCTGCGCACGCTGTCGTTCATCCTCGTGATTGCCGCGGTCGTGCAGTTCACCGAGATCGCGGTCCGGCGCATGAGTCCCGTGCTGCATCAGGTCCTCGGCGTGTTCCTGCCCCTGATCACGACGAACTGCGCGGTGCTCGGGGTGGCGCTGCTGAACGTGCAGCGCTCGCATACGTTTCTCGAATCCCTGGCGTTCGGTTTTGGAGCCGCCGCGGGCTTCGCACTGGTCCTGACGGCGTTCGCCGCCTTGCGCGAGCGGCTCCGCGGCGCTGCGGTGCCGTTGGCGTTCCGCGGCGCACCAATCGCCCTCGTGACGGCGGGCATCATGGCACTCGCTTTTATGGGCTTTGCGGGCCTGGTGCGGAGCTGAGCGTGATCGAACTGCTGCCGGCCATCGGAGTCGCAACGCTGCTCGCCGCTGCGGCCGGGCTGTTGCTCGGGTTCGCCGCGAGTCGACTGGTCCCGCGCGAGGACGCACTGGTCGACCGCATCAATGCCCTGCTGCCGCAAACGCAATGCGGCCAATGCAGATATCCGGGATGTCGGCCCTACGCAGAAGCGATCGCTCGCGGCGTCGCCGATACGAACCAGTGCCCGCCGGGCGGCGAGGAGACGGCACGCAGTCTCGCCGAACTGCTCGGTCGGGAACCCAAGGCCGTCGACCCGCTGTATGGTGCGGCCGACAAGCCTCGCGCGATCGCGTGGATCGACGAGGAGATCTGCATCGGCTGCACGCTGTGTATCGAGGCGTGTCCTGTCGATGCGATCGCCGGCGCGCCGAAATTCATGCATACGATCATCGCGAACGAATGTACCGGTTGCGAGCTGTGCCTCCCGCCCTGTCCGGTCGACTGCATCGAAATGCGCGCGGTCACCGACACAGGTGTCTCGCGACGACCTCGTTCGAGACTCGCGGCATGATCCGCGAGCCTGCCTGACATGGCGACGCCTGCCGCGCGAGGTCTGGCGCTACCGGGTTTCAAGATGCTTGCGGCGACCCCGCCGATGCGCACCGCGCCGCCTCCCGCTGTAGCGGTGCTGCCACTCAATCAGCACACCGGAGCACCGGCGATCCCCTGCATCCACGTCGGCGAACGCGTGCTGCTCGGGCAATGCGTCGCCCGCGCCGCGGAAGGCGTCAGCGCTTCTGTGCATGCGCCCGTCGCCGGCAAGGTCACCGCGATCGAGGATCGGCCGGCGCCTCATGTCGGCGGTGCGCCGACGCTGTCGATCGTGATCGACAACGACGGGAGCGACGAATGCGCGAACGCGCTGATCGAGCCGGGCACAGCGCTGCAGCTCGCCCCGGAGGTGCTGCGTGAACGCATTCAAGCCGCCGGCATCGTGGGCCTGGGTGGAGCCGTGTTTCCGACGGGTATCAAATTGACGCGCGGGCCGCGGCAACGCATCGAGGAGCTGTTGATCAACGCGGCCGAGTGCGAACCGTACATCAGCTGCGACGAAGCCGCGCTGCGCGAGCGGGCGGCCGACCTCGTGCGGGGAGTCGCCGTCGTGCTGCACGCGCTGACGGCAGAGCGCTGCACGATCGCACTCGAGGCCGATAAGACGCGTGCGATCGCAGCGCTGCAGCAGGCGCTCGCCGCCGCCGCAGATGCGCGCATCGGTATCAGAATCGTGCCGCCGATCTACCCGTCCGGAGCGGAGCGTCAATTGATCACACTGCTCTACGGCCGCGAAGTTCCCGCCGACGGCGTGCCCACGGACATCGGCATCGTCTGTCAGAACGTCGGCACGGTGCTCGCGATTGCAGATCTCGATACGAACGGGCTGCCGCTGATCGAGCGCATCGTCACAGTGACCGGCCATGGCGTACGCCAGCCGGCCAACGTCGTCGTACGGCTCGGAACCCGCATCGGCGACCTGATCGAATTCTGTGGCGGTTACACGGCGGACGCTGCCCGGCTGATCATGGGCGGGTCGATGATGGGAATTGCGCTCCCGCACGATGACCTGCCGGTGGTCAAGGCGACCAATTGTCTGCTCGTGGCCTCGGATCAGGACCTGCGACCGCGCAGCCCGGAGATGCCCTGCATCCGCTGCGGAGAGTGTGCGACCGTGTGTCCCGCCGGGCTGCTGCCCCAGCAGCTGCACTGGGCGGCACGCGAGCGTGATCTCGACGGGCTCACACGCCTCGGGCTCGAGGACTGCATCGAGTGCGGCTGTTGCGATTACGTGTGCCCGAGTCAGATTCCTCTTGCGACCCGTTTTCGATCGGCCAAGGGAATGCTGTGCGAGCGCAGCGAAACGCGCGAGCGTGCCGAGCGTGCCGGACATCGCTACGACGTACGCGCGCAGCGGCTCGAGGCCGCGGCTGCAGCGCGCGAGCAGCGCCTCAAGGAAAAGCGTCGGAGCGCCAGGCGGCCGGCAGACGCGGATCCGGATCCCGGCCCCGACCGATGACCGCAGCGCGCAGTGTCGGGTGCCTGCAGGCGAGCGAATCATGAAGTTCGAGACGAGTCTGCCGCCCTATGCAGTGGCGCGAACGAGTGTCGGACGCGTGATGCGACTCGTCCTTTACGCACTCGTGCCCGCTGCACTCGTCTACGTGCACTTCTTTGGCTGGGGTCTGCTCGTCAACATCGCGCTGGCCGTGCTGGCCGCGATCGCGGCAGAAGCGCTCGCCTTGCGGCTGCGTGGCGTGGCAGCGAGCGATTTTCTGTCCGATGGCAGTGCGATCGTCACCGCGGTGCTGCTCGCGTTCGCGCTGCCGCCGCTCGTGCCCTGGTGGCTCACGGTCAGTGGTGCCGCGTTCGCGATTCTGATCGCGAAGCACCTCTATGGCGGACTCGGCTGCAACCCTTTCAATCCGGCCATGGTTGGCTACGTCGTACTGCTCGTATCGTTCCCGGTCGAAATGACGACGTGGCCCGTCCCCACCGGCGCCGAAGGGGCTCCGGCCCTGACGCTGACGCAGACGATCGCGACGTCTCTGACGGGCGTGTTGCCCGAGCCCTACGCGTGGGACGGGATCACGCGTGCGACCGCACTCGATACGGTGCGGACGGGTCTCACGCTCGGGCAGACGATGACCGAGGTGATGGCGGGCCCGCAGTTCGGCGCCGTGGGCGGACGCGGTGCGGAATGGGTCGCCGCTGCAACGCTGCTCGGTGGCCTCGCGTTGCTCGGCCTGCGGGTGATCCGATGGCACATTCCGGTCGCGATGCTTGCAACGATCGCGGCCCTGGCGAGCCTGATGCACGGCATCGATCCCGGAGCCTATCCCGGACCGACGTTCCACCTGCTGAGCGGGGCGACGATGCTCGGCGCGTTCTTCATTGCCACCGATCCGGTTTCAGCGGCCACGAGTCCGCACGGTCGCCTCGTGTACGGCGCGGGCATCGGCGCATTGACGTTCGTGATCCGCAGCTTCGGCGGCTATCCCGATGGCGTTGCATTCGCGGTGCTCCTGATGAACCTGGCCGTGCCAGTGATCGACCGATGGACCGTGCCGAGGATCTATGGCCATCCCGGATGACCGCTCGACGATCGTACGCCCGCTGCTCGCGGCGGGAGTGCTCGCCGCCCTCGCGGTCGTCGTCGTGACGACGCTCGCGCTCGTCCACCAGGCGACGGAATCGCAGATCGAGCGTAACGCGCGTGCCTGGTTCCTCGGGCAGCTGCATACACTGGTGCCCCCCGACAGTTATGACAACGACCTGCTCACAGACCGGATCTTCGTGACAGCGCCGGCGGCGCTCGGAACGAACCGACCGATGCCGGTGTATCGCGCCCGGCACGACTCGCAGCCGGTCGCGGCGATCCTGACCACGATCGCGCCGGATGGCTATGGGGGCCCGATCGAACTGATGGTCGCAGTGCACACCGACGGCACCCTGATCGGGGTCAGCGTGCTGCGACACCGCGAGACGCCGGGTCTCGGAGACGTGTTCGAGCCGCAGCGCTCGAACTGGCTCGAATCGTTCGCGGGCCGATCACTCGGTGACCCGCCGCGCGATACCTGGACCGTCAGGAAAGACGGGGGCGCTTTCGATCAGTTCACCGGCGCCACGATCACACCGCGCGCCATCATAGGTGCGGTGCGCAGAGCGCTCGAGTTCTTCGAGCTCGAGCGCAGCATGATCTTCGCCGCCGAGGCACCGCAGTGATGCCGGACGGCAACCTCTGGGGCTCTGATCTTACCTACAGCCTACCGCCGCAGCCTACCGCCTACAGCCTAACTAAGCCCGCGGCGCCCGCTGCCCTTCTTGCTACACTCCCGGCGCTGCGCGACGAGGAAGCGTACCGTGCCCGGAGACACTCGCGAACTGATTGCCGACGGCTTGTGGCATCGCAATGCCGGGGTCGTGCAGCTGCTGGGGCTGTGTCCTTTGCTCGCTGTCAGCAATTCCGTCGTGAACGGCATCGGTCTCGGAGTGGCGACCGTCTTCGTGCTGACGCTGACCAATCTGCTCGTGTCATTGACGCGTGGCTGGCTGCCCCACGAAGTACGACTGCCCGCGTTCGTGCTCCTGATCGCCGGCGCGGTCACCTGCGTCGAGCTCGCGATGAACGCGTATTTTCATGAACTGTTTCGCTCGCTCGGCATCTTCCTGCCGCTGATCGTCACGAACTGTCTGATCCTGGCGCGCGCGGAGACTCTGGCGTCGCGCACGAGCGCCCGGCGTGCCGTCATCGACGGGCTCGCCATGGGCAGCGGTTTCGCACTCGCACTGCTCATCCTCGGCGCCGCGCGCGAGGTCGTCGGCCATGGGTCGCTGTTCGATCGCGCCGGTGAGATGCTCGGCCCCTGGGCCAAGTGGCTCGAACTGCAGCTGTTTCCTGCGGACAAGGGTTTCCTGCTCGCGGTGCTGCCGCCCGGTGCCTTCATCGCGCTCGGCTTCCTGGTGGCGCTGCGCAACGGCATCGACACGCAACTGCGCATGCGGCGGCCGATCATCGCAGCGACTGACGAAGCGCTGATCGACTCGCGGCAGCACGAGCGCGCCTGAGGCGACGTCGGTCATGAATGCCCGCAAACGCACCGAGATCTTCGCGCGCTTCCGGTCGATCAATCCGCATCCGACGACCGAACTCGAGTACTCGACGCCGTTCGAGCTGTTGATCGCGGTGATCCTGTCAGCTCAGGCCACCGATCGGAGCGTGAATCTCGCGACGCGCCGTCTGTACGCACGGGCGAACACACCGGCCGCGATCCTCGCCCTCGGGATCGACGGCCTGTCCGAGTACGTCCGCACGATAGGCCTGTATAACTCGAAGGCCAGAAACATCATCGCGACCTGTCGGACTCTCGTTGACGAATACGGTGGGGAGGTGCCGCGTCGTCGTGAAGAGCTCGAGGCGCTGCCCGGAGTAGGACGCAAGACGGCCAACGTGATCCTGAACACCGCGTTCGGCGAGCCGACCGTCGCTGTCGACACCCACATCTTCCGGGTCGCGAACCGTACCGGCATCGCGACCGGCAGCACCGTACGCGCCGTCGAAGACAAGCTGCTAAAGCTCGTGCCCCAGGAGTTCCTGCACGATGCGCATCATTGGCTGATCCTGCACGGCCGCTACGTCTGCAAGGCCCGCAGACCCGATTGCCCACACTGCGTGATCGTGGATCTGTGCGAGTATCCGCACAAGGAAACTGCCAGCGCGCGCCCGGCGGCTGCCCCTCCTCCTCGGCCGTCACCGGCGGCGCGGCGGTCACGCCGGCGCGCCGTGCGCTGATCTCGAGGACGACTGTCGATGCCGTTGTTCCACGACCACGACCGGGCATCGCTCAGAGCGGTGTATATCGCGGCCTGGCGCAAGCATCAGCTCAATCTGCCGCTCGAACCGCTCGAGGCGCAGATCGCCGATGTGATCGCTGCACATCCCGAGTACCAGGCGACGCTGGAATCGGAGCACCCGTCCGCCGGGAGCGACTATGCTCCGGAACACGGGACGACGAATCCCTTCCTGCACATGGGTCTGCATCTCGCGCTTCGGGATCAGGTTGCGACCGACCGGCCGGCCGGCATCCGGAACGCCTTCCAGCAAATCGCTGCACGGTCGGCCACGCTGCATGATGCAGAACACGTGCTGCTCGAATGCCTCGGTGAGGCACTGTGGGAAGCTCAGCGCTCAGGCTTGCCGCCGGACGAGCGTCGCTATCTCGAGCGCGTAATCTCCCGCCCCCCGAGACGGTCCTGATCCAGCATGAACCAGGACAACCACAGCGTTCGAGGCCTGCAGTGAGTGCCGCGGCGCCGGAACGGTTTCCGGTCCAGGGGGTCGGTCTCGGCCTGCGCCGGTCGATGCTCGGCGAACTGCTCGCCCGCGAGGACTGGCCGGTTGATTTCCTCGAGGTCGCGCCGGAGAACTGGATCGAAGTCGGCGGCTCGCTCGGTCGACAGCTGCGTCGCTGTACCGAGCGATGGCCGTTCGTCACGCACGGCCTGTCCCTGTCGCTGGGCGGCCCTGCCCCGCTCGATCAGCAGTTGCTGGAAGACGTCCGCGCGCTGCTCGATCAGCATGCGATGCGCTACTACACCGAGCACCTGAGCTACTGCAGCGACGACGGTCATCTGTATGACCTGATGCCTATTCCGTTCACGGAGGAAGCAGTCCATCAGGTCGCAGGCCGCATTCGTCGCAGCCAGGACCTGCTCGGGCGTCCGATCGCCGTCGAGAACGTGTCGTACTACGCCGCCCCTGGGCAGGAGCTGACGGAACTCGAGTTTCTGCAGGCCGTGCTCGATGAGGCCGATTGTGGTCTGCTGCTCGACGTCAACAACATCTACGTGAACAGCATCAATCACGGCTACGACGGTCACGAGTTCCTCGCCGCGTTGCCGGCGCACCGCGTCGTCTACATGCATGTCGCCGGTCATTACGTCGAGGCGCCGGACCTGCGCGTCGACACCCACGGTGCCGACGTCTGCGACCCGGTGTGGGACCTGCTCGACGCCGCGTATCGCCACTGCGGCGTCGTGCCGACGCTGCTCGAGAGGGACTTCAACATTCCACCGCTCGACGCGCTGGTGCGCGAGCTGGACACGATTCGCAGCCTGCAGGCGGCGCACACCTGCAGATCCGCTGCGGGCTGCGAACGCGCCGTCGCCGCAACGCGGCCCTGAACGCGATGGATCTGCGCGAGCAACAACTCGCTTTCGCCGCGCACCTGCGCGATCCCGAACGGCATCCGGCGCCCGAGGGGATCGAAGACCGGCGGCTCGAGGTCTATCGGGAGCTCTTCCTCAACAACCTCTCCGGACTGCTCGCCGGCACCTTCCCGGTGCTGCATCGAATCCTGGGTCGCGAGCGTTGGCGGCGACTGATCCGGAGCTTTTATGCCGGGCATCGCTGTCAGACGCCTTTGTTCCTGGAGGTGCCCGCCGAGTTCCTGACGTACTTGCGTGAGGAACGCCCCCCCGAGCCCGAGGATCCTCCCTTCATGCTCGAGCTCGCTCATTACGAGTGGATCGAGCTTGCACAGAACGTCGATCCTCAGGTGATCGACCTGAGCGACGTCGACCGCGGCGGCGATCTGCTCGCAGGACGTCCGGTCATGAGTCCGCTCGCGGTGCCCCTTGCCTACCGCTTTCCGGTGCACCGACTCTCGCCGGAGTATCAGCCCGCCGCGCCGCCCGACACGCCGTCCTTTTACGTCGTGTATCGCGATCTCGCAGACCGGGTCGGCTTCCTCGAGATCAACGCGCTGACGGCGCGGTTGCTCGAGTTGATCGACGCAGCGCCTGCGAGCACCGGCGCGGAGCTGATCGGCGAGCTGGGCATCGAGCTCGCGGACGGCAATCGGACGGCACTCCTGTCCCATGGACGTCAGGTCCTCGAGCAGTTACGACATCACGACGTGATTCTCGGAACGCGATGCGCGACCCGCGACTGAGCGGTGACTTCCGCTCGGACGGACGCACTGAGCTGCAATTTTTTACGCGCTGAGGCGGTCTCGTCGTCGATGCCGTCGTCACGGCCAGAGCTGATGAGTCACCGGATGCCCGCTCGCTTCATCAATCTGCTTCACGATCTGTCCGTCGCGCTGCGCAAGGTCGACTTCCTCGGCCCGCTCGCGCTGCGGCTCTATCTGGCGCCGGTGTTCTGGGTCGCCGGCATGAACAAGCTCACCGGCTTCGACGCCGTCGTGTCGTGGTTTGGTAACGCGGAATGGGGTCTCGGGCTGCCGGCGCCCGCGTTGCTGGCTGCGCTCACAACGGCTGCCGAGGTCGGCGGAGCGCTCCTGCTGCTGATCGGTCTGGCGACGCGCCTGGTCGTCGTTCCACTGATCGTGACGATGATCGTCGCGGCGGCGACCGTGCATTGGGACAATGGCTGGCAAGCCGTGCACGACCCGCAAAGTCCGTTTGCAAGCGAGTACACGTTAGCGCTCGAAGCGGAGGATGCCGCCGCCGCAGGCGAGCGGCTCGCGCGCGCGACCTCGATCCTGCGTGAACACGGCAATTACGACTGGCTCACCGCCGAAGGTCATTACGTCGTATCGAACAGCGGCATCGAGTGGGCCGCAACCTATCTCGTGATGCTGCTCGCGCTCTTCAGTTGTGGCGGCGGCCGGTACGCGAGCGTCGACTACTGGTTGGCGCGCCGATTCCGGCAAACACCCGGTCCCTGACCACCGTCAGTATTCGATCGGCTCGACCAGCTCATCGCGCCAGTGCCGCTTCCTCGAGCGCCAATCCATCCGGCACGTGCACGGTCGTCGTCGGGAACGCGATCTCGGCGCCATGGCTGGCAATGATCTCTGCGATCCGCAGCATCACGCGCTCCTTGACCATGTGGTATTCGGTCCAGACCGTCGTGTGCGTGAAAGTGTAGATGAAGAAGTTCACCGAGGAATCGCCGAACTCGTCGACGTTCACCATCAGCGTCTGGGAATCGTCGATCTCCGGATTCTGAGCCAGATAATTCCGGACGTCCTTTACAATCGCGCCGACTCGCTCCATGTCGTCGTAGCGCACACCGATCGTCTCCTTGATCCGCCGGTGCGACATCCGCGAGGGATTCTCGACAGAGATGTTCGTGAAGACCGCGTTCGGCACGTACAACGGCCGTTTGTCGAACGTGCGGATCACGGTGCGACGCCAGCCGATTTCCTCGACCGTGCCCTCGATTTCCTTGTCCGGCGAACGGATCCAGTCTCCGACCGCAAATGGCCTGTCGAGATAGATCGTGAGCCCCCCGAACATGTTCGCGATCACGTCTTTCGCGGCGAGACCGACCGCGAGTCCACCGACGCCGCCGAATGCCAGGAGTCCCGCGATGTTGATGCCGAGCGTCTGCAGCACGATCAGCGCTGCGGTGATCATCGCCGCCGCACGCACCAGCTTGCCGACGGCTTGTACGAACGAGCGATCGACGGGCCGGCCTTCGGCAAGACGTTGCGCGACGTAGCGCTCTTCATAGAGACGCACGAAGCGCACCGTGAACCACGTGATCATCGCGACGATGCCGATCTCGCGCAGCGCATCCACCGCATCGAAGATCGGCGCGTCGGTCTGACTGCCGACGATATGCGCTGCGAACGCGATGCCGACGATCCAGATCAACCCCCGTACCGGTCCAAGCAGCGATTCGAACAGCACGTCGTCGACGTAGTTGTCGGTGGCGCGGGCTCGATTGACGATGCCGAGCAGTACCCTGCGTGCGATCGCGCCGGCGAACAGAGTCACCAGGATCACGCCGAACGACTGGAGCACCCAGGAGTACTCCGTGCTCCACATCCTGACGTCGTTGAGCAAGACTTCGAAATCCATAGACCCCCGTCCCGATCGCCGTGCAGCGCTGCGCGTCACTGCAAGCCGTGTGAAGTCCACGACCCCGGCCACCGTCTCGGCCGCGGTCCAAAGCCGCACGGGATTGTACCGATCAAACGCCGATCGCAGCATCGCACGGTGACGGCACGCAAGCGTTCGGGGAGAATCGCGCACTCTTGCGTCCGCCCGGAAGCGCGTGTGTTCGATCCTTCGTCGACCTGGCCCGTTCTGCTCACATTCGTCGCACTCGCCGGGATCTGCGGCGGTTTCCTGGCGGGTCTGCTCGGCGTCGGCGGCGGCATTGTGATCGTGCCGCTGCTCGAGCTCGCGTTCACCGGCGCAGGTGTCGATCGGGACGTCACGATGCATCTGGCGGTGGCGACCTCGATGGCGACGATCGTGCCGACCTCGATTTCATCCTCCCGCGCGCACGCGCGCCGCGGTGCGATCGATCATGCGACCGTGCGCCGTTGGGCCCCGTGGATCGTCGGCGGCGCGCTGCTCGGTGCCCTGGTCGCCTCACAGCTGGACGGCCGCGTGCTTGCGTTCGTGTTCGCGGCGCTCGCGCTCGCGGTCGCTGCGCGCATGGTGCTCGCACCGCAGATTCCGCAGCGGCCGCAGGAGGCTGCGGGCTCGGGCCGCGGGGGCGCCGCAGTTCCACTCGCGATCGGCTTGCTGTCGGCCTTGCTCGGGATCGGCGGCGGCACGATGAGCGTGCCCGCGCTGACGATGCGTGGTTTGCCGATCCATGCGGCCGTCGGGACCGCCGCCCGGCTCGGCCTGTGGATCAGTCTGCCGGCCACAGTCGGCTTCATGCTGGCGCAACCGCCGCGGGAGCTCACGCCCGCGCTGTCAATCGGTTACGTGCATCTGCCCGCATTCGCACTGGTCGCTGTGTTGACGTGGTTTAGCGCTCCCTGGGGGGCCAGGCTCGCTCACCGCGCAGGCCGGCGGGTGCTGACCGCGGCATTCGCCGCCTTCCTGTTCGCAGTGGCACTGCGGATGCTGCTGCGGGCGTACGGACAATGAGCGAAGTCGAGATCCTGCGCAGTGCCTCTCTCGCCACCTGCGAGGAGTATGCGCTGGTCCTGCGCGCCGTCGGCATCACCGCTGAGGTCGTACCGGTCGGACGCGAATATGCGCTCTATGTCGCGGCCGAAAGCGCTGCCGAGGCGCGCCGGCAGATGAGTGCGTTCATCCGCGAGAACCGGCGACCACTGCCCCGACCGAAGCCGGTCCTGCACGAGCGCGCCTGGACGGGCGTCGTCGCCTACGCGGCCGTCGTGATCGTGGTCGCGTGGCTCGCCTCCGTTGACGCCGGCGGGCGATCCTGGTTCGAGGCGGGCCGTTTACAGGCCGGGCTCGTGCGCGGCGGCGAAGTCTGGCGCACGATCACTGCGTTGATGCTGCACCTCGATGTCGGGCACCTGCTTTCGAATCTCGGCTTCGGCAGCCTCTTCGGCTACTTCTGCGGACAACTGCTCGGACCGGGAGTGGCGTGGGCGGCGATTCTCGCCGGCGGAGCCATCGGCAATCTGACGAATGCGGTGATCCAGAGTACCGAGCACCGCGCAGTCGGTGCCTCGACGGCCGTCTTCGCCGCGCTCGGGCTGCTCGCCACCCGCAGCCTGCGCCTGCACATGAGCGCGGGCCAGTCCTGGGCCTACCGCTGGGGACCTCTGATCGCCGGAGTTGCGCTGCTCGGATTCACCGGCACCGGCGGCGAGCGTACCGATATCACCGCACATGCGACCGGATTTCTGGCGGGCGCCGCGCTCGGTTTGCTCGCCGCCCGGATCGAGCCTGCGCGACTGCACCACCCGCAGGTGCAGCGATGCGCCGCAGCGGCGGCCATTGCGCTCGTCCTGCTCGCGTGGAGCGCTGCGTTCATTGGGTCGTGAAACGGCGCAGCGGCCCGTTCCGTGGTCAGCTCGTGCGCGTGTGCTTGCGCCGGAGCAGATCTTCGATCAGCTCGAGCGCCGTCTGCTCGCACGGCGGTAACTCCGCGTCGGAATGCTCGAGCGGCCAGACGCGCTCCCCCCAGCGCAGCAGGTGAGCGCAGTACGTGAGGCCGCCGCCGAAGGCGGGCGTCAGCAGGAGCGCCCCGGGTGCGACCCGGCCCTCTTCCACCGCTTCACACAATGCGACCGGGACCGTAGCGGCCGACATGTTGCCGTAGCGCTGGACGTTCACGAACACCCGCTCGAGCGGGATCTCTGTGCGTTTGGCAACCGCTTCGATGATCCGCAGGTTCGCCTGATGCGGCACGACGAGGTCGACGTTCTCGGCGGTAAGACCGCGCTGTTCGAGCGCGTAGCGACTGGCCTGCACCATCCCGGTCACCGCCCGCTTGAAGATTTCCTGCCCGTCGAAATCCCAGCTGACTTCGCCGTACAGGCGGCCGCGATTCGCGTAGGCCCCTCCCATGCCATTGACGCGCAAGATCTCGCGTGCATCGCCGTAGCAGCCGAGTTTCTCGACCAGTACGCCCTCCTCGTCGTCGCAGGCCTCGAGCACGACCGCCGCGGCGCCATCCCCGAACAGGACGGCCACGTTACGGTTCGTCCAGTCCATGAAGGGCGAGATCAGTTCGCCGCCGATCACGAGAGCACGC
>Ga0268386_10001625_pt1 | contig 15479 bp, 13 predicted proteins | sample RVTome_15_FD_200260 | JGI IMG/M metagenome (GOLD analysis project Ga0268386, IMG submission 200260) | Soil microbial communities from uranium-contaminated site in the Upper Colorado River Basin, Wyoming, United States - RVT150D86... ...
CGCCTCCCGGGTGGTCTCGGCGAGACGCCTGAACACACGGAGGAGTCGGTCCGCCCGTGTCGGCGTGAGTGCCTTCGTCATAACAAGATGCCTTGGTGGGTGGCGCGTCTGACCATAACGCCTGCCGCTCCGGGCCGGTGTCCTATCCGGTTGGAGCTGAGCGCGGTACAGTCATCGGAGTTCATCAGGCGGCCGCGATGCCGATGAACCAACCATGATTTTGTTGAGGGCCCTGTGGCGCGTCATACGTGCTGTTGGCTGCGGGCTCGGATACGCCGTGCTTATCGGTGCAGTCGTGAGTAGCCCGTTTTTTGTCCTGCTTCGCCTCCAGCCTCCCTGTAATCAGGCAGTCGACATATGCGAGGACAGCGGCCTCGGCCTCGGTGCAGTCCTCTTCCTCTGGCTGGGGATGCTGATTGGTCTCGTCACGGGGATGATCCTCTCCGCGCTTCGCAAAAGACCGATCTCTCATGTGATTCGCAGTGTGGGGAGGCGACTCAGCCACGCACGACCCGTAGGACAGACGGTAGGGATTGTCACTTTGGTGACTCTGGTCGGGACTATCGGCTGGCTCGGTTACTGGGTCCTTGCCGGAAGGGGAATTCCTCCACAGGTCTCGTTGGACATCGAGATTCCGTTCGACCAATCACTCGGTGTGGGGCTGGCACGGATGGAGACGTTCCATCAGGGTGGTGGCTGTGTCCGCTTTGGGACTCGCGAGCCAGACGGCTCGCCTTCAGGCTTCACGGTCGCACACGAGATTTCCTCCACACAATCGACTGAGATCTGCCCTGGGGTGAACCAACCCGATACCCAGGAATTGTTGATCGTTGCTCATGGCGACCCCGCCGACCCACGACACCCACCTTCAGAAATACCCGTCGAGGTGTATATGGCTCCAAACTGGTATGACGAGCCCACATTTGGCGCCGTGTCATTCCCTTCACCGGCACCAGTGGTCCTCGAGCTCAGCTCGCTTCGAGCAGATGTGGGCGAAGAACCCCCAGTCTGGCGCATCAGCCTCGAGAGAATCGAAGACGGCTTTGCGGTCCCGGTTGTGACCACTGTCGAAGGCGAGCTGGTGCCAAGCCTATGGAAACTCAACGAGCACGGACATGGCACCGACCTATCGAGTCAGGTCGGCACACCCGCATGGTCACATGCCTGTGACCGGCACACATGTGACGTCGGGTGGGCACTCGTGGCATGGCCATCCGAAACCAACAAAGTATCGCCCATCACCATCCACATGGAGATCTGGCTGTTCGACACGGACTCGGATCCGATCCTGACGATCGAGGAGTGCGTAGAAGTCGCAGAACGCGGCGTGACAATCCACTGCATCAGTGCGACTGACTGATTGGTCAGATCCACCGGAGCATCCTCTCGACCGGCGTTCAGCGGACCACTTGCTGGATGATCGTTGGATCCCCGAATCTCGTCGTCCTTGCCGAGCAGAAGAACCTTCGACACGATCTCGGCCGTCTTCAGATTGTCGTCGGCAAAGGGGAAGAACAGTCGTCCGCGGTGCGGTGAGCCGACCCGGGATGATGCACCTTGCCACCCCCGCCGCCGAATAGATCGCTTCAGATCCACCGGCCTTTGACGTTGAGTTGGTTGCACCGGCCGACGGTCACACGGTCGCCACGGGTTGGGACGCTGGGCTCCTGCTCGTGGCAGCGCTCATAACCAGGGTGCTGGTCACGACTGATTCTTCCTCTCGATTCATAGGCAAGAGGAGAGCGATTCCGGCAACGGAGCCAGGTCGAGACTTCTGGTTGGGCTCGTAGAACAAATGCCCGGCGTTCCAAATAGGAAAAGGACCCGCCGCTACCTGCCTCCGATGGAGGTCACGAGGGTCCCATGATTTCCCTAGTGCTTCCGTGTTTTTCGTCGCCAGAAGCGTCACGACGTGTGTCGAATGGTAACACTGACCCGGAGCTATCAAGACCAGGAAGTCAGTGGGACTTCGGTGAACCCTGACCCCTTGCCTACCAGGGCGAGCGACACCTACGCGTCGGATTCACTGGCAGGCATCCAGCCCTGCGCGAGAATGCCTCATGGCTGCGGCACAGGAGGCTCGCCACTCAGCTCCGTGGCTGATCGTCCTTCTCTTTGGCCTCATAGCCTCTTGTGCCTCCCGAGGTGTCGCCGTTGTCGAGGACATCGAGTACCTGGACGGGTACAAGCTCGATATCCATTACCCCGAATCGGGTGATTCGCACCCCGTCCTCGTCCTCCTCCATGGAGCCGGGCTGACCCGCTATGCATATCGACCATTCGCCCAACGTGCTGCAGGCCGGGGGGCGGTGGTCTTCAACGTCGAGTGGGACGTCGTCCCCCGACTATGGGCCGACGCACTGGAGCAAGCGGGATGTGCTGTCCGGTACGCCAAGGGCCATGCCGAAGAGTACGGGGGCGACCCGCAGCGGGTAGTTCTCGTCGGCCACTCCTCGGGCGCTGTGTTCGCCGGACGCGTGGCCACCGACGGCGAGGCTCTCGATCTTCATTGTCCGGGTGGGGACTCGGCTGTTCCCCGGGCTCTCGCCCTGGTCGCCCCCTCGCAGGCGCCAGGCGGCCCTGGGCCCTGGCCACGGACCACACTCACCGGGGACCCCAACCTCCGAGTCGGCGTGATTCACGGTCAGGGTGACGCCGTGATCCCGCCCCGCGTCTCCGAGGCGACCGCTCGGATCCTCCATCAACAAGGCTATGACGTCGAGCTTTACCTCATCCCCGGAGGGCACTACGACATCCTTGGCATCGACCCCTTCACGAGCCCACCGGGGGATCGCTCGGAGTCGACGGAAGTGAACCCCGACGAGGCGATCGATCTCATCATCGGTCTTGCGCAGTGACCGGTCTTCGTCTTCCATTTCGTCTCACGGAACGATGAGTCGATCCATCGGGTGTTTCCCCGGGAGCTCACTGGGCTGTCGAGAGATTTCTCGGTGGAGCTGAGGGGATTTGAACCCCTGACCCCTTGACTGCCAGTCATCGGAAGGGTCTCTCTGCGCGTTTAGGGCCGGCCCCTGCAGTACTCGTTCGTTGGGTTGACGTGCACCTTCGTCCCATCTAGTCGCTTCAGGGGCCGAGGCGTGCCAGGCGGTTTCAGGCCACAAAGGCGCCGGATAGGTGCCTGCTCGCTCTACCAGCCAAGGTGTTCCGCGGCACTTAGTAGACGATGTCGAGCGCCTCCTGTGGTCTACATCGGTTCGCATATCCCCGTCTTTCCAGCTCGGCTCGCATTTTTTCCAGCGCTCAGGACTGGATACCCGCACGTTCCCGGGATTCTTGACGATCTGGCGGTAGGCGATGGAGAAGACCAGCTGCGAAAGGCGCGCTCGTCGCCATAACTTTGGAACCGATCGTCTGGACGATCTCCGATCAAACGTCGACATCACCCGCCCGGGCCCGATCAACCAGCGCGGCTTGGGCAGAGCTGAAGTCAGGATCTGAAGACGATCGCCACACCCGTCCCTCGTGACGGGCGTCAGTGGTCCCGGGCATGCACCCATGTCGCCGGGTATCCGTGGCAAGCGTTACAGCAATTCTTCCTCGTGACCGGTTTTGTCCCCCATCAAGGGGCCGCGTAGGCGATTCACGACCCACCTCGAGCAATCATCGTTCCGCTGACGGCGGGGGCCGCCCATCTGATTACGATCAACGGAGCCGGGGCCAGCCGAGTGATCCGTGGAGATGAGACACATGAGCAACCGCAAGAGGTGTCAGGGCCGTCGCCTGATCTTCGTCGCCTGCCTCCTCGCGCTCCTTTTCCCTGCTCCGGCGGCTCTGGGCACCCACGGCGGGGAGTTTTCCATCGACTCTCGGGCCGGCGACCCGACGTCGTACAGCACGGTCTTCCCCATCACCCAGTCCTGCCCGGGAGGCGGCCGGGCCGCCGAGCCGATCCCGGGCGCGCAACACGGCACCGGGGTCAACTCATTGACGCCGTCGACGATGGTCCTGGGAGAGATCGTCCCCTTCGAGTTCCGAATCACCGTGGGTGGGGGGGCTCCCGCCGATAGCAGCATCGAGCTGGTGGCCACCTGGGATACGGTGACTACGCCTTCTGGCGACTTCGGCTACGACGAGAACTACCTGGTCTACTGTGCCTTCGTCGACACCGCCGATCCCTCCACATCGGACCCGGAGGGCGACGCCTCGGCTTCGGTCAGCTCGAGCCTGGTCGGCACCGAGATCGAAGGAACCTTCGTCGTGGGGGGCCTCGACCCAGGAGATGTGGTGATCGTGGAGGCGTGGGTGGTCCTCGACCGGCGGGCGCCTCCTGGAGTCTCCGGCAACGTCCAATCCCGGATGTCCTCCGCTCGGACCCTCACACCTGACGAGAGCACCATCAACGTCGGAGCTGAGACCGTCAATCTGCAGCCGGACGAGAACTTTCTGCGAGCGATCATGGTGCAAAAGCTGATCGCCTCCGGTTCCGACCAGACACAGACCTTCGACTTCTCCGGGGAGATCGTCGCCACTCTCAGCCACGACCAGGTCTCCAATCCGGTGATCGTGAGCGATGGGGCCTACCAGGTGACCGAGACTATCCCCGCGGGCTGGTCTGATCCCTCCATCGCCTGCGACGACGACGACAGCTCCGGGGTCGGAGCAACTGCCACCTTCCTGGTGAGTCTCGAGACGATCCTGTGCGTCTTCACCAACTCCCAGAGCCCGGCCACGACCACGACGACGGCGACGACGACCCCGACGACGACAGGCACAGAGCCGGTAACACAGCCGACCCTCCCCTTCACCGGTGGGGAGATCACCGGTTGGGCCGGGCTGGGCCTGACCATGGCGGCATTGGGAGGATTGGCCCTAATAGCGGGGCGGAGACGAAGGACGGATTAGGCAAGGTCTTCCTGTCGAAACCCCCGATGGTCAGAGGCTCACTGGCCTGGATCCCGCCGCCGTTGACTCACCTCGCACTTGCACCGGCACAGTTGTAGGGAGAGATAGGACACAGGCGACCCCGCCACCTGATGTCGCACCTGGTCGGCGGGGGTCCTTCCTCTTTCGTGCTGTCGTCGCACACTAAGCGACACTCGATGAGTGGAGCTGAGGGGATTTGAACCCCTGACCCCTTGACTGCCAGTCAAGTGCTCTGCCAGGCTGAGCTACAGCCCCATTGGGCGCGTCAGTTGATTGGCGGGCCCGTTCGAAGGTGAAACCTCAATTGTCGCTGACGACCGGCTCCTCCCAGGGGACCCGCGCAGCATCACCCCAGAGCCGCTCCAGTGAGTAGAACGCGCGAGCCGCGCTCTGGAAGAGGTGGACGATGATGTCGCCGTAGTCGACCAGGACCCACTCCCCCTCGGTCCTGCCTTCCACCCTCAATGGCTTGATGTTGTGGACCTCCTTGAGCCGCTCCTCAACATGATCGGCCAGGGCCTGGACGTTGGTGCGCGACGAACCGGTCGCGATCACGAAGACGTCGCAGAGGAAGAACGACTCCTCGACGTCGAGCAAGACAATGTCGGTCCCCTTCTTGTCAAAGATGGCATCCGCCGCCACCCGTGCCATTTCGACACTGTGCTCTACGAGGCTTCCTCCGTGTTGTTGAGGCTCACCACCATATCGTCTCCGGTCGCATTGGTGTAGAGGTTGTTGTCTTTGATGTAGCTGAAAACCGGCTCGGTGACCAGGTACCGGAATGGCCGTCCCTCCCGGGCCCGACGTCGGATATCGGTGCCACTGATCTCCAGCAGCGCCATGTCGAGCGCGATCGACCCTTCGAGCTCTGGCCCGTCCGGGTGGGAGCCTGGTCGGGGGGCGACCACCACCGTCACCCGGGCAACGACTTCCTGCCAACGGCGCCACGAGCGGAGCCCGGCGAGGGCATCACTGCCCATGATGAGAAAGAGGTCCTCGTCTTCCGGGAAAGAGGCAAGAGTGTCGATGGTGTAGGTCGAGCCCCCACGCCGTATCTCCCGATCATCGACCTCGACTCCGTCGGCATCGGCAACGGCGAGTCGGCACAACTCGAGCCGATCGGCCGCCGGGCTGATCGGATCACCCGCCTTCTGCCAGGGATCACCTGCCGGGACGATGAGCACGCGGTCGAGCCGAAGTTGGTGCAGCGCACAGTCCGCGGTGTGGAGATGGGCGACGTGGATCGGGTCGAACGTCCCTCCGAGGATTCCGGTGCGCACGAGATCGAGGATAGGGGCGGGGAGGCGTCACCAATCGCAGTGCCCTGCTGATATCGGTGGCTTCACAGCCCATGAAGGGGGCAGGGTCGACGTACCGACCATCGATCCGGGTCGAGACATGTACCCCGGGGACACCGTGTGGTGCCCCGGCGGTGCCGATGACCATCCCACGGGTGACGTGATCGCCGGCAGCGACGCCCACTGCGGCCAGATAGGAGACCGAGACCTTGAAGCCCGGCACGGGCTCGATGGTGATCGAGCGCATCCCGGCGACGGACCCAGCGAAGGTGACACTTCCTGAAGTCGAGGCCCTCACCGGCTCACCGACTTCCGCGCCGTAATCGACTCCCCAGTGACCGGCGTATTGTCCCGCCGGTGAATAGCCCCGGATCACAGGCCCGTTGACAGGTGGCCCCAAGCAGATTGCGGCGATGGCTAGGACGACGAGCATCTCTCCCCTGGCGCTCACCGTATCGGGCCGGGAGTATGGAATCCAGAGGGTCGACCGCTACGGTCGCGCTCGATAGAGGAGAACAATGACAGCTGCCCTCATCGGGCTCATGGGCTTTGGTCGCATCGGCCGCAATGTGTTCCGGTTGCTGCACGATCGCGATGACATGGACATCGTCGCCATCGCCGACATCGCCGAGCCCAACGCGCTCACCTACCTACTCAAATACGACTCGATCTACGGTCGTTTCCCTGCCGAGGTGAATTACAGCGACGGCAACCTCAACTACGGGTCGAAGACCGTTACGTTCACCGATCACAAGACGCCGGCAGACACCACATGGGGCGATCTCGGCGTCGACATCGTCCTCGACACCACCAGCCGCTACCGCAGCCTGGAGTCACTGAGCGGTCACCTCGACAGCGGGGCCGGGCGGGTGGTGCTCACGTCGAGCCCTGAGACCCCTGGCGAGATCCCGTTGTTGCTCCGAGGGATCAACGACGAGATCCTCGACAGTGACCCGAACATCGTCGCCCTCGGCTCCAACACTTCCAACGCGGCAGCTCCGATCCTGCTCACTTTGTCCGAGGCTTTCGGTCTGGAGCGGGTGTTCATGACGACGGTCAAGGCGATGTCCAATGCGGGCCGGCTCGCCGACGTCCCCACCGACTCGTTCCGGACCAGCAGGGCGGCCGGTGAGAACATCATCCCGGCCGACACCAACTCGGCCGAGATCATCACCCAGGCGCTTCCCGAGCTCGAGGGCAAGCTGTCGGTGGTAGCGCTGAACGTTCCGGTCCCCGACGGGTCCACTGTCGACATGGTCGCCGAGACTTCGAGACCGGTGACGGTCGAGGAGGTCAACTCCACCGTGGCCAAATGGGTGGATGAGCGCTTCTCCGATGTCATCGAGTACGTCAGCGACCCGATCGTTTCCTCGGACGTGCGACTCAATTCCCACTCCGGCATCTATGACAGCCTGGCGACCATGGTGACCGGGGGAACTCTGGTGAAGACCATCACGTGGTTCAACAACGGGTGGGGTTACTCGCACCGGGCCGTCGAAGTCGCCGGCGTGATAGCAGGAAGAGGAGGGTCGCAATGACCAGCGTCGCCATCAACGGGTTCGGCCGGATCGGCCGAGCCGTGCTCAGGATCATCGCCGAACGCCCCGACTCCGATATCGAAGTCGTCGCCATCAACGACCTGTCAGACGATGACATCCTCGCCTATCTCCTCGAGTACGACTCGGTCATGGGCCGGTTCGACCAGGAGGTGACGGTCTCTGATGGGATCATGACTGTGGGTGATCACGAGATCCGGATGCTGGTCGAGCGTGATCCCGCCCAGCTGCCGTGGAAGGAGCTCGGTGTGGACGTGGTCGTGGAGGCGACCGGAGTCTTCCGTGACCGCGCCTCTCTGCAGAAGCACCTCGACGCCGGGGCCAAGCGGGTGATACTCACGGTCCCGGCCAAAGACGAGATCGACGAGACCATCGTCCTCGGGGTGAACGACGCCGCGCTGGGCCCGGACGACCTGATCGTCTCGAATGCTTCGTGCACCACCAACTCGTTGGCACCGCTGGCCAAGGTGCTCGACGATGCCTTCGGGATCAGGAAGGGCGTGATGACCACGGTCCACGCCTACACCAACGACCAGCGGCTCGCCGACGTCCCCCACAAGGACCTGCGAAGGAGCAGAGCAGCCACCGAGAACATCATCCCGACCACGACGGGTGCGGCCAAGGCAGTCGGGAAAGTATTGCCCAGTCTCGACGGGAAGCTCGACGGGATGGCGATGCGGGTCCCGGTGCCGGACGGCTCGACCGTCGACCTCGTAGTCGAGCTCGACCGCAACGTGACAGTCGAGGAGGTCAACGCCGCCATCAAGAAGGCGGCCGAGGAGAGCCTGGTCGGGATCATGGAGTACACCGAGGACCCGATCGTGTCGACCGACATCATCGGCAACCCCCACTCCTCGATCGTCGATGCCAGCGGCACTCGGGTGCTCGGGGGCAACCTGGTCCGGGTGATGTCCTGGTACGACAATGAGTGGGGTTACTCGAACCGGGTCGTCGACCTCATCGAGAGACTGGGCCAGATCATCGAAGAGTCGGCCGACTGACCCTCCTCCAGACATGGAGATCGAGAAGCTCAGCGACGCGGCTGCCTTCAGAAGTGAGGCCGACCCGTTGCTGCTCGAGCAGGAAGCACGCAACAACTTGATCCTCGGCGTGACGGGCACTGCCATCACCAGCCCTGATCGCTTCGACCAGTTCGACGCCTGGCTGGTCTGGGACGAAGGCGAAGTCGTCGGGTCGGCCGCCCGGACCCCGCCCCACAACCTGATCCTCGCCGACGCCCGATCCGACGCAGCGGTGAGACACCTGGCCGGCCACGTCGGCGCCGTTCCCGGCGTGATCGGAAACGAGCCGTGGGTGAGCGTTTTCGTCAGAGAACGGCCTGACGCTGTGGGGTCGGTCATGTCCCAGGGCGTCTTCCAACTTGACAACGTGACACTGCCATCCCCGTCCGACGGCGTCGCACGACCAGGGCGTCATGAGGAAAAGAACCTGCTTGCCGGCTGGGCCGCAGCCTTTCAGGAGGAGGCCCTTGGCGAGTCGGACGTGGAAGGCGCCCGTCGCATAGTCGAGCGCAACCTGACCGGTCCTCCCAACGACATGGGTCTATGGGTGTACGAAGTGGGCGGAGAGCCCCGATCGACCAGCAGCTACGGCGGAACTACCCCCAACGGGATCCGGATCAGCCTCGTCTACACCCCGCCTGAGCATCGGGGGAAGGGCTACGCCAGCAATCTGGTGGCGGCGCAATCGCAGTGGCTCCTCGACAATGGGCGTCGCTTCTGCTTCCTCTACACCGACCTGTCCAACGCGACGTCCAACGCCATCTACCAGCGCATCGGGTACCGACAAGTGGCGGAGTCCGCCGACTACCGGTTCGCCTGACCTGACGAGCCGTTCAGGATGCCCCAGATCTGCTCGGGATCTGCCGGGACCTGGACGTCGGCGCCACCCAGGGCGTCGGAGATCGCGTTGACCACCGCAGGGGTGGACCCGATCGCTCCCGCCTCGCCGATCCCCTTGGCGCCCAAGGGGTTGGTCGGGGTGACGGTGACGGTCTGGTCGAGGCCGAACATGGGAAGGGAGACGGCGCTCGGGATCAGATAGTCGACCAGGGAGCTGGTGACCAGGTTGCCGTCCTCGTCGTAGACGATCTTCTCCCACATCGCCTGACCGATTCCTTGGGCGATCCCGCCGTGACGCTGACCCTCCGCAAGCATCGGGTTCACGATGTTCCCGGCGTCGTCGACTGCCCACATCCGATCGAGCCTCGGCGAGCCCGACTCGGGGTCGATCTCGACCACTGCGAGGTGCATGCCAAAGGGATAGTTGAGACCACCCGATCGCAGATGGATCTCCTCGTCGAGCCCTGGGGTCAGCCCCTCGGGGACGTTGCCACGCATCGCTGCCGAGACGATCTCGCCCCATGTCACAGATACGTCCGTCCCCACCACTGAAGCCTTACCGTCGGACAGGACGATGTCGTCCGAGGAAGCCTCGAGGAGATGACCGGCGATCTTCACCGCCTTCGCCGCCACTTTGCGCGCCGCCTCGTAGCTGGCCGACCCTCCCTGCGCGATCGAGCGCGAACCCGCGGTCCCGAACCCGTACGGAGACGTGGCGCTGTCACCTTGCTCGATCCTGACCTGCGACACCTCGAGCCCTAGCACTCCGGCCACCAACTGGGCGAAGGACGTGCGGTGTCCCTGACCCTGGTCGAGGGTCTCCACGAAGCAGGTGACCGAGCCATCGGCATGGACCTGGATCCGAGCGGCCCCCCAGCTCTCAAAACCGCATACCTCGACATAAGCCGCCATCCCGACGCCTACCAAGCGGCCTTCGGCCCGGGCTTGAGCCTGCTCTTCCCGCAAACCTCTGTAGTTGGAAACCTCGAGCAGCTTGTCGAGGGCCCTCTCGTAGTCACCCGTGTCGTAGACATAGCCCCCCATCTCCTTGCCCCCAGACGACGCATACGGGAATTGGTCGGGTGTGACGAAGTTGCGTCTACGCACTTCCGCCGGATCGATGCCCGTGGCCTGGGCGACTGCGTCGATCGCCCGCTCGATGGTGAGGGTGGCCTCGGGGCGGCCCGCCCCCCGATAGATCCCGCGTGGAGCACGATTCGTCCAGACCCCGCGCATCCGCCAGCCATATACGTCGATGTCATAGGTGCCGGTACCCATCCGTGGCGTGACCTCCATGAATGACAGGTACCGGTGACGGCACCCGAGATCGACGAGAATGTCGACCCAGAGCCCTGTGATCCGACCGTCCTCGTCGGCCACCACCTCGTAGCGATGCCGCTGGGCCCGTCCGTGGCCGATGGTGAGGAGGTGCTCGCGCCTGGTCTCTGCCCACTTGACGGGTCTCCCGGTCATCCTGGCTGCGATCACTGTGAGGTAGTCCTCCTCGGCGAGGTCGAACTTGCAGCCAAAGCCTCCCCCCACGAACGGTGTGATCACCCGAACTTCGGCTTGGGATAGGTCGAAATCGGCAGCGAGCTGTTCTTGCATCAGCTGAGGCGCCTGACTGGATAGGTGGACGGTGACGCCCTCTTCCTTCCATTCGGCGAGGATCACCCGATTCTCCATCGGCGCCGGTGCCACCCGGGGGTGGTCCACGACCCCACTGAGCCGGATCGGGCCATCGACGGCATCGAACGCCGCCCGGTCCCCCTTCGACCGGTCGTAGGCGACGTTGCTGCCCGAGGCGAGACCTTCGTGGATCGGGGGCGCCTCCAAGGCCTCCTCGACGTCACCGACGATCTCGAGTGGCTCGTAGTCGACGAAGACCAGGTCGGCGGCGTCCCTCGCCAAAGCGGCGGTGTCTGCCACCACCGCTGCGACCGGATCCCCTGGCATCAGAGCTCTTCCTTGGACGAGTGGATAGCGACGCGGGACGTTGCGATCGGGCCGGGGTGTGGGTGGCATCGCCACTGCTGTCACATCCTCGGGTTTGATCACTGCCCAGACTCCCGGTGCTTCCAACGCCGCGGAGACGTCGATGCCCGTCACCGACGCGTGGGCGAACGGAGAGCGGACGATGGCCAGGTGGAGGGTGCCCGAGGGAGCCAAGTCGTCGACGTAACGCGCCGTGCCGGTGATCAGCGCCGGGTCCTCGCGTCTCTGCACGGGAGCGCCCAGAAACGACGGGATGAGAGTGTCGGAAGTCACCGTCGGGAGACTACCGAGCGGTCGGGAAAGAGCTAAGTGAGCAGGGAGAGGACCGTCGACCGAAAGTCGTTCGGCTGGAAGGGCTTGGTGACGAACGCGTCTGCACCGCCTTCATTGGCGCGGCGACGTGACTCCTCTTCGGCGTGTGCGGTGAGGACGACGACCGGGATCGACTTGGTGGTCGGATCGCGGCGGATGCGGTCGAGGACCTCCCAGCCATCCATCCCGGGGAGTCCCACGTCGAGGACGACCAGGTCGGGCGCCTCGGAGCTCACCGCCGACAGACCGGACTTTCCGTCGTCACGGGTGATGATCTCCAGGTCGGCTGCGCGAAGACACACTTCGATCAATCGCCTGATGACCGCGCTGTCTTCGACAATCAGAATTCGTGAGCCCATCAATGCACCTCTGTCACAAGCCAGTTGAGGCTTGGTCAGATATCGGTCGGCGATTCCTCATGGTTTAGAGATTCTGCAGATTGCGGCTGGCGGGCAGGGTCACGCCCTCGACGAACTCCTCCAATTGCCGGAGCGTCCTCACCTCATGGACCGAGGTGCAGTGTCTCGCGTAGAAGGACATCGTCGAGTCTCCGGTGTCCCAATATGCGGTCGGCTCGGGGTTGAGCCAGACCACAGCCCGCGCCACCTTGGCGATGTCGCCCAACACTGCGTCACGTGGCGGCCGGTAGTTGTTGCGGGCGTCCCCCGTGATGATCACAGTGGTCCTCGGGTTGAGCTGGCTCCCGTATCGGGAGTAGAACGTCTCCAGCGAGTTGCCGTAGTCGGAATGGCCGTCGAGCCAGACGACTTCGGCCTCGGTGGTGATCCGCGCCACGGCAGAGCCGAAGTCGACGCCGGGGCCGAAGAAGTCGGTCACCTCATCGATGGTGTCGACGAAGGCGAACGACCGGAGCCGCGCGAAGTGCGTCGACATGGCATGGGTGAACTGGAGGGTGAACCGGGAGAAGGTGGCCATCGATCCAGAGATGTCACACAACAACCACACTTCGGGGCGATGGGGCCTGGGATGGCGGAACTGGGGATCGGCAGGGACGCCCCCGGTGGCGAGAGATCGGCGCACCGTGCGTCGGAAGTCGAGACGACCGGTTCGCCGCTTGCGCCTCCTCGCCAGCCTCGCCGCCAGCTTCCTCGTGAGCGGCCCGATGGCAGCTTCCATCTCGGCCAGGTCACTCGAGGTGGCGTGCATCAGGTCGATGTCCTCGATGAGTGGGCGACGAAGCGTCTTCGCCACCGCCTCCCGTCCCCGGTCTGCGACCAGGCGCCGCCGGATCTCCTCTTGGATCTCCTCGCGGAGGCGCTCGATGAGTGCTTCGACTTCCTCCCGGATGAGCCTTTCCTCGAAATCGGTGAGGTCCTGATCCCCGATCATCGTCTCGAGCAGCTCGGCCTCGAGCTGCGCCAGGTCGAGGCGTCGTAGCGTCCGGTACAGGTAGTAGGTGCCCCCGACGGGCCTTCCCGGCTCCATGCCGGCCAGCTGCTCCACCGCCTGACGCACCGCCCTCCGCAACCCCTCGTCGTCCATCCCGGCGAGTGCGTTGAGCAGCGCATCGAACAAACCCTGTCGCTCCATGTCAGAGTCTCCCGACCCCCCTTCCCCTCCACCGCTTCCCCCGTCGCCCCCACCGGATGAAGCCGTCTCGTCCTCTGTCTCGGAGGGAGCTGTGATGGTCGAGAAGTAGATATCGAACGCGGTGTCGAATGCCCTCTCGTGGCGGAGGTTCTTGACCAGGGTCGCTCGCAGGGTCTCTCGCAACGCAGTGCGCTCCCCGATATCGATCACCTCAACGGCCTTCATGCCGTCGATCGCCTCGACCATCGAGACCGGTACACCTGCCGCGCGAAGCTCGTCGATGAAGCCGGTGATGACCGCGAGCATGCCGCTCAGCCTTGGGGGGCGGAGGTGAGCTCTTTGGCGGCCTTCTCGATGTCCGTCTGGTACTTGAGGAGAACGTGGAGAGTGTCACCGAGGACCTCCTCGTTGACGTCCTCGACCGAGAGGGCGATGAGAGTCCGCGCCCAATCGATCGTCTCCGAGACGGATGGGGCCTTCTTGAGATCGAGGCTCCTTATGGATCGTGCCACCTTGGCTACCTGCACGGCGAGGTGCTCAGACAGACCGGGGACACGCGCGCTCAGGATCGCTTGCTCACGCTCGGCATCCGGGTAGTCGATGTGGAGGAACAGGCACCGCCGCTTGAGTGCTTCACTCAGCTCTCTCGTGTTGTTCGAAGTCAGGAACACCAGAGGCTGGGTGTTCGAGGTCATCGTGCCCAACTCGGGGATGGACACCTGGAAGTCGGAGAGGATCTCGAGGAGCAGGGCCTCGGTCTCCACCTCGACGCGATCGACTTCGTCGATCAGCAAGACCACCGGTGAGGTCGCCCTGATCGCCTCGAGCAGGGGACGCGTGAGCAGAAACTCCTCGGTGAAGATGTCGTGACTGATCGTGTCCCAGTCGTGATCGACATCGGCCTGAATTCGCAGCAGCTGCTTCTTGTAGTTCCACTCGTAGAGAGCCTTCGCCTCGTCGAGGCCCTCGTAGCACTGGAGGCGAATCAGCCTCCGCCCGGTGACGGCGGCCACCGCTTTGGCCAACTCCGTCTTTCCGACACCTGCCGGACCTTCGACCAGAACAGGCTTGCTCAGACGGTCGGCGAGGAAGACAACCTGTGCGATCCGCTCGTCGGCCAGGTAGTTCGCCGAGCGAAGGGCATCCGAAACGGTCTGGGGTCCCTCGAAGTCCATCATTCTCCTGAGTAGCCAGCACAGTCTACGGAGGAGGAGTTCGAACCGGCCGCTACGTGAGAACGGGGCCCGTCACCGTTAGCCTGCATGATCTGTGAGCAGGCGAGTCGGACCTGAATGCGGATAATCATCGTCGGCGCCGGGGCAGTCGGGTCTTATCTAGCGGAACGCCTCTCTGGTGGGGGTCAGGATGTCATCGTCATCGAGGACGACGAAGCCAGGGCCGCCCAGCTCCAGGAGTCGATCGATGCCCTGGTGCTCCATGGGAATGGTGCCAGCTCCCACATGCTGGAAGAGGCCGGGGCAGCCAAGTGTGACCTGCTGATCGCCGTCTCCGACTCCGATGGGGCCAACATCCTCGCCTGTCACACCGCCACCCAGCTGGGAACGAAGGTGACCATCGCACGGATCGAGGACGGCGAGCTGCGCGAGGGTGTCGACCTGCTCGGTGTCGACCTGGTCATCGATCCATCGGCCAACGCCGCCGAGGAGCTGGTGGGGATCGTCGGCTTGGGGGGTGCCAGTGAGCTGATCCCGTTCGCCGATGGGAAGCTGGTGATGGTGGGGGGCCGCGTCGCACCCAACGCACCCATCACCGACGGCCCCCTCCGTCAGCTAAGGATGAGACGGGCCGAATGGGGGTGGGTGGTCGCCGCCCTGGTGCGGGAGGGTCGCACCATCGTTGCCCACGGCGACACCGAGGTCCGTCCCGGAGACCATGCACTGCTCATGACCACCGACGACAGGGTCGATGACGCCACCCGACTGCTTGGAGTGAAGCGGCGCCACATCGAACGTGCCGTGATCATGGGGGGAACCCGGCTGGCCCAGATAACGGCCGAATAC
>Ga0268386_10001627_pt1 | contig 15478 bp, 16 predicted proteins | sample RVTome_15_FD_200260 | JGI IMG/M metagenome (GOLD analysis project Ga0268386, IMG submission 200260) | Soil microbial communities from uranium-contaminated site in the Upper Colorado River Basin, Wyoming, United States - RVT150D86... ...
GGTCCTCGCTTCCACTGCTTCCTCCTCATCGGCGCGTGGTGGACGGATCTCCGATTGTATGGCCGCACCGAACCGCCGGCCACGGCCACGGGCTGAAGAAGCGGTAGCGACCGCCCCCGCTATGGCGCGTCGCCCGGGCGCAGCTTCCACTCGTCGCGAGCGTCTGGATCAACCTCTACCGCGGGATCGAGTCACCCGCGGTCGCCAGGTATGAGGCCGGAATCACCCTGCGAAGCAGGCTCGATTTTCTGATCGCCGCAGCGTGCGTGCGGGCGAAGGCTCCGATCCTCCACGCGGACTCCGACTTCGATCGGCTCGCCTCGTGCACGGCGCTGCGAGTCTTCAGCTGACGAGGAGGGCCCTCCCGGTTACCCGTCGCCGAGCCTGCGGCGGATCTCCTCGAGGCGCCGGCCCAGCTCGGCCTCGAACCCGCGGTCGGTGGGCTCGTAGAAGCGCTCGGACTCCAGTCCCTCGGGGGCGAGCCGCTGGCTGCCGATGCCGCCGGGCTGATCGTGCGAGTACTCGTAGCCGACCCCCCGGCCGAGCTTGCGGGCACCGGGGTAATGGGCGTCCTGGAGGTAGGGCGGCGGGGGTTGCGCCCCGTGCTCGCGGACGTGCCCGACGGCCCTCGAGATCCCGCGGTAAGAGGCGTTGGACTTCGGCGCCAGGGCGAGGTACGCCGCCGCCTGGCCGAGGTTGAGCGTGCACTCGGGGAGGCCGACCCTGTCGACGGCGTCGGCCGCGGCGTTCGCGACGACGAGCGCCATCGGGTCGGCGTTCCCGATGTCCTCGGAGGCGAGGATCACCATCCGCCGAGAGATGAAGCGCGGGTCCTCGCCGCCCTCGAGCATCACCGCGAGGTAGTACAGCGACGCGTCGGGGTCGGAGCCGCGCGTCGCCTTGATCCAGGCGGAGATGTAGTCGTAGTGGCGGTCGCCCTCGCGGTCGTAGAGCAGCGCCTTGCGCTGCAGCGCGTCCTCGACCGCCGCCACGTCGACGGCGCCGCCCCCCTCGCGCGCTGCCTCCACCGCGCGCTCGAGCCCCGCCAGCGCCACCCTCGCGTCGCCGCCCGAGCGGCTCGCGAGCAGCTCGACCGCGTCGTCGCTCACCGCAGGGGCGTCCGGAATCCCCCGCTCGTCGCTCAGCGCGCGATGGATAACGCGTTCGATCCCCTCCTCGCCGAGCGGCCGGAACTCGTAGATCTGACAGCGTGAGAGCAGTGCCGAGTTGACCTCGAAGTAGGGGTTCTCGGTCGTCGCGCCGATCAGCGTGATCAGGTCCTCCTCGACGGCCGGCAGCAGCGCGTCCTGCTGCGCCTTGTTGAAGCGGTGGATCTCGTCGAGGAAGAAGATCGTCGGCCGCCCGCTCGCACGGCGCCGCTCGTCGGCGCCCGCGATGACCGCGCGCACCTCGGCCCGGCCGGCGTTCACCGCCGAGGCCTCCTCGTAGGAGCCGCGTGCGCGCGCGGCGATGATCCGCGCCAGGGTCGTCTTCCCGGAGCCCGGGGGGCCGTAAAAGACGGCGCTGTGCGGCTCGCCGGACTCGATCGCCGTGCGAAGCGCCGAGCCGGGGGCGAGGAGGTGCTCCTGGCCGACCAGCTCGTCGAGGTCGAGCGGGCGCATCCGGACCGCGAGCGGGGCCTCGGCCCGCGGGACGCTCGTGCGCTGCTGCCTCGCCTCGCCGGTGTCGAACAGCCGCTCCATTTGCCGAACCAGTATGAACCCGGCCGTGGAAGCCCTCGAGCTCACGGCGCTCGTCGTGTGGGCCTTCGCCGTCGGGCTCCTGGGCGGCGTCGTCGGCCTTGTGCTGGGAAACCTGCGCCTGCCTCTCGTCGTCCTGCTCGCCTCCTCGCCGGCCGCCGGCGCGGGGGCCAACGTCGCGGTCAGCGGGGCTGCCGCGGTTGCCTCTGCCGCCACGCACGCTCGCGGCGGGCGGGTGAACTGGCGCCTGTTCGCGTGGATGGCGCCGCCGTCTCTCGCCGGCGGGATCGTCGGGGGCGTCGCCTCGGGGCTGCTCCCGGACCGGCTCCTGCTCGCCGCGATCGGCCTGGTGGTCCTGTACGGCGCGGTGGAGGTGCTTCGCTACCGTCGCCCGACCGAGACGCAGGAGCCGGGCGCAGCGCGGACCCACATGACCAGCGCCGCGGTCGTCGGGTTCGCGGTCGGCGTGCTCGGTGGCTTCGTCGGCCTCATCCTCGGCTCGCTGCGGCTCCCGGCGATGGTCAAGTGGGTCGGGGTCGGGCCCTACGGCGCCGTGGGCACGAACGCCGCCGTCGGGGTCGTTGTCGGGGTCGGGGGCCTGGTCGGGCACCTGCCGAGCGGGATCGACTGGGACCTGTTCGCGGTCGCCGCCGCGGGGGCGGTCCCCGGCTCATACCTCGGCGCGAGGCTCACAGGCCGGCTCAGCGAGGAGGTGTTGCTTCGCGCGATGGCGGCGATCCTCGTCGTCACCGGGCTGGCGATGCTCGTCCAGGCAATCCTCGGGTGAGGGGTAACCTGGTCCGATGAGCGAGGAGGTCGCGCTCGCACCGCAGGCCGAGTTGGGGGCGGAGGCCGTCGGCCTCCTCCGGCGGCTGATCCGGATCGACACCTCGAACCCGCCGGGGAACGAGACCGAGGCCCAGGACCTGCTCCGCGACCTGCTCGCCGGCGCGGGCTTCGAGTGCGAGCTCGCCGCCCGAGAGCCCGGACGTCCCAACCTGGTCGCGCGGCTGCGCGGCGCGTCGCCGGGACCGGTGCTCTGCCTGCTGAGCCACGTCGACACGGTCCCCGCCGATCCGCGCGACTGGAGCGGTGATCCGTGGTCCGGCGAGCTCCGAGACGACGAGGTGTGGGGCCGCGGCGCGCTCGACATGAAGGGCCAGGTCGCCGCCGAGGTCGCCGCCGCGATCTCGCTGGCGCGCGGGGGATGGCAGCCAGCGAGGGGCGATCTGCTGGTCGTGGTCACAGCCGACGAGGAACGCGGGGCCACCCTCGGCGCACGGTGGCTGTGCGAGGAGCGCCCCGACCTCGTTCGCAGCGACCTCGTCGTCAACGAGGGCGGCGGGGGCGCGATCGACTTCGGCGGGAGGCGCTTCTACACCGTCGCGCTCGGCGAGAAAGGGGTGTGCCGACTGCGCCTCCGCACCCACGGGCGGGCCGGCCACGCCTCGCTGCCGCGGATCGGAGACAACGCGCTGCTGAAGATGGCGCCCCTGCTCGAACGGCTGGAGCGCCAGCCACCTGCCGATCCCACCTCCGAGCCGCTGGAGTTCCTCTCCGCCCTGCTCGACGAGGACCTGAGCGGGGCGAGCGACGACGAGCTGGCCGGGGCAGTCGAGCGCGTGCGGGCCGAGGACCCGGCGGCGGCCGCCTTCCTCGCCGAGCCGATGCTCGGCGTCACCCTCTCACCGGTGATCATCGAGGGCGGGGTGAAGGAGAACGTGATCCCGGCGCACTGCGAGGTGCTGGTCGACTGCCGCGTGCCGCCGGACCTCGGCGAGGACCACGTCCGGCGCCGCCTCGCCGAGGTGCTCGGCGAGGGAGACTGGGAGGTCGAGATCCCGGAGTGCATCGTCGGGAGCCGCTCCCGGCTCGAGGGCCCGCTCGCCGACGCGATCGCAGGCTGGATCTCCGAGGTCGATCCGGGTGCGACTCCGGTACCGATCACGATGCCCGGGTTCAGCGACAGCCACTGGTTCCGGAAGGAGTTCGGCGCAACCGTGTACGGCTTTTGGCCCCACAACGCGATGACCCTCGCCGAGGCGGCGCCGCTGATCCACGGGGCCGACGAGCGGGTCGCGGCTTCTGACGTCGAGCTCGCGGCGCGCTTCTTCTTCGACCTCCCGCCCCGGGTGCTCCTATGAGCGAGGCGGCGACACCGGAGATCGCCGATCCGGCGGTGTCCGGCAACGGCGCCTCCCCGCGCCTCCGCCTCGGCGGGATGGCGCTTCGCAACGGCCTCCTGATCCACGGCCCGACGTCGTGGGCGATCGCCGCGCGGGCGCCCGGGGGCGATCTGGTGGTGGCGTCGGGGCGCAAGCCGACGTTCGCGCCGCGCGTCGCCGCCGTGCCCCTGATTCGTGGCCCCGTGAAGCTGCTGGAGGGATTCGCCGTCGTGCCGCTCGCACGCCGCGAGCTTCCCGCCGCTCGGCTTCCGCTCGAGGACCCCCGTGTGCTCGCGACCGCGGGGCTGGTCACGTTGCTCAGCGGGGCGCTGCGGCGCGGCCGGCCGGCGACTCTCGTGCGTGAGAGCGTCGCCGCGCTGCTGGGCGCCCTCCCGGCGATCGTCGCGCTCAGCGACTCCGATCTCGCCGCGTATCACGGCGTCGAGCACAAGGCGATCGGCGCGTACGAGCAGGGGCGGACCGACCCGCGCGAGGTTCCGAAGGAGCACGAGCGCTGCGGCTCCCACCTCGTGACCCCGCTTCTCGTGCTCTCGATCGCCGGCCAGCTCGTCGTCGAGCGCCTCGTCGAGCGACCCGGCCCGATCGCCCGCGGGATCGCGGGGCTCGCCGGGGTCGCGATCGCAGCGGAGCTGTTCGCGTGGAGCGAGCGCAACCACGATTCGCCGCTGGCCCGGGCCTTTCGCCGCCCCGGCACCGAGATCCAGCGCCACGTTGCGACGCGCGAGCCGACCGACGAGCAGCTCGAGGTCGGCTCGGCTGCGCTGGCCGAGATCCTGCGCGCGGAGGGCGCCGCGCGGGGTTGAATCACCTCATGCTGACGGCCGCGATCCTCGAGATCAGCTACGACGACGTCGAGCGGTGGGCGATCACGTGGCTCCCGATCCTCTTCCTGGGGCTGCTCGTCTTCCTCGTGTGGCGAACGCTGAAGCTGATGCCGCGGACGAAGCCGCAGCAGATCACCCCCAGCTCGGCGAGCTCGGTCACGTGGGAGGACATCGCGGGGGTTGAGGAGACCAAGGACGAGCTGCGCGAGGTGGTCGAGTTCCTCAGCCGCCCGGGCGAGTTCAAGCGGCTCGGCGCAAAGGTGCCGAAGGGCGTTCTCCTGCACGGCCCGCCGGGGACCGGCAAGACTTTGCTCGCGAAGGCGGTCGCGCACGAGTCGGGCGCGGACTTCTTCGGCCAGTCGGCGTCCGCGTTCGTGGAGATGTTCGCTGGGCTCGGCGCGGCCCGGATCCGCCGCCTCTTCAAGCAGGCGCGCGAGAACGCCCCCGCGATCGTGTTCATCGACGAGCTCGACGCGGTCGGCGCGCAGCGTGGCTCCGACATCTCCGGGGAGCGCGACCAGACGTTGAACCAGCTCCTCGTCGAGATGGACGGGTTCGAGTCCGGCGACGACGTCGTCGTGATGGCGGCCTCGAACCTGCTCGAGAAGCTCGACCCGGCCCTCCTTCGTCCGGGTCGCTTCGACCGCCAGGTGTTCGTGCCGCCGCCCGACATGCGCGGCCGCGCCGCCGTGCTCGGCGTGCATACGCGCGACAAGCCGCTCGGGGCCGACGTCGACCTCGACCTCGTCGCGCGCCACACCTCGGGCCTCACCGGCGCGGACCTCGCCAACCTGTGCAACGAGGCGGCGATCCTCGCGGGCCGCAACCGGCGCGTCGAGATCGCCCAGCGCGACTTCGAGAGCGCCTTCGAGCGGGTGGTCGCGGGGCTCCAGTCCCGAAAGGTGATCACGGACCACGAGAAGCGCGTGATCGCGTGGCACGAGGCCGGGCACGCGCTGGTCTCGGAGCTGCTGCCGACCGTGGACGAGGTGCAGAAGGTCTCCGTTGTCCCGCGCGGCAAGTCGCTCGGCTACACGCTCAACCTGCCGCAGGAGGACCGCTACCTGAAGTCGCGCGAGGAGCTGCTCGACTACCTGAAGGTCCTGCTCGCCGGGCGGGTCTCGGAGCAGATCGCCTTCGGCCGCGTGACGACGGGCGCCGCCGACGACCTCCAAAAGGTCACCTCGATCGCCCGCTCGATGGTCTTCGACTACGGGATGGGCTCGAGGATCCGCGCCCACCAGCTCGCCGCGGACGACCTCAACGTCTCCGAGGCGATGCGGGCGGTGCGCGACGAGGAGGTCGAGGCGATCGCCGAGGAGGCGTACCGAGGCGCCCACCGACTGCTCACCGACCACCGCGACCTGCTGGACGAGATCGCCCAGCGCCTGCTCACCGACGAGGTGCTCGAGCGGGACGAGATCCGGGCGATCATGTCCCGCCAGCGCGAGCGCGGCGCTGCGGTGCCGAGCCTGCAAGCGCCGTAGACTCATCGCTCCCATGTTCGACCGGATCGATCACGTCGGCGTCGCCGTCTCCGACCTGGACTCCGCCGCCGCGCTCTTCGAGGAGACCTTCGGGATGCCCCTCTCCCATCGCGAGAAGGTCGTGTCGCAGGGCGTCGAGGCGGCGCTTCTCGACGTCGGGGAGGGCCACGTCGAGCTCCTGCAGCCACTCGGCCCCGAGACCGTGGTCGGGAGGTTCATCGAGCGACGCGGCGAGGGCCTGCACCACGTCGCCTACGCGGTGGAGGACATCGACGCGTCGCTCGAGCAGCTCAGGGACGCGGGCGTCGAGCTGATCGACCAGGAGGCGCGGACGGGCATCGGTGGGAGCCGCGTCGCCTTCCTGCACCCGAAGGCGACCGGCAGCGTGCTGACAGAGATCGTCGAGCCCGCAGAGGGCGAGTGATGGCGGAGGACGAGACGAACGGCGGCGGGGAGTCGAACCGGGTCGAGATCGGGTTCGACGGCGGCCAGGTGATGGTCGCGCGGCTAAGCGCGGAGCAGCTCGACGCGCTCAAGCAGGCGGTCGCCTCGACCGACAAGCTGGCGAGCGAGGCGGGTGGGTGGTACGAGCTCGAGTCGACCGACGGCGCGATCTCGCTCGACCTGCGCAAGGTCGTGTTCGTGCGCCGCGCGGCAGCGTCGCACACGATCGGCTTCTCGGGAGCGTGATCCGAAAGCTTCTGGCGGCGGCGCTATTGGCCGTCGTCGCCGTCGCCTACTGGTGGCGCAAGAACCCCTCGGCGTGTCCGTATGGCCAGCGCTTCTGGGTCCAGGCCCCGCACCCATTCATCACCCGCGAGCGCCTGCGCGGGATCCTCGGGCCGGCGCCGGGAGACCGGGTGCTCGAGATCGGCCCCGGGACCGGCTACTACACGCTCGATCTCGCGGAGTGGGTGCGGCCCGACGGGCAGGTGGACGTCTTCGACATCCAGCAGGAGATGCTCGACCACACGATGGAGCGCGCCGCCGAGCGCGGGCTGACGAACCTGCGGCCGACCCGAGGCGACGCGCGGGCGCTGCCGTACGGGGACGACTCCTTCGACGCCGCGGTCCTGGTCACCGTGCTCGGCGAGATCCCCGACCAGGACGCCGCGCTGCGCGAGCTCGAGCGCGTGCTCCTGCCCGGCGGCCGGCTGATCGTCGGCGAGCTGTTCGGCGACCCGCACATGGTCACCCTGGACGCGCTCCGACGCCGTGCCGAGGCCGCCGGCCTCGTGTTCGAGCGCCACGTCGGCCCGAAGCTCGCCTTCTTCGCCCGGCTTCGCGCCTGATTCCCAGCCGATTAGCGGAGCGCCGTCCACAAGCGCTCCTCCGCATCGAGCACGCGGGCGGCTTCCTCGCCCACGCTCGACCACAGAGGGGCCTCGGGACCGTCCGCCTCGCTCGCGGCGAGGAAGGCTTCGGCGAAGGATGTCCATCGCTCCGCCGCCTCGTGCGCGAGGTCCGCCTCCGCGTACCCCACCTCGTCGAGAAAGCGCGCGTACATGCGCCGGAAGTTCCCGCCCCCGGTCCCGCGACGCTCGATCACCTGGTAGCCGAAGCGCGCGCACCACTGCCAGTCCTCGGCCACGCGCGGCCAGTCCTCGACCTCGGCCGCGAGGCGGCGCAGTGCCGGGATCCCCTGGAGCTCTTCCAGCTCCGGCTCCAGCATCCGCTCGGCCGCGAGCTCGATCGCGCGCGGCGCCGCGCCGCGCAGGTCGTCCAGCGCAGTGCCCTCGGGCACGTGGAACATGTGCCCGGCGAGCGGATACGCGGGGTGCTGCTCGTGGCGCGCGAGGGCGAGGTTGTCGAGCGTCGTCGTCTGCAGCTCCTCGAATCCCGTGTCCGAGAGGTACGCCCGCTCGCCGTCGTAGCCGGCTAGCACGACCGCGTGGCCCGGAAAGTGCGCGGAGCGCCCGTAGTGGTCGAGGTGGTAGAGGTCGGTGAGCAGGAGCGCCGGCCGTCCCGAGTCGACCACTGCCCGGACGCGCTCCCACGAGACCTCGGGGTCGGCCGACGTCTCCAGGCTCAGCGGCGCGCCAGTGAGCTCGACGAACTGTTCCTCGAGCCGCGCCGTGCGACCGTTCGTGAACCGCGAGGGGGACTGCCCGTCGAGGACGACGTAGTAGAAGCACGCGCCAGCGCCGAGCCCGAAGGCGAGCTCCTCGGAGCACTCGAGCCCGTGGAAGGCGAGCAGGTTGCGAAGCGCGGTCGAGCCGCAGTGCTTTCCCGGTTCGTGGGAGTAGCCTGGGACGATTGTCGGTGAAGGGGTCCTCTGCACGCGGATGGGATTCTGCCCGTTTACCAAGCCGGGTGCCGGGTATACCCGGGGGGCCGGTTGCACGGATGCCCACCCCACCTGACCTGCCCGTAGCACTGCTCGCCAACCCGGATTCCGGGCGGGGGGAGGGCCCCGAGGCGGAGTGCATCCTCCGCGAGCGGGGCGCCAAGGTGCTTCGCTTCACCCTCGATCGAGCCGCCGAGGCCGCTCAGTCGGGCGCGGCGCGAATCGTCGTCGCCGGCGGCGACGGCTCGATCGGTTGCGCGGCCGAGGTCGCCGCGAGCGCCGGAGTGCCGCTCGCCGTCGTTCCGGTCGGGACGGCGAACGACTTCGCTCGAGCGCTCGGCATCCCCCTCGACCCGGCCGAGGCGTGCCGGCTGGCCGTGGCCGGCGCCAACACTCGCCGGCTGGAGCTCGCCTGGATCGGGTCGCGCCCGTTCGTCAACGCGGCCAGCGCCGGGCTCTCGCCGATCGCCGCGCGCAAGGCCGGGGGCCTTAAGCGGATACTCGGTCCGCTCGCCTATACGGCCGGCGCGCTTCGGGCCGGGCTCCGCGCGCGCCCGATCGCGTGCCGGGTGAGCTGCGAGCGCAACTCGTTCTTCGACGGGCGCGCGTGGCAGGTGAGCGTCGCTGTGACAGGCGCCTTCGGAGGCGGCGCGACGGTGGAGGCCGACCCTCACGACGGCCGGCTCGACGTCGTGGTGATCGAGGCCCGCTCGCGGGCCCGGCTCGTCGCCCACGCCTACCGCCTTCGCACCGGCCGGGTCGAGTCGCAGCGCGGGGTACGGAGCCGGCGTTGCCGCGATCTCGAGGTCCGTACCGACGGCGAGACTGGGTTCAACGTCGACGGCGAGCTGTTCGACGCCAGGGACGCCCGCTTCCGGGTCGAGGCGGGGGCGTTCGAGGTGGTGACCGGGTGAAGCTCCCGCCTACCCAGATCGGGCGCGAGCGCGCGCCCGCCTGGAAACGGGCGTGGCGCCGCTACGCGGCCCCCGCCGCGTTCGGAGGCGCCGCAATCTCCTGGTACGCCGCGGACAGCCTCCGCCACCGGCGCGAGGGCGCGTTCGGCTACGAGCTCGCCGAGTCGGTTCCGGTCGACTCACCGGACTTCCTCCGCGCCGCTGAGGCGCTCACCGGCGCGCCGACATCGCAGGGCAACGAGGCAGAGTTGCTCATCAACGGCGACCGCATCTTTCCCGCGTTCCTCGAGACGATCGCATCCGCGGAGCGGACCCTGAACGTTCAGACCTACATCTACTGGCGTGGCGAGATCGCGCGCGAGGTCGCCGGTGCGATCTGCGCCAGGGCGAGGGACGGCGTGAAGTGCAAGGTGATCCTCGACGCCCTCGGCGCGGCGAAGATGCGTAGAACGCTGATCGACGATATGGAGAGCGCCGGGGTGAAGGTGATCCGCTTTCGCCCGCCGAAGCCCTACGCGCTGCACCGCGTCGCCAATCGCACCCATCGACGCCTGCTGATCGCCGACGGCCGCGTCGGGATGACCGGTGGGGTCGGGATCGCCGCCGAGTGGACCGGCGACGCCGAGGATGCGGATCACTGGCGGGATACCCACGTGCGCGTTCGTGGTCCGGTCGTGCGCGGGATGCAGGGTGCGTTTGCCGAGAACTGGCTCGAGGGAAGCGGCGAGGTGCTGGCCGGCGAGGAGTACCTGCCCGAGCTCGAGCCCCTCAACGACGACGGGCCGATGCAGCTGGTGCGCTCCTCGGCCAAGGTGGGCGACACCAACGTCGAGGCGCTCTACTACCTGGCGATCGCGTCGGCTCAGCGCTCGATGGACCTCACCGCCGCATACTTCGTCCCCCGCCCGGCGTTCACCGAGGCGCTCGAGGAGGCGGCGGGGCGCGGTGTCCAGGTCCGGATCCTCGTTCCGGGCCCTCACATCGACAAGGGTCTCGTTCGCCTCGCCGGTCACGCGGCCTACCAGCCGTTGCTCGACGCCGGGGTGAGGATCTTCGAGTACCAACCGACGATGCTGCATGCGAAGTCGCTCGTCGTCGACGGCGTCTGGGCCTCGGTCGGCACGGTCAATTTCGACAACCGCTCGTTCCAGCTCCACGATGAGGTGACGCTCTGCGTCTGGGACGAGCGCTTCGCTGGCGGCCTCCGGGAAGCCTTCGAACGCGACCTCGAGCGCTCCGATGAGATCGAGCCGGGGCGCTGGGACGGCCGCCCGCCGCACCGGCGGGTGGCCGAGGCGGCGACAAAGCTGTTGCGCCGCGAGCTCTAGCTTCACCGCGATCCGGACCGGCGCGCGTATCCTGCCCGCGTGTTCGAGCGGCTGAGATCGCGCCGATCGAGGCGTCCCCGCTTGCGACTGCTGCCGGGTCGCCGGGTGGCGCCGCGCAACCCTGTGCTGGAGGCGTTGGGGCGGGGCGACCAGGCGGCGCTTCGCTTCCTGCGCACTCGTGGTCACGCAGCGCCGGTCGAGGCGGTGATGAAGGCGCTCGGCGTCGCCGGGGAGTTCGCCGTCGCGTGGACTGTGATCGGAGTGGTGGGGGCCACGATCGATGAACGCCGGCGGGGGCAATGGCTCGCCGCAGCGGTCACCGGTCCGGCCGCGGTCGGAGTCAACTTCGTGGTCAAGGTCGCCGTGGGACGCGAGCGACCGCTAATCGAGGAGCACCCGCCGCTGGCGCGCGCGCCGACCAAGCTCTCGTTCCCCTCCGCCCACGCGACCTCCTCGATCGCCGGCGCGACCGCACTCGGCCGGGTCGAGCCGCGTGCCCGACCGGCGCTCTTCGCCCTCGCCGCGGCGATCTGCGCCGGCCGGCCGTATCTCGGGATGCACTACCCGTCGGACGTGATCGCCGGTGCCGCGCTCGGCACCGCGCTCGGCCGCGCCGTGCCCGGACTCGACGGCGACCGCGGGAGCCCCGCGCCGGCCGAAGAATCACCGTGAAGATCGGGATCGTCGGGCTCCCCAACGCGGGCAAGACGACGCTCTTCAACGCGCTCACGCGAACCGCCGCGGAGACCGCCGTCTATCCGTTTACGACGGTCGACCCCAATGTCGCGGTGGTCGAGGTCCCGGACGAGCGCCTCGGCGCCGTGGCCGAGGTCGTGGGGGCGAGCCCGGCGGTGCCCGAGACGATCGAGTTCCACGACATCGCGGGGCTCGTGCGGGGCGCGGCCGAGGGCGAGGGTCTCGGAAACCGCTTCCTCGCCGGGATCCGGGAGACGGACGCGATCTGCCACGTGGTCCGGACCCATTCCGACCAGGGGGTGCCCCACCCCGAGGGGGAGATCGACCCGGCGGGGGACATCGAGACGGTCGAGGCCGAGCTGATGCTCGCCGACCTCGAGCAGGCCGAGGGCCGGCTCGCCCGGGTCGCGAAGCAGGCCGGCTCGGGCGACGATGGGGCGATCGCGGAGCGCGAATGGCTGCGGGAGATCGTCGAGGCGCTCGGGCGAGGCGAGCCGGCGCGGAGCGTGCCCGCGCCCGATGCTATCCCCGGCGCGCCGGACCGGCTCCAGGCCCTGAGCTCGAAGCCGGTCCTCTACGTCGCCAACGTCGACGAGGACGTGACGGAGGTCCCGGATCCCGTCTCGGCGCACGCGGGCCGGAGCGGTTCGAGCGCGATCGCGATCCCCGCCCGGATCGAGGCCGAGCTGGCGGAGATGGACTCCGCCGAGGCGGCTGAGATGCGCGCGGGGCTCGGGATCTCGGAGTCGGGCCTCGCGCGCCTGATCGGCGCCGCGTACGAGCTCCTCGGCCTGATCATCTTCTTCACCGCCCACCAGGGATCGGAGGCGCGCGCCCGCAGCCTGCCGCGGGGCGGCACCGCCTGGGACGCCGCGGGCAAGGTTCACTCGGACATCCAGGCTGGCTTCGCGCGCGCGGAGGTGATCCCGTGGCGGGAGCTCGTCGAGGCCGGCGGCTACGCCTCCGCGCGCGAGCGCGCGCTGCTGCGAACCGAGGGCCGCGACTACGTGGTCCGGGACGGCGACGTCGTCACTATCCGCCACTGAACTTCGCCTGCAGGACGTTTCCGCGTCCCGGGCCGAGCAGGCGTACCTCGGTCACCTCGTGGAAGTCGATCGGGATCGACCCCCCGCCGGCGCCCCCGTCGCCGCTGATATGAATCGCGCGCAGGCCGTCGCGCTTGCCTTCGCCCGTGATCACCTGGACGTCGTAGCGGCCGGATGCGAGTCGGCCGGACGGGTCGACCGTGACCAGGACCCAGGACGGCTCGCCCTGGTAGCCGAACGCGGTGCCGGCGCGCTGCCCGCCCGGGGCGGAGAGCGCCTCCGCCGCCAGGTACTCGCCGTTCGCCACCGCGAGCGTCTCCCGGTATCGATCCGCGATCTCGAGGTCGTCGCGGAACGCGAGCCACATCCCCGCCGCGGTCGCGAGCGCCGCGGCCGCAGCCGCCCCGACGGCGATCAACGGCCTCCGGCGCGGGCGCTCGCGAGGCTCCCGGACCTCGCCGAGCACCCGCGACTCGAAGCCGGCCGGCGGCTCCTGCGCCGGCCCGAGCAGAAGCAGCTCGTCGGCGAGGCTCGACAGGCCCTCCAGGTGCCGCCGGCAGGCGGGACATCCGGCAAGGTGATCGAGCGCGCGGGCGCGCTCGTCACCGCCGGCGATCCCCAGCGCGAGCTCGGGCGCGATCGCCCCCAGCTCCTCACAGCTCGCTCTACCGCTCATCGGCCACCCCGCGTTCCCCGCGCAGCTTCAACATCGCGCTGCGGATGCGCGACTTCGTGGTTCCCAGTGGCGCGCCCTCCATCTCGCTGATCTCGTTCGCCGTGAATCCCCACAGCGCGGCCATCAGCAGCGCCCGCCGCTGCTCCGCGGGAAGCGAGGCGAGCGCCTCGCGCAGCGCCTCGATCTCCTCGCGCGCCTCGCCGGCCGGGTCCTCGGGCGCGCGCATGAACAGCGCCTCTCGCGCCGCGAGGCTGTCCGGGTCGATCGGCTCACCGCGTCTGAGCCGCAGGTGATCGATCGCGAGGTTGCGGGTGATCGACAGCAGCCACGTCTCCACCCTGCCCCGGCGGTGATCGTAGGCGCCGGCGTGCCGCCACGCACGGAGCAGCGCCTCTTGGGCGATCTCCTCCGCCGCCGCCGCGTCTCCCACGATCGTCCTCGCCAGCCCGAAGACACGCGCCTGGAAGCGCCGGACGAAGGCGGCGGCCGCCTCAGGATCGCCCGACGCGAGCCCCGCCAGCAGCGCTTCGTCCGAAACAGACCACATGGGGAACTACGGATGCTCCCAGCCTCGGGATTGAAATCCGGCCCGCTGCCGTCGCCGGCGCAATCCGGGGGGCCTCCTCGGTCGTATGACCGGACAACGGTAGCCAGCCGAAAGGAGACCACCGTGCTCAGATCGCACAGAACCACATCCTGTCGCTCGCTTCCACGCTGGAGCGCGGTTGCGATCCTCGCCGTCGCCGCATCGATCGGCCTCGCGGCGTGTGGCGGCGACGATGACGACGAGGACACCTCGGCCGCGACCACGCCGACGACCGCCCAGACCGGCGCCGCGGGCGGAGGCGATGGCGAGACGGTGGACGTCACCGCCACCGACTTCAAGTTCGACCCGTCGGATCCCACGGTGGCGCCGGGGGAGGTCTCCTTCGACGTCACCAACGACGGCGAGGCTCCTCACAATCTCGAGGTCGAGGGACCGACCGGCCAGGCCGAGCTCCCGGAGGACCTGCAGGCGGGCGATTCGGGCGAGTTCTCGGTCGACCTGAGCGAGCCGGGGACGTACAGGTTCTTCTGCCCGGTGGGCAACCACGAGGACCTCGGGATGGTCGGGGAGGTGACCGTCAAGGGCTGAGCGTCTGGCCCGAGACGGTCACGTGGATCGCCTCCGGCTCGACGGCGTAGTCGATCACGCCGAGAGCCTGGAGGCGGTCCAGAACGAACTGGAACGCGCCGGCCTGGCGATCGCTCTCGTAGTCGCGCAGGACGTCGAACGACCACCCGGTGGTGTGCAGTGAGTAGGCGTCGGTCGCCTCCGGGTTCTGGTTCCCGAGCTCGCGCTGGTACTCGCGGTCCCGGACCGCGCTGGTGACGGTCAGGCTTCCCGCCCCTCCGTTCAGCACGCGCACCCAGCCGGCCATCCGCACGAGCACCTCGAGCGCCTCCGGTCGCAGCCCGCGGTACAGGGCCGGGTCGGCTTCCAGCTCGGACGCGACCTCGCCGAGCTGCTCGCCGACCACGTACCCGAGCTCCTCTCCGTCGGGAATCGGGACGACGTCGCCGTCCCGCCACCCCGCGGCGAGCTCCTCGGGGTCGTCGTAGGCCTCCGTCTCGGTGCGCGGATGGAAGACCTCCTCCGCGGTCGCCTTCGCGGCGTGCAGCGGCTCGAGGCGCGCCAGCTCGCCGCGGTCCTCGCGGTACAGGCGCATGATCTCCCGCGAGGCGAGCACCTTCCAGTAGTACTCGCTCGACTCGTCGCCGAACCCGGACAGCAGATCCCACGCGTCGGGGTTGCGAAGCGGGGAGGAGTCGAAGAAGAGCTGCGCGTAGGTCAGGTCGTTGGCCGTCACCACCTCGCCGGTGCGCCCGCCCGAGGCGTCCGACCCCGTGTAGGCGCCGATCACGTTCTCGAGGTTGCCGATCCCCATGTGGTAGGAGACGACCGCGAGGTCCTCCGCCCCGAAGCGCCCGCGGGCGATCTCCAGGTAGCGGACCGCTCCCTCGAGCGCCTCGCGCGGGTCGAAGCGCTCATCGATACGCGCCCGCGCGGCGAGCAGCTTCTCGACCTTGGGGACCTTGTCCTGGTTGAGCGCCCGCTGCGCCGCCCGCGTCAGCGCGCGGCTGCGCTCGAGGTCGACGCGCATCCCCAGTAGGCTGATCCCGGTCGAGGCGACGATCTGGGTGAGCCCCGAAGCGAGCGCCGGGTTCCTTCCCGCGATCACCTCGGGGCGGCCCGCGCTCTCCAGGTAGACCATCGCCTCGAGCAGGTCGGGGTCCGTCTCCGACCCCGATGCCGCCGCCTCGATCTCGTCACGAAATCGCGCCACCCGCTCA
>Ga0268386_10001628_pt1 | contig 15471 bp, 12 predicted proteins | sample RVTome_15_FD_200260 | JGI IMG/M metagenome (GOLD analysis project Ga0268386, IMG submission 200260) | Soil microbial communities from uranium-contaminated site in the Upper Colorado River Basin, Wyoming, United States - RVT150D86... ...
AGAGGCGGACCGGCTGCAGCGCCAGTGTTTTCAGCTCGCCGGTCAGGCCGGGCAACCCCGGTGGGAACCGCCGGTCGATATCTACGAGGGCGACGGCGAGCTGCTGATCGAGATGGCGTTGCCGGGTGTGACGCCCGAGCGGTTGCAGATCGACTTGAACGGCGAGCTGCTAGTCGTCCAGGCGGAGCGGCGTCTGCCGCACCGTCGTCACGGGGCGACCATCCGACGGCTCGAGATCCCGTATGGGCTCTTCGCGCGACGGCTGGCTCTGCCACCCGGACCTTGGACGATGACCGTGCAGGACTTCGCACACGGTTGTCTCCGGTTGTTGCTGACCCGGTGCTGAGTTCGCAGAAGGTGCGCACATGAGTACGAACGAGAACCCGACCCCCGCTACCGCCGCTCCGGCCGAGACACGCCAGGCGCCCACGCTGCCGCCCGACATGCTGATCATTCTCCCGGTGCGCAACATGGTGCTGTTCCCGGGCGTGGTCATGCCGGTCGCGATCAAGCGCGACAAGACGGTGGCCGGCGCGCAGGAGGCCGTGCGCACCGAAGCCAAGGTCGGCTTCCTGCTGCAAAAGAGGCCCAACACCGAGGATCCCGGTTTCGAGGACCTGCATCGCGTAGGGACCGTTGCTTCCATTGTGCGTTACCTCACCGCTCCCGACGGGACGCATCACCTCGTCTGCCAGGGCGAGCGCCGCTTTCGCGTGCTCGACCAGGTGGGCGGTTTTCCGTTCCTCGTCGCGCGGGTCGAGTTCCTGCCCGACACGGGCGCAACCAATCCCGATGTCGAGGCGCGGGCGCTGTATCTGAAGCAAAAGGCGGTGGAAGCGATCTCGCTGCTGCCGCAGGCGCCCGCCGAGCTCGCCAACAGCGTCCAGGCGATCGAGTCCCCCTCGATGCTCGCCGACATGATCGCGAGCTTCCTCGACATCAAGGCGACCGACAAACAGGAGCTCCTGGAGACGACCGAGCTCCGCGACCGCCTCCAGCAGGTCTCAAACCTGCTCACCCGGCGCGTCGAGGTGCTCAAGCTCTCGCGGCAGATCGAGGAGCAGACCAAGGAAGCGCTCGACGACCGGCAGAAGGAGATCCTGCTGCGCGAGCAGATGCGCCAGATCCGCAAGGAGCTGGGCGAGGACGCCCAGGGCATGGAGGAGATCGCCGAGCTGTCCGAAGCGATCACGAAGGCGGGCATGCCGCCCGACATCGAGGAGCAAGCGCGAAAGGAACTGAAGCGTCTCGAGCGCATGAACGAGGCGAGCGGCGAGTACTCGATGGCGCGCACCTATCTCGACACGCTGCTGGGCCTGCCGTGGTCGAAGCTCGACGTGGAGGATATCGACATCGAGCGCGCCCGCGGCATCCTCGACGCCGACCACTACGGCCTGGAGAAGGTCAAGAAGCGCATCGTCGAGTATCTGGCGGTACGCAAGCTCAACCCGCAGGGTCGCAGCCCCATCCTGTGCTTCGTCGGGCCGCCGGGCGTCGGCAAGACTTCGCTCGGTCAGAGCATCGCACGCGCACTCGGAATCAAGTTCCAGCGCGTAAGCCTGGGTGGCACGCACGACGAGGCCGAGATCCGCGGCCACCGCCGCACCTACATCGGCGCGCTGCCAGGCAACATCATGCAGGCGATCCGCAAGGCCGGCACGCGCAACCCGGTGCTGATGCTCGACGAGATCGACAAGCTGGGCGCGGGCATCCAGGGCGATCCCGCCTCGGCGCTGCTCGAAGTGCTCGACCCCGAGCAGAACTCGACCTTCCGCGACAACTATCTGGGAGTGCCGTTCGACCTGTCGAAGGTCCTATTCATCACCACCGCGAACGTGCTGGACACGATCCCCGGCCCGCTCCGTGACCGCATGGAGATCATCGAGCTGACCGGCTACACCGAGGAGGAAAAGGTCGAGATCGCGCGACGGTATCTCGTCAAGCGGCAGCTCGAGGCCAATGGCCTCAAGCCCGAGCAGGCGTCCATCACCGACGAGGCGCTGCGCCGGATCGCGCGCGACTACACCCGCGAAGCGGGCGTGCGAACGCTCGAGCGTCAGATCGGCTCCGTGCTGCGCAACGTCGCAGTCCGCATCGCCGAGGGCAAGGCGAGCTCGGTCAAAATCGACGAGGACGACGCGGCTGAAATCCTGGGTGCGCCGCGGTTCGAGAACGAGATCGCGATGCGCGTGAGCGTGCCCGGCGTGGCGACGGGCCTCGCGTGGACGCCGGTGGGCGGCGACATTCTGTTCATCGAAGCGACGCGCATACCGGGCAACGGCAAGCTGATCCTGACCGGCCAGCTGGGCGAGGTGATGAAGGAGAGCGCGCAGGCGGCGTTGAGCCTGGTCAAGGCCCAGTCCGAGTCACTCGCCATCGACCCGGCGCTCTTCGAGAAGAGCGACATCCACGTGCATGTGCCGGCGGGCGCGATCCCGAAGGATGGCCCGAGCGCGGGCGTGGCGCTCTACACGGCGCTGCTCTCGCTCGTGACTCAGCGCAAGGTGCGCGCGGACGTCGCGATGACCGGCGAGATCAGCCTGCGGGGCCTCGTGCTGCCGATCGGCGGCGTCAAGGAGAAGACAATCGCCGCCCATCGTGCGGGCATCCGCACGGTGCTGCTGCCGGCGCGCAACCGCAAGGACCTGGAAGACATCCCGGACAGCGTCAGGCGCGAGCTCAAGTTCGTGTGGATGGAGCGCGTCGAGGACGCGATCGCGAACGCGATCGAGGCGCCCGCGGATCATCAGCCGCCCATTGCGAAGACGGGTACCTGAGCGCCCGCGGTCTGCTTCAGATCCGGATCCGCTCCCACGCGCGCGATCGCCAGCGCAGGTATAGCACGCTGCCGAGCAAGACGACGTAGACGACCATCGCGATCCAGCCGCCCGTCGCGCCGAGGCCGAACTGCGGGAGCATGTCCACCCATCCCTGCCCCGGCGCAAACGACAGCGAGTGAGCCAGTGGCACGAACACCCCCCAGGACAGCACCAGGAACACGAGCGCCGGGAAGCGCGCGTCGCCCGCGCCACGGAGGCCGAACGCGCTGCCCAGGCTGAGACCATCGAAGGCCTGGTACGCAGCGGCGATCCACAACAGCCATGCGGAGAGGCGAACGATCGCCGCAGACGACGGATCCTCGGCATTGACGAACGACGGCAGGATCAACGGGCCCGCGGCCGCGAGCATCACGCCGATCGTGCCCATGAACGCCATGTTCAGCACGATCATGCGGTTGCCGAGCCTGCGCGCCCAGCCCCGATCGCCGGCGCCGATCGACTGACCCACGAGCGTGGTGCTCGCGAGCGCGATGCCGATGCCCGGCATGTACGCGATCGACGTCAGCATCAGGCTGATCTGCGACGCCGCGCCTTCCACCTGGCTCAGCCGAACCTGCATCAGCTGGAACAGCGACAGCCCGAAAAGATCCGCGGCGGCCATCGCGCCCATGGGAAATCCGAGCCGGAATTCGCGGAACAAGTTGCGCAGATCCGGCCGCCACGTCAGATGCGTCTTGTACGCGCGACGAAGGTCGGGGCGCAGGAACATCCACAGCCCGAACAGCACTCCGCACAGCATGCTCGCGTTGGTCGCCCATGCCGAGCCCGCGATACCCCAGCCGAATTCGAAGATGAAGAGCCAGTTGAGCGCTGCGTTGACGAGCGCGACGAGACCGGTCGTCATCACGGAGATGCGCGGCCGGGAGATGCCGTTGAAGAACCCGAGGACTGCCCACGCGGCGATGCCGAGCGGTCCGCCCAGCATGCGCGGTCGCCAGAACGCGATGGCCTGCTGCTCGACTTCCGGGTCGAGCCCGACTGAGCGGAACATCGCGCCCCCCGCCCAGGCGAGCGCGCCATAAATCGGAAGGCTCAGCGCGCTCGCCCAGAGGGCGATCCACGTCGCGTGCGAGGCGCGCGAGCGGCGCCGACTGCCTTCGGCCTGCGCGACGAAAGTCTGCACCGCTAGGCCAACGCCGCCGACGAGCACCAGGGACAGCAGCACGACCCAGTACACCGCGCCCATCGCCGCGATGGCCGATGTCGAGATGTGGCCTACGAACCAGGTATCGGTGAGGCTGACGATCGCCTGCAGCCCGCTGTTCAGCATGAGCGGCAGGGCTAGGAGCGCAATCGCCTTGTAGTCGATGTGCCGGCGTCCGTGCGCATCGACGCGTTGCGCGGGAAGAGCGCCGGGCGCTCCGGCCACCAGTGCGCCCGCCAGGGCTTCGACGCTCATGGCTCGACCTGTCGGCGGCGTCAGCGCCGCATGTAGCGATGAACGAAGAAGTAGTAGAGCGCCCCCAGGAACAGCATCAGCCCGCCGACCCAGAGCGAAATGCGGTGCAGGCTGCCGGCCATCAGTTCCTGGTCCTGACCCGCGGTCACGCCGACCCAGACCAGCACCGCACACCAGAGCGCCGAGCCGACGAGCGTCGCAAGCGAGTACCGCAGGTAATCCAGGCGCACGATGCCCGCCGGGATGCCGATCAGATGACGGATCACGGGCAGCAGCCGGGAGATGAAGACGCCGGCCATTCCGAAGCGCGCGGACCAGATCTCCGCCTGCTCGATCTTCGCCGGTGTGACCAGCACGTAGCGTCCGTAGCGCATCAGCAGTGGTCGGCCAAGCAGGCGCGCCGCCCAGTACATGATCGTGGCCCCGACCCAGGAGCCCAGGGTGCCGGCCGCGACGATGCCACCGAGCGACATCGTGCCCCGCGTATGCGCGATATACGCGGCCGGAGGAATGACGACCTCGCTCGGCAGGGGCACGATGGAACTCTCGAGCGCCATCAGCAACGCGACCAGGGGATAGCCGCCGGCATCGAGCGCGCCGAGGTACCAATCCAGGAACGATTTGCCGAGTTCGCGCATGCGGATCCATCCATTGCCGGGCTCGAACGGGCATGTCCGGGTCCGAGCGAGGGCGCATTCTGCCAGATTCACCGGTGTGGACTGCCTGACAGCCGTGCGAGCGATTACGAAGTGATGCGACAATTTCGCACTCGTCACACAGTGTCGGCCATGGCTCCAATGCAGCTCGCGTTTCGGTCCCGGATGCCTCTCCCGGTCCTTTGCCTGTACTTGGCAGTCGCCCCGGCCCTCGGGGCGCAGGACCTGTTGTCCACCGTCAAAGGCCAGGTCCGTGAGCTCGGCACCGACCCCGCAGCCGTCGAACCCATCTCGGCGCGCAACATCCCTGCGCGCGCGGACGTGGACGAGCAGTTTGCGCAGGACGTCCTACGTCGCATGTCGCAGTCCGACCCGGCAGATGTCCTCGAGCAGCAGCTGGCCGAACTCGAAGCCGGGGTCGCCAGGCTCGGCGCCCGGATGCGCGATGAGCAATTGCACCTGCTGCCCGTCCTGAAGCTGGAGAGCCTGCAGCGGAACTGGCAGTTCTTCGACAAGCAGCTCGATCTCTGGCGACGAGATTGGCAGCGCCAGCTCGATCGATATTCGGAGGATGCGGCGCAACTTGCTTCGCGGCGCGCCGCCTGGCGCGCCACGCGCGAGCACGCGCGTGACTCGGCCGTCGCGCCGGCGCTGCTGGAGCGCGTCGATGATGTGCTGCGCCAGATCGACAAGGCGGACCGTGCCATCTCGGTCCCGCTCGCGCGGCAACTGGAACTGGGACGGGCCGGCAACCTCGTGCAGGCGTCGATCGACGCGGGCTTGCGAACCCTCGCGGCCGCAGCGGCAAACCTCGATCGTCGCCTCGGGGTGGCGGATTCGCCGCCGCTGTGGAAGGCCTGGAAAGACCCGCGGTTTTCGCGCAAAGGCCTGCCGGCAGCGACGGAGTCGGCGGTCGACAGGGACTTCCTCCGCCGGTATGTCTCCGCTAGCAGCGAGGGGCTCTGGATCCACGGCGCATTCGCGCTGCTGGCCTTGCCGGTCCTGATCTGGCTGCGCAATCGCAGCCAGAAACTCATCTCCGACGAGCCGGAGATGCGGCCTTCGACGCAGGCGCTGCTGCGCCCGATCTCCTCCTGGCTCGTGCTGGTGCTCGTCGCGACGCTCTTCTTCCAGGCGGACGCGCCGACCCTGCTGCACGAGGCGGCGCTCCTGATTGCGGTGATCCCCGTGTTGAGGCTGTTGCCGAAAAAGGTCTTCGACGTGCTCGGCCCATTGCCGTACGGGGCCACCGCCTTGTACGTGCTTCAGCGTCTTGGCTTTGTCCTCGTGGCCCACCCGCTCTGGTATCGCGTGCACCTGCTCGCAGTCACGCTGCTGACACTGGCCGCGCTGACGTGGATGCTGCTGGAGGCGCGGCGGCGAACGCCCACCGCAGTCGCGAGCAGGCTCCAGAAAGTTTCGCGCACCGTGGGCTGGCTCGGTGTAGCCGCGCTGGTCGTTTCAGCCGCCGCCAACCTGCTCGGCAACGTGACGCTGTCCGAGGTGCTGACCGGTGGGACGCTCGACAGCGGCTACCTCGGCCTGGTGCTCTACGCCGGCGCGACCATTCTCGGGTCGATCACGAAGCTGCTGCTCGCACGCCGCGCCACGGCGCGGTTCCAGGGGGTGGCGCAACACACGGGGCCGTTGCTGCGCAGCTTCGCCAGGCTCATCAAATATGGCGCGCTTGCCGTCTGGATACTGCTCACGCTGAACGAGTTTCGCGTGTTGCGCCCGATGGTTGACTGGGCCCGCGGCGTGCTGACTTACCCCATCGGCTTCGGCGCGATCTCACTGACGCTGGGCAGCGTCCTGCTGTTCGCGATTACGGTCTACGTGGCCTTCTGGATCGCTCGGACCGTCCGCACGCTTCTTCAGGACGAGATCCTCGGGAGGATGTCGCTGCCGCGAGGCGTGGCGAACAGCGTTTCGAGCCTGACTTATTACGCGTTGATCCTGTTCGGGCTGCTGATCGCGCTGGCCGCCGCAGGCTTCAAGGTAAGCCAGCTCGCGATCGTCGTCGGCGCGCTGAGCGTCGGCATCGGCTTCGGCCTGCAGAACGTCGTGAACAACTTCGTTTCAGGCCTGATCCTCATGTTCGAGCGACCCATACAACCGGGCGACGTCGTCGAAATCACCGGCACCTCCGGCACGGTACGAGAGATCGGTATGCGCGCCACGACGCTGATAACGGGCGAAGGCGCGGACGTCGTCGTGCCGAACGGCACGCTGCTGTCCGAGAAGCTCGTCAACTGGACGCTCTCCAACACGAATCGCCGCCTCGACGTCGACGTGGGTGTCGCCTATGGCAGCGACCCGAAGCAGGTGCTCGAGCTGCTGAAGGAAGTTGCCTTGTCGACGCCGGGCGTCGCGGCGCAACCCGCGCCGGTGGTGTTGCTGATGAGCTTCGGGGCAAGCTCGCTTGATTTCGGCGTACGGGCCTGGACCAACGAGTTCGGGGACTGGGGCATCATCCGCAGCAACATGGCGGTGCGGGTGCACGATGCCTTGAAGGACGCGGGGATCGAGATTCCGTTCCCGCAGCAGGATATCCATCTGCGCAGCATGCCATCGGGTTTGACGGCAGCCCCCGACGACGAGGGACGACCCAAACCGGGTTAATCGGCGACTCGTTCCGTGCGAGCGACAAACGGCGCACCGGCGCGGGACTCAGCGCACCGCCCGCCATTATCGTGATCCTTGCCTGCACGCCAACAAGTGCAGATGGGGGCTCTACCGATGAACCGACTCCTGGCGCTCGTTCTCCTCGCCGCCGTCGCGTCGACGGCGCTCGCACAGGCCACCTTCCACGGGAACCTGGCGCGGACTGGGGTCTACGAAGGCGGCGGCCCGACGCAGGCGCCAGCCGTGAAATGGACCTTCAAGGCCGCCGGACCGATCGTCACCTCGCCCGCCATCGCGGACGGGCTCGTCTACATCGCCAGCCTGAGCGGGCACCTGTATGCACTGGATCAGGCAACGGGACAGGAAAAATGGAACTTCAAATCGAGCCGGCCGATCGCCTCGTCGCCCACCGTGGATGAAGGCACCGTGTACTTCGTCTCCTCGGCCGGTTCGCTCGCGGCGATCGACGCCGCGACGGGTCAGCCGAGGTGGGTCTATGCGATCGAGCACGAGCGCCGGTTCGAGGCGCAGGGTCTGCACGGCTATCCCTATTCGAAGCAGACGATTCCCGACGCTTGGGACGTGTTCACGTCCTCGCCCGCGGTGGCGCACGGCAAGGTGTACTTCGGCAGCGGCGATGGCAATGTGTACGCGGTCGACGCGAAAAGTGGCGTGCTGCAGTGGAAGTTCGCCACCGGCGACGTCGTGCACGCCTCGCCTGCCGTGGCGGGCAACACCGTGTACATCGGCAGCTGGGACAGCCAGCTCTACGCGATCGACGCCGAGAGCGGCCAGCAGAAGTGGGTGTTCAAGGCCGGGCAGGATCCGAACTACCACAACCAGGTCGGCTTCCAGTCCTCGCCCGCCGTTGTCGACGGGACGGTGTACGTGGGGTGCCGCGACGCGCATGTGTACGCGCTCGACGCCGCCACCGGCCGCAAGAAGTGGGACTACCCCACCAGTAAGTCCTGGGTGAACGGCACACCCGCGGTGCGCGACGGCACGGTATACGTCGGCACGTCGGACACCTCGCGCTTCATGGCGCTCGACGCACGCACCGGGCGGCTCAAGTTCACCTATACGGCCGGGGCGTACATATTTTCGTCCGCCGCTCTCGCCGGGGATCTTGCTTACTTCGGCAGTCACAACGGCCGCCTCTACGCGGTGAACGCGAAGACCGGTCAGCTCGCCTGGCAGTTCCAGACCGAAGGCGCGAAGCGCGACCCCATGAAGATCCTGAATGCGGACGGGAGCCTGAATCGCGAAGCGATGACATCGACCTTCGGCGATTTCCAGGACATGTATGTCGATTTCTATCGGTTCATATCCGTCGGCGCGATCATGGGTTCGCCGTCCGTGGACGGCGGAGTGGTGTACGTCGGCAGCATGGACGGCAACCTGTACGCCTTGAACTGATGCATCCGCGCACTCGCGCTTGAAAGCCGCGCGGCTGGCCGCATCTAGCCCGCATGCGCGTTCCCTTCGATGCGGGCCAGTCGGCCGACGTCGCCGCTCTCGATGCGTATTCGCAGACCGTCATACGGGCAGTGGAGAAGACCGGCCCGGCGGTGGTCAGCATCGCGGTCGAGGGCGCGCGCGGCCGCCAGGGTGAGGGGTCGGGCGTCCTCGTGACACCGGACGGTTATCTGCTGACCAACGAGCATGTTGTACGCCGGGCGCAGGGCCTGACGGTGACGTTCGTGGATGGACACCGCGCGCCGGCCGAGGTCCACGGTCGTGACGCGGCAACCGATCTCGCGGTGCTTCGCTCCCGCGGCAGCGACCTGCCCTATGCCGGCATCGCCGAGCAGCCGGGGCTGCGGCCTGGCCAGCTCGTAATCGCCATCGGCAATCCGCTCGGATTCGAGGCGACGGTCACTGCCGGCGTCGTGAGTGCGCTTGGCCGCACGATGCGCAGCCGCGACGGACGGCTGATCGAAGGCATCGTCCAGCACACGGCCCCGCTCAACCCGGGCAACTCGGGCGGGCCGCTGACCGACAGCGCGAGCCGTGTCGTCGGCATCAACACCGCGATCATCGCGAGCGCCCAGGGAATCGGATTTGCCGTCCCCTCGAGCACGGCACACTGGGTGTTCACCGAACTGCTGGCGCATGGTCGCGTGCGACGCGGCTACCTGGGGATCGTGGGCCGCGACCGGCCGCTCGATCGCCGACTCGTTCGCGCGCTCGACCTGCGCACGGGTGTCGCGATCGAGGTGATGAAAGTGGACGCCGGCGGACCCGCCTCGGATGCGGATCTGAGGACGGGCGATCTCATCATCGGCGCGGGTGGCGAAGCGCTCGGTGGTCTCGACGGCCTGCACCGGCTGCTGTCGCGATCGCCGGAGGGCACCCCGCTCCTCATCGACGCGCTCCGCGGGCGCAATCGAATTGCGGCTCAGGTCGTGCCGCGACAGTCGTCGCAGTAGTCCATTTTGCGTACTCTTGCGCCGACGCCACAGCGGGATCGCCGCCCCGTCACGCGACCCGTCCCTGGGAGGCCATCATGAACGCGATCGACAGCCGAGCGGTCCTCATCGGGCTGGTATCCGTCCTGTTCGGTGTTTTCTGCTTCGCGGCCGGCAACCTTGGCTTCGAACTCGTCACCGCGGAGGAATATCAGCGCGAGAAGGACGCGCGAAGCTTACTTACGCGCGTGCCCGGGACCCAGCCTGCCGAACCGGAGTCTCTCCGCGTCGCCGACGGGCCGCTGATCGAGGTCTGGCCGCCGGATTCGCGAAAGGTGGTGAAGTCGCCAGTCGATATCTCGGTGCGATTCTCTCCGGGTGCGGGCGCGACGATCGTGCTTGACTCGCTTCGCATCCGTTACGGCCTGATCGGGCTCGATGTGACCGAGCGTATCCGCCAGTCCGCCACGGTAACGGAGCAGGGCATCCAGGCACCGGCTGCGGCACTGCCGGCTGGTTCGCACTCGATGTCGATCGAGATCGCCGATTCGACCGGACGAAAAACCAGGCAGGCGTTCAAGTCCCGGGTGGAGGCGTAGGCTTCGACTCACGGCCGTCCGGAAGGCCTTCAGCTAGAATATGGCTTCCCGCCCAGGTCTCAGGCCTGCCATGCCCACGTACGATTACCACTGTCCCGCCAACGGCCGCACGGTCGAAGTCAGCCACAAGCTGGCCGAGAGGGTCAGAACCTGGGGCGACCTCTGCAAGCGCGCGGTCCTGCCGCTCGCGGGCACGCCAGGCAAGGCGAGGGTCAAGCGGCTCATCACCGGCGGCAGTGTGATCGGCACGCTGGGGAGCGAGAAGGAACGCCCCTGCGACAGCGGCCCATGTGGCGCGCCCGTCTGCGGGAGCGGAGCCTGCGCGTACGATTGAGCGGCGCGGTCAGCCCGTGTCCGCGCCGCCCAAGGTCGGTTTCGTCTCGCTCGGCTGCCCCAAGGCGCTCGTGGATTCCGAGCGCATCCTCACGCGGCTGCGCGCGGAGGGCTACGACGTCGTCGGATCCTACGAGGACGCCAACCTCGTTGTCGTAAATACCTGCGGTTTCATCGACGATGCGGTGCACGAGTCGCTCGAGGCGATCGGCGAAGCCGTCGCGCGTAATGGCAAGGTGATCGTCACCGGCTGCCTGGGCGCCAGGCCCGAGACGATCACCGATCGTCATCCGAGCGTGCTCAAGGTCACCGGGCCACAAGCTTACGAGGAAGTGGTCAACGCGGTGCACGAGCAGCTGCCACCGCTGCACGACCCGTTCGTCGACCTCGTGCCGCCGCAGGGGATCCGGCTCACGCCGCGGCACTATGCGTATCTCAAGATTTCCGAGGGCTGCAACCACCGCTGCAGCTTCTGCATCATCCCGTCAATGCGCGGTAATCTCGCAAGCAGACCCGTTGGCGAGGTGATGCTCGAGGCCGAGCGTCTCGTAAAGGCGGGCGTGAAGGAGTTGCTAGTGATCTCGCAGGACACGAGCGCCTACGGCGCGGACCTGCGATACGCGACAGGCTTCTGGGGCGGGCGACCGGTCCGGGCGAAGTTCGCCGATCTCGCACGCGCGCTCGGCACGCTGGGCCCCTGGGTCCGGTTGCACTACGTCTATCCATACCCGCACGTCGACGAGGTGATCCCGTTGATGGCCGAGGGCAAAGTGCTGCCCTACCTCGACGTGCCCTTTCAGCACGGCAGCCCCAGGATCCTCAAGCTCATGAAACGGCCCGCGCAAGCCGAGAACACGCTTGCACGGATCCGCCGGTGGCGCGAGATCTGCGCCGACATCACGCTGCGCAGCACGTTCATCGTGGGCTTTCCCGGTGAGACCGAGCAGGATTTCCAGACGTTGCTCGACTGGCTCACCGAGGCACGGCTCGATCGCGTCGGCTGCTTCCGCTATTCGCCGGTCGAGGGTGCGGCGGCCAACGCGCTGCCGGATCACGTGCCCGAGGACGTCAAGCAGGAGCGTTACGAGCGTTTCATGGAGCTTGCGACTGCGATCAGCGCCGATCGGCTCGCGGCGAAGGTCGGCCGGTCGATGCGCGTGCTGGTGGACACAATCGGGGCGGATGGCGCCGCAGCGCGCTCGCCGGCCGATGCGCCCGAGATCGACGGCACGGTGCGTATCCCGCGCCCGGGAAGACTTTCTGCGGGTGACTGGGCCGATGTGACGATCACGGAGTCGAGCGCCTACGACCTCACGGCGAAACTGACGCGCGCGGCCTGATACAGCAATAACGGTTCGAGGGGGGAAAGCATGAGAGCAATCGCATCGGCCGCCGCGGCCGTCGTTCTCGGCACATGGCTCGCCCAGGCCGCAGCCGACCCGGCGGGTACTCCAGCCAATCCGCGGTCGGAAGCGATCCGCGCGAGAGTCGACGAGCTCCGTTACGCGCAGGACTTCTCGATCCGCGGGGACCACATCGTGCTCGCCGACACCGTCGCGGCGATCTTCGAGGACCGGCAGTTCGCCCCGGCCTGGGCCAACGGCGCGCGGCTCGATCACCTGATCGCGGCGCTGCGCGACATGGAGCTCGACGGGCTCGATCCCGCGGACTACCACTATGCGACTCTTCAGGCGCTGCGGTCCGAGCTGCGGTCCGCAACCGGTCTCGCGGTCACGGAGCAGGCGGATCTCGAGCTGCTCGCGACGGATGCGATGGCGCTCGCGCTCTTTCACCTGCACGGCGGCAAAGTCGATCCGGTCAAGCTCAGCACGCAGTGGAACTATCCGTCGCGACCGCCACGCACACCCGACGCGCGGGAGCTCCTGATCAGGGCGCTCGACACCGGCCGCATCGTCGAGACCTTCATCGAGGTGCGTCCCGAACACGTGTGGTATCGCCGCGGACGCGAACAGCTGCGGGAGTACCGCCGTATCGCTGCGAACGGCGGCTGGCCGGAGCTCCCGGAGGGTCCGACACTCAAGCCCGGAATGACCGATCCGCGGGTACCCGTTTTGCGCCGGCGGCTCGAGGTCACGGGCGATCTCGGGGTCGTGCGCATCACGGAGCCGGAACTCTTCGATCCCTCGCTGGAGCTCGCGGTGAAGCGCTTCCAGACGCGCCACGGCATGACTGCGGATGGAGCCGTGGGCGCGGCGACGCGTGCGGCGATGAACGTGCCGGTCGGTGCGCGTGTCGATCAGTTGCGCGTCAACCTGGAGCGCGGCCGCTGGGTGCTGCACGAGATCAAGGGCGAGTTCGTGCTGGTCGACGTGGCGGGCTTCGACGTCGCGTACTTCCGCAACGACGAGCCGATCTGGACGTCAAAGGTGGTGGTCGGGCGCCCGTACCGGGAAACACCGGTGTTCAAGTCCGAGATCACGTACGTGGTCCTGAATCCGACCTGGACCATCCCGCCCGGCATCCTCGCCAAGGACACGCTGCCTGTGGTCAAACGTGATCCAGGCTACCTCACGCGTCATCGCATCCGCGTCATCGATGGCAATGGCCGGGAGGTGTCGCCGTGGTCCGTCGACTGGGGCCGCTACCGGAACTCCGTGCCATACCAGCTGCGGCAGGACCCAGGCCCCGACAACTCGCTCGGCCTCGTCAAGATCATGTTCCCGAATCCCTATCTCGTGTACCTGCACGATTCTCCGGCCAAGGCGCTGTACGACCGCGACGACCGGGCCTTCAGCTCCGGATGCATCCGCGTTGAGCGGCCGTTCGAGCTCACCGAGCTCCTGCTCAATGACCCGGTCCAGTGGAATGCGGAAGCGATCCAGTCGGTGGTCAAGACCGGCCAGACGCGCACAGTCAATCTCGCAAAACCGGTACCGGTGCTGATCCTCTACTGGACTGCGCAACCTGCGCCCGACGGGCAGATCATGTTCCGCAACGACGTCTACGGTCGCGACGCACCCACACTTGCCGCGCTCGACAGCGATTTCCGGCTGCCGCCCCTGGAGGTCGAGGGCATTGCGCCCCCATAGGTCGGCTCCAATAATCAGCTCTGAGCCAAGCTCTGAGCCAATTTATCGCGAATAATCAGAGCCGAGCTCAGTGGTGGTGGCCGCCCGTTCCATGCACGTGGCCGTGCTCGAGCTCCTCGGCTGTCGCATCACGAACTTCGGTGATCTCGACAGCGAAGTTCAGGGTCTGACCGGCCAGCGGATGATTACCGTCGATAGTGACCATATCGCCCTTCACCGCCGTGACGGTGACCACGCGCGTCTGCCCGCGCTCGAGCTGCGCCTGGAACTGCATACCGGGCTTGATGTCGCCGACCGAGCCGAACGACCGGCGTGGCACACGCTTGACGAGAGCGGCGTCGCGGACGCCATAACCCTCGGCCGGCTCGACGCGGACCTGCAGCATTTCGCCCGCAGTCTTTCCGTCCAGCGCCTTCTCGAGCCCCGCGACGATGTTGCCCTGGCCATGCAGGTACGCAAGCGGCTCGCTGCCGGCCGAGCTGTCGATCACCTCGCCCGCATCGTTGGTGAGCGTGTAATTAAAAAGAACGACCTTGTCCGGTGAAACTCGCATGCGACGACTCCGGGCGGAACCAAAAAAGGCCCCGCTCAGGGCGCGATCGGTTGCCCGTCGCGCAGTCTCAGCCAGCCACGTGCGACGCGATAGATCACCCACAAGCCGATCAACAGCACCCCGAGTCCGAACGTGAAGAAGCCGATCAGGATCAGGAACAGCGGCAGCGACAGGACGAACACGATCGACACCCACAGCAGCGCAAACCAGAACGTGCGGCGCTGCCAGGCGAAATGGCTCTCGAGCCACGTGCCACGCACCTCGTCGCGCTTCACGTAGTTCATTACGATCGCGATGATCGAGGGGATGCCGAACACGAACTGCAGCGCGACCGCGGCGGAGCTCACGATGCCGATGAATGCCGCGAGCGCATGCAGCGCGTACATCCAGTGCGTGTAGCTCACGAGCCTGGGCTCGGGCAGGCGCGGACTCGCGCCCGCGGGCATGGGATCGTTCATGGCCCTCGGCTCCTCGAAGTCGGCGCGAACGCAGATCAGTCGTCGAGGATTGCAAGCCTACTCGACGGTGACCGACTTGGCGAGGTTGCGCGGCTGGTCGACGTCCGTGCCGCGCAGCGTCGCGCAGTGATAGGCGAGAAGCTGCAGCGGCACGGTGTAGACCGCCGGCGCCTGCGTGTAGCTGACGTGGCGCGGCATCTGGATCACCGTAACGCCGTCGGAGGGCTCCATGCCGGATTCCGGATCGGCGAACACGTACAGCTCGCCGCCGCGTGCGCGCACTTCCTGGAGATTCGACTTCAGCTTTTCGAGCAGGTCGTTGTTCGGGGCGACGGCGATCACCGGCATCTGGGCATCCACCAGCGCAAGCGGTCCGTGCTTCAGCTCACCCGCCGGATATGCCTCGGCGTGGATGTAGGAGATTTCCTTGAGCTTGAGCGCGCCCTCCATGGCGATCGGGTGCATCGGTCCGCGGCCGAGGAAGAGCGCGTGCTGCTTGTCAGCGAAGCGTTGCGCGAGCTCGCGGATACGCCCATCGAGGGCGAGCGCG
>Ga0268386_10001630_pt1 | contig 15455 bp, 13 predicted proteins | sample RVTome_15_FD_200260 | JGI IMG/M metagenome (GOLD analysis project Ga0268386, IMG submission 200260) | Soil microbial communities from uranium-contaminated site in the Upper Colorado River Basin, Wyoming, United States - RVT150D86... ...
GGACGACGCCGGCAAGGTCCGCTCCCAATCGAAGCGCGGCGTCGGCGACGACAAGGCCGTGCGCGGCCGGGGCCGTTCTGGCGAGGTCGACTGCTGCCCATGCCCTGCTCACGACCCTCGCCGCTCCTACCCGCGAGCGATGCTCGACGGGAAGACGCGCCACCAGGAACCGCGTACGCCTCGTGGTGCTCGAGCCGCGCCCCGGTGCCTTCGGCCACAGCGCCGACGTTCGTATCGGGGGGCGTCCGACTGTCGGCAGCCGCCAGATGGCGGCAGCCGAGGCGCCGGTCAGGTAGCACTCCCGACACACGGCCGACAATGCCCGAGCGTCGATGCGATGACGGCCCCAAGGCGGCAGCTGCCGGTAGGCAGATGTAGCGGCGTAGCACCCGGGCTCGACGGCAGTCAACAGCTGGGACTCCGCGAGGCGACGAACCCGGCCCTCGCTGACTCCGGCCGTACGTGCGGCGGCAACGGTGAAAAGCCCACGGCCCGCGCTCAGCAACGCCACCACGTCGTCGGGCAACCCGTGAAGGATCTTCGGCACGCACGCCACGTTCGTGGGTTGCACCGGTCGGCGCGAGCGGCATACCGCCTGGCGTGGACAGGCGAAGGCTCCACCTCTGGCTGTGGACGACCGCATTCGTGACCTCGATGATCAAACCTGCGCTATGGGCAGCTCACGCCACCTTTGGCGCAGGTCTGATCATCGAGGTCGGAGGTAGCAGCAGTTTCGAAGCGCTTTCGTGACCCGTTCGGTTCAGCCGAGCCGGTCGTGCAGGGAACGCCCCTTCGCCCGGGCGGCGTCGGCCAGCGACGCCCGGTCGGCCTCGAGCTGTGCGAACAGTTGCGGGTCGGAGGTGGCCAGGATGCGGGCGGCGAGGATGCCGGCGTTGCGAGCCCCGCCGATCGAGACCGTCGCCACCGGGACGCCGGACGGCATCTGCACGATCGAGAGCAACGAGTCCAGCCCGTCGAGGTGGGTCAGCGGTACCGGCACGCCGATGACCGGCACCGAGGTCACCGCAGCCAGCATCCCCGGCAGGTGCGCGGCTCCGCCGGCGCCGGCGACGACCACCCGCAGCCCGCGTCGCGACGCCGACGCCCCGTAGGCCAGCATGTCCTCCGGCATCCGATGCGCGGAGACGACGCCGACCTCGTAGGACACGCCGAGCCCCCCGAGAACCTCGGCCGCGTCCGACATGACCGCCCAGTCGGAGTCGGACCCCATGACGATCCCGACCCGCGCGGGCCCGGCCCCGACGGTGCGGACCAGCGCGGCGACCCGCTCGTCCGGAGTCGTAGCGGCGGCGTCCGACACGTCATTCATCGATGTCCCCTCGGAGATGGGCCGCGGCGTGCCGAGCACGGTCGCGGAGGTCGTCGACGTCGTTGCCGCACACCGTGACGTGGCCCACCTTGCGTCCCGGCCGCACGGACTTTCCGTACCAGTGAACCCTCAGGTCGGGATCGCGCGCGAGCACGTGTCGGTAGGCGGAATAGGCACCCGGCAGGTCGCCGCCGAGGACGTTGACCATGACGGTGTACGGCGCCCTGGGGGCCGGAGAGCCCAGCGGTAGGTCGAGAACGGCGCGCAGGTGGTTCTCGAACTGGCTGGTCACGGCGCCGTCGATACCCCAGTGACCGGAGTTGTGCGGTCGCATGGCCAGCTCGTTGACCAGCAGACGCCCGTCGACGGTCTCGAACAGCTCGACGGCCAGCACGCCCTCGACGTCGAGCTCCGCGGCGATCGTCAGCGCGATCCGCTGCGCCTCCACAGCCAGGTGTGCGGGCAGCCCGGGTGCGGGGGCCACGACCTCGACGCACATCCCGTCGCGCTGGACCGACTCGACCACCGGGTACGCCACGCCCTGCCCGGAAGGGGACCGCGCGACCACCGCGGACAGCTCGCGGCGGAAGTCAACGTGCTCCTCGGCCAGCACCGGAACTCCGGACCGGAGCGCCTCGGTCACCTCGTCGGACGACCGCGCGACCCACACCCCTCTGCCGTCGTACCCGCCCCGGGTCCGCTTCAGCACCAGCGGCCAGCCGACCTCGGCGGCGAAGGCCGACACCTCGCCGGGATCGGCCACGAGGCGATGGCGCGGGCACGGGACACCCACCGCGGTCAGCCGGGCCCGCATGACGGCCTTGTCCTGGGCGTGGAGCAGCGCCGCGGACCGCGGCCGGACGACGACTCCCGACGCCTCCAACGACCGGAGGTGGTCGGGTGGCACGTGCTCGTGGTCGAAGGTGACGACCTCGCACTCGGCGGCGAACGCCACCAGGTCGGCGAGCGCCTTCTCGTCGGCGACCACGGTGCCCGGGACGACCTGGGCCGCCGACTCGTCCGGCGAGGCGGCCAGGACCATCAGCCGGACCCCCAACGCGATCGCCGCCGGATGCGTCATACGGGCCAACTGGCCGCCTCCGACGATGCCGACGACCGGCCAGCCGGCGGGACTCGTCACGGAGGTTCAGGCTAGCGACGCAACGATCGGACCTGCCGTGCCCTACCCTGACCGGGTGCTCGACACCACAATCCGCCCGCCTCAGCGTGCGCCGGCACCCGTCCACGCGGCCTTTCGCCTCTGGTACCGGCTCCACCAGCTCATCCGGGAGAGCCTGAAGTTTGCGACCGTGGGAAGCCTCGGCTTCGTAGTCGACATCGCTGTCTTCAACGCCCTGCTGTATGCGGGCGGCGAGGGCCCGTTGCAGCACAAGCCCCTCACCGCCAAGACGATCTCGGTCTTGGTGGCCACGCTCGTCACGTACACCGGGAATCGGCTGTGGACGTTCCGCCACCGCGCCCGTCAAGGTGTCGCCCGGGAATACGCGCTGTTCTTCCTCCTCAACGGGGTCGGCCTCGGGATCGCACTGGCCTGCCTGGGCTTCTCGCGCTACGTCCTTGGCCTGTCCGGGCCGCTGGCCGACAACCTCGCCGCGAATGTGATCGGGCTCTCGCTGGGCACTCTGTTCCGCTTCTGGTCCTACCGACGCTGGGTCTTCCCCGATCCGGGCGGACGTCCCCTCCCGCAGGCCGCGTCGACGTGACTCGTCACTCCCGCAAGGCGTAGATCGGGATGCCGTCCACCGTGGCCTCCCGGAGGTACCGTCGTTCCAACAGCCGGGACAGCTCGCCGCCCGGGTCGAGGAAATCCGGCGGTTGGGCAACGGCGATCGCAGCCGGCGGGTCGGAGCCGGCGACCTCGTCGACGATCTCTTCCGACGCGCCGTCGATGTATCGCACCGGCCGGAACCACAGGTACGGCGTCGCGGGCTCGCGCCCCGCGTAGGCGTAGACCGACGCTGAGGCCCAGACGACGAGCACCCGATCGTCCGGTTCGCTCAGCTCCGCCAGCTCCTGCCCGATGCCTTCGGCCGACGCCACCCGCAGGTCGCCGGTCGCCTTGACCCCGAGCTGAGCGGGAGACGACGTCGTCAGGTACGGCACCCATCCAGCCGCGAGAACGGCCATCCCGGCCACGACCGCCGGCAGCACCCGGCGCGGCATCCTCGCCCAGGCCACACCGGCGGCGACCGCTCCGAACGGCAGCAGCTGGAGCCAGTAGTGGGGATGAAACAACCCGCCTCCGACGACCCCGACCAGCCCGCCGGCCAGCCACGCCGCATACACCCCGTGGCGGCGGCCGAGCCGGCTCACACACACCAGCCCGACCGCCAGGAGCGGAGCGGCGTCGAGCGCCAGCGGCGGCACCGCCTGCCACAACAGGTCGAGACGGCCGACCACACCGTCGGCGGCCGGGTCGCCGTGAAACCGGTAGCCCACCACGGCGAACCACCACCGGTCGAGGCCGACCGCGAGGCCGTGCGCGGCGGCCGCGAGCCACGGCAACGCCGCCCAGCCGAATGCGGGCAGGCGGGAGCGGGCATGCGGTATCACCAGGACGGCAGCGACTGCAAGGCCTTCGACGGCGGACTGCTTGACCAGCGGTGCGGTGCTCACCAACACCATTCCGGCGGCGAGCAGGACGGGCGAGACTCTGCCCCCGCGCCGCCAGGCCAGCAGGCTGGCGATGCCGAGCGTCGCGAAGGCCCCCGCAAGGAGCTCACCGTTCGCGGCCCATCCCTCCAGGCGCGGTGCCGACGACACGAGCAGGTAGAGGCCGACGGCGGCGATCACGGCGTGACGACCACCGAGGCTGCGTGCCGCCCAGCCGACACCGACCGCCGTCGCGATGGTGGCGACCAGGGCGAGAACGCGGATCCCGGCCGGCCCGCCTTCCCACGCGATGCGGTACAGCAGCACCAGGGCCTGCGGCCGGTCGACCCAGGCGTCGCCGTAGAGAGTGGCGCCGTCCGCCCAGCGCCCGGCCACGACGCCGTAGCCCCCTTCGTCAGCAGTCAGCGGCACCTCCGCGAAGCGCAGCCTCAACGCTGCCGCCGCCGCGATGGCCATGGCGAGCAGGAGGAACGGCCACGATGATCGGGTAGCCCGGTGCGGCTGGCTCGCGTCATGGGCCGGACCCGGCTGAACTCGAACGGCGGGCTCGACCTCCACGGCGCAGGCGTCCGCTCAGGCGGCCGTGGTCCGGGTGCGTGGACCGGCGCGGAGCACCTGCGACGGCAACTCGTGCCCGACGAGTTGCTCCGCCTGCGCCGCCACCTCGATCAGCGCTTCGAGGTCGACGCCGGTCGCGACCCCCATGTCCTCGAGCATGTGGACGAGTTCCTCGGTGGCGATGTTGCCCGAGGCGCCCGGGGCGTACGGGCAGCCGCCGAGTCCGCCCACCGACGCGTCGAAATCGTCGGCGCCGAGTTGGAGCGCCGCCAGCACGTTCGCCAGACCCGTTCCCCTGGTGTTGTGGAAGTGGAGCCCGAGTGTCAGGTCCGGGTGAGCCGACCGGGTCTCGCCGACCAGGCGAATCACCCGGGTGGGGGTGGCCATTCCCGTGGTGTCGCCGAACGCCGCAGAGTCGACGCCGGCGGTGATCGCCCGGCCGAGCACGTCGAGCACCCGCGGCACGGGCACATCGCCCTCGTACGGGCACCCCCAGGCCGTCGCGACGATCAGCTGGACCGTGCCTCCATGCGAATGCGCCAGGTCGACCAGTGCCGGAAGGTCGGCCAGCGATTCGTCGGTGGAACGGTTGATGTTGCGCCGGTTGTGGGTGTCCGAGGCCGAGATGACGACCTCGATCTCGGAGAAGCCGGCGTCCAGTGCACGCTGCGCGCCGCGCAGGTTGGGGACGAGTGCCGAGTAGCGGACCGACGGGTTGCGCCGGATCCGCGCCCACACCTCGTCGACGTCGGCCATCTGGGGGATCGCCTGCGGGTGGACGAACGCGACCGTCTCGATCCGGCTGAGTCCCGTGCCGGACAAGGCGTCGATGAGCGCGACCTTGCCGTCGGTCGGCACCGGGTCCTCGTTCTGCAGGCCGTCACGCGGGCCGACCTCGCGCAGGCTGATCCGCTCCGGAAGGTCGCTCATCTGGTGATCACACTCCTCATGCGTCGGCCCCGGTATCGGCGCATCACTCCCCCGGCCAGTCCGGAGGCCGCTTCTCGTTGAACGCTGCGACCCCCTCCCTCCTATCCCCGCTGAACGCCGTGGCACGCCAGCAGGCGTCCTCGACCTCGAGGCCCGCGGCCAGCGGGAGGTCGAGCCCGAGTCGCATGGCGCGCTTCGCGTTGCGGGTGCCCACCGGCGAATGGCCGCTCACGGACGTCGCGAGCTCGACTGCCGCGTCCCGGTCGGTCCCGGCGCGGACCAGGCGGTCGGCGAGTCCGAGCCGGTACGCCTCGGCGGCGTCGACGCGCCGGGCGGTGAAGATCAGGTCCGCGGCGCGACCCCAGCCGACCCGCCGGGCCAGCAGCTGGGTGCCGCCACCCCCCGGTATCACGCCCACCGACACCTCCGGCAGGCCGAACACCGCTGTCTCGTCGGCCACGATCAGGTCACAGGCCAGCGCGAGCTCGCACCCGCCGCCGAGCGCGTAGCCGTGCACGGCCGCGATGGTCGGCACCGGCAGGTCGAGGACGCCGCCGTACGCGCGGCGGGCGGTCGGGCGCTGGCGTCGCATCTCGTCGTCGGTGACGGTGTTGCGCTCCTTGAGGTCGGCGCCGACGCAGAATGCCTTCTCCGCCGACGACGACACGACGACCGCGCGCACGCTGCGGTCAGCGCTCAACTCCGCCGCCGCCGAGGCGATGGCCGCAGCCTGCGCGGCGGAGACGGCGTTGAGTGCCGCCGGCCGGTCGAGTACGAGTTCTGCGACGTATCCCGCCTCGTCGGCACGGCGGACGATCACGCCCGCTCCGGGACTGCTCACGTCCCGACCCTATTCCCGCGCTGCCGTCGACCCGGCGGAGACGGCGCGGCGGCGGCTGACGGCGTACGGGACCACCCGGCCGAGTCCAGGGATGTCGCTCGGCGGCAGCGCACGCAGCGCGAAGCGGGGGTCGTCGGCGAGTGCCGCCGCCGTCTCGGCGTCCACGAGCACGGTATTGCGCCCGGCGAGCGCCGTGAGGCGGGCGGCGAGGTTCGCCGGCGTCCCGAAGACGTCGCCGAGTCGGGCCACCACCGGCCCGGTGGCGATGCCCACCCGGATGTCGGGGAGCTCCGGATCCTCGCCGACGGCGGCCACCAGCGCACACGCGATGGCCGTAGCCACCGACGCGTCGTCGGCGACGAAGACGACCTCGTCGCCGAGCGTCTTCACCATGCGACCGCCGCCCGCGGCGATCACGTCGCTGGTCGTCGCCTCGAACGACTCCACGAGCGCACCGAGATCATGCTCGGTCAACCCGCTCGACAACCGGGTGAACGACACCATGTCGGCGAAGCCGACCGAGGCCGGCGCACTGAGCAGTCCGTTCGGCCCGACGTCGCTGATGGCGACGATCCGGCCGGCGGAGGCCGCCAGCTTCCTCCGCCACGCGTAGACGAGCAGCCGTTCGAAGTCCGGAAGCAGCCGCTCGGCGAGCCCGTACGCGGCGGCGAGTCGGCCGCCCGCCCCACGGCCGGGGGCCTCCACCAGCGCGACGAGCGTCTCCACGTGCCATTCGGCCAGCCGGCCGGTCATCCGCCCGAGCGCTCGGACCATCTGGCCGGCGGTCGAGCGCTCGATCGCTCCGTGGTCCACCAGAGCCACCACCGTGCGCAGCGCCTCGACGTCCTCGTCGGTGAACCAGACCGCCGCGCCGACGTCGGGGAAACCCAGCGAGCGCCAGTAGGCGCGGGCATCCTCCACCGGGACGCCGACGGCCGCGGCGACGTCCTCACGGGTGTAGCGCCTGGGCGCTCCGAGCAGCAACCGCTCGAGGTCGTCCGGTGTCGGGCGAGGTTCGGTCACCGCTCGCCCGGGTCGTCGCGGCTCCAGTCGTACGGTTCGTCCCTGGGCAGCGGCCTGGTGCGCGTGGTCGGTCCCGGGTCGGAGACTGCGTCCGACTCCCCGGCAGGATCCTCCTCAGGTCTCCGTCGTGGCGACGACCAGCCGTGTGCCTCCCTGATCAACTCGCTCATCTCGAGCTGGACGGCTTGGACCCGCGGGACGTCGCGCAGCACGATCGTCCCCTGCTCGCTCGCCGCCGAGACGTTGAGCGACCCGCACCGGAGCATCCGGTCGACCACGTCCTGGTGGTAGGCGACGTCGTTGATCCGCCCGAGGGGAATGTCCCGACCGTGCCTGTTGATCACGCCCTGGCGGGTGATGAGGCGCTCGCTGGTCACGGTGTAGGTCGTGCTCAGCCAGACCAGGAAGGGCCAGAGCGACCACCGCAGGATCACGCCCGCCACGACGACGATCAGCACCCACCGGCCGGCCGAACCGGTCCCGTCCTCGGGCAGTACGGCGAGGCCGAAACCGATGGCGGCCGCCATCACGACGAGGACGAGGACCGGGACGATCAGCGCCTTGACGTGCGTCCGCATGTGCAGGATGACGCGCTCGTCGTCGCCGAGGAGCCGCTGCGGGAACCCCATGGCCGCAGCCTATCCCCGTGATCATGGGGACTCGGGCGTCAACCGCTCAACGGACGGATGTGGACGACCTCGCCTGCCCCGACCGCGGCCGCACCGGTTGCCGTCATGAGCACCAGCCGGCCGGCGGCGTCGACGTCGACTGCCCGACCCTCGACGGTGGCGCCGCCCGGCAGGTCGGCCCGGACCTCACGACCGAGCGTGTCGCACACGTCGCCGTAGGCAGCCGCGAGCCATGCCGCCGGGTCCCCGTCCTGGCCGCGCCACGCCTCGTACCGCGAGCTCAGCCGGTCGACCAGCGCGGCGATCACCGCTTCCGGATCGACGACGTCCGGGCCCGTCTGTGCCGCCAGACAAGCCGCTCCCTCGGGTGCGGCCGAGACGTTGACCCCGATGCCCACCACGGCGGCCGGACCAGTGGTGGTCTCCACCCGCTCGACCAGGATCCCGGCCAGCTTGGAGCCGTCGAGCAACACGTCGTTGGGCCACTTCAGCACGGTCTCGACCCCGGGGTGGATCCGCAGCGCCTCCACGACGGCCACCCCGGTCAGCAGCGGCAGCCACGGCCAGCGATGGGCCGGCACACCCGCCGGCCGCAGCAGAGCCGACACGGCCAGCCCGGCTCCGCGCGGGGTGTCCCAGGAGCGGCCGAGCCGTCCTCGTCCGGCCGTCTGGTGGTCCGCCGCGACCACCAGGCCCTCGGCGGCGCCCGCCCGGGCGGCCGCGGCGACGTCGGCGTTCGTCGAGCCCGTCTCGGGCACGCGATCGACCTGCCACCGCGCCACCGCTCAGCCCTCAACCCCGTTGATCATGGCAAAGTGGGGCTCTCCGAGCACCGCAACCCCCCACTTCGCCATGATCAACGCGGATGGGCGGGATGGGTGATGGGGTGCTGGGCGCCGCATCATGACTCAGCCGGTGTTCTGCAGACCGGCGGCGACACCGCTGACGGTGATCTGCAGGAGGCGGCGCACCGCCGCGTCCTCGCCGGCCGTCGCGGACGGATCGCCGCGCAGGGTGCGCAATGCCCGCACCTGCAGGAGCGACAGGGCATCGACGTACGGGTTGCGAAGCGCCACCGCCCGGCCCAGGACCCGCCGGTCCTCCAGTAGGCGGCCGTGCCCGGTGACCGCGAGCACCTGGGCGGTCGTTCGGGCGTGCTCGTCGAGAACGCGTTCGGTCAGATCGGGACGGTCGCCCAGTTCGAGGTAGCGGCCCGCGATCCGCCGGTCGGTCTTCGCCAGCGACATCTCCGCGTTCTCGAGCATGACCGTGAACAGCGGCCACGACTGGTACGCCCGGCGCAGGAGAGCAAGGTCGCCGACGGCCTCCAGGCCGGCGCCGAGCCCGTACCAACCCGGCAGGTTCACGCGGGTCTGCGCCCACGAGAACACCCAGGGGATCGCCCGCAGGTCGTCCAGAGAGGCGCCCGTGCGATCTCGCCAGGCCGGCCGCGAGCCCAGGCGCAACGCCCCGACCTCCTCCAGCGGGGTCACCCGGGCGAACCAGTCGGCGAAGCCATGGCTGTGGACGAGGTCGTGGTAGGCCTTCCGGGCCGCCGCATCGAGCGTCGCCGCGAGCTCGGCGAACCGCACGGCCGCGTCGCGGGCCCGGTCCTCCACGGCCGGCGTCGACGCGAGCAGCACCGCCGACGCGACCTGCTCGATGTGCCGGCGAGCGATCACCGGGTCGCCGTACCGCGCGAACACGACCTCGCCCTGCTCGGTCACCTTGAACCGACCGGCGACCGATCCCGGCGCCTGGGCCAGGACGGCCCGGTTGGCCGGCCCCCCGCCGCGGCCCAGCGCGCCGCCGCGACCGTGGAAGAGCGTGAGCCGAAGCGCGTGGCGGCCGGCCCAAGCGGTCAGACGGGCCTGAGCGTCGTAGAGGGCCAGTGTCGCGGACACCGGACCGACGTCCTTGGCTGAGTCGGAGTAGCCCAGCATCACCTCGAACCTGCGCCCGGTGGCCGACAGGCGCCGGCGTGTCTGCGGCAACGCGATGACCTCGTCCAGGACGTCGGTGCACCGGTCGAGGTCGTCGCCGGTCTCGAACAGCGGAACCACGTCGAGGACGACCTCGCGCCCGCCCAGGGCCAGCTGTGCCAGTTCGTGGACGGCGGCGACGTCGGCGGCCGAACGGGTGAACGACACGACGTACCGGCGGCATGCGTCGGGTCCGAAACGCTGCTGGATGTCCGCCATCACGCGGAAGGTCGCCAACACCTCCTGCGTCCGCTCGGATGGCGGACCGCCGACGCCGATCTCCGCCAGGACCTCGGCGTGCACGGCGCTGTGCTGGCGAACCTCCAGCTCGGCAAGGTGGAAGCCGAACGACTCCACCTGCCAGACCAGGTGTTGGAGCTCTCCGTAGGCCTGCCGCGGCGCGCCGGCCGCCGCCAGGCTGCGCTGGAGTGCCCGCAGGTCCGCGCGCAAGTCTGCCGCGCGGCCGTAGGCCAGGTCGGCGTCACCGCGACGGGTGGCCGCGACCCGCGCGGCGGCGAGCAGCAGCAGAACCCGGTGCGGCTCCCCCGGCGATCGCGTGACCATGTCGGCGACCAACTCGGGGTGGGCGGCCTCGGCGTCGGCGAGGATCCCGAGCACGGCGGGCGACGGTGGCGTCGTCTCCGCGTCGACGGTGAGCCCCCTCCCGAGCCGGTCGCAGGCACGCTCGATCGCACGGAGGACGTGCTCGGACTGGATGTCCATCGCCTGGCTCGTGACGGCGGCCGTGACCTGCGGGTTCCCGTCGCGGTCGCCGCCGACCCACGAGCCGAGCCGGACGAAGGCCGGCACCCGTGGCGGCACCGTGCCTGCGCTGTCCCCGGCCAGGGCCGACTCGGCCCGTCGGTAGACCTGCGGCACCACCGCGAACAGCACCTCGTCGAAGGCCGTCATCGCCGTGCGCACCTCGTCCAGCGGGCCGGGCCGCTCGGCCCGCAGCTGGGCCGTCCGCCACAGCACGTCGACCTCCTCGAGCAGACGTCGGCGGGTCTCCGCCTCCTCCGAGGCACCCAGCCGGGCGTCGTCGCGGCGATCGAGGAGGTCGGCGATGCGCCGGATGCCGGTGACGACGGCCCGGCGCCGGGCCTCGGTCGGGTGCGCCGTGAGTACGGGTCTGAACTCCAGCCCGGCCAGCAGGCCCTGGGCCTGGGCCGGTCCGTGCAGCCGCGCCACCTCCTCGACCGCCGCCGCGACCGTCCCGGACAGCGGCCGGTCGGCCCGGTCCGCCGCTCGGAGCGCGCGGATCCGGTGATGCTCCTCGGCGACGTTGACCAGGTGGAAATAGACGGCGAAGGCGCGAGCAACGTCCTCGGCCCGGTCGACCGGCCACGACGACACCAGCTTCTCGGCCTGCGTCGCGGCGTCCTCCGCGACCGTCTCGTCCTCGTGGTGGGCCGCGATCGCCAACTCGCGCAACCGCTCGACGTCGGCGAGCAGTGCCTGGCCGCCGTACTCCCGCAGGATTTCACCCAGCGTGTCGCCCAGCAGCCGGACGTCGGCGCGCAACGCTTCCGGCACATCGAAGCGGGCAGCCTCACGGGAGCCCGTGGCGGTGGCGGACACCTCGCCAGAGTAGTGGTCTAGCCTGCGGACCATGACCGCCACGAACGAGGGCGTCGACATCCACACGACCGCAGGAAAGCTCGCCGACCTGCGGCATCGCATGGACGAGGCCGTCCATGCCGGGTCGGCACGCGCCGTGGAGAAGCAGCACGCGCGCGGGAAGATGACCGCCCGCGAACGCATCGACCTGCTTGTCGAGCCGGGCTCTTTCGTCGAGCTCGACGAACTCGCCAGACACCGCTCGACCGCCTTCGGCATGGAGGCGAACCGGCCGTACGGCGACGGCGTCGTCACCGGCTTCGGCACCGTCGACGGCCGGCAGGTTGCCGTGTTCGCCCAGGACTTCACCGTGTTCGGTGGCAGCCTCGGGCAAGTCTTCGGCGAGAAGATCGTCAAGGTCATGGACTTCGCGCTCAAGACCGGATGCCCGATGGTGGGCATCAACGACTCCGGCGGTGCACGCATCCAGGAGGGCGTGGTCTCCCTCGGACTCTACGGCGAGATATTCCGCCGCAACGTCATGGCATCCGGCGTCGTGCCACAGATCTCGCTGATCATGGGACCGTGCGCGGGTGGTGCGGTGTACTCGCCGGCGATCACCGACTTCACCGTCATGGTCGACGGCACGTCACACATGTTCATCACCGGCCCAGACGTGATCAAGACGGTGACCGGCGAGGACGTCGGCTTCGAAGAGCTCGGCGGCGCCCGCTCGCACAACACCAAGAGCGGCAATGCCCACTACATGGCCTCCGACGAGACCGACGCGATCGACTTCGTCCGCGCGCTCCTCTCCTACCTACCGCAGAACAACCTCGACGATCCGCCGTCCTTCCCGTCCGGGTCCGAGCTGACGGTGACGGCGCAGGACGAGGCGCTCGACACCCTCGTGCCTGACAGCGCCAACCAGCCCTACGACATGCACCACGTCATCGAGGGCGTCGTCGACGACCGTGAGTTCCTCGAGATCCAGGCGCTGTACGCACCGAACATGGTGGTGGGCTTCGGGCGGGTGGATGGGCGCCCGGTCGGGGTCGTCGCCAACCAACCGCTGCACTTCGCCGGCACACTGGACATCGACGCCTCCGAGAAGGCCGCGCGGTTCGTCCGGACCTGCGACGCGTTCAACCTTCCGGTGCTCACCTTCGTCGACGTGCCCGGCTTCCTACCCGGCACCGACCAGGAGTGGAACGGAATCATCCGCCGCGGCGCCAAGCTCATCTACGCCTACGCGGAGGCCACGGTCCCCCTCGTCACCGTCATCACCCGCAAGGCGTACGGCGGCGCCTACGACGTCATGGGTTCCAAGCACCTCGGCGCGGACATCAACCTGGCGTGGCCCACCGCCCAGATCGCCGTCATGGGAGCGCAGGGCGCGGTGAACATCCTGTACAAACGCGAGCTGGCCGACGCGTCCGACCCGAAGGTACGGCGGGCGGAGCTGGCAGCCGAGTACGAGGACACGCTCGCCAACCCCTACCTGGCCGCCGAGCGCGGTTACGTCGACGGCGTCATCATGCCCTCGCACACCCGGGTCGCCGTGTCGCAGGCGTTACGGGCGCTGCGGACCAAGCGCGCGACCATACCGCCGAAGAAACACGGCAACATCCCACTGTGAGGTCCTGATGAGCGAGGAGCCCGCCCCCGAGATCGAGGTCGTCAAGGGCGATCCGACGCCGGAGGAACTGGCTGCACTGGTGGCGGTGGTCGCAGCGCGCCGTGCGGCACCGGCCGATGAATCCGAACGTCCATCGAACTGGGCGGCGTACTGGCGGTCCGTCCGGGCGCCCGTCCGGCATGGCGCGACCGGATGGCGGGACAGCACCCGCCCTCGCTGAACCGTCTCGCCGTAGACCGTACTCCCACACGGGCACGGCCTCGACATGGCACACTGAACGGCTCCACAAACCGGGCGAATAGCCCGTGCCTGCCCGCTTTCAGCGTGCCATGGACAACCGCGTGGCGTGCCACCATCAGAGGCGCGGCGTTCAGCGGTGCGGCGGTCGGCGTGCATGTCAAGCGTGGCACTGCTCACCGGGGCATCCTGTTGGGCCTCGCTGCACTCAGGTCTAGGGTCGAAGCTCGTGACCCATGAGAACCCACGGACCGTCGACGCGATCGCCGACGCCTACGTCGACGACTTCGCGGCACTGAACCCCTTCGAGGCGACCTACGTCGGCATCCCCGGCCACGACGGCGAGACCACGGACCTGTCCCCCGAGGGCTACGCCGAACGGGTCGAGCTGGCCACAAGGACCCTCCGCGATTTGGAGACCGCAACGGCCCGCGACGAGCGGGAACGCGTCGCCGGCGAGGCGATGAAGGAGCGGCTGGGGCTCGAGGTGGAGATGAACGAGGCCGGCCTCGACGTCGGTCTCAACGTCCTGGCCAGCCCCTGGCACTCCACCCGCGAGGTCTACGACCTCATGCCCACCGACACCGAGGAGCACTGGTCGAACGTCGCAAGCCGGCTGCACGACCTGCCGAAGGCCGTCGACGGGTATCGCCGCACCCTCGAGGCGGAGATCGCGAGCGGTCGGCCACCGGCACGACGGCAGGTCCGCGCGGTCGTCCCGCAGATCCACCGTGCGGCCCCTGGGTTCTTCACCGACCTGGTGGCGCCGGCCCCAGATGCCCTGCGCGCCGACCTCGATGCGGGCGTCGCGGCGGCGACGGCCTCGTACGAGGAGCTCGCGCGCTACCTGTCCGAGGACGTCCTGCCCCGTGCCCGTGAGCACGACGCGGTGGGCCGCGACGTCTACGCGATCGCGAGCCGCTACTTCCTCGGAGCCCGGGTGGATCTCGACGAGACGTACTCCTGGGGCCTGGCCGAGCTCGACCGGATCGAGGCCGAGCAGCGCCAAGTCGCCGAGCAGATCGTTCCGGGTGGCTCGGTAGACGAGGCCGTGGCAGCCCTGGATGCCGACCCGGACCGGCGCATCCACGGCACCGACGCGCTGCAGGCGTGGATGCAGGAGCTGTCCGACCGCACGGTGGCGGCGCTGAACGGCGTCCACTTCGACATCGCGGAGCCGATCCGGCGCCTGGAGTGCCGGATCGCGCCGACCAAGGACGGTGGCATCTACTACACCGGTCCCAGCGAGGACTTCTCCCGACCAGGCCGGATGTGGTGGTCCGTGCCGGAAGGCGTCGAGGACTTCTCGACCTGGCAGGAGACCACGACCGTCTTCCACGAGGGCGTGCCCGGGCACCACCTCCAGATCGCGCAGGCCGTGTACCGCCACGAGGTGCTCAACCGGTGGCAGCGTCTGCTGTGCTGGGTCTCCGGCCACGGCGAGGGCTGGGCCCTCTACGCCGAGTTGCTGATGGCCGACCTCGGCTTCCTCGACGACCCCGGCGACCGGCTGGGCATGCTCGACGGTCAGGCCACCCGCGCGGCCCGCGTCGTCGTGGACATCGGTGCGCATCTTGCCCTGGACGTACCGGACGACCTCGTCCGCCGGGACGGCCTCGCCCCCGGCCCGTGGACGTACGACTCCGTCTACGCGTTCATGCGCAAGCACACGCGGATGCCGGACGAGACACTGCGCTTCGAGGTCGACCGCTACCTCGGCTGGCCGGGCCAGGCGCCGTCGTACAAGATCGGCGAGCGGATCTGGCTGGCCGCCCGCGACGACGCACGCACGCGCAAGGGCGACGCCTTCGACCTCAAGGAGTTCCACCGGGCCGCCCTCGACCTCGGCGCCCTCGGCCTCGAACCGCTGCGCGACGCTCTGGCCCGGCTCTGACCGCGGTCGGTATCGGCCGCCATGACGCCACCGCCGACAGGTCGGCGATCGTGACCCGGCTGCTCCTCGCCTCGGCGTCGCCGGGCCGCCTGGCAACACTGCGCCGGGCCGGTGTCGAGCCGTTGGTGCAGGTGTCGGGTGTCGACGAGGAGCTCTTCCTCACCACCACACCCGGAACGCCCGCACCCGCCGAGGCCG
>Ga0268386_10001632_pt1 | contig 15449 bp, 14 predicted proteins | sample RVTome_15_FD_200260 | JGI IMG/M metagenome (GOLD analysis project Ga0268386, IMG submission 200260) | Soil microbial communities from uranium-contaminated site in the Upper Colorado River Basin, Wyoming, United States - RVT150D86... ...
CGGGCCACCGCGTCACGGTTGCTCGCCCCACAGCTGGCCGACGTGGTCCTGACATGTGATCAGCCCCTGATTCAGGCGGTGTTCGATGTCGCCAGCCCCCGCATGGCCTTTGGGCGGGTCTGTCTCCTTGGAGACGCCGCCTTCACCCTGCGACCCCATGTTGCCGCGGGGCAGGCCAAAGCCTGTGCCGACGCCTGGGCCCTTCGCGACGCCCTCCACGACTCAGGAGGGGATGTTCGGGCCGCCCTCGCTGCCTGGGAGCCAGGGCAACTCGAGCTGGGACGTTCGGCCCTGAAGCGGACCCGGGAAATGGGGTTGGCCAGTCAGTTCGGGTCCACCATGGTGCCCGGCGACCCGGGATGGAAGTTCGGACTTTGGGAGCCGGGCAATTGATCGTCGAGGTGGTCGCGGTGGGCACCGAGCTCCTCCTCGGCCAGATCGTCAACTCCAACGCTGCCGTCATCGGTCGGCGGCTCGCCGATGAAGGCTTCGACATCCACTTCTCGGGGGTGGTGGGTGACAACCGGAAGCGGTTGGTCGAGGCCCTCGGCATCGCCACGGCCCGCGCCGACGCCGTGGTGATCACCGGTGGTATCGGGCCCACTCAGGACGACCTGACGCGCGAAGCGTTGTGCGAACTGGCCGGGGTGGCCATGATCCGCGACGAGGCCCATGCCGGCTGGATCGACGCCCGGATTCGCTCCCAGGGGCGCGAGCCCGCACCCAATGTCATGCGAATGGCCGACCTGCCCGAGGGCGCCTTAGGGCTGCGAAACGTCAACGGAGTCGCCCTGGGTGTCGCGCTCGAGCATCGCGGCAAGTGGCTGTTTGCCATCCCGGGAGTGCCCGCGGAGATGATCCCGATGCTGGACGGCGAGGTGCTCCCCCGAATGCGTGACTTGGCCGGCGAGCCTGCGGTGCTCCGAAGCCGGGTCCTTTCCTGCTGGGGCCTGGGCGAGTCGGCCGTGGCCGATCTCCTCGATGATCTCTTCGGCTCGACCAACCCTTCGGTCGCCTTCCTGATCAGGGACATGGAGGTGACGGTCCGCATCACCGCCAAGGCCGGGGACGAAGCGATGGCATTGGCCCTCATCGAACCGATGGAGGCCGAGGTGAGAGACCGCCTTGGCGACGTCGTTTTCGCCGCGGACGGTGAGACCGTCGAGCGGCTGATCCTCGCCTCGCTGTCCCGCGCCGGATGGACCGTTGCCACGGTGGAGGGTGCGACGCTGGGCCAGGTCGGGGCGCGGCTCGCCGCCGCCGACGTCGGCGCCGTCTTCGCCGGGGCCCTCGTGAGTGGAGGCGGCTCGGGTGGCGGCCCGGAGGCCGATGTGATCCTGGACGTCGGGGCGATCGGCCCCGACTCGCCCTCGGGATCCCGGATCACCCGAGCCGTCACCATGACCGTGACCACCCCATTGGGGGTCAACGCGCGCACCTTCGAGCTCGGAGGTGACGACGAGCGATTGCGCAGCTTCGCCACGCTCGCCGGCCTGCACCTGCTGAGGACCACCCTTGATGAGGTGCGATCGCGGTGACCAACCGACTCAGGGCCGGGCTGGAACGCACACCCTTGCTGACCGCGGTCGTCTACACCGGAGTGGGTGTCCTGCCCCTGTTCCTGGTCAGCACCCAGATCCTCCAGCTCGAGTCCGACATCGGCTTTGGGGTGGGTGAGTTGGGCCTGGCCACCGCAGCCTTCTTCGGCGCTGCCGCCTTCGCCGCCAACCCGGCGGGACGGTTGGTCTCCGGTTGGGGAGCCTCGGTCGGGATCCGGGCCGGGAGCGCAATGACCATCCTTTCCTGTGTCGCCGCCGGCACCGCCACAACGTGGTGGCTGATCCCCCTGGCGACGGCGCTGGGTGGGGTCGGCAACGGGATCATCCAGGTGGGCTCCAACCTCGCCATCTTCGACGGCGTGAGCAAACAGCGTCAGGGCCTGGCATTTGGGGCGAAGCAGGCGTCGGTACCGCTCGCCAGTGTCCTCGCCGGGCTCTCGCTCCCGGTCGTCGGGTTGATTTTCGGGTGGCGTTGGGTCTTCGCCGCCGCCGGCCTGCTCGCCCTGGCCCTCTCCCTTTCCGCCCCGCATCTCGATCGTGGCCGACCGCAACGGCGGGTCGAGCCTTCCATCGGTCGCCCGACACGGTCGATGTGGTGGCTCGGGCTCGCCGGGATCACCGGTGCTGCCGCCGGGAACGGGCTTTCCCTGTTCATCGTGCCGTCGGCGGTCGACATCGGGATCGGGGAGGCGGCGGCGGGAGGTGTGCTCGCCGTCTGCTCCTTGCTGGTCGTCGTCCTTCGTATCGGCGCCGGCAACCTGGTCGACCGTCGTCGAAGCAGCGGTCACGTCGAGATGGCGTGGATGGCCGGTGTCGGCGCCCTGGCCGCACTGGCCTTGATGCTGGCAACCTCCCCGGCGCCGTACCTGGTGGCGATGCCCCTCGCCCTGCTCGGCGCCTGGGGCTGGCCCGGGATCATCTTCTTCACGGTGGTGCACACCTATCCCGAGTTTCCCGCCAAGGCGTCAGGCCTGCTGCTCTCCAGCAACCTCACAGGCACCGTCGTCGGACCGTTGGTCGTGGGAGGGCTCGCCGGGCGCGACAACTATCCGGGGGCGTGGCTGTTCGTCTCGATCTGTGCCGCGGTCTCCACCCTTGGCTTTGTCGTCGCCCGGCGCACGACGGAGCCGGCCCGGTTCAGTCGCTGACGCCGGTGTGGGCTCCGGTGCCTACCAGCTCCCGATCGAGGGGCAGCTCGACAACCTGATTGCGCTCCACCGACAGGTCGGCGGCGACGTATACCTCCATCGTCTGTCGGGCGAGACGGGGCTCGACCATCACCGGCCGGTCGTGGTACACGGCTTCGAGAAAATGCTGGGTCTCCCTCTCCATGGGCCCCGCGTAGACGTGGTCGACGTACTCGCCGGGCATTGTCGACAGTGGGAACTGCACTCCCTCGCTCACGGTGTTGAGGATGATGTCTTTGTGGGTGGCGTCCATGATCAGGGCGCCATCGGTGCCCAGGAACTCGATCCAGGTGGAGGAGAAGTTTGGGTATCCGGGGGGCAGCGACCAGCCCGCGCCAATCGTCACGGTGACTCCATCGTCCATGGTGATCACGATGATCTGGGTGTCGGGGACGCCGTGCTCGGCTTTCCTCGCCCCCCACGCCACCTGGGAGTACACCCGGATCGGGCGTCTCGGCTGGAGACACCACAAGGCGAAATCGATGTCGTGGGTGGCCTCCATGGCCGCCGGTGACAACTTGGTCCGCGATCCGATCTTTCCCCCCAGGGACCTGGAGATGTGCCGGCTCACCAGCACGCTCACCGGGTCGCCCAAGGTGCCGTCGTCGAGGCTGCTTTTGGCGAGGGCCTGTTTGGCGTTGAAGCGCTGTGAGTATCCGATGGTGAACTTGAGGCCCTTCGCCTCGGCGATCTCGATGAGCTCGTCCGCCTCCTCGAGGGAGAGGGCCATCGGCTTCTCCAACAACACGTGTTTCCCCGCCTCCAGGGCGGCCTTGGCCAGCGGGTGATGAGTCGACTCCGGGGTCGCCGAGACCATGATCGCCTGGATCTCGGGGTTCGACACGAGCTCTTCCCAATCGGTCGTGGCCGTGATCGGGTGGGTGAGGGCGGCCACCTCGGCCAGGCGGTCCGGTTTGGTCTCGGCGATGTGCAACTCGGAGACCATCGCCGAGTTGGCGCAGGCGATGGCGCGGATCCCCCCACACCACCCGGTCCCGATGATCCCGACTTTGAGCTGATCCATTCCTCAGTGCTCCTTCCAGCGATCGTTTTCGAACTGAATTCGGTGATTGGTCACTCCAATGTGGGTGCTCACGGCATGGCGCCATCCCACCTCGCCTGCGACGAGACCTCTGCTCACGCCAACCCCAACAAACGCGCCGCGTTGCCGCCGACGATCAGGTCCCTGTCTCCCGGGGATAGGTCTTTGACCCGCTCGATCAGAGGCAAGGGGTCCGTCTCGCCCATGTCATAGGGATAGTCGGTGCCCAGCAGGACATGATCGGCACCGTACTTGGCGACCAGGAAGCCGATCTGATCCGGTGCGAAGACCATGGTGTCGAAGTAGAACATCGCCAGGTACTCACTGGGTGCTCGGGGGAGCCCATGCCTGACGTCCTCTCTGGCGCGATATGCGTGGTCGAAACGGCCCGCGTACATCGGTAGGTAGCCGCCGCCGTGGGAGAACACGAACTTGAGGCCGGGGAAACGTTCCATGACTCCGTCGAATATGAGACGTCCGGCACAGATCGTCTCTTCGAGGGGGTGGCCGATCGTGTTTATGAAGTAATGGTCGAGCAGCCGTTCGGGGTGAGTGAACCCCGTGGGGTGAAGGAACACAAGAAGCTCGAGTTGCTCCACTTCCTCCCAGAACAGGTCGTACCGGCGGCTCGAGATCTCGACACCTTCGATGTGTGTCGCCATCTCGATGCCTCGGAAGCCGAGCTCGGACGAACAACGGCGTAATTCGTCGATAGCGGCTTGTGGGTCCTGCATCGGCACTGCACCGAGTGCGATGAATCGATCTGGGTGAGCGGCCACGACCTTGGCCAGATCGTCGTTGATGGTCTGAAACGACCTGACCGATAGGTCTGGTTCTTTGACCCAGTGAAAGAGCTGATAGGGCGACACGCTGAGGGCCTGTATGTCGATACCCATCGCGTCCATGTCGGCGAGTCGCACTTCGACGGACTCCATCTTGGGACGAAGGTCCTCGAGCTGTCTCCGGTTGACTTCACGGGTCAGCTCGTTGCCGATCTGGAGGGGCGAACGGCCAAGACGGTCCGCTTCCGGTTTGACCAGTCTCGCGGCAGCATCACATTCTCGATGGCAATGGATGTCGACGACCAGTCGACTCAACTTGGCGGCCCTCCGTTCTTACAACCATTCACAATCAGACCCCGGCGAGTTGGGCCGATCGGGCGCCCACATGATCTTGCTCGTTGGAACCTGTCGATCCGACTCATCCGATCTTGCCGATCCCGGCACGACGCCGGATCACCTCGATGATCGAAGAGTTGTCCATCTCAGCCAACCCGGTCTTCTCACCTTCGTCGAGGACCGAGGCCACCACTTCGACGAGCGCCACGGGCGCCCCGAGATCATGCCCATGCTCGACGATCAGCTTGGCATCTTTGCTGGTCTGGCGAAGACGGGCGAAGGGTGGATCGTGGTCTGCCGCGATCATGCGGTCACCCCACACATCCATGGCCTTCGAATAGGACAATCCGTCTCTGAGGACTTCGAGGGACCTGTCGAGGTCCATTCCGGCGAGCTCCGCCACGACCAGAGTCTCGGCGAGTGCCATCCGGTGGATGGTCAGGGCATGGTTGACCAGCAACTTCATGCGGCTTCCGGCGCCGACCTCACCGACATGGTGATATGAGCGTCCAATGGCCTGAAAAATCGGGATGCCCTTGCGAAAGGAATCCAATGGGCCGCCAACCATCACAACCAGCTCGCCTCGCCCGGCTATCTCGGCGTTGCCACTGACAGTGGTGTCGCAATAGGCGACCCCCACATCGGCGAGGTGCATCGCGATCTCGATGGCGTCGGTCGGGAGTCCGGTCGTCGTGTCATAGACATAGAGCGGCGATATTCCCGAGGTGGACAAGCCGCCCTCGCCGAGGCAGACCTCCTTTGAGACATCGGAGTTCGGCAATGAGAGCACGGCGGCCCAGCATCCCGCCACCGCTTCAGCCGGCGAGCCGGCCGTCTCACCTCCCTTGCTCTCGAATGCGCTCATGCGCGCCGGGTCGGGATCGAAGCCATGCAATCGGAGGCCGTCGGCGGCTAGTTGCTGAGCCATGCTCGAACCCATCAGACCGAGCCCGATGATGGCGATTCGGTCACCAATCATGGATTGCCTTCGAACCGGAATGGCCGAATGTCGCAATGCGAGCCGGATGTCGGCTCCCCGATCGCGTGTGGCCTACGGACGATTCGGCGAGTCATGGCCGTTTTCACGTCACCGGGTTCCGCAGAGTGCCGATTCCATCGATCGTCACCTCGACGACGTCTCCCCTTTCGAGATAACGAGGAGGATCGAACCCGATTCCTACCCCAAGCCCGGTCCCGGTGGCGATCACGTCACCGGGCTCCAGCGTCATGACCTCGCTGAGTGTCGAGATCAGTTTGCCGACGCCGAAGATGAGTGCCGCGATCGGTGCTTCCTGACGGAGCTCACCGTTGACTCGGGTGCGGAGCCACGACGCCTCGATCTCGGGTAGCTCGTCGACCGTCACGATCCAGGGGCCCATCGGGCAAAACGTGTCCGGGCTCTTTCCTACGAACCACTGCACATGCCGCTTCTGCAGATCGCGCGCCGTCACATCGTTGACGATCGTCCAGCCGAAGACATGATCAGAGGCTTCTAAAGGCGAAATGTTCTTCGCGGCACGACCAATGACCACTGCCAGCTCCCCCTCGTAATCGGTGGTGCCGGTGGGGTCATTGGCGAGGACGATCGGGTGTTCAGGGCCGATGACCGATGAGGTGGCCTTGGTGAAGATCACGGGATGGTCAGGGATCACCTGACTCTCCGCAGCGTCGAATCCCGACGCCGTGAACTCGAGTGCGTGGTCGCGATAGTTGCGGCCGACTGCCATCACGTTCTTGCGCGGCTGAATCGGAGCGAGGAGTCGGATCTCCGTCATTGGGTAACGCGGTGCGCTCGAGATCCCCACGGCGATGGTGGGCTCGTCCCACGACGCGATGATGTCAATGGTGTCGACGGGGAGCGAGCTCGAGGAGAGGTCGATCATCTGATCCTCAGCGACGATGCCGGCACGGATCTTCCCGTCCCTCTCGAATCTGGCGAGACGCATGAAACGGCGAGGGTACATCCTGCAGAATGTATCGTGTATGCCGTTCTGGATCCACCGACGAGCATGATGCCGCCCGTGTCAGGGACCCAAGATGTCATCCGCCCCTTCTCGGTTCTGGAGCCGCCGAGTGGTCGGCCATGTGCGGGGACGGCTCGTTTCGGATGGCGAGAATCGAGGTGGCAGGATTGACGAATATCGACGTTCATGCCCATGCAATCGTGCCTGCTGCCTTGGTTCGCATGGCATCAGCCCACGCGGAGTTTGGTCCGGCGCTGCATGAGCAAGGGGGAGCCAGGTTCCTCCGCTACCCGGGTCGCGGCCCCCTCGGACCCTTGCCTGACGCAATCTTCGATCCGGACCTGCGGGTCGCCGATATGGACAAACAAGGGGTTGACCTTCAGATCATCGCCATCCCGCCGCCCAACTTCCACTATCACGTCCCTGTAGAGGTGGGGGTTGACTTCGCCCGCATCCAAAACGAGGAGTTGCTCGCGTTGAGCGCGAGCCGACCCGATCGGTTCCATGTCTTCGGCACGCTGCCGCTGCAGGATGCGGGCGCTGCCGTCGATGAGGTCGAGTTCCTCGCCGGGCACCGCCGGGTGCGCGGAGTCCAGATCGGCTCCAACATCGCTGGATCCGATCTCGACGACCCGAGCCTCGAGCCGGTGTGGTCGGCCTTGGAGACCAAGGGGTTGCCGGTGTGGCTGCATTCGGACCAGAGGGCCATCGCAGGTCCAGAGCGTCTCAACCACTACTACCTACAGAATCTCATCGGAATACCCATGGAGTCGACCATCGCAATCGCGAAGCTGATCTTCGGAGGTGTTCTGCAACACCACCCAGGGCTGCGCTTCGGGATAACCCATGGGGGTGGATTTGCGCCTTACCAGGTCGGACGCTGGCAGCACGGTTGGGAGGTTCGTCCCGAGCCCAGGATGAGCCTGGAATACCCCGGGCCTCGCGAGATGTTCGCCACCCTCTACTTCGACAGCCTCACCCACGATCCGATCTCGCTGCGCATGCTCGGTGAGCGGGCGGGCTGGGACCACGTGATGTTGGGTAGCGATTACCCCTTCGACATGGGCGTAGCCGACCCGGTGGGTGCGCTGGCGGCCGCGGCACTAGACGCCGATGCCCACGTTCGTGTGCTCGAGCAAACCGCGCTCAGATTCCTCAGGCCCCTGGAAGGAAGGTCGTGAGAACGACGAAGATCGGTGCGCTCGACGTCTCGGTCGTCGGTCTGCAGCGACTTCGGGCGGGCACTCGACGCGGCCGCTTCTGCTGAGGTGGTCGACGCTGCCACGGAGGTCGGCGTCAACTTTCTTCGACACCGCCAGCAACGATGGGGACAATCCGAGTCGTTCCTAGGAGCCGGCTCAGCCGATCAATAAAACCGCCTTGCCGTTGACCTGGCGGCCCTCGAGGGCCCGAAAGGCCTCGTTGGCCTCGGTCCAGGGGAGCTCCAGGCCGATCTGAGGGTGCAGTGATCCGTTGGCGACCATGTCGGCGAGCAGCTGCAGGTCGTTGCCGAACGAGGGTGGCTCGCCACTCTCGTAGACGAAAAAGGCCTCGATCCGCGCCCCGGGCTTGTCTCTGAAGTCGGCAAACGCCAGCCGGGCCTCCGTGTTGGACGAGTTGCCGAAGACCACGATCGTGCCACCGGCGCCGACGAGGCTCACCGCGCCCTCCAGCGAGACTCCACCCGTCGACTCCAGGATGAGATCGAATGGCCCTTCCCCGTCGCCGATGTCGTGCACCACGGCGGAGGCTCCCAGCTCGGTCAATCCTTCGGAACGCTCCGGCCCGGAGGCGACCGCCACCACCTCTGCGCCCGATCGGGCGGCGAGCTCTACGGCGAAGCGTCCTACGCCACCAGAGGCCCCGCCGACCAGCACGCGTCTGTCGGTGAGATCGCCGCCGATGCGCAGAGCGCGCAGCGCGGTCATCCCGGCGACCGGCAACGTGGCCGCCCGGGCGAAGGACACCTCGGGGGCGAGCACGGCGAGATGACTCGTCGGCACCGCCACTAGCTCCGCCCAGCCGGCCTGCTCCGGCCATGCCACCACACGTGAGCCTTCCTGAGGCCCCGAGCCGTCGGCCGCCGCCTCGAGGACGACACCTGCGACGTCTTGTCCCGGTCGCCATTCGGCATCCCGGGCGGCGAGGAGACGCAGCTCGCCGCGGTTCACCGCCACTGCACTCACCCCGATCAATGCCTCATGGCTCTCCGGTCTTGGGTCTGCGACGTCGACGAGGTCGACCGCGGGTGTGCCGTCTCCGCGATTGACGAGGGCTCGCATCAGTCGACGATCGCCACGGCGCGGGTCGGGCCACCGTGGGCCCCCACCACCCTGAGCGGGAAGCCGACGAAGGTGAAACGGCGACCCACGACCTCGGTGAGGACCAGATTCTCGTAGTGGGTCTTCTTCTCGTGACGACACATCAGGTGCACCGGGTAGGTGGTGGACGCCGGGTTGTCGGGGGTAGGTGAGTCGACACCAAACGTGGTGATGCCCTTGTCGAGGATCCACCTGCACGCCTTCTCCCCGAGACCGGGGAAGGTGGTGAGGTACTCGGTGGTGTCGTGGTACCGGTCATAAGTGGCGGTGTAGAAGAAACAATGATCGCCTTCTTCGATCGAAAGCCCCGACGAGGCCAGGGCCGCGTCGAGGTGCTCGGGTGTGATGTCGCTCCGGGGCGGTATGTCGGAGACATCGAGACATATCGCCGGGCCGTAGAAGAGCCCGAGCTCCATCTGGTCGATGGTCAGTGCCGCCGGATCGGGGTCGAGGTGGCTGAACGAGTCGACATGGGTGGGCCCATTGTCGTTGAGCATGAAACCCCAGGTTTGGAACGAGAAGTCGGAGGTGAACCGGGGGCCGGTCTCCTCGTGGGTGACGTGCTGGAAGGTGACGGTCTTCAGGTGCCCCGGGTACACCTTCATCCCCTCGTAGATGGGCTGGGACAGGTCGATCAGTGTGGGCATTTCTCGTCTCCTCTCAATACATCACCACGCCGGAGTTGACGTTGAGGTCGACCCCGGTCATCCCGCCGGCCTCGGAGGAGGCCAGGAACACTACGGCTCTGGCGACGTCTTCGGGCTCGGTGAGCCGACCCAGGGCCGCCTCGGCTTCGAACTCGACGCGCACCTGTTCGGACGTGATGCCGCGGGACTTCGCCTGGGCATCGATGACCCATTCCAGCCTGGGCCCGGCGACGAATCCGGGCGAGACCAGGTTGACCCGCACTCCCGCAGAGCCGGCCTCGACTGCCAGGGTGCGGGTCAACCCCACCAGCGCCGACTTGGTGGTGGTATACGACGACCGGCCAAACAGCGGTCGTTTCCCGCTGATCGAGCCCACGATGATCACCGATCCCGATCCCTGCTCGATCATCACCGGCAGCACCGCACGGCAGGTCTGGAACACGCCGTAGACGTTGACGTCGAACGTGGACTTCCACTCGTCGGGGTCGACCTCCCAGAGACGACCACTCGGGCCGCCAACACCGCTGTTGTTGACCAGGACGTCGATCCGACCGTGTTCCCGCATCACCCTCTCCACCATCGATGAGACCGAGGAGATTTCGGTGACGTCGGTCGCCACCACGAGGGGGGTGCCGCCCTGCGCCGCAACCTCGGCCGATGTCTCCTCCAGACCGGCCTGGTTCCGGGCCGCGAGCACCACGACGTCGCCGGTGGCGGCAAAGGCGACGGCGATCGCCTTCCCGATCCCCTGGCTGGCGCCGGTGACGATCGTCACCCTCGATTCGCCCATCACCCCAGGCCGATCACGTCGGGGAAGTACTCGGCGTCGAGTCGGAGTCGGGCGCTGATGGCATGGCCGTACATCATCTCGGCATCGGCCACCACGGCAGCGTGCTCGGCCGTGGCGAGAGACCCGTCCGGCTCACATCTCTGCGTGGTGACCGTCTTGAGGAATTTGCCCACCCAGAGACCACCGGTGTAGCGGGCTGCCCCTTTGGTGGGAAGGGTGTGGTTGGTGCCGATTGCCTTGTCCGAGTAGGCCACCGTGGCGTGGGTTCCGATGAAGAGGCTGCCGTAGTTGGTGAGGCGGGGGACGAACCAGTCTGGGTCAGTCGTTTGGACCTCGAGATGCTCTGGGGCGATCGTATTCGACACCTCGACCAACTCTTCGTCGTCGTCGCAGAGGATCACCGTCCCGAAGTCCCGCCAGGCGGCGCCGGCGACATCGGCGGTCGGCCAGCGCTCCAGCCACCACTCCACCTCCCTCATGGTCCCCAGGCCCACCGACTCCGAGGTGGTGGCGAGGATCGCCGGCGAGGTCGGCCCATGCTCGGCCTGACCGAGCAGGTCACAGGCCAGGATGGAAGGATCGGCCATATCGTCGGCGATGATCATGATCTCGGTGGGCCCGGCCAGCAGATCGATGCCGACCCGACCGAACAACTGCCTCTTGGCCTCGGCGACATAGGCGTTGCCGGGCCCGACGATCATGTCGACCGGTGCCGAGCCGTCCAGCCCGAATGCCATCCCGGCCAGGGCCTGGACACCGCCGACGCAGAAGATCTCGTCGGCACCGGACTCAGCCATCGCCCACAGCTGAGGCGGGTGCATCCCCGACTCGTCTCGGGGAGGGGCGGCGGCCAGCACCCGGGGCACGCCGGCCACCTTGGCAGTCGCCACCGTCATCACCGCCGATGCGATCAACGGGTACCGGCCCCCCGGTGAGTAGGCGCCAACCGAGGCCACCGGTATGTGTCGCTGCCCAAGGACGACTCCGGGCAGGGTCTCGGTCTCGAAGTCGACGAGGGTGTCCCGCTGGAGGCGGGCGAAGGTGGTGACCTGATCGATGAGGAAACGGGCACTGGTCTCGACCTCCGGCTCCATCTCCTCGTAAGCGCGCTCGATCTCCTCGGGCCCCACCCGGAACGATGGAGGATCCCACCCGTCGAGACGCAGCGAGTGTCGTCGCACCGCCTCGGTGCCGTGTCTGGCGACGTCGTCGATGATCTCCGACACGGTGTCCCGCACCTCCCGGGTCACGTCCTCCGGTGTCTCGATCGGCCTTTTCAGGTATTCCATGCCACATCACCGCCCTTTTCGGGGCAACCGAGAAGCATCCTATATGTTGCAGGATCACCCCGTCGGGGTGTCGACGTCGATGCTCGCCTCGTCCGCCATCTCACCTCCGGCTGAGTCCCGGATTTTGGTGGCGACCAGATCATCGGTCGGGTCCATGGCCTAACTTGGGAGAGATGACCACCGCCACTGCGGACGCCTTGATTCTCTTCGGGATCACCGGTGACCTGGCCCGAAGACGACTCTTCCCCGCCCTCTATGCCCTCGCCGAGGATGGGTTGCTCGACATCCCCGTGATCGGGGTGAGCCGATCGCGGGAGGACACCGAGTCGCTGCGCCGACGGGCCCGAGAAGCCATCGAGGCGGCCGGCGTGAGAATCGACGAGTCGGTCTTTGCCCGGGTCGGGGACAACCTGAGCCACGTCCCCGGGGACTACCAGGATGCGGATACGTTCACCGCCATCAGAGAGCACGTCGCCGACCGTCGCTGCACGGTCTCGTTCCTCGCCATCCCCCCGGGTCTGTTCGACGATGTGATCAAGGGCCTGGCCGGGGTGGGTCTTCACGAGAAGGGCCGGGTCGTGGTGGAGAAGCCCTTCGGCCGGGACAGTCGCAGCGCTCAGGCTCTGAACGAGATCATCTACCGCCACTACCCCGAAGACCGGGTCTATCGCATCGATCATTTCCTGGGCAAGGAGGCGCTGCAGAACCTGATGGTGTTCCGGTTCTCCAACACGATGCTGGAGCCGATCTGGAATCGGCACTACATCCGCGGGGTGCAGATCACCCTGTCGGAGTCGTTCGGGGTCGAGGGGAGGGGAGCGTTCTACGACTCGGTCGGGGCGATGAGGGATGTCGTGCAGAATCATCTGCTGGTGATGGTGTCGCTGCTGGCGATGGAGCCCCCGGTGTCCGACCACCCCGACGCCCTGCGCGACGAGAGGGTCAAGGTGTTGAAGGCGATGGAGTCTCTCGATCCGAGACAGGTGGTTACCGGCCAGTATCACGGCTACCGGGATGAGCCGGGTGTGGCCCCGGATTCGAGTACCGAGACCTACTTCGCAGCGCGGCTGGAGATCGACTCGTGGCGTTGGGCGGGGGTTCCCTGGATCATCAGGGCGGGGAAGTCCCTCGAGGCGACGGTCACCGAGGCGGTCGTGGAGTTCCTCCGGCCTCCCCGTCTGCTCTTCAGTGACGACACCTCGGCCCCCGGCCCCAACCGGATCACCTTCCGGTCCAAGCCGGGCGACCGCATCGCCATGTCCCTGCAGTCGAAGCGACCCGGGCCCAAGATCGTCTCCGAGCCGGTCGAGCTCACCCTCGACTACGGCGAGCATCACATGGATCGCCAGGACGCCTACGAGCGCCTGCTCGGTGATGCCCTGCGTGGCGACCAGTCTCTGTTTGCCCGGGTCGACGGTGTGATGGAGGCCTGGCGGATCGTGGCGCCCGTTATCGATTCCGCTCCTCAGCCCTTCCCCTACGAGGTGGGGTCGCGGGGCCCCTCCCAAAGTGATGTGCTGGTGGTCCCGGACTGGGAATGGCTGACCGGCTCGACCCCGTAGACGTCGATCCCCGATACCTTCAGACCGATGAGGCTCGCAACGGCTCTCCTGGCGCTGACCCTGGTCGCCTGTACGGGATCGACGACGAGGACCTCGACCACGACGTCGGTTGCCGAGGCCACGACATCCACCTCGCCGCTCGCGTCCTCCACCACGACCCCCTCTTCGACGACGATCACAACGGTCCCTCAGTCCACCACCACGATCACCCGCGACCCCGAGAGTCTCGAGGTCGTTGCCTTTCCGGTTCCCGCCGGGTCACGTCCCCACGACGTCGCGCCCGCCGTCGATGGCGGTGTCTGGTACACGGCGCAGGGGTCGGGTGAGCTGGGTCGGCTCGACCCGGAGACGGGGGAGACGCGTCATGTCGACCTGGGGCCGAGATCGCGGCCCCACGGGGTGATCGTCGACGAGGCCGGCACGCCATGGATCACCGACAGCGGGCTCAACGCCATCGTTGCGGTGAACCCCGCCAGCGACGAGGTCACCGTCTATCCATTGCCGGACAGCGCCCCTGACGCCAACCTCAACACGGCGGTCTTCGATAACAGCGGCGTGCTCTGGTTCACCGGGCAGACCGGGTTCTACGGCTGGTTGCAGCCGGCGACCGGGGAGATGGAGGTTGGCGAAGCTCCGGAGGGGAGAGGGCCATATGGGATAACCTCGACGCCGGGAGGCAACATCTGGTATGCCTCACTGGCTGGTTCGCACATCGCCAACGTGGTCGAGGGTGGGGAGGCCGTCATCTTCGAGCCACCCACCCCCAACCAAGGGGCGAGAAGGGCCTGGTCGGACTCGAGTGGGTCGATCTGGGTCAGCGAGTGGAACAGCGGGAACGTCAGCCGTTACGACCCGGTGTCGGAGGTGTGGGATACCTGGGCTCTGCCGGGCGATGCGCCGGCCACCTATGCGGTCTACGTCGACGAGGCCGATGTGGTCTGGCTCAGTGACTTCGGTGCGAATGCCCTCGTCCGATTCGATCCGACTTCGGAGACCTTCACCCCTTATCCGCTTCCTCACCAGCCGGGGGAGGTGAGACAGATCCTGGGGCGTTCCGGTGAGGTCTGGGGAGCCGAGTCGGCCGCCGATCACCTGGTTCTGATCAGGACCCGCTGATCAGGAGTCAACCGGTCGGATCCTCGAAGGTCTGCAGGACTTCTTCGAGTTGTCCGCCGACCGCGGTGATCCGTTGCTGGCAGAACTCGAGGAGGATCGATGCGCGTTGCACGTCGTCGAGGAGGTGGTCGACGTCGACGTCGTCGGACCGGAGCCGGGCATGGATCTCCCTGAGCTCGTCGAGGGCGGCCTGGTAGGTGAGGTCTTCGGTGCTCATCGTTGGGTGACAGTCACTCGGACCGTACCGTCGCTGAGGCGGATCTGGAGACCGTCGCCGACCTGCACCTGGCTCACCGACCGCACGATCGCCCTGCCGTCGTCTCCGGTCACCAAGGCGAAGCCACGACGCAGGGTGGTGTCGACCCCGATCACCGAGAACCAGTCCGACAGCCCATCGAGTCTCGCCTTCTCCTGTTCCACGCCGCGGCGCGCCGAAATCGTGATCTCCCGCCGCAGAACGCCGAGAAGGTCGCGCTGACGCGCCAATGCGCCGGAGACACCGGCGATGTCCGATGCAGTCCGATGCAGTAGATGACGATGGCGTCCCAGCATGGCTCGAGCCTCGATGCGGATATGGGCCCGGGCCCTGTCGAGTCGCCCGGCGAAGTCGGCGACCCTGCCCACGAGCCACTCGGCCGCAGCAGTCGGTGTCTTCAGGGAGCGAGCGGCTGCCTCGTCGGTCACGGTGCGATCGATTTCGTGCCCGATTCCGGTGATGACGGGAGCGCCGGCAGCGGCAACGGCTCGGGCCACCGGCTCGGTGTCGAAGGCGGCCATGTCGAGCTTGGATCCCCCACCTCTGATGACCGCGATGACGTCGAGTTGCTCCTCGGCGAGCCGTCGGATAGCTGCAG
>Ga0268386_10001633_pt1 | contig 15449 bp, 17 predicted proteins | sample RVTome_15_FD_200260 | JGI IMG/M metagenome (GOLD analysis project Ga0268386, IMG submission 200260) | Soil microbial communities from uranium-contaminated site in the Upper Colorado River Basin, Wyoming, United States - RVT150D86... ...
GCTCGGACGCGTGCGTTGCGCACCGGTATCGAGGCGCTACCCGACTTTCTGACGTTTCTCGAGATTGAGTACCGCGCGCGCAGCGGCGATCTCGCCACAGCCGGGAAGCTCGCCGAGGCGGTCGCCCTCGTCGGCTGCGTCATCGGCGATGCACCGGTCGCGGAAATCCAGGGCTGGCGCGAGCGCGATGCAGCGCTCCAGGCGCTCTTACGACTGCGGATCGCGCAGAAGCAACACGGCGAGGCGCTCATGCTGGCGCGACGACTCACAAGCGCCGGGCGCAGCGGCGGACGGCTTCGGACCGAGATCAAGGGACTCATCTTCTGCGCGCTTGCACAGGCAGGGTCTGAAACGACCGAGGCGGCGACTGCACAGCTGCTCAAGGCCGTCCTCCTCGCCTACCCAGAAGGCTTCGTCGCACCGTTCGCGGAGGAAGGCTCACCGCTGATGCCGCTCGTTGAGTCGCTGCTTACCGAGGACATCGATGCGTATGCGCGGCGACATCTCGAGACCATCCGCCGAACCATCAGCGGCTCGATGGGACGAGCCGAGGGTAGCGAACTGAACGCCCGAGAGCAGGAGATCGTCGGCCACCTCGCGGAGGGACTCTCGAACAAGGTGATCGCCCGTCGAATGGGGATCACAGACCACACGGTGAAGTTTCACTTGAAAAAGATCTTCTCGAAGCTCGAGGTCTCGACCCGTCGCGACGCCGTTGCCAAGATGCTCGCTGACAAGCTGTGACAGCGATGCAAGTCACGGCAGTACACCTCCGGCCGCGAACCCTGAAGATTCATGTCGCGCGATCGTGACGTCGATCGTGCATCGCTGGTGAGTCCGCAGTTCCCTGCGCGCGCCCGACGCCGGCCTCGCTATCCACCGCTCGACAGGTCTACGGGAACCCCCTCGGACACGTGGTAGTGGACCGTCTTCCACGTCTCGCCGATGCGTCTCATGATCAGCGTCACGCGGATGTCCAGCTGCTTTCCGGAAGGCAGCACTCCCTTCGCAAAGTCCGTGAACCAGGCGAGGTCTCCGACAACGTATCCCTCCGGGCTCAAACCGGACCACTGTACAGGCGGCACTTCACGGAAATGGGCGATGTTCACCTCCATGCCGAGACCGGGGCCGGGCCCGGTATTGATGCCGAGGTAGCTGCCTGCCGGATCATCGATCGAGTTTGCAGCCAGATAGTCCGCGTCGCGCGTGACGCAGGCCTCGAGATAGCGGCGCGCGAGCTCCATGACGTGCTCGTCCGCCTTTCTCGCAGGCAAGTGCCCCGTCGCGCTCGAGTTCGCGTCCTGCGAACGTCGAGGCGTCGGCGCGCCGGTCTCCTGCGCCGCCGCTGCTCCATACGCCATCAGTAGGATAGCAATGCTGACGGCGGCAGCACACGGGACGCGCAGCACTAGTCTTCTCCGAACCGGAACGTCAACTCGACACCGTAACGCGCCAGCGCACCCTGGTAGGCGAAGTCGAACCCGCCCGGTGCACCGACGAACAGGTTGTCGAAGTAGAACGTGTCGTAGTCCTCATCAGTGACGTTCGAACCATAGACGACCAGATCCCAGCGATCGCCGCGGATTCCCGCCGATGCATTCACGAGACTGTAAGGGGAACGTTTGATTCGGTTGTCCGCATACCAGTAGAGCTCGCCTTTGCGGTTCACGTTGGCGCGGATGAAGCCCTCGAGCCCGTCGGTGATCGCCCGTGAGTACTGAATCGAGGCCGTCGCCGTATAGTCTGCGAGCAGCGGCACGTCGTTGCCGACGAACGAGGATGGGTCGAACCCGGAGCCCGACAGGGATTCGCCGAACGACTTGATCTCGCTTTCCTGCAGTCCCAAGCCGACGCTGATGTCGAGGCCCTCGATCAGGCGCGCCTGCGCTTCGAGCTCGAAACCTTTGATCTCGCTCTCCTCGACCGTGAAGATGTCCTGCGTGGCGCTGGTCGGCGTCACCTGCACCAGCGTGAGCTGCTGGTTGTTGTACTCGGTGATGTAGGCGGCCATCGAGAGCGTGGCACGCTGATTTAGGAGGCTCCACTTCGCGCCAACCTCGTACGTCGTCGTCTCCTCCGCGTCGAAGACCGGCTGGACCACGCTCGTCTCCGCGTTGCCATTGAAGCCGCCGGCACGGAAGCCCTCGGCATACGTGAAGTAATACGTCTGATTCGGCGTCGGCTTGTAGCTCACGGACGCTTTCGGCTGGAACTTGCGGAATGTACGCTCGAGCTCGATGTTCTCGACGCCGGGGCTCCTCGTGACCTGTGAACGCGGCGCATCGTCGTAACGACCGGCCAATGTCAGCTCGAGCTCAGGCAGGATGTCGTAGTTGAGCTGTGCAAATGCAGCGTACGACTCGAGCTCCTGATCGCGCACCTGAACCGAGATCGGAATGTACAAGGCGTTGGCGGGATCCCTGTCGCCCACGGTCAGCAACGTCAGATTCGCCTCGACCTCCTGTCCCAGCTCGCGATCGACGCGCTGCAGGAAGCCGCCGAAGATCCACCGAAGCCTCTGGTCGCTCGGGGACGTGAAACGGATCTCCTGCGAATACGCATCCACATCCTGCGGCTGAGCCGTCAGTCTCACGAACGGAATATGACTGACTTCGAGATCCTGCAGATTGTTCTCGTCCAAAATCGTGCCGGCAGAGATCGAAGTAATCTCCGCGAAGTCCGTATCCCAGGTGAGCTTCAGCGACGCGTCCTTCGAGGTTCGCTCCGTGCGTGTGTGATAGTTCTGGTTCGGCACGCCGAGAACGAGCTGGTCATTCAGCTCGTCGGTGGACACGTTCGGAATGCCCGATGCCGGACTCAACGTTCTCGGCACCAACGGGCCCGAGCCCGACTCCGTCTTCGAGTACGAAAGGCTGAGGGCCGCGGTGAAGATATCCGTAGCAAGGAACTTCAGGTCGACCCGGACGCCACCGTCCTCGAGATAATTCTGGTACTCGCGGGGCTCGTACGCATACCGGACGTCCCCTTCGAAATCGCTGTAGTACCCCGCCGCACGAAAGAGCAGCCTGTCCTCGACAATCGGCCCGGTCAGCACGCCGATCAGTTTCCCTTCCTCGCCCTTGCCGTAACCGACGGTGAGCCGCCCATTGAAATCATTCGTCGGCTGCTTCGTCGTGATGACGACGGCGCCGCCGATTGCGTTCTGTCCGTAGAGCGCCCCCTGCGGCCCCTTCAGCACTTCGATTCGCTCGACGTCGAAGAGGGGCATCGTGAAGCTGTTGGGCACGGGCAAGGTGACGCCATCCACGACCATGCTGACCGGCGCCTCGCCCATGTTCGCCTGACTGATTCCGCGGATGCTCATCTGGAAGACGCCGGGCGACGAAGTCGGGAACATCTCGAAGTTCGGCGTCAGCGCCGCGAAGTCACTGAATTTCCGGATCCGCGCGTCCTCGATCTCGGTGGCCGTGAACGCGGTGATCGACTCGGGCACGTCCATCAGACTCTCGGAGCGCCGCCGGGACGTCACGACGACCTCTTCGAGCACCGCCGATGCGCCGTCACCGGTTCTCGCCTGTGCAATCGCCTGGGATGTGACAATGCTCGACGCCAGCGACAGACAGACCGGAAGAACGGTAATGCCGCGCCCGCCTGTAAAAGATTTGTGCCTCACATTTCGTCCCTCGGTCACTCAAGAAGTCGCCGTCCGCGATCTTCGACGGCGCAATGATCTGTGGATCTCAAACCTGGTTCAGCTGTCCGAGAATGTGATGGCTCGTGCATTGCCATCGCCCATCGAGCTCTCGCCAGCCTGATGCGTAGCCCAGCCTCGCCCCCTGCATCAGGGCATTCAATTCAGCGGCAGTGGGCATGTCGGGTCCGAAGTCCCCCCGAAACTCCTCGTAGACTTTCGCAAATACGACGGTCACGACGAGATCGCCCATTCGGCGCGCGGTGAGTCCCAGGAACTCGATGTCGGCGTTGTAGATCTTGCGGTCCTGCTCGATGAAGTCCTCCTTGTTCTTGATGCCGCCCATCACCTTTCCTCCACCTGCCGCTATCGGCGGACCGGTGAACACGAAGTCGCTCGCCAGGTGCCGGTCGAGATAGTCGAAATCCCGATCGGCCAGTGCCTTGATCCAGCCTTTCAGGGCGGCGACCGCTCCTTCGCAACCTTCCTCAATGTCCTCTTCAGCAGCGAACGTGACTTGCGAGAACGCGGCCGGAAATGTGGCCGCCAGGGCGACGGCGAACGAACGGCGATTCATGGATGACCTCATGACCAATGTTGCTAAGTGCCGGAAAGCGCGCAGTTCACCAGCCTGTGTAGTCGCCCGGAATCCGGGCAAGCTCACGCCAGACCTTGATCTTGTCGTCTGCCGTGAGCTCATAGACCGCCATGATCTCTGCCTCCCACGGCTCGCCGCCGTCCGAGGCCACTGCCCGCACGAGGTGGCGCTCGAGAAGCACGTGGCCTTCCCGCGCCGCGTGCGTGACTTCGACCTCGATGTCCTTGAGCCGTGTGTGCAGTTCCCGCATGTGCTGCTCGAGCCAAGGCCAGCCAAGTCTCTGACCGTTCAGATAGATCTCGAGATCGCGATCGAAGATCCGCGGGAGCGCAGCAAGAGACGCAGCCGGTTCCCGCGCCTCCATCACCGATTTCTGCACGCCGCTGATGAATTCCCGGGGCGTCTGCGAGTTTCGAGTGGCCTTCATCAACTCTTGTCCTCTCTGTATCGGCACTGCCCACGCTGGGTGTCAAGGAGAAGGTAACGTGTCGAGTGCCAACTGATCATCCGGCGCATGGAGTAGTCGGAGGTCGATTTGGGTAGTGAAACGACGCAGACCGTCACTCGGCGTGCGGAGCTGTACGCACGTGCAACCGGGGCGGCCGCCGCGCTCGGGATCCGTTGCCAGGCATGCCGAGAGCGCGACGGCCCGGGTTGAGTGGTGGAGGCGCCTTCAGCTACGCGAGCGCACGCACACGTTCGAAGCTGAAACGCTCACCCATCGCGCCGGCTGCGAGCAGCTCGCCATTAGCGCGATCGCGGAGCCCTTGTGCGGCCGAACGGCAGCGTCCCTGTCTGTCCGTTCGTCGCATGAGGGAGCGGGCACGAGGGTGGGCTTCGGCTCGCCCATGCGATAGACCGCAACAATCTCGTGCGTGACCGTGTGTCGCGCCGCGTTGAACCAGCGACCGCAGCCGAAGGCGTGCAGCCAGCGTTCGAAGTGAACGCCCCTCGGGTTGTCACGGTTGAACAGGTAGTCGGCCCATTCGGCGTCGCTGCAGTCGAGGTCCGGACGGCTGATGTGGGACTGGCCACCGCAGCGAAACTCGTCTTCGTCGCGTACGCCGCACCAGGGACAGGCGATCTGTACGCGTCGTCGAGGATCTCATCGCGCGGAACACCACACAGGTGGTCCGCAGAACCAGGCTTCATCGAACGGATGCCGAGGTGCTTCAACACGCCCAACACGATCGCGATATAGATGCCCTGCGCCTGCGGCGGACCGAGGCTGACGATTTCGTATTCGTGGTGCGGGAAGCGCAACGGCTCCACCCAGCGCGGCGGCGTTTCGGTCATGTGGTCGAGCGTGATCTTCCAGCCCATGTCGTTCGCCCTCGCGACGAACTTCTCGGCCCAAGGGCCCGTGATCATGTACTCGGGACCGTCCTTCGCAACGCCGCGCATCGTCGCCGCGAGCTCTTTCGGCACGAACACGTCGCCGACGTTCGGGAAGTAGCCCTTCGGTTGGTAGAAGTCCCGGCCTTCCGGAAAATACGTGATGAACTTCTCGCCGAAAATATTGACACCGTACTCGAACGTCGAGACGACGTGGCCCGTCTCCGCCCAGCGCACGGCGTCCTCGCAGAGCTCCGACCACTTCTTCGAGCCGAACCGCTCGTGGATCGCCAAGGCCCGGCATGAAGCCTGGGATGATTCCCGACGGCGGCATCAACGCGTATGGTCCCATGCCTGGCGGGACCGGACGGAACGGCGGCAGTCCGGACGGATGCCCGCCGAGGCTGTCGAGCTGGTGCACCTGACCGGTGTTCGCCTCGTAGTACAGGAACGTGACGAGACCGGCATGGTTCGTCATGAACGGTTCGACCGCGGCCTGAACCATCGCACCCGCGATCCCGGCATCCGCTGCGTTGCCGCCTGCCTTCAGTATTGACCATCGTCTCCGTGACGATGGCGGAATCAGTCGTGACGGCGGCCTTGAGGCCGATGACCGCCTTTTTAGGTCCCGGGTTGACCACATAGCGCGAGAAATCGATGGTCATGCAATCTCTCCCAAGCTGGTCGATCAGGACGCACCGCGCATCGCTTCCCTCAATTGAACGGTACGCGTCGTACGACGACGCGAGCCGGCGCCCCGCAGAAATCGCGTGGGTGTCCCAGATCGCCTGCCCTTCACACCCGAGGCCCGCAAGGCCAATCAAGCATTGGTCGACGTACTTGGGGAGCTCGCCGCGCAAAAGCAGGTCACCCCGCGCAGCTCGCCCTTGCATGGCTGCTCGCGCAAGCCGTGGATCGTGCCGATTCCGGGCACGACCAAGCTGCACCGACTGGAGGAGAACATCGTTGCAACCGACGTCGAGCTGACGCCCTCCGACCTTCGTGACATCGACAGCGCCGCATCGCAGATCGACGTGCAAGGAGCGCGCTATCCGGATCACTTGCAGCGCATGGTGGGCCGGTGAGCGTTCGCCATTGAGTGCGAACTGGCCGGCGCGACCGCTGCCGGTCTGCGCCTCGCGATCAGCTCCGTCGTCCCCTGGTTGCGATGCAGCCACCAGTCGCCAGGATGTCAAGGACCAGGATCGCTCCTCGTTGTGCTCCCTGCAACGATGTCTCTACCCGCTGCGCCGAGGGCATGATAAAAACGTGACATTCCCTACTGAAAGTACCAGGACCATACGTTGCCGGCGAAAACCGCGAATGGTCAGTCATCGAACGGAGGAAATCTCGTGTCCAACTCCACCAGCCGGAAAGACCGGGACGTATTCGCGGATATCGCGCGGACATTCGCTCTCCAACGAGATCATCAATGGGAGATGAAAGCCACTACGGCTGAACAGCGGAAGACCAAACTGCAAAAGCTGAAATCAGCCGTCCAGGCGTACGGCGACGAGATCGTGGCAGCGGTGCAAAAAGACACGCGCAAGCCCGAGAACGAAATAAGACTTACCGAATGTGCGGGCGTGATCGCCAATATCGAAAGGAATATCAATAACCTCGACGAGTGGATGAAACCAGTTGATGTGGTGCCTTCGCTGAACGAGCACGACAAGGCGAGGATCGTCTACGAAGCGCGAGGCGTATGTCTCATATCAGGTCCCTGGAACTTCCCGCTCGGATTGGTATTCGGTCCACTCGCGGCAGCTGTCGCCGCCGGTAACTGCTGCATGGTCAAGCTCTCCGACCTCTGCCCGGCCAGCGCCAGCGTAGCCGCAAAGATCATCGACGACGCCTTCGACGAAAAAGAAGTTACCCTTTTCGAAGGCGATGTCGATGTAGCGACTGCGTTACTCGAGCTCCCGTTCAACCACATCTTCTTCACGGGCAGCACGCGGGTCGGAAAGCTGGTCATGGCAGCGGCGGCGAAACATCTGGCAACCGTGACCCTGGAACTGGGAGGAAAGTCTCCGGTCATCGTCGATGAAGGAGCCGATGTGCAGAAGATTGCCGCAGACCTGGCAGCCGCCAAGCAATTCAACGGGGGACAGGCGTGTATCAGCCCGGACTATGTATTCATCAGGGAACAGCAGAAAGACCGCCTGGTCGAAGAATTTCAAGCCAGGGTCAAGCAGAACCTGTACACAGAAGACGATCGGATCAAGAAAGAAAACATCTCCCAGATCGTCAACGCCCGGAATTTTTCCCGGGTGAAGAGACTTTTTGACGACGCCGTTGCCAAGGGAGCGCACGTCGCCGTCGGCGGCGTTCTGGAGGAGGAAGACCGCACGATCCATCCAACGTTGCTCACCGGCGTAACGCCTGACATGGCGATCATGCAGGAAGAGATATTCGCGCCGATCGTGCCTGTCATGACATATGAAGACATCGATGACGTCGTGTCATACATCGAGGAACGTGACAAGCCTCTTGCGATGTACATCTACAGCGACAATCAAGGCACCATCGACAAGATACTGCGCAGGACCTCGTCGGGCGGCGTGACTATCAACGGTTTTTTCTCCCATTACCTGGAGAGCAATCTGCCGTTCGGCGGCGTCAACCAGAGCGGCATGGGAAGTTACCACGGGTTCTTCGGGTTCAAAGCGTTCTCGCATGAGCGCTCAATCTACATCCAAGGGAAGCGATAGCGGCCCGTCGATTGCGAATGCGCCGGATAGCTCCCACAGGCGCTCGAGCACGCATTCTTTGCGATGCGAGTAGTCTCGGCCGGCATACTCGTCGAAGCCCCACAGCCAGGCGCGGCGCATGCAGCGCCAGACGACGTGGTAGTAGGTCGTCGCGTCTTTGTAACTCAACAACTTGGATGGCCCGCCCTCACCCCACGTTCCGCCAAGTCTCGTGGAGTCACGCGGAGTCAAGTTTCAGCTCTGCCCTGCCGAACGTTCTGCAGTCCGGTCCTGTTATGCAGACCAGGGCCAGCTCAGACGTTGTCATCAGGCTCGGCCGCAGCCTTTGGCGCGCGGCGCAGATACTTGAGCATGTCTCGCGGTTTCGCTGATCCAGCACGGTCACGCAGGAAGTCGCGCGCGGTACGCAACGAACCCACCTTTTCCGCAACTGCCGCCGCGATGAACTGATTCAGAGACACGCCGTCGCTTGCGGCAAGCTCCGCGGCTGCCTTCTTTACAGACGTTGGGAGTTTCAACGGATAAGTGCTCTTGCTCATTTCCTCATCCTCCGAAGCAGCACGCCCGGCGTGACCACTTCGATATCGAAGTCGCGCGCCGCTGACGAGAAATGCCGCGCATTGTGAGTGACGATGGCTGCCGCGCGACCGTTCACCGCCGCCTCGAGCACGAGTTCGTCGGCTGGATCCGCCAGTTGTGGGCGCCACAGAAAGTGCACATCGACCGGCTCCGAAGCGCTCGCCAGGGCCGCCAAGAAGCTCTCAACGTCGTGTTTCGTCATCCCGTTCGCCAATCGCTGCTCCGCCCGATTGAGAACGTCCTCGTATTCCAGAAACAAGGCGGTCGTCACGAGCGGTGAGAGCCGCTCCTCCGCGACCAGCGTCAGGACGCGATTACTCGCGCCGAGCCGGCTGCGAAGGCCTGCTACGACTACAGAGGTATCGAGAACGATCCGCGGCACAGCCATATAGAGTAGACATCCTATAAGATGTCACATCTTGTGGGAAGACGCTGTCCAAAGTCGCGACCTTGTTGCTGTGCCGCATATGTTCTGGATGCGGCCGCGCCCGGAGGGACACCCACCGTGACGCTTGGCGGCACCGACTCTCTTGCCAGGTGCTCAGGTGCTCAGGCGTGCCGGCGACGACCGTTCCGCGGGCACTCGGCAGGCGCAAAGAACGCGGCGTCAGGAGGTGCCGATTGGAGTGATGCCGTGTCCGGTGTCAACCTGCCGATGGCTTGGCGCCGCCGGAACCTGGCTCGGTATTCAGGCGAATGGGTGACGCTGAGCCGATCGCTCAGCTCGCGGTCTCAAGGCGCGTCGGCGTGAGAAGGGCCGAACAACGGCGACTCGCGAGATTAGGCAGGAACGTAGGTTAACCTGATCACATCCTCGCCAATCCGATCATTAGTCATCAGGCGGAGCGGCGGCCGGGGTCCGGCGAAATATGGCTTGCCGTGACCAAGCACGACGGGGTGCAGGTAGATTCGATACTCATCGATCAGCCCAAGTTCGGTGAGGCTTTGCGCCAAGTTCGGGCCAGCAACTTCGATCTCCCCGTCGCGCTCGGCCTTCAGCTGGCGGATCGCGCCCTCAAGATCATCCTCAACAAGCCTGGCGTTGGGGCCGACCGACTTCAACGAGCGCGAGACGACCCATTTCGGCTGGTTCCGCCATGCCGCCGCGAAGGCGCGTTCCTCTGCATCCCATTCAGGATGATCGTCGTCCCAGTAACGCATGACCTCATACATTTGGCGACCGTACACACTGCCCGCCTGCCCCTGAGCCTCCTCAATGAAGTGGCGGAAGAGCGTGGGGCTTGGCGCAAACGCCATATGGTCGACGTAGCCGTCCAGGGACTGGTTCATTCCGAACACGAGCTTAGCCATACCACTTCCTTTCCTCATGCGGCACATCCGCGCGGTTGCGTTATGCAATCGGTTTTAGGCTGGATCAGGAGGAACCGGACACCCACGCAGTTTCTTCGCAGACTGGCAAGTTATCGCGCGTGACCACGGGCCACATACGCAGGAGGATGGTGATCTCGTTATCGATCATCCTCGCAGGAACTTGTGTGACTTACGCGCGTCAGTCGCTCGTCTGTCTGGAGGCGACACCCTACTACCATGTGGTATCGCGCTGCGTGCGCCGCGCCGGGCTCTACGGGTTCGATGAGTACGCCGGCCGTGACTACTCGCATCGCAGACAGTGGGTGCTCGAGCGGCTGCGGGGGCACGGGCCCGCCGCTGGACGTTGCAGGAGGTCGTCTCGCGCTGGACACGACTCTTCAAAGCGCCGGCGCTCATCGAGTGCTGGCAGCGAGCGGAGTGCGACGCGGCCGGGGTCACGATCGCCCTCGTGATCATTACGCAGCGCGACTACCTGACCCTCGTCGACTGGAGCGGTCGGGCTGTGCGCAGCGACAAGCGCAGCGCGATCGCTTCGGATCTCCCGCCCATCCTGCGGCTCCTGAACATCGACGCAGCGGCCTGGAAGATGGCCATGCGGCCGCGTGGCAATGTCTTCGGCCAGGCACTCGGGCAACTCGATCATCTGCGACTGCATGCCAAGCCGCTTGGCCTTTGCGACGCTGAGCGACTGTATCGCACTAGTTAAGGCCGCCTTGCGCGGAGAGCCGTCTGGGTACCCGACTGCGCGCCGCATTCATTGACGCGTCTTTGACGCCGAATGGCGAGCGCCCAGCGCGTTCGACGATCTCCGTCAGATTGGCTTCCGGGTCGGTCTCCGTGCGGCCTCCCTGCTAATCGGGCAGCGTTGATGTCGCCTCGACACCTTTTGCAACCGAACACGCCGTCACAGCCATCTGGGCGGCATGAGCCCGAAACAGGTCGAGGCGGCTCATACGGCTAGGCGGCGAGGTGTCCACTGACTCCTGCGAACTCCACAGTGAGAGCCACGACTGCGGAGTCTTCCGCACCGGAAGGCCCGGAGCCGCTACACCAACACTCCCCGCTCCCCCATGGCGCGAGCATAGAGCCAAAGGCCCAGAGCGACGACGAAAATCAGCAGAACGAATCCGGGGGCGGTCCCTCCCGTTGCGTACAGCCCGTCGGCGGAGACGAAGTTGTGGATGGCGGTGACGACCATGGCCAGGAGAGAAACCAGCAGCACGGGTACAGCGAGACGCCTCTTGAGTAACACCACCAGGGCACCCAGCGCGCCTCCCCAGACGGCCAGTGCCCAGGATCCCACAAGCCACGTCGGGAAGGCGTAGAGAGACTCAAGTTGCTCAGGAGTGAATCGCCTCATGTACGACTCATTCTGAGTCTGTGTCATGAGGTAGTCGAAGACACCCACCGCGTTCCAGAGGAGGCCTAGGGTTCCCACCAGCCACAGATGCCAAGGGGTACGTTGGGCAGTAGGCGAAGCGTCTGTCACGACGGTCTGCTCCTGTCTCATTTTGTACCCGGCTGCGAATGACGCGCCAAGCCGCCAGCTAAAATGAGCTTTAACACACAACTGCCCTACGTCGCTGCAAAGGTGGTTTTCCTAACGTGCAGTTCAGCGGCGGTACGCTGATCCGATCATGCGCGTAGCCAGCGAATAATGGCTCCGCCGCGCCCGCGATGCCGTTTCACCGTCCGCTGCAACTGCATGTTATACCTCGGGGTTACACAATTGATGCGACATACTCGGTCGGAAAGCCAAGGTTCTTCAGGACGCCTCGAAGGCGCAGTGCGTACTCAGGATTCCGCTCATGCGGTTCAGGCGCACAAACTAGGTTGTAGCACAGCGCGGCGATCGCTGTTCCCTCGAGCGGCTGAGCGACCACGGCTTCCGGACGATAGTGTTCTAAGCCTGGTGCGGTATAGAGACGATCAAGCTCTGCGTGCGTCAGCGCGATCACCATGCCATAGGCGCGTGCTCCGAGAGACGGTACGAGCGTAGCCCGCTGACCGATTCGCAGCGCAAAATCCGAAACAAAGGCGCGACGAGGATTCGACGGCTCCGCTCCGGCCTGGCGGAGCACTTCCACGTCCATGAACAAGCCATAGAAGAATCCGTCGATTCGTCGAGCGCTCATGCAAGCAGCTCTTCATGCGTATAACGCCGCAGTTGAGTGACCGCAGCCGCACGTGCGCCCCTGTGGCGGCCGACCGGCAGACCTCCCCCTGCAATGTCTGTCGGCGAGAACCGGTCTGCTCTTACACTGATCTGCGCCTCTGAGCCTCAACCTTTCGCCCGGACGCGCCTCACTATCGTCCGACCGGAGAACATCGAGATGCCGTTCCTGCCTTCGCTGCGCCCAGGCGCAAGTCTGCTCGATGTATTCAAGGCTTACCCCGACGCGAGCCAGCCGCTTATTGAGTTTCATGAGGTGTTGCTGCGCGGGCCCTCGCCGTTCACGGAGGCCGAGCGCGAGCTCATCGCCGCGTACGTGTCGGGCATGAACCACTGTCGTTACTGTCATGGCGTGCACACAGCCACGGCCGAGCGGCTGGGCGTCGGCGTGGGTGTCGTCAAGCGACTCATTGATGATCTCGAGCGAGCACCGGTTGCCGACAAAATGAAGCCCGTGCTCCGCTACGCGGAGAAGCTCACCCGGACCCCGACTAGCGTCACAAAGGCGGATGCGGACGCCATACTCGCCGCCGGCTGGCCGGAAGCGGCGATCTATCACGCGGTCGCGACGACGGCGCTGTTCAACTTCATGAACCGATTGGTCGAGGGCCTGGGGATTGAACTCGACCCTGCTTATGTCGGCCCGGCCTCGCAGCGGCTCGCCGAGCACGGTTATCTTCCCCTGATTGCGATGCTGCGGCGCTAACCAGGCACAGCCGTCGAGCACAATCAGGGGGAGGCCGTGCTGGGTCGCGCCGACGTCAGTCTGACGAAGCTCGTCTTGACCTTTCTCGTTCCCTACTGCGTAGCGACCTACGGAGCGGTTTCCTATCGCTTGGCGCTGATGCGGCGAGAAGCGCATACAAGCAGCACTCAGTGATACCCCGCAATGAACTTCGGCTTCGACCGGTCCAGTCATTTGCAGGACATGGCTCATCAGAACGATGTCTGGTGAGCGATGGTGTACGACGCATTCGCCCAGCTTCGAGTCGAGATACTGACGATCCTGCGGTCCCGACCGCTGATCAGATGATAGAGCGAACTTGCAGATGGCTTGGTCGTCGCCTCGCGCGGTATCTGAATCAGCCGATCCGCCGCTACGAGCCCTTCGCGGTCAGTGATCCGCAGCGTCTGGCCGCAGCGCTCGTGCCCGGCGACGTTCTCCTCGTTGAAGGCAACCGCAGGGTCAGCACGGCCATCAAGTACTTGACGCAGTCGAGGTGGTCGCACGCCGCCCTGTATGTCGGCGACTTCACGAGAATCGGCAGTGGAGTGGACGCACCCACGCTGATCGAGGCCGACATCGAACACGGCGTGATCGCGGTGCCGCTGACTTCGGTCGCTGGCGTCAACACACGGATCTGTCGCCCTGTCGGTCTCGAGCCACAGGACTGCCAGCGCGTCTGCCGATATGCGATAGAGCGTCTCGGGCTCAAGTACGATCTCAGGAACATCATCGATCTCGCGCGCTATCTGCTGCCGGTTCCACCGGTACCGGTCTATTTGCGCCGCCGCATGCTGGCATTGGGAAGCGGCGATCCGACGCGCGCGATCTGCTCGACCCTGATTGCGCAGGCGTTTCAGTCGGTTCGCTACCCGATTCTGCCGCGCATCGAACGCCAGGCACCGTCAGACGCCACCGCGCGTGTCTATGGTGTGCGCGAGATCCTGCACATTCGCCACTACAGCCTGTTCACGCCGCGCGATTTCGATGTTTCGCCGTACTTCAAGGTCATCAAGCCGGTGATCGAGGTTGATTTCAGCTACCTCGCGTTGCGGTGGACCGATGGTCCAGGTGCCGCCATCGACATGCTTGGGGCACCATTCCCAGGTGGCAAGACTTGATTATTCAAGTACTCTGATGAATACTTAAACGATGACTACACGCCACCGCCAGTTCAAGAATGCCATCTACGAACAGCTTTCAAGGCTCGGCAAGGCGATCTCGGCCGCCAAGCGCCTGGAGCTTCTCGACCTGCTCTGCCAAGGCCCTCGGACGGTCGAGGCGCTCGCCGAACAGGCGGCCCTCTCCGTCGCGAACGCCTCCCAACACTTGCAGGTGCTCCGTGCCGCTCGGCTCATCGAAGCCGAGAAAAAGGGGCTCTACGTCGAGTACCGCCTCGCGGACGAGGAGGTCTGCCGGTTCTTCGTGGCCTTGCGCGGGCTCGCCCAAACACGGCTCGCCGAAGTGGAACAGGTCGCGCGGGAATACTTCGAGCAACGCGGGGCGATGGAGGCCGTCGAGGCCGGGGAACTGCTCCGGCGCGTCAAGCGCGGCGAAGTGACGGTGCTTGACGTCCGTCCGGTCGAGGAGTACCGCGCAGGCCACATCCCGGGCGCGCTTTCCTGCCCTGTCGAAGAGCTCAAGGCGCGCTTGAAGGAGCTGCCGAGGGGGCGTGAGATCGTCGCCTACTGCCGCGGCCCCTTCTGCGTGATGGCGGCTGAGGCGGTCGAGCTGCTGCGCAAGAAGGGCTTCAAGGCGCAGCGTCTGGAGCAGGGGGTTGCCGACTGGCGTGCCCGCGGCTGGCGGGTCGAGGCTGAACCCAAAGGAGCACGCGCATGATCTTCAAGCCCTATTACTACTTCGAGACCGGATGTGCGGCCTACCTCTTCGGGTGTGGCACGCTTGGCAAGTGCGCTGTCGTCGACGCGCACGAACGCGACATCGATGCCTACGCGGAGTTCGCCGCGTCGAAGGACATGCGCATCACGCACGTCATCGACACGCATGTGCATGCGGACCACCGCTCTGGCGGTCCCGGACTCGCGCGGAAAGTAGGCTCCAAGTATTGTCTGCACGAGTCGGCCGACGTCGCGATCCCATTCGAGCCGCTGAAGGACGGTCAGGAGATCGAGCTCGGCAACACGCGCGTGACGGCGCTGCACACACCTGGGCATACGCCCGAGAGCATGTGCCTGCTGGTCACGGATCTGCGTCGCGGGACGGATCCGTGGTTCGTGCTCACCGGCGACACGCTGTTCGTCGGTGCGGTGGGGCGTCCGGATCTGCCGGGGCGCGCCCGCGAGAACGCAAGCGAGCTCTTCGACAGCATTCACTCGAAGCTCCTC
>Ga0268386_10001634_pt1 | contig 15442 bp, 16 predicted proteins | sample RVTome_15_FD_200260 | JGI IMG/M metagenome (GOLD analysis project Ga0268386, IMG submission 200260) | Soil microbial communities from uranium-contaminated site in the Upper Colorado River Basin, Wyoming, United States - RVT150D86... ...
GCGCGCCCGCCGCGGTCCTCCCCACCTCCTCGAAGCGCCGGCCGGCGCCGCCGAAGTCGGCCAGCGCGGCAGCCGCGGCGGCCGGGTCGGCGCCCGCCAGCGCGCAGGCGGCCAGCGCGGCGGCGGCATTGCGGGCGTTGTGGGCGCCGGGGACGGGAAGCGCCACCGGCACGCCGTCGACGCTGAACCGCGAGCCGCCCGGGGACAGCTCGACGCCCTCCGGCCGCGCCACACGGCCCGGGAAGCGGGTGAGCGCCGGCTCGTCGCCGAGCACGACCTCGTCGGCCATGGCGAGGAAGGCGCGGAACGTCTCGTCGACGTCGCGCTGGGACGCGTACGTCGCGTGGTGGTCGAGCTCGGCGTTCGTCAGCACCGCGATCCGCGGGGCGAGCTTGAGCAGCGAGCGGTCGGACTCGTCGGCCTCGACCACCAGCCACTCCCCCGTCCCCCAGCCCGCGTTGGAGCCGGTCGAGCGTACCTCGCCGCCGACGAGGTAGCCCGGGTCCATGCCGCAGCCGCGCAGGGCGTGCACGACCATGCTCGACGACGTCGTCTTGCCGTGCGTCCCGGTCACGCCGATCGTCGGCCGCAGCCGCGTGATCTCGCCGAGCAGGTCGGCGCGGTGCAGCTCGCGCAGCCCCCGCTCGCGCGCGGCCGCGCGCTCCGGGTTGTCCGCCGGGATCGCGCTCGAGTAGACGACCTCGGCGCCGTCCGGCACGTTCGCGGCATCGTGGGCCACGGCGGTCAGGCCGCTGCGCGCCAGGTAGGGCGAGTCGGGCGCGCGGTCGGAGCCGGTGACCTCGGCCCCGAGCGCGCGGGCGACGATCGCCAGGCCGCTCATGCCGGCGCCGCCGATGCCGACGAAGTGCAGGCGCCGGCCGCTCCAGAGACCCTCGTGCATCAGGGCGCCACCCTAGAAGGCGGGCGCCCGCCGAGGCGACGAGGCGCTAGTTCGCGAAGCGGATGACGAGGCCGGGCCGAGGCGACTCGCGCACCCACGACAGTCGCGGCTGCGGGCGGGTCGAGTTCGGGCGGTCGGTCGTGAGGCCGTAGTGGATCGAGGCGGGCATGGGAGGTCCTTGTCGTTCGTGGGGAGGAACGGTGCTGCCATCAGGGAGACGCCCGCCGCACCCGGAACATTCCGCCGCCGGTCGCACGTCATGCCTCCGTCAAGGACGAGGCGTCACCCGGTCACCGGCCCGTTCGCCGTCAAGGACGAGGCGTCACCCGGTCACCGGCCCGTTCGCGATCGGCGAACGGGTCGCTACCAGCGGCCGGATTCCGGACAGCCGCCGCGACCCGGGTGCGTGCAGCTGCGGACGCTGCCGCCGTCGACGTGCTCGACGATGAACGGTCCGCCGCCTGATGCGCCGGCGCTCGACTCGAGGCTCAGCTCGAACCTGTCCTCCTCGCCGTCGACCTCGTACGGCGGGACGTCGCGAATTGCGGGTTCGATCGCGGCAAGCGCCTCGTGGTCGGCGGTGGCGAAGGTGTCGCGGTCCTGGTGGTAGACGACGAGCGCGGTCTCGACCAGGCTCGCCGCCGCCTTGGCCTCGGCGTCCTGCGCCTTGGCGCGCTGGCTCAGGAACGCCGGCAGCACGATCGCCAGGAGGATCCCCACGATGAGGATGACGACGAGCACCTCGACCAGCGTGAAGCCGCGCTCGTCGCGTCGGGACCTGGAAACCATCGTGCTCCGGTTAACGGCATATGGGGTCTAGACCTGAGTGCCGGCCGCGGCGCTCAACACCTCTCCGGCGATCACGCGGGCGGCATCCGGGCGGGCGAGCGCGCGCGAGGCGGCCGCCATCGCGGCGCGGCGCGGCCCGTCCCCCACGAGGGCATCGACCTCGGCGCGCAGCCGCTCGGCGGTCAGCTCGGCGTCCGGCAGCACCACGGCCGCGCCGGCCCGCTCCATCCAGCTCGCGTTGGCGGCCTGGTGGTTGCCGGACGCGTGGGGGTAGGGGATCAGCAGCGCCGGCAGGCCGTACTGCGCGAGCTCGAAGACGGACCCGCCGGCCCGCGCGACGGCCAGGTCGGCGGCCGCCAGCGCGGTCCCGAACGGCACGACGTAGTCGCGCAGCACGTAGTGCGGCCCGGGCGCCTGGAGCGCCGCGAAGTCGCGCCGCCCCGCCACGTGGAGGATCCGGTAGGGCGCGCCCTCGAAGGCCCGCACGGCCGCCTCGTTGATCGAGCGCGCCCCGAGCGAGCCGCCGAACACGAGCACGGCGGTCTCGCCCGGCTCGATCCCGAACTGTGCGCGGGCACCGGCTCTGTCGGTCACGGTCTCCGGCACCGGCCGCCCGGTGAGCAGGTACTGCGCGCCGTCGCGGCCCTCGATCGGGAACGCGAGGCAGACGCGGCGGGCGCGCCCCGCCAGCACGCGGTTGGTGAGGCCGAGATGGGAGTCGGCCTCCGTGAGAACCAGCGGCGTGCCGCGCAGCACCGCGGCGAGGCCGACCGGCCCGGCGACGTAGCCGCCGCCGCCCAGCACGACGTCGGCGCGGCGGCGGCGGAGCAGGCCCCCGGCGGCACCGACGGCAGCGACCGCCCGCGCCGCCGCACGGGCGGCCTTGAGCGGGTTGGTGCGCGAGATCCCCTCGACCTTCAGCGCGTCGAGCTCATAGCCGGCCTTCGGCACCAGCTCGGCCTCGGCCCGCTCGCCGCCGGCGAAGCGGACGTCGGCGCCCTCAGCCCGCAGCGCGTCGGCGACCGCGATCGCCGGCACGACGTGGCCGGCCGTCCCGCCCGCCGCGATCACGACGCGCGGACCGCTCACGCCCGCCCTCCACGGCGCGCAGGTGCGCCGAGCCGCCGGCCGCGATGTTGAGCAGCAGGCCCATCGAGCAGAGCAGGACGATCAGCGACGTCGAGCCCGAGGAGATGAACGGGAGCGGGACGCCCGTGAGCGGCGCGAGGCCGAGGACGGCGTAGACGTTGAGCAGCGCTTGGCACAGGATGAGGCTGGTGAGTCCGCCCGCGAGCAGCTTCGCGTAGGCGCCCTTGGCGTTGCGGGCGGTTCGCAGCCCGGCGTACCCGATCATGCCGTACAGGCACAGGAGCGCGCAGATACCCGCCACCCCGAGCTCCTCGCCGATGACGGCCAGGATGAAGTCGGTGTGCGCCTCGGGCAGGTAGAAGATCTTCTGCACCGACTGGCCGGGGCCGAGTCCGAACAGGCCGCCGGAGCCGATCGCGATCTGGCCCTGGACCGACTGGAACCCGGCGCCCGCCGCGTCGGCCCACGGGTTGAGGAAGGTGGTCAGCCGCTCGGTGCGCTCGGCGTCGATCAGCGCGTAGACGAGCACCAGGAACGCGCCGGCGCCGGCGCTCAGGCCGAGCTGGCGCAGGGGCAGGCCGGCCGCGACCAGCATCGCCGCGATCGCGAAGCAGATCACCAGCGCCGTGCCGAGGTCGGGCTCGGCGAGGATCAGCAGCACGGCGGCGCCACCGACGCCGATCACGGGCCCGGCCACGCCGCGCAGGCTGCTCGCCAGGCGCGGGCGGGCGCCGAGCACCGCGGCGACGTGGAGGACGAGCGCGAGCTTCATCACCTCCGACGGCTGGAACGTGAGCGGGCCGGCGCCGAGCCAGCGCCGGGCCCCGTTGACCTCGACGCCGATGCCGGGGATCAGGACCAGCACGAGCATCGCCGCGGAGGCGAGCAGGATCAGCCGCGTGTAGCGGCGCGCGGCGACCAGCCCGTGGCGCGAGATCACGTGCATCAGCGCGAGCCCGACGGCGCCGTAGGCGACGTACTTGACCAGGTAGGCGGTCCCGTCGCCCTGGCCCTCGAGCAGCGTGCGCGCCGACGACGCCGAGTAGACCATCACCGCGCCGCCGGCGAGCAGGCAGAACGTCGCCGTCAGCAGGAGCCGGTGCTCGAGTGGCTGCGGCTTCTTCGCGCGCGCGGACCTGGCCATCAGGCCTGGCTTCGACGCGCCGCGCTATCCCCCTGCGGCGAGGGCCCGGAAATGCTCGCCGCGCTGCTCGAACGAGCGGTACTGGTCGTATGACGCGCAGGCCGGCGACAGCAGCACGACGTCGCCCGGCCGGGCGGCGGTGCGGGCGGCCGCGACGGCGGCCGCCAGGTCGCCGCAGTCGTGCAGCGGCACCCCGGTGCCCGCCAGCGCCTCGCCGATCTCGCCCGCCGCTTCGCCGATCAGGTAGACGGCGCGGGCGCGGGCGGCGACGGCGGCGGCGAGCGGTGCGTAGTCGCCGTGCTGGCCGCGGCCGCCGAGGATGGCGTGCACGCCGCCTTGGAACGACTCGATCCCGACGACGGCCGAGGCGACGTTGGTGGCCTTCGAGTCGTTCACGTAGAGCACGCCGCCGGACTCCGCGACCTCCTCGAGCCGGTGGGCGACGCCGCCGAACGTCGCCAGGGCGGCGCGGACGGCGGCGGCCGGCAGGCCGCGCGCCAGGCAGACGGCCGCGGCGGCCATCGCGTTGTCGCGGTTGTGCGCGCCGCGGAGGCGGATCTCGGACGCCGGGGCCAGCGGAGCGCCGCGCCACCACAGCTCCCCGTCGCGATGCTCGAGGTCGCCCCCGGGGCCGACCGTGACCCGTGCGGCCGCACCGCCGAGCACGCCGGCGAGGTCGGTCGGAGCGACCGCCACCGCGTCCGGCGGCTGCCGCGCGAACGCCTCGAGCTTGGCGGCGCGGTAGGCGTCGAACGTCCCGTGACGGTCGAGGTGGTCCTCGGCGAGGTTGAGCAGGACCGCGGCCTCGGGGGCGAACGCCTCCGTGTCCTCGAGCTGGAACGACGACGCCTCACAGACCACGACCGCGCCGGGCTCGATCGCCCCCGCCAGCGCGGTCAGCGCCGTGCCGACGTTCCCGGCCACCGCGACCGGCACGCCCGCCTCGCGGTGCATGTGTCCGATCAGCTCGGCCGTCGTCGTCTTGCCGTTGGAGCCGGTGACGGCGACCACCTCGTTGGGCAGGAGCCGCCAGCCGATCTCCAGCTCGCCGACCACCCGCGCGCCGAGGCGGCGCGCGGCCGAGACGATCGGCGCCCCCTGCGGCACGCCGGGGCTCTTGACGACGGTCGCGGCCGGGGCGAGCAGTCCGACCCCTTCGGAGGGGGCGTGGACCGCCACGCCGGCCGCCTCCAGCCGCGCCCGCACATCCGCGCCCACCGGGCCCGAGTCGCAGCCGAGCACCTCGGCGCCGCGGGCCCGCAGCGCGAGCGCGGCCGCGACGCCGGAACGGGCGAGCCCGACGACCACGAACGGCCCGGCGGGGAGCGGAGGACGCTCGATCACGCCGGGCATTCAAGCGCGTTTGCGAGACGTCGACGGCAGGGCACGCCGGGAGGCGGCTGATCGCCGTCACGCGGGACCCGCGGCGGGCGCGGGCCGCGGGCCGGCCGAGCGGCCCGGGTCCGCTCAGGGCGCGCCGGCGACCTCCAGCGGCCTGACCCGGGCCGCGGGATCGGCGCGCCCGCCCTCGAACTCGAGACCCTCGGCCTCGAGCCGGCGGCGCACCGCGGCGGGATCGCCGAGCGCCGTGCCGCCGACCGTGCCGTCCGACTTCAGGACGCGATGCGCCCCCGGCGTCGCCTCCCGGATGAACCGCTGGTTGAGCGCGCGCGCGTGCACGTCGGTGCCGCCGGCGGCGCGCGCGACGTCGCCGTAGCTCATCCAGCCGCCGGGCGGGACGGCGGCGACGACGCGGCGAACGAGATCCCCGTCCATGGCCTTCCTCCTGTCGTTGTCGTGCAGGGCTGTCGATGTCGTGCACGAGGCCGACGGTACGGCCGCGGCGGCGGCCCTCCCCCGGCTGCGACCGAATCGGCACGCAATCGGCGCGAAGTCGTGACGAAGCGCGCGCGAGCGGATGCGATCGGCGCTCCTCAGCCGGCGAGCGCCTCGCCGCGGCCGCTCCGGACCTCGGCGGCGCCCGCGAAGCGCCGCGTCAGCGGCGCCGCGGTCACCCCGTGGGCGACCACGCTCATCAGCACGGTCACGGTCATCACCAGGAAGATCTCGTCGATGCCGCGCAGCAGCGACTCCTCCTCCACGACCACCAGGGCGAGGATGATCGAGGCCAGCCCGCGCGGACCGAACCAGCCGACGAACGCGACCGTCGACGGCCGCAGCCCGAGGCCGACCAGGGCGATCGCGACCGGCAGCATCCGGACGAGCGTCAGGCTCAGCGCGGCGTACAGCACGATCTGCCACGTCGCGCCGCCGAGGGCCTCGGCGGCGAACACGCCGAAGATCAGGAAGACCGCCAGGCTCAGCAGGTCGCCCTGTTCCTCGGTGAATCCGAGCAGCTCTCCGCGCAAGTGGCCGAGCACGGCGCCCGCGGCGCCGCCGGCCACGAACGCGGCGATGAACCCGTTGCCGCCCGCCTCGTCGGCAGCGAACCAGGCCAGGATCGACAGCGCGCCGAGCGCGAGCTCCGCGAACTCCGGCAGGGTCCAGCCGCGCGCCGCTGCGTGCCGCAGCGCGAGCGCCCCGGCACACCCGACGGCGGCTCCGATCAGCGTCCCGTAGCCGATCTGCTCGAGCGCGAAGCCCAGCCAGCCGCCCTCGATGCCCTCCTCGGCGGCGGCGAGCGCGATGAACAACATCAGGAACGGGACCGAGCCGCCGTCGTTGAGCCCGCTCTCGACGGCCAGCCCCTCGCGGAGGCGCCGCGGGACGGCCGGGCTCGTGACGACCGCCTTGCCGAGCGCCGCGTCAGTCGGGGCGAGGACGGCGGCGACGATCGCGCACTCCCAGGTCGCCAGATCGGTCAGGACGACGAGCGCGACCACGGTCCCCAGCCCGATGCTCAGCGGCAGGCCGACGAGCAGCAGCCGCAGCGGCAGGGGATTCGCCCGCAGCGTCCGCGGATCGAGCTTGGCGGCGTCGGCGAACAGCAGCAGGACCAGCGCCAGCTCCGCCACGAGGAAGACCGCCTCGCGCCCGGCCTCGCTGCCGCCGTGGGCGGCCGCCCCGAAGTCGAGCGCGCCCGTCCAGCCGGCCAGGAGGCCCGCGGCCACGAACACCATCGGCGCCGACAGGAACGTCGACTCCGCCCTGCGCGAGAGCAGGGCGAAGCCGAACAGGACCGCGGCGATCAGGCCGAGGGTGACCACCTCACTGCTGCGACATCACCAGCCGCAGCGAGGCCTCGTCGTCGGCGATCAGCTCGCCGGAGACGTCGAACGCCACCTCGTGGATCGTGCCCGTGAACCGGAACGGCGGCTCGTAGCCCTCCGACGCCGGGGCGCCGAAGTCGTAGCCGCAGCTCAGGCCCTCGAGCTCGAACAGGAGCGGGGTCGTGTGCGGGAAGTCGCTGTTGGCGACCAGCTCGCCGTCGACGTACAGCTGCGCGCGGCCGGGTACGCCCTTCCCCTGCGCGATGTCCGGCTCGCCGGTCGGCTCGAACTCGAACCGCAGCGCGTGCCGGCCCTCGGGCAACGCGCGCGACGAGACCACTTCGAAGCGGTCGAGGCCGACGTAGTTGTACGTGTACCTCAGCCGCCCGTCCGCGACGTAGAGCGTGTAGCCGCCCGCGTCACCGCCCTGGGCGACGAGCACGCCCTCGGCGCCGCCGGCCGGGATCTCGACGTCGGCCTCGATCGAGTACGCGCGGTTGTACAGCGGCGGGGCGGCGAACGCGGGCACCGCCGAGGCGTCCGGGTAGTAGACGAAGCGGCTCCGCGGCCGCGAGGTCTGCGGGCGCTCGGTGGCGAGCCGGGCCTGCGCCGTGCCGTCGAGCGGCAGGACCTTATAGCGCTCGGCCTCCTCCCACCACTTCGCGATCAGCTCGCGCAGCACCTCCGGGTGCTGGGACGCGACGTCGCGCGACTCGGTCGGGTCCTCGGCGATGTCGTAGAGCTCCCACTCCTCGCGATCGAGCTGCTCGAGCACGGCGGGCGTGATCGGCGTGCCGAACTTGCGCCCGCGCTGCGCCGCCTCGGTCAGGCTGCGGCCCGGCCACGGGCAGACCGCGCGCCAGTGCCCGTGGTCGATCGCGCGGTGCCCGAACATCTCGAAGTACTGCGTCTGGTGCCGGCTCGGCACGTCCGCGTCGTCGAACGTGTGCGCGAAGCTGACGCCCTCGAGCGGCGTCTGCTCGACGCCACGGATCGTCGCCGGCGGCTCGATGCCGATCGCGTCGAGCACCGTCGGCACCATGTCGATCGCGTGCGCGTACTGCGTGCGGACCTCGCCGCGCGCCGCGATGCCGGCCGGCCAGGCCATGACGAACGGGTCGGTGGCGCCGCCGCGGTAGGGCTCGCGCTTCCAGCGCCGGAACGGCGCGTCGCCGGCCCACGCCCAGCCCCAGGCGTAGTGGTTGTACGCGCTCGGGCCGCCGAGGTCGTCGATGTGCGCGAGGTTGTCCTCGAAGCTCTCGGGAACCATGTTGAAGAACCGCATCTCGTTGAACGAGCCGGTCACGCCGCCCTCGGCGGAGGCGCCGTTGTCGGAGATGACCATGATCAGCGTGTTGTCGAGCTCGCCGATCCTCTCGAGCATGTCGAGGATCCGGCCGAAGTGGTGGTCGGCATGGGCGATGAACCCGGCGTAGACCTCCATCATGCGCGCGTACAGCCGCCGCTCGTCGGCCGACAGCGAGTCCCACGCGGGGACGTCGGGGTCGCGCGGCGTGAGTACCGCGTCGGGCGGCAGCAGACCGATCTCCTTCTGGCGGACGAGGACCTGCTCGCGGTAGACGTCCCAGCCCATGTCGAAGCGGCCCTTGAAGCGGTCGGCCCATTCCGGGGCGACGTGATGCGGGGCGTGCCCGGCGCCGGTTGCGTAGTACATGAAGAACGGCTTCTCGGGCGCGTTGACGTGCGCGTCGACGATGCACTTGATCGCCTGGCCGGCGAGGTCCTCGCTGAGGTGGTAGCCGTCCTCGGGCGTGGCCGGCGGCTGGATCGGCGCGTTGTCCTGCACGAGGTCCGGGTGCCACTGGTTGGTCTCGCCGCCGAGGAACCCGTAGAAGCGCTCGAAGCCGCGTCCGAGCGGCCAGCGGTGGAACGGGCCGGCCGGCGTGTTGTCCTCCGAGGGCGACAGGTGCCACTTGCCGAGGCAGAACGTGTTGTAGCCCTCCTGCACCAGCATCTCGGAGACCATGCCGTTCTCGAACGGCATCCGCCCGTCGTAGCCCGGGTAGCCGGTCGCCAGCTCCATGATGCAGGCGACGCCGCTCGAGTGGTGGTTGCGGCCGGTCAGGATGCACGACCGCGTCGGCGAGCAGAGTGCGGTGGTGTGCATGTTCGCGTAGCGCAGGCCGTTCGCGGCGACGCGGTCGATGTTCGGCGTGTCGACGAGACCGCCGAAGCTGCTGAGCTGCCCGTAGCCGACGTCGTCGAGGACGAAGAAGAGGACGTTCGGCGCGCCGTCGCGCGCCCGCACCGGGGCCGGCCACGCAGGGCTGGACTCCTCGACCGTCCGGCCGATCACGCCGGGGAACGCACTGCCCGGCTGGTACTCGACGACATCGCTCATGGCGGCTCCTTGGCTCGGGTCCCGGACCGCTCGAAGCGTCGCCATGCGGCGCCGGCGACGGCAAGGGTGCCCGCCTGCTTCATGGCTGGGGGGCCGGCATCCCTGGCATATGCTTCGGCCATGCCGATCCGCGTGATCGTCGCCGAGGACAGCTATCTCGTCCGCGAGGGCCTCAGGCAGCTCCTGGCCGGCGCCCCCGACGTCGAGCTCGTGGCGGAGTGCGGCGATCTCGACTCCCTCCGCCACGAGATCGACGCGCACGCGCCGGACGTCGTCCTGACCGACATCCGGATGCCGCCCACGCAGACCGACGAGGGCATCCGGCTCGCGGCCGAGCTGCGCAGCGCGCACCCCGACATGGGCGTCGTCGTGCTCAGCCAGTACGCGGACCCGACGTACGTGCTGCCGCTCCTGGATACCGGCTCGGACGGACGCGCCTACCTGCTCAAGGAGCGCGTCCACGACCGCCGCCAGCTCGTCGAGGCGATCGCCGCCGTCGCCGCCGGCGACTCGGTGATCGACCCGAAGGTCGTCGAGCTCCTGGTGGCGGCCAGGACCCGCAGCGAGCGATCGCCGCTGGCCGAGCTGACCCCGCGCGAGCTCGAAGTGCTGTCGTCGATCGCGGAGGGCAAGAGCAACACCGCGATCTCGGAGTCGCTCGTCCTGACCAAGCGGGCCGTGGAGAAGCACATCAACGCGATCTTCCTGAAGCTCAACCTCTCGCACGCCGAGGACGCGCAGGACGTCAGCCCACGCGTCAAGGCGACGCTGCTGTTCCTCGCCGAGGCTGACGGGGCCGGGGGCGCGCGCACCCCCTGAGCAGTGGTGACTGCGCCATTGCCGGACGGCGCAGGCCACGCCTAGTGTCGGCGGCGACCGAAAGGAGACCGCCATGACCCAACTGCAGGAGCCGACCCCGTCGTCCTCGGGCGCCCGCCCGTCCGTCGCATGGGCCGGCTGGGTGGGCTTCGCCGCCGTGATCCTGGCCATGATCGCGACGCTCAACGTCTTCCAGGGCCTGCTCGCCCTGTTCGACGACGGCTACTTCGTCCTGCGCACCGAGGACGACCTGTTCCTGGTCGACTACACGGTCTGGGGCATCGTGATGATCGTGTGGGGCGCGATCATCGGCGCAGCCGCCTTCGGGCTCATCAACGGTCGCGGCTGGGCCCGCTGGTTCGCGCTCTTCGGCGCATTCTGGAGCGTCGTCCTTCAGATCGGCTTCCTGTCGGCGTATCCGATCTTCGGCGCGATCCTCATCCTGCTCGACATCCTCGTGATCTTCGCCCTGACCGTGCGATGGGACGAAGCGCGGGCCGCCATGTGACCTGATGCAGCACGCGCTCGCCAACGTCCGCGTCCTCACCGTCGACGACCAGGAGGTCTTCCGGCGCGTCGCCGAGGACGTGATCGAGGCGACGCCGGGCTTCACCGCGGTCGGCGAGGCGGCGAGCGGCGAGGAGGCGCTCGCCGAGGTCGCCCGGCTCGAGCCTCAGCTCGTGCTGCTCGACGTCCGCATGCCAGGCCTCGACGGCGTCGAGGTCGCGCGCCGGCTGGCCGCGACGCATCCCGAGACCCTCGTCGTGCTGATCTCGATGAGCGAGGTCGCCGACCTCCCGTCCGTTGCGCAGCTCAGCGGAACGCCGCTGATCCGCAAGCAGGACTTCGGCCCCCGGCTGCTGCGGCAGCTGTGGAGCGAGCACGGCACCTGATCCGGACTTGGCGCGTACCCTCCCGGCCGGTACGGTCAGACTGCCCACGGTCCCAGGCATGCGGTCACACGCTCATCGATACGCAGTGCCGGCGGTTCGCCTCGCTGCGGTCGCGATGTGCGCGATCGCCGCCGCGATCACGGCGGCCAACTCCTCGTCCGAGTACGCGTGGCTCGAGGCGCTGGCCCGCGCTTCGATGGTCGGCGCGCCGATGGCGGTCGGGCTGTACGCACTCCGCCGACCGCCGTTCGAGCGCTTCGGTCGCCTGCTGATCGCGGCGGGCGCCGTGTGGTCCCTGACGGTGCTGAGCGAGTCGGGCGGCCCGCTGGCGTACAGCATCGGACGGATCGCCGGGTGGTGCGTCGAGCCGCTCGTCGTGTACCTGGTGCTCGCCTTCCCCACGGGTCGCCTGAAGGCGCGCGTGGACCGGGTGCTGGTGTGGACGGTCGTGGCGCAGGTGGCGCTGTTCTACCTCCCGACGGCACTGCTCGTCGAGGCGTATCCGACACCGGCGCCGTGGGGCGCGTGCGACGGCGCCTGCCCGGGCAACGCACTGATGGTCGTCGGCACCGAGCCGGCGTTCGTCGACGAGATCCTCCGGCCGCTGCGCGAGCTGAGCACGATCGCGCTGTTCGCGGCGGTCATGGTGCGGCTGATCGCGCGCATCGGCCGAGCGACGCCGCTGATGCGCCGCATCCTCGTGCCGATGCTCGCCGTGGCCGGCTTCCGCGCCGGCGTGTTCGGCGTGACGATCGCGGCCCGCCGCGTCGACGCGCAGTCCGTCGTCGTCGACGCCGGCATCTGGCTGATCGCCCTCGGGCTCCCGCTGCTGGCCTGCGGGTTCCTGGCCGGCGTCTGGCGCTGGCGGCTGTTCATCGCCGCGGCGATGCAGCAGCTCGCGCACCGGCTGCGCGGTCACCCCGACCCGGAGGACCTGCGGGCCGCGCTCGCCGACGCGTTCGACGACCCCGGGCTCGAGGTCGCCTACTGGATCGGCGACGGAGAGGGTCACTGGGCCGACGCCGCCGGGCTCCCCGTCATGCCGCCGGCGCCGGACTCCGGCCGCACGCTGACCGAGGTCCGCGACGGCGGCCGGCGGGTCGCCGCCATCCTCCACGACACCGCGCTGCGCGACGACGGGGCCTTCATCGACACGGCCACCGGCTACGCGATCATGACGCTCGACAACCACCGGCTCTCGGCCCAGGCGGCGTCGCTTCTGCGCGAGGTCCGCGAGTCGCGCCTGCGCATCCAGACGTCGGCCGACGACGAACGCCGCCGGATCGAGAGCGACCTGCACGACGGCGCCCAGCAGCGGCTCGTCGCGCTGCGGATCAAGCTCGAGCTGGCCGCGGAGCGCATGGACGACCCGGCCGGACCCAACGCCCTGCTGCTGCGCGGGCTCGGCACCGAGGTCGACGAGGCGCTCGACGAGGTGCGGTCGCTGGCCCGCGGGATCTACCCGGCGGCCCTGGCCGACCGCGGTCTGGTCGAGGCGCTGCGCGGGGCCGCGCTCCAGTGCGCGCTGCCGGCGACGGTGCTCGCGGCCGGCGTGCGCCGCTACGCCCGCGAGGTCGAGACGGCCGCCTACTTCTGCTGCCTGGAGGCGCTGCAGAACGCCGCCAAGCACGCCGCCGGCGCGACGGCCGTCGTCGTCGAGCTCAGCGACGACGGATCGCTCCGCTTCGAGGTCCGCGACGACGGCGTGGGCTTCGACCAGCGCCGCACGCGGCCCGGGATGGGCCTGACGGGCATGCGCGACCGCCTCGGCGCGGTCGGGGGCGACGTGGCCGTGCGGTCCCGGCCCGGCCACGGGACGCGCATCAGCGCGAGCATCCCGCTGCCCACGCAGGCGCCCGCCGTCCCGCGCTGACCGATCAGGAAGCCGACCGGCCGGGGTGCGCGCACCACACGCGCATGCATGTCCGCCCTGTTGGCACGTGCCCGCGCCTGGAGGACGCTCACGACGATGAACGAGCCCGTGCGTCGCCGTCCCACCGTCTGGATCGTGCTGACCGGCATCCTCGCCGTCGCCGCCGGCGCGATCGGCGCCCTGCGCGACGCGTTCGAGGGCGGCGGCGTCGAGGCGACAGTCGGCCGGGTCCAGGAGCTGGTCGCGCAGTGCCGGCCATGAACGACGCGCGGGACGTGACGCTGGGCCTGACGGTCGCGGGCGCGCGCGCCGGTGTCGCCGCGTTCCGGCTCGCCCTCCTCCCCACCCGCCTGCCGGTCGTGCGCGGCCCGGCGCAGCGCGTTGCGAGCGACCTTGCGCACGAGGGCGCGCTCGCCCGCGCGCGGGTCGAGGCGCTTGTGGCCGGCCCGCTCACCGACGCCGTGGCACACACGCTCGCGGAGCACCGGGTGATCGAGCGCGTCGCGACCGAGCTGGTGGCGACCGCCGAGCTCGACCGCCTGGTCGACGCGGTGCTCGAGCACGAGCGCACCCGTGAGGTGCTCGAGCACGCGCTGGTCAGCCCGGGGCTCGAGCGGCTCGCCGTCCAGGTGCTGGAGAGCCGGCTGGTCGACGCCATGACCGAGCGCGTGCTGGCCAGTCCGGAGCTCGAGCGCGTGGTCGAGTATGTCGCCACGAGCCCGCAGGTGCTCGACGCGGTGACGCGCCAGACCCAAAGCCTCGCGGAGGAGATGGCCTCCGGCGTCCGGCGGCGCACGCAGGCCGTCGACGACGCCGCCGAGCGCACCGTCCGCGCCTGGCTGCGGAGGCCGCGACCGCAGCCGACATGAGCCCGGAGCGCGTCCCGTATGCGGGGATCGCGACCCGGGCCGTCGCGCTGGCGATCGACGTCGCGATCGCCCAGGCGATCGTGCTGACGGGCGGCGCCGTCCTGGCGCTGGTCGGCTCGCTGGTCGGCGACGTCCAGCTCGATCGCATCGGGCGACTGGTCGCGGCCCTCGCCTGGGCGGTGGTGGTCGGGGCGTACTTCGTGGTCTTCTGGTCGACCGCGGGCCAGACGCCGGGCATGCGGGCGCTCGGCCTGCGCGTGGTCGCGAGGGACGGCCCTCCGACGCCGGGGCACGCGTTCGTGCGCGTCATCGGGCTCGCGCTGGCGATCGTCCCGCTGTTCGCCGGGTTCCTGCCCGTCCTGGTCGACAACCGGCGGCGCGGACTGCACGACTTCCTCGCCGGCACGGTCGTGGTCTACGACGAGGGGGTGCAGGCACGCCGACGCGGACACCGGACCGCCTCATTGCCCGCCGACGTCGCGCCCCGGAGCATGATCGCGGACCAACCCCCGACGAAGGAGCGCGTATGAGCACCCTCATCGCCATCGGCTACCCCGACGCGGAGACCGCCGAGAAGGTGCGGCAGGAGCTGGTGCAGGCCACGAAGGAGCACCTCGTGAAGCTGGAGGACGCCGTGGTCGTCCTCCACGGCGAGGACGGCAAGATCAAGCTCGACCAGGCCGTAAGCACGACCGGCGCCGGAGCGGCCGGCGGCGCGCTCTGGGGCGGCCTGATCGGCCTGATCTTCCTCGCGCCGCTGCTCGGCATGGCCGTCGGCGCGGCGTCCGGCGCTCTCGGCGGCAAGATGGCCGACGTCGGGGTCAACGACAACTTCATGAAGGAGCTCGGCGCGCAGCTCCAGCCCGGCGCCGCCGCGCTGATCGCCCTCGGCCAGACCGACGCGCGCGACAAGCTGCTGGAGCGGATCAGGCCGTACGGCGGCCACGTGATCCAGACGTCGCTCGACACCGAGTCCGAGGAGCGCCTGCGGGCCGCGCTCGAGGGCGCTCCCGCGTAGCGGGCCGCGAACCTGGGCGCGCCGATGCTCGCCGCCGTCGACCGCTGGCAGCGCCGGCATCCGACGGCGGCGTTCGGCGTCGCGGTGCTGCGCAAGTTCGGAGGCGACCGTGCCTCGAGCCACGCGGCGCTGATCGCCTACTACGCGTTCCTCGGGCTCTTCCCGCTGCTGCTGGCGTTCGTCTCGATCCTCGGGTTCGTGCTCGAGGACGACCCGTCGCTGCAGCAGGAGATCGTCGACTCGGCGCTGGCGCGGATCCCGGTGATCGGGGCGCAGCTCGGCAGCGAGGTCGAGCCGCTCACGGGCAGCGCCGTCGGCCTCGCGGTCGGCCTGGCCGGCGCGCTGTGGGCCGGCCTCGGGATCACGGTCGCGCTCGGCCGCGCCTTCGACGCGGTCTGGGACGTGCCGCGTCTCGAGCAGCCCGGGGCACTGCGCGCGCGGGCGCGCGGTGTGGCGATGCTGGCACTGCTCGCCCTCGCACTGATCGCGGCCACCGTGGCCGGCGGCCTCGCGGC
>Ga0268386_10001635_pt1 | contig 15441 bp, 16 predicted proteins | sample RVTome_15_FD_200260 | JGI IMG/M metagenome (GOLD analysis project Ga0268386, IMG submission 200260) | Soil microbial communities from uranium-contaminated site in the Upper Colorado River Basin, Wyoming, United States - RVT150D86... ...
CCCGCCAAAGTATTTCCACCAGCGCGCCAGCCATGCTCGAAAATCCCTCCCCAATTCCTCCACGCTGTCCTCGCGCGGGGCCGGCTTTTTATCCTCTGCCGCAATCGTTCCGCCGGGAAGAGTTAGAAGCAGCAGTGATATCAAAAGCGCTGAGCCCGCGTAGCTCTTCATGGCGACCACCCTATTCGTTCAAAGTTCAAGGTTCAATGTTCAACGTGTTCCGGTCTTCTGAACCGTTCCCCCAACCCTAGAAGCGTTAATTTTATCCGATGATCAACGTCAGACATTTGGCGCTGCCGCCCGCTTTGAGAAACTCATCGAGCGGCGTTTCGAAAACGTTGAAGCCAAGCTCTTCAATTTTACCGCGGGTCACCGGACAGCCCGAGTTCATGACGACGTTTCTGCCGGCGACCACGGCGTTGCACGCGAAGCGCTCGGCTTCCGCCGCCGGCACGGCTATGAGATTCGGGATTTGATTTTCCAATACCCTTTGGGCGTAGACGTCGAACGCGGGAGGATAGTACAGCGCCGCCTTTTCCGAAAGCGGACAGAAGCAGGTGTCCAGGTGGTAGAACCAGTCGCTGGTCAACTCGAGAGAGAGTATTTCCTGATCCATGATATCGGCGACTTTCTGGTGCGCGATCATGTCGGAGCGGATGTGGTAACCCGCGAACCATAGCTCGCCGCAGCGCAAGAGATCGCCTTCGCCCTCGAAGAAATAGTCCTCGGGCAAATGAACGATGTCGAATCCGCGGGCGCGAAACCACGCCGCGAAGTGCGGCGCTTCGCCTCTCCGGACTTCATGGCGGAAATTGCTGACAATGAATTTTTGTTGCCAAACTACCCCGGCGTTCGCCGTAAACACCATGTCCGGGAGCCCCGGCTGGGCATCGACCAGATGGACTTCCACCGACCCTTTCTCGCCCAGCAGCCGATGTAAATCGCTCCACTGCCGCGCCGCCAGAGCCGCGTCGCTCTGGCGGCTTCGCTTCATCCAGGGATTGATCTCGTACTCGATGCCGTAATAGGACGGCGGGCACATTAACAGCTGCATATTTACCCGCGAGGTCGAAAGGATTTTGACCGCGCTGAAGGAGCGCACCATTGTGCGCAGTTCAAGGTTCAATGTTCAAAGTTCAAAGTCAAGTTAGGGATCGTGCTATTGTGGTTCATAAGAGATCGGATTGCCTTGAACTTTGAACCCATAGGCTGACAAGCGCTACCGAAAAATTTTCAAGTCCAGGTAACCGCAGAGCTCGCGCAAAAACGGCTCCACGTCGGTGACCAACCCGAGGGCTTGAAACGTGCCGCGATCGGTGAGCTTGGTCACCACCGCGGGATTGATATCCACGCACACCGTCTTTGCGCTCGCCGGCAAGAGATTCCCGGTGGCGATGGCGTGGAGCGTCGTCGCCATCATCAGCGCAAGACTGATCCCGCGCGATTTCTCCCGCATGATGTCCTGCGCCGCCAACGTGTCCGTAACGACATCGGGCAAGGGTCCGTCGTCGCGTATCGATCCCGCGAGCACGACCTCCACGCCCTTTTTCACGCAGGAATATAAGATTCCCTCTTGAATCAGCCCTTGCTCGACCGCTTGCCGTATGCCGCCGGCCCGCCTGACGCGGTTGATCGCCCAGAGATGATGCTCGTGCCCTTCGCTGGCGCGGATTTTTTTGTCGAGGTAAACACCCAGCGAGGTGCCGTAGAGGACGGATTCGATGTCGTGGACGGCGAGCCCGTTGCCCGCAAACAGCACCTGAACGTAGTCGTTTTCGATCAGCTCCACCAGATACTTCGACGCGCCGGTGTGCACCAACCCCGGCCCCGCCACCACGAGTATGCGCCCGTTCTCGCGCCGCACGCGCTGCATCGATTCGGCGATCTCACGGATAAGGAGTCCCTTGGGCTGCTCGGTGGACACCGGGCTGGCCATGAATTCGAAGGCCGCGCGAGACTGTGGACGTTCCAATGGCACGACCTTGACGCCGCGGTGACCAACCACGAGGAGATCGCCTTGCAGGACCCGATGCATCGGCACGCACTGTGCCTTCCCGGCGCCCGGGTCGACCCGAATGCCGCAATCCATCTCGATGAATTCGACGGGAATCCACCGGTTCTCCAGGCGCACCCAGGTTTCCAAGTTGGTCGTCGCGTAAAAATGATCTGGGAAGACGCCATCGGCGGGCGCCGGCTCGAGCTTTACGGATTCGTCTTCGACCCGTTCGGGCAGCGCGCCATGTTCTCTGATCTTTGCGAGCACGCGGTCGAGCGCTTCGGGGCTCGGGGCCTCGACTCGAATTCGCGCGTAACTGCGGTCGACGCGGCGGTGGCCGACTTGGATTTCGAGTATCTCGAACTCCGCGCCAAGGTTGACGATCATGTCGAGGACCTTGGGGAGAATGAGAGAGTCGATGATGTGACCGGAAATCTGTACGGTGCTTTCAGCCATTAAAAACCCTGGGCCGTATTTTATCCCCCCAAGGCTCGGACCACAATATCACACACGTCGCCCGGGCTGATCGGAAAAGTCCGCAATCTAAAAGCATCTCTCGGCCAACGGCGGCCGCGACAACAACGCGAAATATATATAAGACAACCGGAAAGGATTTAGGGAAGAATCGACAAATTAGGATGGTGACGCAGAAAATAAGCGGCCATTGCCGCGGCCGCCAGGAGATTGCCGAACAGAATCGCCGGCCATGCCAAAGTGTGCAAAATCGGTTCGGCGAAAACAAAGGCGCCGGCGATAAAACCAAACTCAAAAATGACAAAGAGGAGCACGATGCCAAAACCAGAGCTCGCCTGCCGCTCCGCCAACGAAAGCAGCTTGGCCGCAATACCTCCCATAACGCAGAAGGCCAGACCATGCACCCAGTATAAATTGACGCAGCGTCGATGGACTCAACGCTCAAATCGCGGCGCAAAAGGATATTACTAAACGCCAGGGCTCGACCGGCGGGTGGTCAATACACTTTTTTTGTCAGCAAAAGTTCAATTCGTTCAAACCGCTTCGAACGGCTTAATCGGTCCTTGAAACAACAGGACAATCATTCTAAATGAGAAGCGATATGGCCAATCTATTGATCATCGAAAAAGCGGCCGAGATTCGCGACGCGCTGGCGGCCCGATTTCCCACCGAAGTGGCGGCCGAATCGCTGTCTTCGGTCGAGCGCGTTAAGGAAAGGTTAAATGAGCAGAATTTCGATCTGATCATTTTCGACGCGGACTTTCTGCCGTCTGCGCGAATCAAAACATTCCAGCTTTTGGAAAAACAAACACGCAATTTTCCCCACATCAAAGTTATTATCGTATCCGATTTCGAAGAGCTGAATGACGCCAGCGCCGCTTGGAAGGGATTTGAGCATGTCGAGCGGCCGCTGGACCAATCCCATCTCTATGCGATCATCGCAGCAGCATTGCAACGGACTCCGACGGCGGCTGCCTTGAAACCGGACGATTCCGGGTTGCTTCCGCCCATGGAGCTGGAAGGTATATTGGCCATAAGCTTGCCGATGCGGTTTGCGCTCCAGCAAGTGATCGAGGCGGCGGCGATAGACGCCGCGGTTCTCATCACGGGAGAAACCGGAACCGGCAAGGACATGGTGGCGGCGGCGATTCATCGACGCAGCAAGCGACAACATCGTCCGTACGTGCCGGTCAACATGGGAGCAGTCTCCCACGAGCTGATCGCCAGCGAACTTTTCGGGCATGAGAAAGGCGCGTTTACCGGCGCATCCGATACCCATCTGGGAGTCTTTGAGCAGGCCCAGGGTGGAACCATTTTCCTCGATGAAATTACCACCATGGACGAGAAAACCCAGATCAGCTTGCTTAGAGTCTTGGAAACAAAAACCATCCGGCGGGTCGGCGGCAATAAGGACGTCGAAGTCGATGCGCGCGTCATCGCTGCCACCAACGAAAATATCGAGGAAACCGTCAGGGCGCGGCGCTTCCGAGAAGACCTTTATTACCGCCTCGACGTCTTTCGCGTTCACCTGCCGCCGTTGCGCGAGCGTCCCGGGGATGTATCATTTCTCACCAACCATTTTATTGCCCGCTTCGGCGCATTGTACAAGAAAAGTATCCGCCGAGCGCCATCGGAAATCTATCAGGTCCTCAGAGCCTATCCCTGGCCCGGCAATGTGCGCGAGCTGAAGAACGTAATCCAGCGGGCCGTCGTTATGGCGAAAGGAGCGGAGCTGACGGCTGATCTCCTCCCGCCCCGAATCACGGCGGGAATCGGCTCGGCAGCAAGCGGGAAGACGCACTGGCCTTCGATTCGTTTAGGAATGAGTCTTGAGGAGGTAGAAAAGGAATTTATCATGATGACCCTCAGATCGGTGGCTGGCAACAAAGCCAAGGCCGCGGCCACTCTGAGAATCAGCCGACACACGCTGTACGATAAGCTCAAGAAGTACGGCGTTCTTTAGTGTGCAAAAACTGAACAGCGAGCTGCTTTTTCTCATAGGTTTTGCAAATAATCAGCTCCCCATTGATCACAACCGGACACGTTCTGTGTGATTTCCGCACACCGATTTGACAACCCAAAATCCCAGTGTGAAATATCCGCACAGGGGTAACTTCGTCGCCTCGATTTTTTCGCCACTTCTGACCGCTAACTCGCTGTTTTCCTGACAATTTGATGCTTTGGCCGAACAATTGCTCGCGGCTCATTAGCAGACGGAAAAGGAAGGAATCTCATGGCTCTCACGGACTCCTTCAGTCCGGCCAAAGTGGAAGAACTCGTCGAGAACGTCTTTCAGCCCGATGGTTTGGCAGCCTATGAATATCTCAACAATCAGCGCCGCAAGACACACATGGAGCCGGAGAAAAATCTCATGTTTGCTCTACTGGAAGATGCAGTTCGATGCTACCGGGCATACGCCTTTGCAAGATCAGCCGCGTCGAGACGGCTTTATCGCGATGCTGAAAAATGGCTTTGGAACAACGACGGGAAATGGTTGTTCTCTTTTCGAAACGTCTGTGAGGGTCTGGGGCTCGAGCCGTATTTCGTGAGAAGAGGGTTGTTGCGATGGAAACTAGCACAGCGAGGAACCGATCCAAAGGTTAAGCCGAGGGTATGCATCGCCCGGCGCCGAGTTGCGTAAAAGGAAGATTCCATGGAATGACGCTATTTCGGCGCTTGACAAGAGACGCCATAAAAGGTGCTGGAGTTCGACTTGTGTGGCTTAGAAACGCTGGGCGTGTAAGGTACGCCAACCATTCGAGACAGAGAGAGGCGCGCGCGACGGATTTCGGAGCAGTAGCGGCACCCGGCGAGGGCTGGAGGTCTGAACCGGAGGGCTGGCACGCTCAGCACCGGTTAGAGAACCCTCGACCCAATCCTTATCACCAGCCCGAGAAAATGCTCATGTTGGCGGTCCTCGAGGACGCTATTTTTTGCTTTCGAAAACTCTCCGCCGCCAGAGACCTGCGCCAAAAGACCATCTTCCGTGACGCTAGGAATTGGCTGTGGAGCGACCGAATGGATTGGCCTTTCTCGTATCGAAACGTCCGCGATGTTCTCGGAATCGACGCCAATTATCTTCGCCAGGGGCTTGTTCGCTGGCAGGAGACGCTCCGCCCGGCCAAGATCATGCGGGGCAAGCAAATCGATCATAGGGAACGCTGAGCAATTGGCCATGTCGTTCAATGCCCGCAGAATCATGATCGTGTGTCCGGAGGTGAGCGAGGAATTGGAAGCACACCTGGTTGGCGCCGGTTGGGCGGTGATCTGGGTGTGCGACGCCTGCAGCGCGATTGCCAAAGTGCGGCGGGAGCGCTTCGACCTGGTGGTCTTGATCTCCACCGGCGAGGAGATGGACGTCACGGAGACCTTCTTTAACTTGGCAGATATCCGAAAAACGCTTCCGGTAATTTTCATGCGTCACTCCAAGGGCGTTGACGGCCCCCTAGAGGGTGAATTTCGGGTGCTGCCAAATTCCGGCCTCAAATCGGTCCAAGGGGTGGACGGCCTTATCAGCCTGCTCAGCGACCCAAAGGCCCAGCGGCAGGTCGGGCTCGATCAAACTTTCCGAAATCCCTAGGAAAGGCGCGCGATGAGGCGGTAGTCTGCGCGGCTATCAACATCGAGGCTGTGCCACCGGGCTCTTCAGGCGAACGCAAGCTGCGGTCGGCCGAGACAGTGGAGAGTGAAAGGAAAAGTGTATGCAAATCATCACGATCTATCAGGGAGCATCCGGCAGCGGTGAAGAGGTAGCCCGCACGGTGGCGAAGTCCTTGGGTTACAACCCGATAGACCGAGAGGTGCTCGTGGAGGCGAGCCTGCAGTATGGGATACCGGAGGCCAAGCTCACGGAGATTCTCGAAAGAGAACCGAGGTGGTGGGCGACCTTTACGCGCAACCTCGAACCCTACCGGATCGCCTTGCAGGCCGCGTTTTGCGAAGTAGCGGCAAATCACAAGGTTGTTTATCACGGCCACATAGGGCATGAGCTGATACCCAAGTTTCAACATGTCCTCAAGGTGCTGCTAACGGCGCCAATGGAGAAGCGCATCGAACAGGTTCAGGCGCGCCATAAGCTCAACGAAGTGGCGGCGCGGCGCTACGTCGAAGAAGTCGACAAAGCGCGCACGCGCCGGCTCAAAGGGATGTTTAACACGGACTGGCGCGATGCGAGCCGCTACGACCTGGTGGTTAACCTCGGGTATATGAGTTCTGAGACGGCCAGGGACGTGATCGTCGAAACGGCCCGCTCTCCCGATTACCAGACGACTCCCCTCTCCGAGCGGCAATTCGCAGACTTCGCCCTGGGGTCGCGCGTCCATGCCTCATTACTGCTCAGCGGCGAGTTGGCGCAGGCGCGAGTCGATATCACAGCCCGAGACGGAGACGTGTCCATAAGCGGGACCATTCCGGACTGGGCTTCGGAACAAGAGATCCTGGACAGAATTAAAAAACTCCCGGGCGTCAATCGCGTACAGAGCGATCTAACTAACCTATCTCCAAGTCTTGGGCTGGGCGATTGAATGACTGGCGGCTCACGGTTCGCTCTCCTGCTTCAACCCGGATTCCGCAGTTGCGATCGATAGTTTAGCACGAGGTGCAACCCTTCCGCAGCGAAGTCGATGGGTTATTGCCTCTAAGCAGACATCGATCCGTGGTTCTGTGATGACCAGTCCAGCCTAATAAAAATGAACCGCCAAAGTGCAAAATGACTTTGAAATTTCACCGTCGGACGCCTTCGCTGCTCCAGGGTTCCACCTCGCGCTTGCGGACTCGCCGGTTTAACTGCGGAATCCGGGTTCAAATGCGGATTCCGCAGCAGCTAAGCCCGCAGGCCGCGTGAGCGCGCAGCGAGCCGTTCGGCAAGCTCACGCCAGCCGGGAGTAGTGAAGACACCGACTGTGCAGTTTCAAAGTCGTAATCGCCTTTTCGCACTTCTGTTATGGTGAGTTTGGGGTTCCTGTAAGCGAGGAGCGGCCCGTTCAGCTGAAGTCACGACGTAATTCAAAAAAAAGAGCATCTTACCCGGATAAGATGCTCCCTTTTCGCGCTTTCGACGCTTGTTTTTGAATATTTTCTTGAACTTTTTCGACGATCCCCGCCGCGCTGCGAGTTGTCGCCAGTCTTCTCAGACTATACTCACCATCTTGACCAACCGAAGTCTCATGCCGCTTGCGACCTTCCTTCATTTGTCGCCGCAGCGACTTTTTGCCGAACAGGCAATTTGTTTGAGGCCTAGCGGGAACGACTCCTTAACGTGAGATCAGGCTTCGGTCCAGATGGCTGGCGGCCCGCATACGGCGGGCGTGAATCATTCGGTGGAGCACCGCTCTCCATAAAAGAAGCCCTCCTTTCACCGCTAATTTACCCCGGGGGCGCCTCGATTCGGTGCGATCCATCTGCCCCCACGCCGAGCGGCGTTCGATGAATCTATCTCAACGCTAGTCCCCATTCTTTTGCTTGTCAATAGCAAAAATTGTCAAAAATTATCTTCAAGCGGCGAATGCCGCGGCGGTGACGCTCCGGAGGGCATCGCGAACATGGGTTCGAGACACGCGCGTCTTCTACGCGATTCGCCTGATCTCTTTGAGAAACAGCGTGAGTCCGGCGCAGCCGACGGCGATTGCTGCGCCGAGGGCGCGCCAGGCGACCGCATAGGAACCGGACTGGTCGACGATGTATCCGAACAGTGGAGTTCCGAGTGTTGCCGCGGCGGCGTTGATCGTTATCATCAGGCCCATTGCCACGCCCGTGCGAGTCGATCCCGCCAGTTCGCCAATCAATGCGTAAGAAACGCCTTGATAGCCGACGATCGTGAGACCGGCAAAAAAAATGATCAACATGACAAGATGATCCGGCGTCTCCCTGCTTATCACGCTCAGCCCGGCCATCAGCACGACGCTGAAGAGACCAATGATCACCAGCACGATTTTGCGCCGCCCGCCAAAGATTCTGTCGCTCGCCAGGCCCCAACCGACGCGGCCAATCATCGCGCCGCCCTGGGCCACCGCTAGGGCTTGGCTAGCCCAGTACGGCGTGTATCCCATCGAGTCCTTCAAATACAGCGGCACGTACGTGATCAGCGCCATCTGTCCGATCAGGAAAAGCGCGGTGCCGAAGCTCGCGGGGAGAAAGCCCCAAGGGTTCAACGGCTTCTTTGCCTCCTGGCCGGCGGGCTCACGGCGCCCCTGCTCGACTTCAGGCACCGGGTCGCGCCACAGCCACGCGAAGACAAAACCGAAAATAACGTTCAGGCCCCCGAGGGTCGCCAGAGCGCCGCGCCAGCCGATGAGCAAAACCAAGGCCGGCGCTACCAACGCCGTCACAAACCCTCCAGCGGGAACCCCGGTTTGCTTGATGCCCATGGCGGTGGCGCGTTGGTCGCGGTGGAACCACACCATCACGCCTTTGGTCGATGCCGGATTGAGAAAGCTATAACCGAGTCCGGCGAGAAAAAAACTGGCGCAGCCCCACGCGAACGACGGCGCAAATGCGGCCGAGGCGGTGCACAGGCCGACAAATACGTGCCCTTGCAGGGTCGTCTTGCGCACGCCCCAGCGATCGGCAAGCCAACCCGCGCCGAAGGACGCGCCCGTCATTGCCAGATAGAACGCCGAAATAAATAAACCCACCTGGGCTCGACTGAGGCCAAGCTCGTCCTGGTAGAATGGCGCCAGCGTGTTGATGCCGTATTGCGCCGACGCGCCAACGATGTGGGAAGCGCTGACAAGGGCGAGAATGGCCCAGCGAAAGGCGTCGCGCGAGCGCGTCGGGTCGGTCATTCTGGCAAATCAATCGAAAACCGTCTGCGAATACGATGCGACGTCGATAAACGCTTCGATGACGCTGGGGGCGTTTAGGGCGAAGGCCCAAACGAGGGCGCTGCGAAATTCATCCGCCGTTTTTGCCTGACGGCACGCCACGCCGAAATAATGCGCCGGCGATGCCGGCGGCTCTCCCAGACGGACTCCCGACAGAGGATAATTCCTGCGCTCCTGCTTCACTTTCATCAAGCCGAGCCAGCCGTCGTTAAGCACGATGGTCGGCACCGCCAGATTCAACCGCCGCGCCAGCGCCAGCTCTCCGGCGGTCATCTGAAAACCGCCGTCGCCGACGACGCAGGCGACGTTGCGCTCCCGGTGAACGAGTTTCGCCGCAAACGCAGCGGGCATGCCGAATCCCATCGACGACCAGCCGTTGGTGGCCAGCAAAGTTCTTGGCGTATCCGTGCGCCACTGGCTGGCGATCTGATGGGTATGCGCGCCCACGTCGTAAGCCAGGATGCCGTCCTCCGGCAATTTCTCGCGAAGAATGTCCAGCGCTTCGTGGGCCGCAAAGCCGGCGGTGGCGGGGCGCAGCGCGCCCTCGAGCTGCTGGCGGTGGTGAACGAATTCGTTCGTTGTCCAATCGTTATCGACCCGCGTCAACCGGGCCAACGCATCCACGGCCCGATTGAAATCGCAGGGGTTGTTCCAAACGAAACTTAAACCTGCGCCCGGCTCGGCAGCTTCGTTGCTGAGGTGAATGATAGGAGTATCGCGTTGCACCCATTCTTCGTAATTGATTTCGATGGGATCGAAACCGACGGCGAGAACCAGATCGGCCCGATCCGTTAATGCCTTCACATCGGTGCGCCGCGCGCGGCCGATGACACCGGCGAAGTTGGGGTGACTCTCGGGCAGGAATCCTTTGGCGTGGAGTGTCGTCACAAAAGGGATGCTTTGCCTCTCGATGAACCGCAACAGCGTTTGCGCCGCATCGCTCCGCGTAAAAGTCAACCCGGTCATCAGCAATGGACGGGAAGCGGCCCGGAGGGCTCCTGAAACCGCCTGCGCCGCTTCGCTGGAAAGATCGGGAGGGGCGGCCGCGGCCTGCGCGCGTCCGGCAAATTCCCACGCGCGGGCAACAGCGGTGTCCTCGGGCAAGTCGAGGTGCACCGGCCCCGGCGGCTCTTGCGCCGCCAGCGCCAAAGCCATGGACACGCTTTCGCCGATCCTACCATCGCGCAGCGACATGGTCGCTTTAGTCAACGGCCGGAACAGCGCGTGATGATCGATGCGCATCTGAACGCGCCGCTCCAGCCACGGCGTTGCGACGGTGCACGTGATCGCGAGCAGCGGTTGGCGGTCGAGCCACGCCGCACCGACGCCCGTGGCAAGATTGGTGGCGCCCGGTCCCACCGTAGAGACGCATACGCCCGGCACGGTGGTCAGAAAGCCCACCGTTGAAGCCATGAAACCCGCCGAAGTCTCGCTGGCCGTGAGCACAAATTCAACCCCGCTCGGGCGCAACGCTTCGATCAGCGGCAACACCGGCCCGCTCGGAACGCCGAACACCCAGCGCACGCCGGCGCGCTCCAGCATACGGACGATAAGCTCACTGTTGTTCATCGACTCATCTGAAAAACATGGTTAGGGACGCGCATTCATTCATTTTTCTGCTTTCATCCCTCAGGCTTTGTCTAGTTGCCGATGCGCACCGGATCGATGACGTCCTGAACCGCGCGGATAATCGACAGCGCCGTCAATTTGCCGGTCTTTGGATTCTCGCTCGGCACGTTCTCGATATGCACACGCAGCAGACCGAATTCCCCCTCGACGTCGATGTCGTGGCAATTGCGCTGCAGACCTGGGACGGCGAGGATGCGCACCGTGGTTTTGTCCGGTCCGATGCCCGCCAGACTGACCGTGGCGGTGACGTTGACGTTGGCGGGAAAACCCCGGCATGCCTCGCGGGCGGAACCAGAGAAGACTTCCAATTCCTCTTGCAAGCCCGCCAGCGAGATGCCGCGTTCAACCAGATAAGGCGCGCCCTCGAGCCCCAGAGGCGGCTTTCGGGTCGTGTGCGTAACGCGAGCGATCTGGCCGACGGAAGCTGACTTGATGCCGTCCAACCCGGCGATGGCGCCGGACGGACAATACAGGCGACGGCCCGTACGGCGCGATTTCTCGATGATCTCCGGATGATCGAGAAGCGCTCCGACGCTGATGACCATCAGATCTTTTCCCGCGGCAAAAACCTTCTCCGCGAGGCTCGGCACCACGGCGCCGCCGGCGGCTTCGATGATCAGATCCGCGGCATCGATCAGTTCATGCAGAGGAAAATACGGCGGCGGAGGGCTGAACATCGACAAAAACTCGCGCGCGCTTTTCTCCGTCCGGCTGGTCGCCCCAGCCACCCGCACCGAGAGTTTACCGCTCTCCACCGCTTTGAGCAGCGCCCTGCCAATAGCGCCGCAGCCCACGATACCGATGGATTTCACCACAAAAGACTCCGCTTTAGCCCTTGACGTAGCAAGATAACTACCAGTCTGTATCTAGCTTGATCGGCTTTTGGCTGTCAACGAACTGTGCCGTAATGTCATCCTGAAGGATCTCGTCTTCTTAGCTGACATCCGTGCAGTTTTCTCTCGTTGCGACACAAACTCGTCGCGAGGAAGGGTGAGCCGGAATCCCCTCTTTGTCCCCTTAGCCCGGATTCCGCAGTTAAGCCTGCGGGCCGCGTGAGCGCGGAGCGAGCCGTTTGGCAAGCTCACGACAGACTTTCTATGAGGCTTGTCAAGCCCCGAACAAATTTTTCATACGCTCCGGCACATTCTTTGCCTGGCAATATTCGCCAAATGGTAGTTCTCATCGTACGCTTTACGGTCTCGCCACATCAGGAAAATAACCTTGAGCCACTTCGCTCCCAAAGCCGGAAGCGCTTGAGGATGACTGTGTCCCTTCGCCCGTTTAAGCTGACCCACCAGCACCGCGAGCAGCTCCGACTTGGCTCTGACCACATGTTCCGGAACCTTCAGTTGAGGTTTATTGAACTCTTCTTCCCACAACTGCTCACAGCGCTCCTTACCGAGATGATGCTCGCGCGTGGCAAAGCGGTTCCATTCTCTGCGGCTAAGGTTCGACAGAGCTTGGGGGGTCGGATACTTCTTGAGAAATCCAGGGCGATCTTCGATTCCAGATCACTAAAGACCTCCAACGGCTGTGGATAGTACTCTTTTTAAGGGTGCGATCGAGCAGATTGCGTATACGCGTTTTATGGCGCCCAAACGGTGGTGATCCCGAGTGAGCAGTTTTGACAAGCTCGAACCTACCATGCCGTTCCGACATGAGGGGATAGGGGCACCCCACGTATTTCGGGAGCACTTGGCCCGTATTTATCGCTGGGCCCGAAGTGAATTTAGGATAGGATGGGCTTAGGTTACGCCGCAGACCGGACCGGCCTGAAATGGGCCTGTGCTACGGTGACAAAATACCGCAGTCCATGGCCGTCGCGGCAATCTCTCGGCGACGGGTATATTTACTTCTCGGCAGGTGAGCCAATGACATGGACGAAATCGTCGGGCAGCACGCTCGTGAGTTCCCGCAAGCGATTGATTATCAATTCAGTCAATACAGTTTCCGCGCGAACCAACACAGTCCCGTCCATTGCGACCAAGTCCCTTGCCACCTTCATGCCCTCCCGCAACTGCGTCAAAGGGAGACGGCTCTGGCCTTTGCCAAGATCACTTCGCTCCGCGGCCGCCGAGCGTATTGTCGGGAGTACACCGGAGTTTCGTGCAGCCGTCTCCAGGCTCGACAGATCCGTCGCCACTGATCCATATTCGCTTTGCGCCCGCAGGTGGAAAGGTTCATTGATCGCCCGTTCGATCTTCTCTAGCACCACGGCAATCCTGATGGGTTTAACCAAAAAACCGTTCACGTCGAGCGCCATGGCCGCTCCCAGCACTTCGGTGTTGGAAAACGAAGTGACGATCAAAAAACGGCTGTCCCTCGGCCGCGGAGTTTGACCGCTGCGAATTTGCCGCAACAACTCCAAGCCGTTCATGCCCGGCATTTGGACGTCGCTAAGAATGACATCATAGGCATCATCGGCCATCTTTAATAGCGCATCGTGTCCGGTTTCCGCTTCGGTCATATGCCGGAAGCCGACGCTCCTCAGCACCTCTCGCAATACCCGCCGCTGGAAAGGCTCATCATCGACCAGCAGAAGGGACATGCGCCCCTTGTCCATCGAGTCTAATTTCATGATGCAATGAGAATAGGGTCGGCGATGCTCCCCGCCGGCCTCTTGTGGTCAACGTTAGTCGCACTGCGCTCATGTCGACGGCTTCCGATACGAAGAAATTGGCCGCAAATCCGAGTCGTTATGACGCGCGTGTCGTCGCAATGATAGCACCGATGCGGCATTTCGCCAAGAATGGCGGAGTTTGACAGGGGTGGGCCAAGATAGTGCCGGCCGGCCAACGCCTCTCGAACGGCTTTGAACAATTCGTCGACGCTGGAGTCCTTCGCGACGTAACCGGCGGCGCCGTTTTTCAGCGCCTCGACGACGTAGGACTCATCTCTATGCATGGAGAGCACGATCACATGGGTCTTGGGTGAGCCTTTCTTGACCTGACGCGTGATCTCCAGGCCGTTCAACCCGGGCATCATCAAGTCGATCACGAGGACATCCGGGCGCAGGCGCTCGACCAGCCGAGCAACTTCGAGCCCGTTGCCCGATTCGCCGACCACCGAAAATGGGACTCAGCTTCGAGCACGGCGCGCAGGCCTTGGCGAACTACCTGATGATCATCCGCCAGGACGATCGTCGTCAGTTCGGACTTTTCGCCTTCCGGTGATCCAGGTTCCATCGCTTGGGTTCAGTTTTCCTGCTCGGCGATCGCGTTCGCCGCGCGCCTTTGGCCGCCAACCTTTGGCCGCAGCGGTAGCTTAGCCATCAAAACAGTGCCCGCGCTCGGCGAGGAGTCAATATTTATCCAGCCGCCCAACATGATGGCCCTCTCGCGCATCCCTGATAGACCGCCCGTAGTGGTAAGGGAAACCGAGTTAGGATCGAAGCCTGCTCCGCGATCTCTAACCCGCAGGCACAGCGAATTTTCATCTGCCCAGACACCCACCTCCACCGTTTCGACCCTGGCGTGACGGGCGGCGTTGGTCAGCGCCTCTTGCACGATGCGGTAGGCGGCGGTTTCGGTTTCCGGTTCGAGTCGCCGTCTCTCGAGCCCGCTATGTTTGAAGTCCACGTTGACCTTGACCTGGTCCATATAACGTTCCAAGTGCCATCTCAGCGCCGCCAACAGGCCAAGGTCGTCAAGCATCGCCGGGCGCAGCTCCAGGGACAGGTCGCGCACCCGTCCGATGAGTTCGTTAGCCACCTTGAGGGCTTGCGCAAGCCCGGATTTCGCCGGATCGATCGGCTCACGCATGCCGGCCTCCAGAGCTAATTTGATCGCGGTCAGGGCCTGACCGATCTCGTCGTGGAGCTCGCGCGCTATCCGCGCCCGCTCCTCTTCGCGCACGAGCTGTAAGTACCGCGCCAGGGACCGCAACTGTTCCCGCGATCTCCGCAATTCTTCCTCGGTCCGTTTGCGCTCGGTGATGTCTTGTCCGATCCCAATCCTTGTGCCATCAGACAGATGCACGATGGTCCAGGTCGTATCGATCACCCGTCCATTGCGCGCCCTGGGCTTGCTGTCCCGCCACTCGCCGTTTGATTCAGCGATGAATTTCAAAATCCCTCGACGATACTCCGGGTCAGGAAACGTTGCGGCCGTAATGTCCAGGTTTTGCCCCTGGATTTCTTCCAGAGTCCAACCTAACGTGTGCTCCCACTCCCGATTGACAAGCTCGGTGCGCCCATTCGCGTCCAAAATCTTATCATCACGGGAACGTGGTCGAATATCTTCTGCAGGATTTCTTTTTGCTTTCTTAGATCATCCTCCGCGCGTTTGCGCTCGACAATTTCCATGCGCAATTTTCGATTGGCTTTTCGCAGCTCGGCCAAGCGCAGCTTTACGATCTTTTCCATTTCCGCCATGGCTTTCCCCCTCGCCTTTGTCTCGGCCCGCTTGCTCTGGGTGTTCTCGACGACTATTAATCCTTCCCTGAAACTAAAAAGCCCGGCTGGAAAAATCCTGCCGGGCCCATAGTTGCCATATCAACGCTGTCGTCCGCTTGAGATCGGCG
>Ga0268386_10001636_pt1 | contig 15440 bp, 12 predicted proteins | sample RVTome_15_FD_200260 | JGI IMG/M metagenome (GOLD analysis project Ga0268386, IMG submission 200260) | Soil microbial communities from uranium-contaminated site in the Upper Colorado River Basin, Wyoming, United States - RVT150D86... ...
TGAGTGCAGGCTCTGGAACGGGGCTCGAGGAGGCCGCTCGTGCTGCGCACGTCGCTCCGGCGGGCTCAGGGGCCGGTCAGGACTTTTTCGAGTCGCTCCAGGGCCCAGTCGATCTCTTCGCGGGTGATGACGAGCGGGGGGGCGATGCGGATGACGTGGTCGTGGGTCTCCTTGCAGAGGAGGCCGTCCTCCTGGAGGGCCTCGCAGAAGCGGCGGGCGCCGCCGGCCTCGCGGCGGAGCTCGATGCCGATCCAGAGGCCGCGGCCGCGGACCTCGGCGACGTGCGGGGACTCGATCGCCCGCAGCCGCTCGATCATGTAGGCGCCGAGCTCGGCCGAGCGCTCGACGAGCCCCTCGTCGACGATCACGGCCAGGGCCGCCCGCGCGACCGCGGCGCCGACGGGGTTGCCGCCGTAGGTCGAGCCGTGGTCGCCCGGCCGGAAGACCCCCATCACCTCGTCGTCGGCGACGATCGCCGAGACCGGGTAGAGCCCCCCCGAGAGCGCCTTGCCGAGGATCACCACGTCGGGCCGGACCCCCTCGTGCTCGTAGGCGAACATCTTCCCGGTGCGGCCGAGGCCGGATTGGATCTCGTCGATCATCAGCAACGCCCGGTGGCGGCGGGTCAGCTCGCGCAGGGCGCGCAGGTAGCCCTCGGGAGGCACGACGATCCCGCCCTCGCCCTGGATCGGCTCGACGAGGACGGCCGCCACCCGGTCGCCGCGCTCGACGAGAGCCGCCTCGACCGCCGCGGCGTCGCCGTAGGGCAGGAGCGTGAACCCGGGGGTGAAGGGACCGAAGCCGCTGCGGTACTGCTCCTCGGAGGAGAAGCCGACGATCGTCGTGGTGCGGCCGTGGAAGTTGTTCTCGAAGACGAGGATCTCGGCCTCGCCGTCGGGCACCCCCTTGACCGTGTAGGCCCACTTGCGGGCGGCCTTGATCGCCGTCTCCACGGCCTCGGCGCCGGTGTTCATCGGCAGCACCTTGGCGAAGCCGGTCAGCTCGGCGAGGTCGCGGTAGAAGAGGCCGAGCTGGTCGTTGCGGAAGGCGCGCGAGGTCAGCGCCACCCGCGCGGCCTGGTCGACGAGGGCGGCGACGATCCGCGGGTGACAGTGGCCCTGGTTGACCGCCGAGTAGGAGGCGAGGAAGTCCATGTACCTCCGGCCCTCGACGTCCCACACCCACACGCCCTCCGCGCGGTGGATCGTCACGTCCAGCGGGTGGTAGTTGTGCGCCCCGTACCGCTCCTCGAGGGCGGTCAGGTCCGCGGCCGCGCGCGCCGCGCCCGCGCGGCTCTCGGCCCGCTCCGGGGCCTGCTCCGTGGCGCGGGCGGGTGGGGTCTCGACGGTCGTCATCGGCGTCTCCTGGGCGGGTCGGTCGGTCGTCGGCGGCCGGGACCGCGGGCCGCCGCTGGCGGCCTTCTATCACACGGAAGCAGAATTTTGTCTACAATTGTCCTTGGAGGATCACTTAGCATGGGTGAAGGAGCGCGGATCCGATGCGCGGGTCCGTGGAGTCGATGAACCAAAGGAGTTGCACGATGACCCCGAGCCGTCGCCGCGCCGCCGCACTGACCGTCGCCGCCGCCCTCCTGTTCACCTTCCCAGCGCTCGCGGCTCCGGCCGACGCCTGGGGCTCGCCCGTTCTCGACCGCGTCTCGACGTTGTGGTCGCAGCTCTGGTCGGGAATCGACCGGTTCCTGCCCGGGGACGACGCCGGCCCGTCGGTCGATCGTGCCACGGCGGGCTCCGGTGCGCTGCTCAACCCCGACGGGTTCGCTCCCTCCGACGACGACGGTGACTCGTCGGGCGCGCTGCTCAACCCGGACGGCGACGCGTCCGGCGCGCTGCTCAACCCGGACGGCTAGTACCGTGTACTAGTCGGTCCCCTCAGTGAAGTCCGGCGACGACCGCCGTCCGCTCCGTGGAAGCCTCGGGTGACCGAGGCGTCGGAGCGGACGGCGGTTTCGCATTGGGCCTGGCCGACCCTCGGCGGGTCGCCGTGCCCGGACGCGATTTGCCGCGCGGCGGCAGCCTGTGGGATGCTGGCGCTCCGGACGGGGTCCTTCTCGTCCCTCCCCCCTGGGGTCCGGTCCGGCGGCCGATGCCGCGGCGCGGCCTCCGAGTGACCCGAAGGCGACACGATGAGCTTCGACTCGTTCGAGATCGATCCGACCCTGCTCGCGGGCGTCCGCGACCTTGGCTTCACCCAGCCCACCGACATCCAGCAGGACGCGATCCCCTGGGGGCTCGAGGGGCGCGACGTGATGGCCTGCGCGATGACCGGCAGCGGGAAGACCGCCGCCTTCGCCCTGCCCATCCTCGAGCGGCTCCTCCGCCGCGAGCGGGGAACGACCCGCGCGCTGATCCTCTCGCCCACCCGCGAGCTCGCGCTGCAGATCGAGGAGCACGTCCGCGACCTCGCGGCGCACACCGGGATCACCGCCGCGACGATCTACGGCGGGGTGGCCTACGAGGCGCAGGAGCGCGCGTTCCGCGAAGGGGTCGACATCCTGGTCGCCACGCCGGGGCGGCTGCTCGACCACCTGCGCCGCCCCTACGCCAGCCTCGACGAGATCGAGGTCCTGGTGCTCGACGAGGCCGACCGGATGCTCGACATGGGGTTCATCCCCGACGTGCGCCGCATCCTCAAGCAGGTGCCCGCCGACCGCCAGACGATGTTCTTCTCGGCGACGCTTCCCCCGCCGGTGGTCAAGCTGGCCAACGACATGCTGATCGACCCGGTGACGATCAACCTCGAGCGGCGGGCGATCCCGGCCGAGGGTGTGCGCCAGGTCGTCTACCCGGTGCGCCACGAGCTCAAGCCCGCGCTGCTCCTCCACCTGCTCGAGCGCGACGAGATGTCGAGCGCCCTGGTCTTCACCCGCACCCGCGACCGCGCCGATCTCACCGGGGAGTACCTGCGGCGCGCCGGCATCGGGGTGGCGGTGATCCACGGCGACCGCAGCCAGACCGAGCGCTCCCGCACCATGGAGGCGTTCAAGAAGGGCAAGTACCGCGTGCTCGTGGCGACCGACGTCGCGGCGCGCGGCATCGACGTCGAGGAGCTCTCCCACGTGGTCAACCTCGACGTGCCGAACCAGCCCGACGACTACATCCACCGGGTCGGCCGCACCGCCCGGGCGGGCGCGACCGGCGACGCGATCACCTTCGTCGCCGCCCGGGAGCTCGCCGACCTCCACCTGATCGAGAAGTCGATCGGCCAGAAGCTCGAGCGGGTGCGGCTCGAGGACTTCGACTACTCGCGGTCGGCCGCCGTGGCCGTGACGGCGCGCGTCTCGGCGCCGTCCGCGCCGCCGCCGGCCGGCGTGGGCGGGACGGCGGAGGAGTGGCCGGCGGCGGGGGAGCCCGAGGTCGCCCTCGTAGGTGACGGACCCGAGCCCGACGGACCCGAGCCCGACGGACCCGAGCTCGACGTAGCCGGTGTCGACGAGGAGGAGGGGGTCGGCGCGGAGGACGCGGAGGCGCCGGAGGCGGCGGCCGTCGAGCCCGTGGCGGTCGAGGAGCCCCCGCAGGTGAGAGTCTCGTCGACCGCCGCCGGAGACCGCGGCGGCCGGGGGCGGCGGCCCGGGCGGGGGGACGACGCGGCCGAGCGCTTCGCCCGGCTGCGGGCGCGCCGCACCGGCGACCGGATCACCCGGGAGGTCGAGGCGCTGCCCTCCGTGCCGGCCCCGGAGGTCGTCGCGGAGGCCGCACGGAGGTCCGCAGCCGGGGACGGGGGCGCCGGCGACGCGGGCGCCGGCCGGAAGCAGGCGCCGCGCGGCCGCCGGCGCGGCCGGCCCCGGAAGGAGCGCGAGAGCGCCGCCCCGCCCGAGGCGGACGCGCTCGAGCGGTTCGCCCGGCTCCGCGCGCGTCGCGAGCGCTGATCCCCGCGTCCTGACGGCCCGTTTCGTGCATTGCTCGCCGGGGGGATTGCCCCACGGGAGTGAGCGTTTGCACGATCGGTACGTCGACAGTGAGCAAGACGACCCTGACGAGAGGGCGCGGGCCGACCCACCTGAGGACCACGGCCGCCTCGCCGAGCTCCAACGGCTCAGGGAGGAGGCCGAGCGGCGGGCCCGCCAGCAGGCCGCCCTGGCCCGGCTCGGGCTGTCCGCGCTGACCGAGGTCGACCTCGGCAAGGTGTTCGACGCGGCGACCCGCACGGTCGTCGAGACGTTGGGCGTCGAGCTGACGAAGATCCTCGAGCTCCTGTCCGACGGCCGGGCTCTGCTGCTGCGCTCCGGGGTCGGCTGGCACGAGGGCCTGGTGGGCTCGGCCACGTTGCCCTCGGACGTCGGCTCGCAGGCCGGGTACACGCTGAAGTCCTCCGCGCCCGTGGTTGTCGACGACCTCCCGCGGGAGACCCGGTTCAGCGGCCCGAAGCTCCTCCTCGACCACGGGGTGCGGAGCGGGCTGAGCGTCATCGTCCACGGGCGGCAGGGCCCGTGGGGCGTCTTCGGCGTGCACTCCCGGGAGCGGCGCACCTTCACGCCGGACGACGTGAACTTCGTGCAGTCGGTGGCCAACGTCATCGGTGCGGCGATCGAGCGCGGCCGGATCGCCGGGGAGCTCAGCCGGCGCGAGCAGGAGCTGGCGCTCAGGCGGGCCGAGGAGCGGTTCCGGCGGGCGGAGCGGCTGGCCTCGGTCGGTACCCTGGCCACCGGGATCGCCCACGAGATCAACAACCCGGTCAACTCGATCCTGATGACCGCGGAGGCCGCCCAGATGGCCCGCGGCCGGGAGGACTGGCCGGAGCGCGCCGACCGCGCGCTCGAGATCGTCGTGCGCGAGGCGGAGCGGTGCGGCCGGATCGTCCGTGACGTCCTCGACCTCGCCCGCCCCGGGTCTCCCGGGCAGGCTCGGGAGGACCTCGGCGACGTGGTGCGGCGGGCGGTGGACGTCGCCCGCAACCTGACGAAGAAGGGAGGCTTGCAGGTCGATCTCGAGCTGGCGGACGACCTCCCGCCGGTGGCGCTGGACGCCGCCGCGGTCGAGCGGCTCGTCGTCCACCTGATGCGCAACTCGATCGAGGCGTCCGCCGCCGGCAAGGCGCGGGTTCGCGTGGCCACCGAGCGGGCGGGAGACGACCGCGTGCGGTTGACGGTCTCCGACCGGGGGCGGGGGATCGAGCCCGCGCTTCTCGGGCGGATCTTCGACCCGTTCTTCTCGACCCGCCGGACCTCCGGCGGGGTCGGGCTCGGGCTGTCTCTGGTCCACGGCATCGTCGAGGAGCACGGCGGCGCGATCGACGTCGAGTCCCGGCCGGGGGAGGGCTCGACGTTCCGCGTCGAGCTGCCGCTCGCCGGACGGCCGCACGGCGCGGGGTCGGCGCCGGCGCGAATCTCCGGAGAGGCCTCGGAGGGCGCCCCGGCGGAGCGAGCCGGCTGAGCCCCGCCGTCGCGATGGCGAAGATCCTGATCGTCGAGGACGAGGTCAACTCGGCCCAGGCCCTGGAGTTCTTCTTCTCCGACCGGGGGCACAAGGTGCGCACGGCCGGGCGCGCCGCCGAGGCGATCGCGGCGGCCCGGGAGCTCGCCCCCGACGTGCTGCTGACCGACGTGCTGCTGATCGGAGACCGGGACGGGCTCGCCGTGGCCCGCGAGCTCAGGAGCTCCGACCCGCGACTGCCGGTCGTCGTGATGAGCGGGCTGCCCGAGCACGAGGTGCGCGAGCGCGCGAGCGGGGTCGAGCTGTTCAGGATCTGCCCGAAGCCGCTCCGCCTGCGCGAGATCGGCACCACGGTCGAGGCCGCCGTGGCGAGCCGGCTCGGCGGAGGGGCGGGCTAGGTGACGTCGCCGCCCCGGTCGCTGCCCGTGTCGCGGGTCGCGTTGCTCGCGCTCCTCGGGCTCTCCCTGGCGGTTCTCGGCGCAGCGCTCGCGCTGTGGATGCGCGGCCGCCCCGAGGCGCCTCCGCCGAAGCGGCCGGCCGCCGTCGAGCAGGACGAGGAGCCGCCGCCCCGCCTGGTGCTCTCCCCGGCCCGCTTCGCCGACCTGCCCGGCTGGGAGCGCGACGACCCCTCGGAGGCCGTGGCGGCGTTCGTCCGCTCGTGCGCCGCCTTCCGCGAGCTGCCCGGCGACCAGCCGCTCGGCGGCCGCGAGGGCTACGCGGGCGCCGCCGGCGCCTGGCGGGAGGTCTGCGACGCGGCGGCGGCGGTCGGGGAGGGCGCGGAGGCCGCCCGCGCGTTCTTCGAGGAGCGCTTCGCCCCGGTCGCCGTGGCGAACCGCGACGAGCCGACGGGCCTGTTCACCGGCTACTACGAGCCGACGCTCCGCGGCAGCCGGCGGCGGCACGGCGCCTACCAGGTGCCGCTCTACGCCCGGCCCCCCGAGCTCGTCGAGGTCGACCTCGGCGAGTTCCGCGACGACCTCGAAGGGCGGCGCATCGCCGGCCGGATCGAGAACGGCAGGCTCGTGCCGTTCCCCGACCGCGACGCGATCGTCGAGGGCGCGCTGGCCGGCCGCGGGCTCGAGGTCCTTTGGGTCGACGACCCGGTCGACGCCTTCTTTCTCGAGATCCAGGGGTCGGGGCGGGTGCGGCTCGAGGACGGCGGCGAGCTGCGGATCGGCTACGCGTCCCAGAACGGCCATCCCTACTACGCGATCGGCCGCGAGCTCGTCGACCGGGACGCCCTGTCCCGCGAGGAGGTCTCGCTCCAGACGATCCGCGGCTGGCTGGCGGCCAACCCGGACCAGGCCGCCGAGGTCATGGCGACGAACCCTTCGTACGTCTTCTTCCGCAGCCTCGGCCCGGACGGGCCGTACGGCGCCCAGGGCGTGGTCCTCACCCCCGGGCGCTCGCTCGCCGTCGACCGCGCCTTCCACGCCCTGGGCGTCCCGGTGTGGCTCGCCGCCTCCCGCCCGGCGGCCGAGCCGGAGGCGGCCGCCCTCCCTTTGCGCCGCCTGATGATCGCCCAGGACACCGGCGGCGCGATCCGCGGCCCGGTGCGCGGCGACGTCTTCTGGGGGCCCGGCGAGGAGGCCGAGCAGGTCGCCGGCCGGATGAAGCACGACGGCCGGATCTGGCTGCTCCTGCCGCGCGAGGTCGCGGCCTCCCTCGGCTCCGGGCGGGCACCCGCGCCGGGCGGCTGAGCCGTCCGCGGCGTCCCGGCGGAGCGGCCCGGCCGCACACGGGTTATCGGGATGACCCAGGAAGCTTTCGTCGCGGGTACCGAGGAGGGGCCGGGCTCGCCGACTCTGGACAGCTACCGGCGGGCGCGCGCCGCGCTCGACGAGGCGGTCGAGGTGGCCGGGGGCGAGACGAGGGTCCAGGCGATCCGCGCCGTCCTCGTCGAGCGGCGCGGCCACCTCCACATGCGCAACCAGAGCCCGCGGCCGGAGGGGCCGTACCTCGAGCTGCCGCGCACGGGCCGCCTGGCGCTCGACCTCGCGGGCGGCCGCGCGGCGTTCGAGCGGATCGGTGAGTTCGCGGGCGGGTACGTCGACGCCCTTCGCACGGTGCTCGTCCCGGAGGGCGGCTTCGAGATCGACCTCCACGTGCGGACCGTGCGCCTCTACCCGGGCCTCGGCCCGGCGCACTTCGAGTGGATCCATCGGGTCGTCCCGCCGTTGCTCCTGCGGCGGGCGCTCGAGCGGCGGGCGACGCTGCGCTGGCTCGGCGAGAGCGAGCGCGACGGGGTGCGGTGCGTCGTCCACCTGCCCGCCGAGCGGCTGGTCTTCGAGGGCGACCTGCTCAACGTCCCCTACGACGGGCCGATCGCCCCGGCCTCCGAGTCGACGGCCCACTTCGCCGGCGTCCTCGACGAGCTCGGGCTCGACGTCGAGACGATCGTCGGCGTCCACGGCACGGTCGGCACCCGCGCCGACCTCGACCGCGCGCTCGCGCTGCGCGGCGCCGGTCGAGCCGGTTCCGATCGGCCCGGAGCGGTTGCCGCCCCCCGGCCCCTGGGGTAGGATCGCGGGCAACGATTCGTTCTGGATCTGTCCTAACCTGCCGTAACGTCGGGAGGAACATCTGATGGCCGAGAATCTCGAGAGGCTGACCGAGGCGGGCGTGATCGCCGACGAGAAGGCGCTGTCCGACGCCGAGCGCAAGGTGCTGCAGGAGCTGGAGCCGGAGGAGGTCGACATGCTCGTCCGGATGCGCCGGAAGCTCGACGACGCGGTCGCGGAGACGGGGGGAGGCGCCGCGAGCCTGGGCGGCGAGCTCCAGCCGAGCCCGAACGTGATCGTCTGAAGGGGGACGGCATCGATCCGAGCCTCCCGGTGAGCGAGCTCTCCCAGAGCCGACGCCTGCGGACGAAGCTCCGGCTCGCCGAGCCACGCCTCGCGGAGGTGGCCCGGCGGTTCTGGGGCCAGCCCCGCCTCGCCGAGGCGTACCCGGACTTCCTGTTCCTCGTCCACTCGATGATCCGCACCAGCGTGCCGCTGATGCGGGAGGCGGCGGAGACCGCCCGCGGGCTCGCTCCCTCCGATCCCCTCGGCGCGCCGCTCGCCGCCTACTACGAGCGGCACGCCCGCGAGGAGCTGCACCACGACGACTGGGTCCTCGACGATCTCGAGGCGCTCGGGATCGGGCGGGGCGAGGTCCTCGCCCGGCGACCGTCGACCGCGGTCGCCGCCCTGGTCGGAGCCCACTACTACTGGGTGCGCCACGTCCACCCGGTCGCGCTGCTCGGCTACCTGGCGGTCCTCGAGGGCAACCCGCCCGACGCCGACCACCTCGACGAGGTGCGGCGGCGGACCGGCCTGCCCGAGGCGGCGTTCCGCACCCTGACGCTGCACGCCCACCTCGACCAGCACCACCGCGACGACCTGTGGGACGAGATCGACCGCCTTGCGCTGACCCCGGACACCGCCGGTCTCCTCGCCGTCGCCGCGTTCCATACCATCGAACAGGTGAGCCTTGGGCTCGAAGAGATCCTCGTCCGGCACCCGGGGTGAGCGGCGGCGCGGCCGCCGCTCCGGCGGCCGCGCCCGAGGCGTCTCCGAGCTGCCCACCCCCCAGCCCCCCACCGAGCGCCACCCGCCCCCGCGCCCGCGGGTGGACCGGAGCGGCGACCTCGCGCACTACCGGCTGATCGAGCGGATCGGCGGCGGCGGGATGGGCGTGGTCTACCGCGCCCGCGACACCCGGCTCGAGCGCCAGGTCGCGGTGAAGTTCCTCTCCTCGAAGCTCGTCGGCGACGCGCAGGCGAAGGAGCGGTTCCTCCACGAGGCGCGGGCCGCCTCGGCGATCGACCACCCGAACATCTGCACCATCTTCGAGATCGCCGAGACCGACGACGGCGAGCTGTACCTGGTGATGGCCCTCTACGAGGGGCAGACCCTGGCCGAGCGCATCCACCTCGGCCCGCTCCCGGTCGACGAGGCGCTCGATCTCGCCCGGCAGATGCTCACCGGCCTGGCGCGCGCCCACGAGGCGGGGATTGTCCACCGCGACGTCAAGCCGGGCAACCTGATGGTCACCCCCTACGGCGAGCTGAAGATCCTGGACTTCGGTCTCGCCAAGCTCGCCGGCCACCTCGACCTCACCGGCGACGGCCACGTCCAGGGGACCGCCGCGTACATGGCGCCCGAGCAGGTGCGCGGGGGCGGCGCCGACCACCGCAGCGACATCTGGTCCGCCGGGGTCGTGCTCTACGAGATGCTCGCCGGCGAGCCGCCCTTCCAGGGCGAGCAGGCCGCCGCGATCCTCTACCGCGTCCTCAACGACGAGCCCGAGCCGCTGTCGAGCTTCCGCCACGACCTTCCCCCCGGGCTCGAGCATGCCGTCGCCACCGCCCTCGCCAAGGAGCCGGAGCTGCGCTACCAGACCGTGCGCGAGCTGCTCGCCGACCTCGAGGGGCCGCCGCCGTCGTTCTCCTCGCCGCCGACCCTCGCCTTCCCGCGCCCCGGCCGCACGCCCCCGGACCGCTCGATCCTCGTCCTGCCCTTCGCCAACGTCTCCCCCGATCCCGATCTCGAGTACTTCAGCGACGGGCTCACCGACGAGCTGATCACCGACCTCTCGGCGATCGACTCGCTGCGGGTCATCTCCCGCACCTCGGCCATGCAGCTCAAGGGCTCGACCAAGGACATCCGCACGATCGGCCGCGAGCTCTCGGTGCAGTACGTGCTGGAGGGCGCGGTGCGGATCCGCGGCGACTCGCTCCGGCTGACCGCCAAGCTCGTCGACGCCGGCCGCGACGTCAACCTGTGGGCCGACAAGTTCAGCGGCCGCCTCGACGACGTCCTCGAGATCCAGGAGGAGCTCTCGCGGCAGATCGTCGGTGCGCTGAAGATCCGGCTCACCCCCGGGGAAGACGAGCGGCTCGCCCAGCGCCCGATCGGCGACGCCCGTGCCTTCGAGTGCTACCTGCGGGCGAAGCAGGAGACCCTCGCCTACACCGAGGAGGCCCTCGACCGGGCGATCCTGCTGCTCGACGAGGCCGAGCGGATCGTCGGCGAGAACGTGCTCCTGCTCTCGGCCCGCGCCTACGCCTTCTGGCAGTACGTCAACGCCGGGATCTCCACCGACCGTTCGCTTCTCGAAGACGCCCGCGTTCGGGCCGAGCGGATCCTCGAGCTCGACCCCGAGTCCTCCCACGGCCACCGTCTCCTCGCGCTCCTCGCGATCTCCGACGGCGAGCCCCAGGAGGCCGTCTTCCAGGGCAAGCTCGCCCTCGCCAAGGACCCCAACGACAGCGACACCCTCGCCGCCCTGCTCGCCTGCTACGCCTACGTCGGCCGGCCGGTCGCCGCCACCCCGATCGCCGAGAAGCTCGTCCGCATCGACCCGCTCACCCCGCTCTACCAGGCGATCTCCGGCGCCGTCTGGCTGATGGCCGGCGACCTGGACCGCGCCATGCCCCCCCTCGTCCGCGCCCACCGCCTCGAGCCCGACAACCCGATGATCGGCATCTTCTACGCCCAGGCCATGGTCTTCGCCGATCGCCGCGACGAGGCCCTGGCGCTCTTCGACGCCCTCGCCGAGTCCGCCGGCGACACCCTCTTCGGCCGCATCGCCCGCTGCCTCGCCGCCGGCCTCCGCGGCGACCGCGAGACCGTCGCCGGCTGCCTCGACCCCGCCTCCGCCGAGGCCGCCCGCTCCGACCCGGAGTACGCCTGGATGGTCGCCGAAGGCTGGGCCGCCCTCGGCGACGCCCGCAAGGCCGTCGAGTGGATGGAAGCCGCCTTCGACCGCGGCTTCCTCAACCACCCCCTCCTCGCCGAGCACGACCCGTTCTTCGAGTCCGTCCGCCCCGACCCCGGCTTCCAGTCGCTGCTCGGTCGGATGGAGGAGAGGTGGAGGGCGTTCGAGGCGTGACGCGGCGCCCGCCTCTACCGGTTCACCGACGGCTTGAGATGGCCTGACCGAGGCCCTCGGCGGTCTGAGTGCTCCGCGAACAGCACAGAGAGCGAGTGCTCGAGTCAGCTGGAAGCTGTCCGGCCGGTGAGTCCTTCCAGCGCAGATGTGAGCTCGAAAGGTAGTGACACCGCCTGAAGGCCGTCCCGGGTCACGCGGCACCGGACCGCCGTCGTCCGCCCCTCGGCGATCAGCCGGCCGTCGCAGCGGATCTCCGCCTCGTAGGTGACGGAGGTCCGGCCTACGCGCGCCACCCGCATCCGGATCTCGAGGTCGTCGCCGAAGCGGGCGGGGCTGACGTAGCGGCAGGTGGCTTCGACGCGGGGCCAGGTGATGCGGGTGCCGTCGGCGTCGCGCTCGTGGACCTCGCGGCCGAGGGAGCGGAGGAGCTCGTGCTCGGCGGTCTCGAGGAAGACGAAGAAGCGGGCGAAGTGGACGATCCCCTCCATGTCGGTGTCGGCGAACTCGACGCGCCGGCGGGTGACGAAGTCGCCCATGGGGGAGGCCGGCGCGGCTCAGCCGCGCAACGCGTTCCAGAAGATGCGGGGGAGGCGGGCGACCGACGGCGCGGCCTCGAAGCGGGCGAGCTCGGAGGAGAGCGGGCCGGCGTGGGCGTGGCTGACGAACCAGGGGGGCTTGGGGAAGGGGCGGAAGGGGGCGCGGACGACGCTCTTCTGCGGCCGGTCGAAGAGGAAGGTGTTGTGGACGAAGCCGGTGCCCGACTGGATGTCGTCCGGCGGGTGGCCGGGGTAGGCGCCCCAGGGGGTGGTGCACAGGGCGTAGCCGACGGCGGCCCAGTGGTTGAGCGACACGGTGCCGTAGCGCAGGTCGGCCTCGGCGCGGGTGAGGGCGGCCGCGGTCTCGGGGTCGGCGAGGGCCTCGGGGTGGACGCTCAAGGTGACGTTGAGCGAGCCCCACAGCCGCTCGTTCGCGAGCTCGACGGCGCGCTCGACGAAACGGGCGGGGGAGGGGGCGTCGATCGCCACCTCCGCGAAGAGACCGCAGAAGGCCTCCACGCGGAAGGCGACCTCGTCGCCGTCGGCCGGGTCGAGGCCGCGCAGCAGCGCCCAGGGGAGGGCGTCCCCCGCCCGCTCACCGAAGGTGCGGGCCGCCGGATGGGCGGCCAGGAAGCGGTCGTAGCGATCGGCCGCACCCGGGTAGAAGGCGGGCCGCACGGGGGTCGCGGCCAGGAGGTCGCCGACCGCCGCGAGCAGCTCGTCGCGCTGCGCCCACCCCTTCCAGGTGACGATCACCCGGGTCGCGTTGCAGTTGAAGCCGGCGTTGTTGGTCAGGCTGGAGACGAGGTTCTCGGCGTGGAAGGCGAGGTCGGAGGGGCTCCAGTCGGCGGGCACCACGATCCAGGGCGAGACGTTGCCGAGCTCGGCGGTCACCCGCTTCGCGAGCCGCCGCTCGCCGCGCGCCTTGCGCCGCGCGCCGTCCTCGCCGGGGCCGAAGACCATCGCCTCGTAGGTGCGGTCGGAGCCGGTGACGTGGATCTCGTCGACGCCGGGGTGGTCGACGAGGTACGCGCCGACCTCGGCGCCGCCGTAGACGACCCGCACGAAGCCGCGCTCGACGAGGCGGCCGAAGGCGCGCTCGAACAGCGGGCCGAGCGGGTCCTGGACGGGGTGGGACTTGTAGAGGACGACCTGCTTCTCGACGAAGAGCTTGTGGACGGCGTCCATCGGCCCGATCGACGAGACGTTGCCGGCGCCGAGGACGAGGGCGACCCGCCCTCCCGACGCCGCGCCCGCCCCGCGGTAGGCGGCGGCCTGGAAGTCGGCCAGCCGCCCGGCGGGCACCTCGGGCTCCATCCACACCTCGGCGGCGACGCCGGGGAAGAACATCCGGTCCCACAGCGAGGCGGGGAAGACGGGGGCGACGACCTGGCCGTCCCGGGTGGTCGGCGCCGCGGGCAGCCGGGGCGCCGAGCCGTCCGCGAGGTCGCGGAGGCTGTCGCGGAGGAGGCGGAGGTCGCGGAGGACGCAGTAGGGGCCGGCGATCCACTCCTCGCCCCGGGCCCGGCTCCCGCCGGCCATGCCCTCGACCTCCCGGGCGGTCGCGACCCACTCCTCGGCGATCTCCCGGAAGTCGGCGATCAGGCCCTCGAGCAGGGCGAGCCGCTGGCTCGGCGGGAGCCCGGCCCACTCGCCGCGGCGGCGGCGGAGCTCGTCGACCGCGGCGTCGAGCTCGAGGCGCGGAGTGGGCGGCGCCGCGGCCCGGGCGCCCGAGGCGTCGGGCTTGCCCTCCGCCCCGTCCGCCTCGGGCGCGTGGACGGAAGGTCGTGGAGAGATCGCGGGGGTCACCGGAGCGAAGCTAGCACAGGGGTCGCAGGGCGAGCCGCGGGCTCACCGGCTCCCGCCGCCGGCTCCCGCCGGCTCGGGCTCCAGCGCGGCGAGGGCCTCGACCAGCTCGCCCGGATCGGCGGCCACCTCCACGCCGTGGCGCAGCCAGCGGCGGGCCTCCTCCGGCTCGCCGGAGGCGACCAGGAGGTCGGCGAGGTCGAGGTACGGCGCGGGCAGCCGCGGCTCGACGGCGAGGGCCCGGCGCTGGGCCTCGATCGCCGTCGGGACGTCGCCCCGCGTCGCGCGCACGCGGCCGAGCTGGTGCCAGGCGTCCGCGAAGGTCGGCCGCAGCGCGACCGCCCGCTCGAAGGACGCCTCGGCCTCGGCGGTGCGCCCGTCCGTGAGCAGCAGCCGGCCGAGGTTGTAGTGGGCCTCGGGACGGGCGCCGGGTGCGGCCGCCGCTCGGGCGACGAGCGCCAGCGCGTCGCCCCGTCGCCCCTGCCCGTTCCGCGCCAACCCGAGGAGCTCGAGAGTGAGCGGGTCGGGCCGGGACCCGGAGAGCATCTCCTCGAGGGTCGCCGCCGCCGCGTCCCAGTCGCGCGCCTTGAGCTGCCCGGTCGCGAGATCGAGCCGGGCGTCGTTGCCTTCTTCGGCGACCTCGGGCAGCTCGGAGGCGGACCGCAGGCTCGCCGCCAGCCGGTCGAGCGCCTCCGGGGAGAGACCGCCGGCGACCTTCACGAAGCCGAGTGTCGCGTAGAGGCGCCCGAGCGGCTCCGCCGGTGCGCGCTCCGGCTCGAGGAGCTCGACCGCCTCGACGACGGGATCGCGCTCCTCGCGCGGCGCCGTCAGCTCCGCCCCGCCCGGACGGCGCCGGATCAGGTGATCGGTCATCACCACGTGGACCACGTCCTGGGTGCGCCGCTTCGGCATGTGGCAGGAGACGCAGTCGAGCCGGTCGACCGCTGCGAGCTCGGCGGGCAGGCCGGCCGCGTGCTCGACGCCGCAATCGGCGGTCTCGTGGCAGGTGAGGCAGGCGGCCCGGTAGTGGGCCGCGCGCTCGGTCTCGGGGACCTTGCGGTGGGGGTCGTGGCAGGTCAGGCACGACAGCCGCCGGGCGCTCTCGGTCCAGCAGCGGCTCTGGCGGAGCCGGTACGGGTGGTGGTTGATCTCGAACCGATCGCCGCGCGAGCGCTCGTTCTCCTCGACGTCGACGTGGACCATGTACTCGCTCAGCGGCTCGCCGGGCCGGTACGACCAGGTGCCGCGGCCGAGGCGCCGGACGGCCGGGATGACGACCGAGGGCTGCATGTGGCACTGCCAGCAGACGTCGTCGCGCCGCACCGGGTCGAGCCGCGCCGGGTTGACGATCGACTCGCGGATCCGCCGCGGCGAGCCGAGACCGCCCGCGGCGAGCCGCACGTGCTCGGCGCCGGGGCCGTGGCAGCGCTGGCAGCCGATCCCCTCGGGCAGGTCGTCCGGGAAGACGTCCGGGGCTGCGGCGGCGTCGGACCCGGCGGGCGCCTCGGGGTACGCGTCGTGGCAGAACATGCACTCGCGCATCACCCGGCGGAGCACGCCGGGGTGGTCCGGGGTGTCGAAGCCCGGGGCCATCGCCCAGCGCCCCTCCTGCGAGTACCAGGCGAGCGGGAGCTGGTAGAGCTCGCCCGCGGCGTTGCGGTAGAGGTAGGTCCGCGAGTGGTTGCCCGACCCGAGGATCCACTCGACCTCGGTCTCGAACCGGTTGATCGACGCGCCGTCGGGCCCGCGCTCGAAGCGGCGGAAGACGAGCTCCCCGTCCCGGCGCTCCATCTCGTAGACCCGGCCGCTCGGCTCGTGGACGTAGGTCGCG